>Ga0209408_1000032_pt1 | contig 109395 bp, 102 predicted proteins | sample AD_UKC107_MetaG_FD_184422 | JGI IMG/M metagenome (GOLD analysis project Ga0209408, IMG submission 184422) | Active sludge microbial communities of municipal wastewater-treating anaerobic digesters from Hong Kong - AD_UKC107_MetaG (SPAdes)... | ecosystem: Engineered > Bioreactor > Anaerobic >... | reverse complement strand
TGAATAGCTTGATTCAGGCGGCGAAAGCCAGAGCACGAGGGTACCGAACGAGTAAAAACATGATCACCATAGCCTATCTCATTGCGGGAAAACTGGACTTCAACTTACCCACATGAAACAGCGAGGACCAAATGTTTTGAAAATGCCAGTTCCTTCTGAAATGTCACAACGCGAATATTTGTAAGTCCCTGGATGAGGAAGGACTGGGCAACAACCCGTATGATTGCCACGGACCCGGGTACCTGAAAAAGGCGGCCAGCGGCGCGCTCAACAGAAAGAGGAAGGCTCCCACCAGGAAGGAACGCAGGAGCTGGAGCGTCCAGGCCGTATCGAGGGACGTCTCGATGGGATCTGTCTTATGGATCAGAGCGGCCTCGAAGCCCGTCCGGGAAAGACTTTCAAATGTAGAAAGTGCAAGCAGGGCAACGCCAAAGATTCCGAAGTCGTCCGGCGTGAGCAATTATGCGAGAATCAGCAGGCGGAGAAAATTGAATAACTTGTCGGAAGCCCTCAGGCCGAAGGCCCAGAAGGTGGATCGGACCGCACGGGATCGCAGCGTCGTGCGGGAATCTGAATCAAAGGGTGTTCATTCTCGGCCGGGTTCAGGGTTCCGAATGGGGGGGATGAAAGAAAACTCTGCACAGGGTCACGAAAAAGGTCTACCACGTTCCAGAGTGAAACCCTTCCATCAGGGAATGGAACAGCTTCCGGCATTTGTATTCAGTGCGGGAGCCGGGCTTGCCGCTGTATCATTCTCAATGAGAAGAATCTCGTCCGCATCGGTCCCGGGGCTCCATTTGGCCCATGTCCGTTCTTCGGCTTTCGCCCGTCCCCGGAACGTGAAGGTGGCTGCACTGTTATAAGTCCACCCAAGATAGGGGCTGTCCCCTCCGGAATGGGTCGTAATTAAAAAACGGTTCGAACGGGATCCGAACTCTCGTGCAATGGTGCGGGCACTGGATGGTTTCCCCATGCTTGAATCCACGGGGACCCACCCATAGGGAGGAAGGTAAACCTGCACCCAGCGATGGTAGACATTGTCCACACTGGCATCATCACCTCGTACGACAAATCCAGCCTCATACCGGGCCGGGAGGCCGGATGCCCGGGCTAAAGCCAGGAATGAGATTGTAAACTCACTGCAGGAACCGTTTCCACGCCGCAGGATCGTGGGTGCAACATTCCAACCGCCGGACAATTTGTACTCCATGTGGGTCATGAGGTAGTAGTGGATTTTCCAGGCAATCCAGAAGGGGTTGGTTTCATTCCCGACGATCTCTTTTGCCAGTTTCTGAATATAGGGATCGGCAATCTGAAGCTTGGAACCGTCGACGGTATAGTTCGTCCGAATCTCCCCGGGGATCGAGTTCAGTCCCGTAATCCATAGAGGCAGGATAAATGCGCTGGAATCCCAGGTTTCGGCGTTTAGATTCAGCGTAGCGGAAAAACGTTTTCCCGATTCGATCCCGGTTCCTCTGACACGATAAAAGGATTGATTCCAGGAATCCACCACGGTTGTGATTTCCGCCGATGGGTCGGCTGTAAGGATGCCTTCTCCGATCAATTTCTGATGCTCATCCTCCACGGGAATGCAAAACGCGAGAACTACTTCCGTCAGGGGATCGGGTCCCCAGTTGAGTATCTCATGGGTAAAGGCCAGGGTTCGATGGTGCGACGTTTCGTGTATGTAAGGCGTATCGGGCGCTGTAAGGCTCAGGGTGGCAAGTTCACGAGTTTCATAGTCTACGATATAGAGCAGATCCCCCTGACGAGCCAGCCCCCAGGGGAACGGGCCGGGGGAGGGGAGCAAACCGAAAAGCGTTCCATCTGTGGTATAGACGCCAATTTCATCTTCATTCCGCTCCGCGACCCACAGGTAGGTTCCGTCAAAGGTGATCCCTGTCGGGTAGCGTCCGGAAGCTTCATAGGAACTCATTTCCGTGCCATCAGACGGATCGAGCTTCAGGAGGGATCGGTTTGCGGTTACCCAGAGAGCCTGCCCATCCCATGCCAGGCCGAGAGGTCGGGTTTCCGGTTCATTTACAACCCTCGTCTGATGCGTATTCACATCCATGGCATAGATGGAACCGTAAATATCGTCAGCAATATAGAGAGTCCCGGACCCGTCATAGGTAAGACCCAGAGGTTGTTCCGTGGGGGAGGGGATTGAGGACAGGATTTTCCCCGTTTCCGGGTCAATTTGAATGAGGGTTCCTGTCGCTCGATCGGCAACCCAGAACTGATTATCGACAATAGCCAGACCGGTAGGTTCCTTGATGTCGAGCGAAATTCGATTCACAATTTCGCCCGGTCCGGCATAGACGGCTGTTCCTGAGATCAGCGATAAAAGGGCGGCAAGGCCCAGAGAGATACGTAGAGCTTTCATGATCAATCTCCTCTTACGTCTTAATGTCGAAAAATGTATAGGCCCCAAACCAGCCGATAAGGATTACGGGACTGAGAGCAGCAAATAAGGGGGGGAGAGCGTTCAATTCTCCAAGTTTAAAGAAGAGTGCTGTAATGGCCCAGTAGATAAAGCCGACGCCGAGGCTCATTCCAATCTGCCAGAGTGTCGCCGTCTGATGGGAGGGAAACCGAAAGATCAGGCCGTACGCCAGAAGGCAAAGAACCAGCATGGACAGGGGAGGGACAAGCTTCTGCCAGAGATGGGTCTGGAGATAAGGATTGATGTGTCCCCCAGCCCGGGCTCGCCGAAGATGGCGATAGAGGGTTAAAAAATTCATTTCCTGAGGTTTATTCGTTTCGAGGAGAAGATCAGACTTCGAATCGGGAAAGGGGTAATCCCGCCGATTAAAGACATTGTAAGACAGCACCTGATCTCCGTTAAACTCACGCTCCCAACCGTCTACAAAAACCCAGCGGTTTTCATGCCAGATGAGACGATCCGCATGGGTTCGGCGACGGATACCCATATGTTCATCCCACTCAATAACAAAAACATCATTCAGGGTTTCGAGGGGAACATCAGCCCATGCATATCCAACGAGGTGATTGGCTGACAGCATATTTAACCGGTAATCCCCGGGAATGTTCCGGAATTTTCCCGGATCCTTTCCTTTCATAATCTGACGGTACATGACCGCCTTCTTATTGGCGAGAGGCATCAAGGTTTCGGCAAAAAGAAATCCGACGGTGGCCATGACCAGGGCAACAAGAAGAAATGGCGTCATGGTTCTGTGCAGTGAGATGCCCAGAGAACGAAAGGCCGTAAATTCTTTGTTACGCTCCAGAGTACCGATCGTAAGCGTAAGGGCAATCAGGATACTGATGGGGGAGGCCTGTTCGTAGAGCATCTGCGGCATGGCAAAGAGATAGTGCCTCCACACTACGGAAAAGGCTACGTTATGGCGCTGAATTTCATCGATAATCTGGGTGAAATCGATAACGACATAAAGAGAGGCCAGGGTAACGATCACCATGAGAAAAATCACGACGAATAACGACCAGATATAGGTGTCAATACGGGTAGGAAAACTGCCCAGTCCTTTATGAAAGGTCACTTTGGACAGCAGGTTGGGAATCACTGCAGAAAAACGGCGTCCCTGGCTGAGTCTGCGGCCACGGAATTGGTAATAGAGGGCAAAGAGGACGAGGACAAAGGAAGGACCCCAGGATGCAATAAATATGTTTAACTTTCCCTGCGCGGCCATGTTTTCGCCAATAGCCATAACAATGTAGTAAATAATGATAAAGAGGAGAGAGAGTACAAAGGCAGATGTTCCCTTGAGCTGAGGCCGGCGGAAGGTGTAGGCCATTGCAAGCCATGCAAACAGGATACATGCAGCGGGGAAGGTCAATTTACGGTTCAGTTCGATAAGAACCCGGCGATATTCAAAGTCATTGGAGGGATTGTTCACCTTCTGAAGGAGTTCCGTTAGGGTCATTTCCAGAGGCCCCTTGGAAGACGTGGATCGTTCAAAGGGGGTCGCGATTCTGTTTAACAGGATGTTCTGCTCTTTGTTTGTGTTGATCTGATACCGTTCCGGGGATGATGTTTTTCTGAGATTGGTAATATGGGTCACGACCCCGGAAAGCTTTAGCCAGAGTTCCATTCCGGAAGAATCTGAAAAGAGGTCTCCGCTTTTAGCCGTAAGAATGCGAAGCGTAGGGTAGTCATTTTCAAAGATGGTGACATGTTTCCAGTGGGTCTTGGATGTGTCCATATCTCCGATGTAAAGAATCTTGTTGGGAAAGGAATCGATGAACTGTCGACTGTTGATGTTCTGGGACATGGCACTGCGCAATAGTTCCAGGCGATAATTGACCAGCGCCGAATTACTTCGGGGAAGAACGTAAATCTGGAGGAAAGCTGTAAGAAATGCGAATCCCAGGCCCGCAAGGATAAATGGTGTAATAATCTGTTTTCGCGTAAATCCCAGGGACATGAAGGCGAGAAGTTCATTGCTGCGCTGCAAATGAGAAACGGCAAAGAGAATTCCAAAGAGCAATCCCATGGGTACCGTCATCACGAGAAGTCCGGGCATGGAGAGAAGGATGATGTGAGATGCTTTCAGAAACGGGATACCCTGACGAAGGGAAAGTTCGATAATCTCAAAAAATGCTCTGACGAGAAATAGGGAAAGGTAGAAGCCGACACCCAGGGAGACGGCAGGAAGAATCGTGCGCAGGAGATAGCGGGAAGCCTTGCTCACCGGTGCAGTTTACCAGAAATATAACTTCCGATAAGATATATTATGTAAACTTTTATTCTAATTACCATGCCGTTATGCCATAAAACCGTGCATGCTTTGAATTCGTGTGTTTATTTGTTTGCGATTTGTTCAGCTGTCCAGGCGTCGCTGTGAGGGACCCGGTACACTTTCCCTGCGTAACTGCTCGATGATCTGCTGTAATGTCTTTATGATCTCATCACGGGAAACTTCCTGCTTTTGAAACTTAAGGCTTAAACTGAAGTGGCCTTCCTGGGGGGAAACCCGGAAGACAAAGGGGCGCAGTTTTTGATACTGATCCGAATCTTCTTCTTCGGGATCTGCTTCCGTCCCCTTACGTAACTCTCGCATTGCCTGGCGATCCCCGCCGGCTGCGTAAAGGTCAACCAGATTTCTCATGTCCATCAGATCGTCGGCCTTTGCTATTTCAAGAAGGATACTCTTGGCGCTAATGTCGGCGTGCCGACAAAGTTCACGAATCTCATCGGGGATTCGGCTGAGGGTTAAAGATTCTGTAATGGTTGAGCGGCTTTTCCCTACTGTTTTTGCAATCTTATCGTGCGTGTAATTGTACTTATTTTTCAGGGTCTGATATCCATGAGATTCTTCAAAGGGATTCAGGTCCCGCCGCTGAAGGTTCTCAATTAGTGCAATTTCAAGGATTTCAGATTCGTTCAAAATTTCCATCTCGATACAGGGCACTTCGGTGAGCCCCAGCTTCATTGCAGCATGGAAGCGTCGTTCCCCGGCGATGATCCTGTACCTTCCCTCTTCCACTCTGTGAACAAGGAGAGGCTCCAGGATGCCGTGAGATTTAATCGACTCGGCTAAATCGTCGACCTCCCCTACCGAAGTTCTGGGCTGGTCGGGATTGACTTCGAGGGAAGAAATCGGGAGATGTCGGCCCAGGGGGTGGTCGTCCCGGTTGAAGAGTTCATCAACGTAATGGTGGGTATGCCGCATTCCACGCTCATTGGGGAGACCACGTCGTTTAGACACGGCTGAGCACCTCCTCGGATAATTTATAGTAGTCAACAGCGCCATGGCTGTTTGGCGCGAAATCGAAAATCGATTCACGATAGGCTGGGCTTTCTTCAAGACGAACGTTTTTCCGTACGACTGTTTTAAAGAGTTTTGAGCCGAATACTTTTTTAATTTCTTTGTAAATATCTCTGGATAAAATAGTTCTACCGTCAAATAGCGTAACCACGGCACCAAGAATCTGAAGGTTTGGATTCATTCTTTTTTTAATTTTATCGATGGTTTCCAGAAGATCATCTGTTCCCTCCAGCGCGTAATAGGAAGATTGGATGGGAATCAGAATATGACTCGCTGCAACCATCGCATTGACCGTGAGAAGGCCTAGAGTCGGAGGGGTATCGACGAGAACCATGTCAAAGGATTCTTCCACCGTGGCGACAAGATCCTTAAGACGGAAATGGGCATCGATCTCCCCCATCATCACAGATTCAAGCTTGGCCAGAGTGATGTGGCTGGGCGCCACGGCAAGATTCTCCTTGCTCGAATGTTGTATGACCTGTGTCATGGGCACATCACCGGAGAGGGCATCCAAAATCGTGGGACGGCCCGGTTCAAAGGGCACAAAGGACATTGACGCATTTGCCTGTGGATCCATGTCCACGAGAAGTGTCTTCAACCCTTTATGAGCAAGGGCTGCGGCAAGATTGATCGCTGTTGTGGTTTTCCCCACCCCACCTTTCTGGTTCGTTATCGTGATGATCATGATTACATTTTGTACTTTCCGAAATCTTCCACATCAAGGGATTCAAACCATTTTCTCAGCTGGTCCTGGTTTTCCTGGTCATCCAGTTTGATGCTCTGGGCATGCTTCAGGACTTCAGGATCGGCAAAGATGGGGACTTCACAGCGCACCGCAAGCGCGATCGCGTCAGAAGGCCGTGAATCGATGGTGAAATCTTTATCCAAGCTTTTTGCATGAATTTCCGCGAAGAAGGTGTTGTCTTCCAGCTTGGATATCACTACGTCTGTCACCGTCGCGCCGAGTTCTGCGAAAACGTTTTTCAGAAGATCGTGTGACATCGGGCGCGGTGTCTTAACGTTGTCAAGTTTCAGGGCTATGGCATTCGCTTCGTAAATCCCAATCCAAATGGGAAGAAGCAGGTCTGCGTCTTCCTGCTTTAGAAGAATGACCGGCATATGGTTCACCGGGTCCAGAACAATACCCTTTAAAATCATTCGTATATGCTCAGTCATATCACCTGTAGGATAAAAACTTTTCACTGGAAAGTCAAGGATAAATGGCCGCACCTTCCCATCCTCCCCTGCTTTTGAAATGAAGAATACGGGGCCTGATTGAACCGCAGCAAGCCGCAGGGATCAGCGTCTATCGATTCTGAGGAACACGTCTGCCGCTCAGTGAATGGGCGTGTGCGCGGGTGATCTCAACGTCGATCCAGGAACCGGGACCAATATCAGAATTGATATCAACGAGATTCACAACGCGGTTGCAATGGCTGCGGCCCGACCAGCGAGACGGATCTTTGCGGGACTGTCCCTCCACAAGTACGGTCAAGGTTGTGCCGACAAGCGCCTGGTTGATCTCAGCCTGGATCTCATCCTGAATGCGGATTACATCGGCCAGGCGCTTATCCTTGATTTCAGGAGCTACATCATCATTCACCTTTGCAGCGGTCGTACCCCTTCGTGGAGAATACTTGAAGGCAAAGAGGGTCGCGAACCTTGCCTTTTGGATAAGATCAAGTGTCTGTTCATGGTCCTCCTCGGTCTCTCCGGGAAATCCTACAATCATGTCGGAGCTCAGAACAGCGTCGGGAATTTTATCTCGAAGCCTGGAAAGCAGGTCAAGGTATTCGTTACGCGTATATTTACGGTTCATGCGTGTAAGAATCGCATTGGATCCGCTCTGGACGGGAAGGTGAAGGTAACGACTGATATTTGGATGCCCGGCCACCGTATCGATCATGTCCTGAGTGAAAAGCTTCGGATGAGAGGTTACAAATTTCAGGCATTTCAGACCGGGTACACGGGCTGCCCGTTCCAGAAGTCCGTCAAAGTTCGTACCGGTTTCCGGACACTGGTACGCATTAATGGTCTGCCCGAGAAGCATGATATCGGTACGGTTGGACTCGACCAGGGCATGGATTTCCGTCAGAATGCTCTCTACAGGTCGGCTCCGTTCTCTTCCGCGGGTATAGGGGACGATGCAGAAGGAACAGAACATGTTACAACCTTCGATAACCGTCAGGAGAGCTGTATGGGTTCCTGAACGGTAGATCGTCTCATAGTCATAGGTGATATCATCGGATAGGTGCGTGGAGGCAAGAGGATCAAGCGTTTCAAGATGGTTGAGAATATGGTCGATCTGAGCCGGACCAATGACCAGATCGACGTGAGGGGCACGGTTCAGGAGTGAATCCCGGTATTGCTGGGCTACACAACCGGCCACGACGATGCGTCGGCTCGGGGCCGCACTTTTCCATTGTTTTAACCGGCCAAGGTAGGCAAAGATTTTTTCTTCCGCCTTTTCACGGACACTGCATGTATTCAGAATGACAAGGTCGGCATTCTGCTCGGAAAGTGCTATTTCCCATCCCGCTTGAACGAAATGTCCAGCCAGTCTCTGGCTGTCAAGCTCATTCATTTGACAGCCCCAGGTTTTAACGTGGATTCGTCTTACCTCAACCAACCCGGGAGGGCTCCTGCCTTTCGAGCTTCGTCGGGAAGATTTGCAAGGGTCTGTTTTGCAGTCTCCAGGTCCTTTTTGGTCTGCTCAAGCTCCTTCACAGCCTGATCCCAGGCCGGTTTGATGACCGAATCGCGATAGGAAGGGTCGTCCCAGCGATAAAAATCAGTCTGGAGGCGGTTGATTTCACTCTGAATATTCTGAACGCGCTGTTCCAGTCGGTCGACCTGAGAGCGAGCCGATTTCATCCTCGTCTGCCAGTACTCTTCCCCTTTTGAGTTCGTATCCTTGTATTCGGATAATTCCGGAAAGTCTCCGCCGGGAGATTTGGGAGCAATCGTCAATCGCTCCGCACTCTCCATCCGGGTCAGAGAATCGTTTGTGATCACAAGTGTGCTCTTACCCGCTGTTTCTTTGTTTCTCATTGCTTTCATATACAGGGATACCTTCTTGTCTTTAGCCTTCGCAGTATCCGTCTTTTTCGTCTTCGCAGACGATTCTTCCCCGGTCTTCTTGGATCCTGATTCCTGCGCAAGGCCGAAGGATGCAGCGATGAGGAGCGCCATGGTTCCAGCAAGGATATTTCGATTCATTTCTGAATCCTCCCGTATCGATCTTCCAGCCGCACGACGTCATCCAGGTGGGGTGTGGATACTTCAACCAGCCTGCAACCCCGTTCGGTGGAGAAGCGGTGGATAGTCCGCGGCGGGAGATGGTAGCCCTCCCCTACCATAAGTCGAATCGTTCGCCGATCCGTTCCGTCCCCCGTTTCGAGGATCATCTCACCTTCTATAACGTAGATGGTCTCCTCTTTCATTTCATGGTACTGGCGGCTTAATTCCTGACCGGGTTCGATGACGAGGATTTTCCCGGCATAGGAAGAAGTATGGGCAAAGATCAGTTCGTAACCCCAGGGTTTGTCAATCTTGGTTACATGATGGGGCAAAGGAGACCTCCGGGAATCGTGGAAACAAAACTCTCCATGAGAAATTCGTAGACTTCCTTCGCCGTCGAGAAGGTCATGGCTGTGGAAAGAAGATTCCGGGTGTGGTCGTAGTCTATTTTACGGAGCGTATCCTTTATGATGGGAATATAGGACGGTTCCATCGAAAGCGTTTCCACTCCCAGTCCGACCAGGGCGATGGCTCCAAGGGGGTCGGCAGCCATTTCTCCACAGACGCTGACCTGGCATCCCGAGGGGACGGCCTTGGCAACGACGCTGTGAACGAGGGATAAGATCGCCGGATGAAGGGGTTCGTACAGATAACTCAGGCGCTCATTATTCCTATCGATGGCCAGTGTATATTGGATCAGATCGTTTGTTCCAATCGCCATGAAATCCACTTCCTGAGCTACACGTTCGGCGATGACCGCGGCAGAGGGAACTTCGATCATGACTCCCAGGGATATATCTTTTACGTGGTCCTTCCCCTCGGCCTCAAGTTCCTGCGATATTTCAGCGATAAGGGCACGGGTCTGGCGGATCTCATTGATCCCTGAAACCATGGGCAGGAGCACTTTCAGATTTCCGACCCTGGCGGCTCGAAGCAGGGCACGAAGCTGAGGACGAAAGATGTCCAGATAGTTGAGACAGAGGCGGATCCCGCGCATTCCCATGACAGGATTATCTTCTGGAAGATGGAGAGTCTCACGGGCTACTTTTCGACCCCCGAGATCAAAGGTGCGGATAACAACGGGTTTCGGAGCCATGGATCGGAGGAGTTTTCGGTAAACTTTGTAATGGTCCTCTTCAGATGGGATCCGGGGCACCATGGTGAGGTAAAGGAATTCACTTCGATAGAGGCCGATGCCTTCCGCTCGATAACGGCGGACTAGGGAAAGCTCTGAGGAGAGTTCCAGGTTGGCCATGAGATGGATGGGGACACCGTCCATCGTGACAGACTCCCCCTTGCCCTCCCGTTCCAACCTTGCATAAAAGGTCCGATACCGCTGCTTTTTATTTCGATATTCTCCCAGGATGCTTTCATCGGGATTAATAATGACCTTGCCTTCGGTACCATCAACAATTACGATATCCCGATCTCCTGCCAGGTTGGTAATGGAGGGAACGCCGATGACAGTCGGGATCCCGAGTGCCTTTGCCATAATTGACGTATGCGAAGTCTGTCCGCCGGTTTCGGTAATATATCCGACAATCCTTTTATGGGTATACCTTGCCAGGTCCGATGGAGCAATGTCGTGGCCGATGATGACAACATCTTCCGTGAAATCACGGTTTTCGGAGACCCGTTCCCCACCAAGGGCTGAAATGATCTGCCGGGATACATCTTCCAGATCCACGACCCGTTCGCTGAGGTAAGCATCCCCCGCCGACTTCAGGCGGGTTTTAATGTCTTCGGTCACCACATGGACAGCCCATTCCGCATTGGTTCGGTCCGCACGGATCAGATCTTCAATTTTGCTCAGAAATACCTCGTCTTCCAGGAACATCTTGTGAGCAAGAAAGACAGAGGCAAGCTCATCTCCAAAGACACGCCGGGTATGGCTGTGGAGTTCCCGAATATTTACCCGGGCCCGTTCCAGACCTTCACGGAATCGTTTCAGCTCACCGGTAATCTCCGACTCTGTCAGGGTTGAATGGTGAATCTCCATCCCGCCGTGATTGATGATCACAGCTCGCCCGATAGCGATCCCGGGACAGGCAGAGATTCCCCGATGGATCATTCACCTTCCCCGAAATAGTCCAGGATCAACTCTTCCACGGCGTTCATCGCCGACTCTTCATCTTCCCCATCTGTGACTACGGTTATCATCGATCCTTTGGCCGCTGCAAGCATGAGAATGCCCAGAATACTCTTTCCATCAACGGCTTCCCCGTCCTTCGATACGGTCACAGAACATGCATATCGCTTGGAAGTTTCCACAAGTTTCGCTGCGGCACGCGCATGAAGTCCAAGTTTGTTGATGATTTCAATATCCTTCGTGATCATGAGTCCTTCCCGTGTTCATAACTTGCAAATCGAATGCTGTCTTTGGCGCGATGAATCATTTCTTCCAGAATCTGGTGAAAGGGTTCCCGATCAAGGCACATGGTCGCAAACTTCAGCAGAAGCGGAATATTTACGCCGGATATGACCTCGATGACTCGATCCTCCTTTAACAATCTGGCGGCATGGTATGTCGTGCTGCCGTAGGTGTCGTTAAAAATAATCCAGGGTCCCGGTTCTGTCTTCGCCATAGCTTCACGGATAATCGCGTCAACCATCTCTGGATTGCAGGATTTCCAGGGGACGGATACCGGGAAGAGGCACGAGGGATGGCCAAGAATGGTTTCCACGGTCGATACCATTTCATGAGCCAGGTTGCCACAGGTGAGAACCAGACCGCAGGTCATGCTTCTCTCCGATGAATATCCCGATGATGAACCGTAACGTTGAAATGTTTCAACCGGAAAAAGTCTGCCAGCCGCTCCGCGACGGCAACCGATCGATGCCGTCCACCTGTGCAGCCGATCCCGATCCCGAAATAGCTTCGGTGCTCTTTACGGACCTGCTCGACCAGATAGGTCATAAAATCGGTCAGCTTTGCATAAAAATCATGAGTTTCCTCAAAGCTGAATACGTAGTCGCTCACACCCCGGTCCAGACCAGTGAAGGGTTTGAGATCGGGAACAAAATGCGGGTTAGGAAGGAAACGTACATCCATGACAAAATCGACATTCCCGGGATGTCCGTAAGCAAATCCAAAGGAGGTGATCGAGATCAGAAACTGGTTGCCCCGAATGCTCGCATCTCCAAATTCCTGTAAAACCCGGGTTCGAAGCTGATGAACGTTGAGATCAGTCGTTTCGATCAGCGTATCAGCAATGTTACGGATGGGCTCCAGAAAATTTGTCTCGGCCTGTATGGCATCTTCCAGGGTCGCCCCGGTTCCCTGGAGAGGATGGGGTCGACGTGTTACCTGATAACGACGGGAAATGATTTCCGGTTCCGCCCAGAGAAATACCATGAATGCCTGCGGATCCGATGATTTTACTTCTCTCCAAATCCGCTCAAAGTCCTGGGAGTACTGTAAACTGCGGACATCCGCGGATATGGCGATTCGATCCATATTTTTCAGGTGATCTAATAGAGCGGGGATCAGAACGACGGGAACATTGTCCACACAGTAATATCCGATATCTTCAAGCGCGCGGCTCGCATAGCTCTTTCCGGATCCTGAAAGACCCGTTATCAAAAGGATCCGTCTCTCCTTCGATTCAGGAGCGGGCATTTCGAATCAGGTCTTCCTGGAGCTTATCGATGAACTCTTTCGGTTCATCGTAGCCCATGTTCTTAAGAAGCTTGGCTCGTGTTGCGATTTCAACCAGAAGCGCAATATTCCGCCCCGGGCTTACCGGCATTTCAATGAGAGGGATCTCCACATCAAGAATTCGGGCCGATTTGGCATCCGCACCCAGGCGATCATATTCGATCGTTTCATCCCAGTGCTGCAAATCGATAACCAGATCGATTGTCTTTTCAGGGGCGACTGCCGTGACGCCAAACATATGGTGAACGTTGATGATGCCAATTCCCCGAATTTCAAGGCGGTTCCTGATTCGTTCGTTACCGGGCCTGCCAATCAGAACATCATTGGGAAACCTTCGGACCATCACCACATCGTCACTGACCAGCCGATGTCCCCTCTTCACCAGCTCAAGGGCACACTCACTCTTGCCGACACTGCTCTTTCCCGTAATCAGAACTCCAAGTCCATATACATCCACCAGGTCGCCCGAAACGGTTCTACGCGGCGCCAGCTGATCCTGAAGGAAATAGGTCAGCCGTTCAATGAGTCGACCGGACGAGGCGGGGCTCGAGAAGAGAGGAATATCACCAGAATTGCAGGCATCAAGTAATTCTGGAGGGGGGGGGTGGTCACGGCTGAGGACAATCGCACTGATGGACTGCTGACAAAGCGTATCCACCCGCACTTTCCTCTTCTCCTCAGACATGGTCTCCAGATAGTCCAGTTCCATCGTTCCAATGATTTGGACGCGGTTTTCCTTAACAGCTTTTGTGAAACCCGCCAGAGCAAGACCGGGTTTCTGCGGTCTGGGGCGTTCAATGATGCGGTTCAACCCCTCCTTCCCGCCTATCAATCTCAGCTGGAGGTCTTCCAATTCCTTATTCAGAAGAACCCGGGCCGATACGGGTATGGTTTCCTTCATCAGGTGATCTTCTTTTCTTCCTGATTGATAAATTCAAAAAGCTGATTTGCGGAAGAGGCATTCATGAAGTGATGAATGGCACCGGGGGTCCGTAAGATTTTCGATATCCGGGCAAGTACCTGAAGGTGTGGATTCGGTTGATCGGGCGGGGATAGAACGACAAAGAAGAGATGCGCCGGAGCCTTATCCACAGCATCAAAATCGACACCGTTTTGACTCCTGGCCAGAGCTACTTTAACTGAATCGACCTGCCCCGTCTTGCAGTGAGGAATGGCCACTCCGTTTCCAATACCGGTTGAGAGGATCTCTTCCCGGGCCAACAGCTTCTCATATACCTCTTTCTTATCCCTGATCATGCCGGTACTCTCCAGAAAACTTGAAATATCCTTCAGCGCGTCGTTGCGATTCCGGGCATTCAGGTTCCAGAGAATATGCTCCGGTTCAAGAACCTGGTTGAGTTTCATGGTCGTTTATTCAGGAATAATAAGATTGTATTTTCCGTCTTTACGGCGGTGAATAAATCTTACGGCTCCATCGGTCACATCGCGGAATACCAGAATATCGTCCCCACTCTTATCCATGAGGGTCACCGCATCTTCCACACTCAGGGTTCTCACTTCCAGACGGGTCGTAGTAAGCGTCTTTTCCGTTTTCTTTTTCGGTGCCCTGCCGCTCCGGTCAATCACGCTCAACTGCCACTGGCTCTCCATCTTATGGGCTTCGCGACGTTTGCGATCTTTCAGTTTCTTTTTCTTTTTCTCCAGCTGAACATCCAGCTTGTGTACCGCATCCATGAAAGCCTCACGCATATCCAGTCCGGACGCGTGTGACTGTATGACATCGCCATGTTCGTGAACCAGGATCTCCACTTTTTTGTTGGCTTTCAACTCTTCGAGATTGACACGGACCTCGGAAGTATCGTCAAGATACTTCTGAAATTTTTTCAGGCGTTTCTGCACAAAATCCTGAAAGGATTCAGACAGTTCAAACTTTTTTGCATGGAAGTCGATTCTCATGGATCACCTCTCATGATCTGGATTTCTTTCTGTCTTGAGAACTTGGAATCCCCAACTCTTCCCTGTACTTGGCCACAGTCCTTCGAGCCAAGCGGATATGATACCGTGTTTGGATAATCTGCGCAACTTTCGCGTCGCTCAGAGGTTTCCGTTCATCTTCACGCTCAATCACCTCCTGGATGATTTTCTGTACCCTGGAGACGGTCACGTTGGATCCATCGGTTGTCGGCAGTCCCTGGAGAAAGAACATCCTCATTGGAAAAAGGCCACGAGGTGTCTGAATATACTTATTGGACACAACACGGCTGACCGTCGATTCGTGAACGTGGACATCTTCCGCGACAGTCCTCAGGGTGAGTGGGCGAAGGTGATCTTTTCCCTTGTCCAGGAAGTTCCTTTGATACTGCACAATACTGGTAGCCACCCGGTAGAGGGTCCGGTGCCGCTGCTCCACGCTCTTGAGAAGCCAGAGGGCTGATTGAAGTTTTTTACGCAGATAGGAAGCCGTCTCTTCATCTTTCGCGGTATTGGCCTCCCGAAAAAGTCTCAGGTAACGGCGATTGATCCGAAGACGGGGCATTCCATCATCGTTCAGAAAGACAGTATAGTGAACTCCTCTGCGGATCACGTACACCTCGGGTTCCACGTAAACCGGAATGACATTTGAATACTTTCGTCCAGGATAGAGATCCAGGTGGCGAATGGTTTCCCGAACGGCATCCATTTCTTCCTCGTTCAGACCCAGGGCATGACGAATCGTTTCGTAATCCTGGTGAAGAAAGGAGTCCCACTGGTTCTGAATTACTTTTTTAATTACGGGATCCTCGGTCTGCATCATCAGACATTCCTGGTGAGATCGCGCCCCCACGCCGGTGGGGTCCAGTGAATGGATTACCCGCAATGCCGATTCCAGAAGCTCCATGTCCATCCCCGATTCAGCTGCAATATCTTCAAGGGGATCCAGGAGATACCCGTCATCATCCAGGGAAGCGATCAGGATGTGAACCGGTCCGATCAACTCCGGGGGAATATTCATGAGCTGGACCTGCCAGAGCAAATAGTCTACGAGCTTCTGGCTCTCCCGGGAAATATTTTCAATGGGTGCCGCTTCCAGAGGCTCCATGGTGGCGGTAAAGGTCGTCCGGTCTGCGTTATCCAGATAATCCTGGAAGAATGCCTCGATATCCGTATCCATGGGTTCTTCCCTGATATCTTCCGGTTGGGAGGAATCCTTCTCTGTCGTCTGTGGTGGCGGCTCTCCCTCTGTACCCAGAATATCTTCAAGTACGGGGTTGGTCTGAAGTTCAGTAGCCATCAAGTCCCGCAATTCCAGACGGGTCAGCTGCAGAAGTTTTATGGCCTGCTGAAGGGTCGGGGTAAGAATCAGCTTCTGTACGAGGCGCTGTTCAAGCTTGCTTTGAAGTGCCATTCAATTCCTGCCGGGTTCAGCCGGAAAATTCTCAGTGGAGAGAGAAAGTTTCCCCGAGGTAGGCCTGGCGGACCTGAGGGTCATCGGAAAGTTCCATGGGTGTGCCCGATCGGAATATCTCACCATCTTTGATTATATACGCCCGGTCAGTGATTTTCAACGTTTCCCGTACATTATGATCGGTAATAAGAATCCCGATTCCCGCTGATTTTAAATGGTTTACGACGCGTTGAACATCCAGAACCGCCAGAGGATCAACCCCGGCAAAGGGTTCATCCAGTAGGAGAAAGGAAGGGGTCAGGGTGAGAGCCCGGGCAATTTCCACTCTGCGACGTTCTCCCCCGCTGAGCCGGTCGGCTCTCTGGTCAGCGAGATGAAGAACTCCGAGTTCCTTCAGAAGATCCCGGGCAACCTCCATCTGTTCTTTCGGGGGCCGTTTCTGCTGCTCAAGCACACAGAGAAGATTATCCATTACGGTCATTCTGCGGAAAATACTTGACTCCTGGGGAAGATACACGATCCCGTGCTTGGCGCGCATGTACATGGTGGAGTCAGTGATGTCCGAATCATCAAGATGGACTTCTCCGCCGTTCGGAGGGACGAATCCAACGATCATGTGGAACGTAGTCGTCTTTCCGGCACCGTTGGGTCCCAGAAGCCCGACGACCTCTCCACTCAAAAGGTCCATATCGATGCCCTTGACGACCCTGCGTGAACCGTAACGCTTGGACAGGTTCCTAATTGAGAGTCTGTGTGACGGGCTCACCCTTTACCTCCAGTTTGGTACTCCTCCCCTCCCCGATCAGGTACATTTGCCCAGTGGACCGATCCAGGACCATCGTGGACGCAGATACCATTTTACCCTGAGAATCGATAACGCGGGCGGGACAGCCTTCGATAAAGACCGTTTCCGTCCCTCCTTCAATAAAATCTACACGATCCCCCTCCGCCTCAATTCCCTGGGCCAGATCCTTCAGGACTACCCCTCCTGTCAGGGTCACCTCATTCCATGCCCCATTCTCTCCCCGACCCGTCAAGTACTCGGAAACGGCTTCCATGTTTTCCTGTTCCATATGAATATTTCCATTGGCATTCATCCGTCCGCGTTCCTGATCCATTTGAAGAAAATCGCATGAAAGGCGCTCCTGTCCCTCTCCGAAGCGCAGAAGGACAACTTTTTCCTTCGCCTCTACAAAGCGGTTCTGATTAAAAAGAGTTTCACAGCGAAGATCGTATTCGGGTGTCCAGGCATGAACCGTACCTGTGAAGGTCGAGGTTTTCTGTTCGATCATCATCATGGCGTGGTCGGAAGTGACATGCAGGTCTGATGTATCTTCCATCACATGCACGCGTTCATGAATCTGGACCTGCTCACGGTCACGGTTGTACACCATTTTCCCTCCCTGTGCATAGAGCGCCCCATTCCGCAGATCCACCATTTCCCGAAAGGTAAAGGTGTTTTCCAGGGGACGTGCCAGGAGGTATTCGGAATGGACCAGGGTGTTTTCGGTGCAGAGTATGATGTTCCCAAATGCTGTAAATTCCTCAACATCTCCCCGGGGTGTCAGCCGAGCAGTGCCGCTCAGCGCGGAAAGAAAGCTGTCCGCATAGTCAAATTCAAAAGGTTCTACAAGCTCCAGCGTATCGGGACGGCCTTCCCGGTATCGAAGGACCATACCTTCGGAATGGGCGTAATCTTTTCCCCGGGTCCACTCCCCCCCTTCCAATAGATTCACGGCAATCGGCATCTGTCCATTTTTTTGAAAACGGGCTCGAATCACCGGTGCGGTCATATCGGTCTGTGGTGCATCTGATGTCAGCATGGTCAGGTGTCCGCATTCGCCAAAAAGGACATTCTCCTCCTCAATCTCACGAATTTCCAGGGAGTCAAAGGTCCCCACAATATTGCCGATAACCGCGACTGCTCCTTCAGGAAAGGTAAAGGTTTTACTCTTAAGATTGACCTGAAATCCATCGGAAAGGAATACATCCCCCTGCGAACCGTTCATGGAAAATCCTTCATCTACAGTGAGTAAGGACCTCCGTACGTCAACGACTGGCCGGGTCATCCATCCCCAGTATTCTTCACCGTAGGAAAACTGGACATTTTGCAGACCCATCAGGAATCGGGAACGATGACGGTAGGCCATCTCTTCAGTCCAGAGAGTGAGACCGTCTTCTGTGGTCAGCGTGATGTTCCCCTGAATGCCAAAATCCCTGGTATTGGCATCGAAATCCATGGTTCGGCATGCCAGATCCAGAACTGCGCGATCACTGTAAAAGCGAATCGAGACATCCTGCAGATTAAAAGTGTTTTTTGCATATCCTAAGACCCGGCCGGCAGAGAGAGAAAAGACCACTTTCCCCTCTTCGGATTCCTTATACTGAAATCCCTCCGTAAACTGAATGATGCGTTCCTGCAGCGAAGCTGGAATTTCCTCACGGCGCTCACTGAACGCAAGTCTCTGAGGCTTAAAAAGTGTCAGAAGAAGGCCGGCGTACAGGAGGAGACCTGCCATGGAAAGAATTTTTCCTATTTTCTCCTGTCGCCTGTTCACGGAGTCACATACCCTTTCATGGATACACGGGGTGTATGGTTCCAGAAATCGACATGGTAGAGGATGGAACACGATTCGGGAAGCGGAGTGCATTCTTCCCCGTTCCAGAAGATGAAGGGCATCGATCGTACCTGTCCCCGAAGATTCGAACGCAAATGGCCGTTCCCGAATCGCTGAACAGGTGCATCGAGGGTTACCATCGTGGAAGCAAAGAGGGGTTCTCTGTTTCCCGGGCCGCAGGGCTGAAGCTTCTGGAGGTCAGCCAGGAGTTCCGGAGTCAGATCGTCGATGGAGAGAACGGCGTCGACTTCGATGGCAGAAAGCCCATCCGTCCCAATTCGGGCCAGATATTCCTGAAGAGCCAGCGAAAAGGGACCCAGGTCTTTCTCTTCGAGAGATAGACCGATGGCCATGGCGTGGCCCCCGAAAGACAGCAGAAAAGAGGAAAAGGGGTGAATCGCAGCGTGAAGATCCACACCTGGAATACTGCGTCCGCTGCCCTTCAGAGAGGTTCCCTCTTTCGTAAGAAGAATGGCCGGGCGGCCGGTCGATTGAACCACTTTTGCGGCGGCAATGCCCAGGACTCCATAGTGCCAATCCGGGTCATAGAGAACCGCCACAGGATCATCGGATGCTATCCGTTCCAGAGCTTCCCGGGTTACCTGATCCTGTAATCCCTGGCGTAAACGGTTTTCACGGTCCAGCTCCTCGGCGGCATGCCTTGCTGCCTCAGAATCTCGACAGAGAAAATAATCGACAACCCTCCTGGCATCTCCCAGTCTTCCTGCCGCGTTAATTCTCGGACCGATGCGGAAAGTTATGTCTGTGGTTGAGATGGGAAGACGAACACCCGAAACTTTGTAGAGGGCTGTGAGGAAAAGATTGGTGGGTGAATTCAATGCCTTAAGGCCGAGGGAGGTGATCGTGCGATTCTCCCCCAGCAAAGGAACCTGGTCACAGAGGGTTCCCATGGTCGCCAGACGCAGGAAGCTGTCAGGATTGATCGCCAGTTTCCCCATTTCTGCCAGTCCCTGTGCGACTTTCATGGCCACTCCAGCCGCAGCCAGATGTTTTAACGGCTCGGGAGCCTCCACAGCCGGGTTGCACATCAGCACGCCCGGAATAGTCTTTCCGTCACACAGGTGATGATCCAGCACGATGGGATCAAGGCCCTTCTGAATTGCCATATCTAACGACTCATGGGCTGTTGCTCCGTTGTCCGCGGTCAGCAGGAGCCTGGCCCCATGGTGGACGGCTTCATCGACATGAGAAGGGTGGAGCCCATAGCCCTCTTCGAACCGGTGGGGCAGGGAGAAGGTGACCTGTGCCCCGAGTAAGTCCAGAACGGCCTTGATCATCACAAGGGAAGTGATCCCATCCACATCGTAATCCGAGTGAATATGGATGGCTTCCTTCAGTTCCACGGCCTTGAAAAGGCGCCGGACGACATTTTCCGCGGCAGGCCAGAGACTCCAGGGCGTCAGATCCTTGTATTCGGGTGAAAGAAATGCCGCCCGGTTCTCCGATGTCACACCCCGCGAATGGAGAATGGAATCAAAAACGGGTAAATCCTGCGGCCCTTCCGGGATGACCAGCCGGCGCCTACCGGCCGGCGTAGACACCCATGGCCCTGAATTTATCATACCGGCCCTTAAGGAGTGTATCGATGTCCATGGCCATGAGAGTGTCCAGTTCCGCCAGCCATCGCTCCTTCATGGTGGCAGCCATCTGCTGCCAGTCCCGGTGAGCGCCCCCAAGGGGCTCAGGAAGAATGTCGTCAATCAGTTTCATCTCCAGAAGATGCTTCGCGGTCAATCCAAGGTTGGCGGCCGCCTCCTCCACGAATTTAGGTTCTGCGGCACGCCAGAGTATGGAAGCGCACCCTTCCGGTGATATAACCGAATAGATACTGTGTTCGAGCATGAAGACCCGGTCCCCCACGGCAATGCCCAGCGCGCCGCCTGATCCTCCCTCCCCCGTCACCGTGACAATGACGGGGACCCTCAGGCGGCTCATTTCCAGAATATTGACGGCAATGGCTTCCGCCTGCCCCCGCTCTTCCGCGCCGATACCCGGATAGGCTCCAGGCGTATCCACCAGGGTCAGGATGGGAATCTGGAACGACTCCGCCAGTTTCATGATCCGCAAGGCTTTCCGATAGCCTTCCGGATGGGCCATACCGAAATTTCGGCGGATCTTGTCTTTGGTATCTCGACCCTTTTGATGGCCGATGATGGCCACGCGATGGGGCCCGAGGAATCCCAGTCCCGTTACCAGGGCAGGATCATCACTGAAGTGACGATCCCCGTGCAGTTCCTGAAAACCGTCAATCAGAAGTTCAACATAGTCCAGGGTGTAGGGACGCTGGGGGTGACGGGCCAGCAAGGTTTTCTGCCAGGGAGTCAGTTTTTCGAAAACAGCCCGGGTCTGCCGGGTGAGCTTTGATTTAAATTTCGCGATCTCTTCCTTTCGTGAGGCGGTGGAGGGAAGAGAGTTCAATTCGTCAATCTTTTTTCGAAGATCGTCCAGTTCCTTCTCAAAATCCATGCGCGTATCATAGCAAATAATGGGAGCCGGGTCACCCTGGCCGTTGTCAGAGGCCCCCCACGGCGGATCTTGCCTTTCCCGCCGGTTTTCTATATTGTACGGGGAGAATGGAGAAAGTGCAGAAATCCAGGGAAACCTGTATTACCGTTGCGATCCTGTTGCCTGATCGTCAGGAAGATGAAGTATCTGAGCATCTGGATGAGCTGGAAGATCTGATCGATACGGCAGGGGCCGAAGTCATCGCCCGCGTGATACAACGGAGAGATCGGCCCGACCCGGCCACCTTTATTGGACGGGGAAAGGCAGAAGAAATCACTCACCTGGCCGGGGTGCACAATGTCCAGACGGTGGTCTTCGACGATGATCTTACTCCGGCTCAAATTCGAAACCTGGAGAAGATCATTGATATTAAGATCCTGGATCGTTCTTCCCTGATCATGGACATCTTCGCCTCCCATGCGAGGACGCGGGAGGCCAAAACGCAGGTAGAACTGGCCCAGTATCGATACCTGCTTCCCCGGCTCACCCGTCAGTGGACTCACCTCTCAAGGCAGGTAGGAGGTATTGGGGTCCGGGGGGTTGGAGAAACTCAGCTCGAAACGGACCGTCGGATCATCAATCGACGGATTTCGCACCTTCAGAAAGAACTGGATAAGATCAACCTGTCCCGAAAGACCCAGCGTGCCCGCAGGGAACAGCTGCCTCGCGTTTCCATCGTCGGATACACTAACGCCGGGAAATCGACTCTCTTTAATCAGCTGACCCGGGGTGAACAAAAAGTTGAAGATCGACTCTTCGCTACACTTGATTCAAAGATCTCCAGGGTTACTATCGGACAGAACTTCCCCGTCCTCTTTTCCGATACGGTCGGCTTCATCCGAAAACTTCCCCACCACCTTGTAGCATCCTTTCGTTCAACCCTCGAAGAAGCTCTGGAAAGCGATCTTGTTCTTCTTCTCCTCGACATAAGCCATCCTGCCGTCGAAGATCATGAAACGGTGGCTCGAGAGGTTCTTGCCGATCTCGGGGTGCAGCCCGAATCGATCCTCAAGGTATACAACAAGATCGACCGCCTGGCGCAACCACGTGCATCGGACTCCGTCCTGGCCGTTTCCGCCCGGACGGGCGAAGGGCTGGGTCACCTGCTGGATGAAATTCAGCAGAGACTTATGAAATATTTTGTTGAAATTATCTATGCCTACCCGATCGAAGATCAGGAATCCATTCGTGATTGTATGCGTCGGGGTACAGTTCTGGATGTCCACCAGGAAGAGACCATGACACACATCAAGATCCGACAGCGCCGGGACCATCGGTGACAGGAATCCTGATCGCGTATCTGGTTTTTCTTCTTATCCTGGGAACTCTTCTCGGAACACGCTCGAAGAAAGATGAGGATTTTTATGTCGCTTCACGAACCATGGGCCCGCTCCTTGTCGGGGCAAGCCTGCTGGCGACCAGTATTGGCGGATCCTCTCTCTTTGTAACCGCCGATCTCATTTCCTCTCACGGGCCATCCGGTGCAGTTCTGGAAATTGGAGGTGCTGCCGGGCTCCTGGTTCTCGGTTTGTTTCTGGTCCCCCGCGTCCGTCGAACGAATGCCTATTCCATGGCGGGAGTTCTGGGACAATTTTATGGACCGGGTGTACGCCGCTGGGGTGCCGGCCTCCTCGCCGTGGCGGAGATCCTCTGGTTTGCCCTGCTGGTCCGGGCTCTTTCGGAGGCTGTCCAGCCATCCTGGCTGCTCTATGTCGCCGTTCTTGCCGTGGTCATCTACACTTCCGCGGGAGGCCAATGGGCCGTCTTCGGGACCGATTTGCTCCAATCCGGACTGATCTTTGGAGGAATCCTGACGGCCGTGCTGTTGGTTTCTCGACCGGCACCGTTCCATCCGTCCCCGGTAGCCTTTTCCGGTATGACCTCCCTCTTTGCTCTCGCCTTTCTGGCGCACATGGCCGGATCGGATATCTTTTCACGAATTCTCTCCGCCAGGGATATTGCGGCGGCACGTTGGGGATGCGTGATGGCTGCTGCGGGAAAGCTCATCTGGGCGTGTCTGATGGTGGCCGCATTTCATGGGATCCCCGCGGAACATGCATTTCAGACATGGCTGAAGGGGCTTCCGGCAGGTGTCGCGGTTCTCGTTCTTCTTGCGGCGGTGTCCGCTCTGCTTTCCTCCATGGACACCGTTCTCATGTCGGCTACGACCTTTTTTCAACACGATCTCCTGCATCTGTCCTTTCAAACCTGGACAAGCCGAATAGTGACCGGTCTTCTTGGGACAGCTGGCGTAGCTCTCTTCCTCTGTTCCGGCTCTCTTCTGGGACTCTTTACTCTTTCCTATGCCTTTTTCAGCGGTGCTTTCATCCTGCCCGTTCTCTTCGGGATTGCCTTTGCCCGAAGGGCTTCGAGAACGACACTAGTGATCCCGGGCATGGCCGCCGGAGGGATTACGGCAGCTGCATGGAACCTCTGGATCGGTCTGGCCGTATCGGGCCTGGCGGCCGCTGTCGCTTTTACGGGAGGTGAACATCGTGACTGACCATCCCCTAGTTTCCTGTCTGATGCAGAACAGACCGTCCATCCATTCTTTTGCACTTCTCTCCCACCAGGCCGCTGTTTGGGTTGACGGGAAGCACTCCTTATCTCACCTTGTGGAGAAGGGATTCAAGCCATCAATACTCTTGACTCCTGAACATGGATTCTACGCCATAGCCCAGGACCATGAACCCGTCGTTTCTTCCGATGTCGGCCTGCCGACACAATCTCTCTACGGAAATCATCGGGCAAGCCTCTCGCCGAAAGAGGAATATCTACGGGATATGGACGCTCTCGTGATTGACCTGGTGGATATCGGAACCCGCTATTACACCTACGCTGTGACGGCACTGTACTCCATTCGGGTTGCGGCGGAGCTTGACCTTCCCGTAATCCTTCTGGACCGTCCGAATCTCCTCGGAAATGAAAAGAGGGAAGGTCCAATCCTGAGAGAGGGATTCGAGTCCTTTGTCGGAGCCTTCCACGTTCCCATTCGTCACGGTATGACATTGGGAGAGCTGATCCGTTTTGAACTGACGCGGGAAGGCCTGTCTGCAAACCTTACAGCACTCCCTGTCTCCGAAAGGAACATTCTCCCCTGGGTCCCCCCCTCCCCCAACATGCCGACCCGGACCACAGCCCTGCTTTATCCGGGCATGTGCCTCCTGGAAGCCACCAACCTATCCGAAGGCCGGGGAACAAGTCTGCCCTTTCATGTCGTCGGGGCCCCCTTTCTCGATGGAATACGCCTCTCTCGGACCCTGAATGAACTGGATCTTCCGGGGGTTTCCTTTTCTCCCTATTCCTTCCGGCCTCAATTTCAGAAGTGGGCCGGAGAGCTATGCCATGGTGTCCATCTGATGGTCACCGATCCTGATAGGTTTACCAGTTTTCCAACGGGTGTTCGTGTCCTGGAGGCCTGTTTCAGGCAGGCGCCTGATCTCGCAGTCTGGCGAAAGGACCCTTACGAATTTATTGCGGAGATCCCGGCCCTGGACCTGCTCACCGGTTCCCCGGAACTTCGAACTCTCCTGGAGAGGGGTGCCGATCTGACTTCATATCTCGCACGATGTGAAGAAGAAGCACATAAATTTCGGCCTGAAGGTCCTTAAAACGCTTTCCCGTCTCTTTTCGGAATGAGCTGTCCGGATCAGGTACGTTTTTTCTTTGACCGTATGCGAAGAACCAACAGGGTGATCATGCAGGAGACATGGAGAACCAGAAAGGGAAGAACCTGGAGAAAAGAAAGGTCAACATGCTTTATATGACGAAGGTAGATCACCGGGCCCCAGGCGCCCACACCCACAAGGATAAGAATCCACCGTAACCATTTCATAGGTTCCTCCTGTTCATCCATTCGCAGGGTATCAAGATCACCCCGGGATAACGCCGTATCATCGTAAAAAATTCTTCATTGAATGTAACCGATTGACTTCAGCTTCTGTATCTCCTCCTGCGAGAGGGTTGTATCCTTTTCTCCCGGTCGATAGATCGAGGTGTGAAGAAATCTAATTCGCTCCTTCTCCATTCGATCCGTGATTTCCGGAGCGCTGACAGCCTGGTTAACCTTTTCAAGGGGATCCTGGTCAAGGAAAAAAAGCTCGGGAGCATGATTCAGAAAGGGGTGAGGCTCCTTTCTGTCATAGGGAAAATTGCTGAAAATCTCATCGGTATAGAAAATGTACTTCATCTCTTTTCCTATGACAGCCTGGATTTCCTGACCGTAAAGTCCGCTCTCGACGAAGAGAAACCGGTTCGCGGGAGAAGGAGTCAAAAGAGAAAGTCCGGGAAAGGGTTGAGTGGATTGAATTCCGGTCAATTCCAGGATCGTGGGAAGGATGTCAATGGAGGAACGGGGTGAAAAATCTAACGTGTCAGGAAATAGATTCCGCCTGTCCGATGGAATATGGAGGAAGCAGGGCACATGGATCACTTCCTCCCACATGGCATGGCCATGGTCGAAATGGCCGTGATCCCATAGTTCCTGCCCGTGATCGCTCATCACAAGGACGATCGTATTGTCCAGGATATTGCGTTCCTTTAAGGCCGCCACCATCTCGACGACCGCATGGTTGACACGTTCGGACTCTTCCCTGTAGGCCTTCCGCATGCAGTCGATAACCGGCCCTGCCTCTTTCTTCGAAAGGTGATCGATCTGTCTCAGGCGAGCATCGGGATAGGGACCAAGGAGTCTTTTACATCCGGGATCCGAATAAGTATAGGGCGTATGGGGTTCCATGAAATGAAGATAGAAAAAGAAAGGCTGTTCAACTCGATCCAGTTTGATCAGGGCTGATTTGACCATCTCCCCGGCAGGGGCATTCTGGCGATAGATTGTCGTCTCGGTGGTCTCAGAGAGAAAGGTTTCGATGAGGGGATTGGCCGTAAAACACCAGGTGGCATAGCCTCTGTTTCGAAGGATCTCCTGAAGAGTGACAACGTCGGGATATGGGAGGCTCTGGGTTCGATCGGCACCATGTTCGTGGGGGTACACACCCGAAAGGAGGGAAATCACGGAAGGCCGGGTCCAGGAAGAAGCCACGTAACATTTCGGGTACCGGAGGAATCCTTCCTCCCCCACGAGAAATCGGTCCAGGGTTTCAGCATGGTCATAGCGGAGGGCATCGGGAACCAGGAAGACCACATTGTACGAAGGTGTGACACGGCTGGAAACAAGCCAGGCAAAACCAACAAGGATCAGCCAGGCACATACGGGCCCCAGGATAAAGTACCCTGCAGTTCTTGTCCTCGTTCCGGCCCTTGTGGCTGTGCAGGCAAGTGTACTCACGAGCATTATCGCGGGGATGAGATAGAGAATCCAGGTAAAGGATAACCTGCCTCCGTGAAGGATATACTTCCAGGCCAGAGCGGCAAAGAAGAGGGTATGAAGCGCCGCGCAACCCAGGGAAAGAAGGAAAAACCCGATTTTAGAATCGGCCTTCTCCCGATACCTGGAGAGAAGCAACATCAGGACCGAGTGGAAGATCACAAGAAGGATGGCCAATTTCAGAGTGTCGAGGAGAGTCATGGAGGACGTTTGAAACGTCCAGGCTGCGAGGAAGGAATGGCCGTGGCGGAGAGAACGAAGGATATAGGAGAAGGGAAAGTCAAGAAGGCCAAAGAAAAAGATTAATGTCCCGGTAAGCAGAACGGGGATATGGGGAAGAAATTTCCCGGGACTCTTCCTGTAGGCCATGGGCGAAGTATAGGGGGCTGTCCCTGTGAAGTCAATGAAATGGGAATACGATTTAATGCAAGAGCAGAGCTTTTCGAACTGTAATGTCTTACGGTATTCCGGACGAAATTACAAGCGGGCTGAAGCCGCTGAAGAGGTGAAGGAAAGGGACGCCGTCGCTGGAGGATGTATTCTCGTTAACAAATTGAGTAAAGAGGGCGAATTCCTCAGTGTAATAATAGAAATTGCTTTCTGGAATCGTAAATCGGAATGTGACGAATTCTGTAACCCCGGGGATGAAGTAATGAGGATAGAACGTGTATCTTATATAATTCGTAAGGGGCCAGGAGGTTTGAATGGTCTGTTCCAAATACAAACCGACGGTGGAATCGATCAGTTCTTGATCAACAAAGATCTCGGGAATAAAAATTTGCCATTGAGCCTGGTTTGACGAAGAATGGGAAAAATCATATTCTGTGCAGTTTTCGATGGAAAATAGATAGGTCACCTGCTGGCCCTGATCCACCTTATTGGGTCCGCGGATGGTTTGAACGATATCGGAGCTTTGAAGTTCAGGAGAAAATAGAATGGGATACTGCATACGAACCAGCTGGGGATTCGGAAAGCGGACAAATCTGGGATTGGGTCCGTAGCAGGAAATCGAAATCGTATCCATGTGAGGGATGGCTTCAAAATCATAGTCCTCCCTATGCGCGGCCTTCAGCTTTAACTGCACATGGGTGCTCTCCCCATGTCCCAGTGGTCCCAGAGCGTAATCGTGCACGTACCAGGCAATATCATCTCCCAAATCATTAAATCTATCGTTCAAAGGATGAAAGTGATCTGGATCATACCGTTCAAGAATGGATCTGGGAGACCATATCCGCCCTTCCCAGTTCTCCTCGGACAACGTTCGATAAGAAACATTTGTAAAAGACAGGATGTAGGTGGCCTCCTCACCCATTGTAACGTCTGAAGATCCTTCGATGCAGATCCGAAGCGGACCGGAGGCCTTGCAGAACGGGCGGTCGTGTTGAGCCATAAGAAATGCTGAACAAAAAAGGATCAGGAAAACTACCCTGACGAATCTCATGGATTCTCCCCCGCGGAAAAATCCAGAGTCATTGTTTTAACTGACGATGGACCACCATCATCCTGATTGCAGACATAGGTCGCCGTGTTGCGGCTTTGCCTTCCGCTCAACCCGTCGTAAAGCGATCGGTTTTCATACCATCGAATCATTGGGAAGGTATGGCCCGCCTGATCGGACGGTCCGCCTCTTGAAGAATAGACCCGGAGAGTAATCCAGGCTTCTTCCTCCGGCTGGAGGGAATCAAAGTAGGCCGTAAGGGAACAGTATGCATTTTCCTCCCAGTGATCCGCGTTGGTAGCCTCCACTTCCTGGATCAACGTATACCAGCCCGTATAAACGATCATTCCCAGACCATCTATCTCGCTGGATCCGATCACACGATCACAGTGGTTGATCGCGGAATAGCGGATCGTTCCCTCTTCCTGGTGATTCCAGAAATGAAAATCGGGTGTAATTGAGAGTTCGAGGCAACTCTCCGATGGATGGGTAAAGGTGACCACGTCACGAAATTGTTCAAAATAGTTAACATCACTCCCGGAGCAGGTTGGTGTAAACCTCAGATCAAGATCGAACGAAATGCGGGTCTGCAATTCCTGGTATGGATCGAGGGGTTTCAGGTAAAAAGTAATTGTGTAGCCTTCGTTTATATGGACAGGAACATCAAATTCGGGATTATAGAAGGTGGCCTCTCCGGAAAATCCCCAGGCCAGTAATGGAAGAGGATTACGAGTGTAGGCAGATCCCTGTTCACTTTCCACACGGGTAACAAACGTGTAGTCTGAAGAAAACCGCATAGCGCAAATATAAAGGTCGGTGGTGATCCTTGGCGTCACATGAAAGGTCAGGGGAAAGGGACCCTCTCCATCAAACACCGACTGCTCCAGAGTGACATCCACATAGGTCAGGTCGGATCTGACAAAGCTTGCGCAGGGACCGGCGGAATAGAGAGACAGAGCGAAAAGGGAAGAAAGAATGAACGGGAGTCGGAATTTCGCCCTGCGGACTCGCACCCCTTTCAGCCTACGGTATCTGCCGATCCTGCCCGGAGGCTGGATCAGGGCTCGTCGGCGTGGAGGACGAGGGGGCTGAAGCCGCTGAACGTATGGATGAACGGCACACCATCATCCGCCGAGGTGTTTTCGTTGACAAACTGGGTCATCAGGGCAAACTCCTCCATGTTCGATCCGATCGATCCGTACGGAATCGTAAACTGGAAGACCACCTGGTGGACATCCCCGGGAGCAAAATTCTGGAGGGAAAAGGTGTATCGCAGATTCGTGTTGTAGTCTTCCCAGTCACTCGATACCTCTTCGATCTCGGGGGAACCCGCGGTTGTATCCATGACTTCCGGATCAATGAAGTCACTCGGAATAAAGATCTGCCAGAGGGAAAGGTTGGTGGGTGAACTGGAAAAATCGATTTCCGAGATGTTTTCGATCGTGTAGGTATACGTCACGCGGGTGCCCTGGGTAACCCTGTCCGGTTGCGAAATGTCCTGGTGAATGTTGGAATCCTCGAGCGGGGTCTCGATGGATATCGGGTACTGAATGCTGATCGGTCGGTGATTCCCCATGTTGCAGTACAGGCTGATCGTATCCATATGGTCGATCTGCTCGTAGACACCGCCCCCAAAACTTGAATAGATAAATTCCAGATTGACGGTCGTACTTTCGCCCGGATCGAGAGGACCCAGGTCGAATCCCAGCAGATTGTAGCCCAGTGGGTCCTCAATATCCGGAGTGCCGTCATAGTCAAAGTGAAAACGGTCGGGATCATACTGATTCATAAGAAAGAGAGGAGACAGTATCATGCCATCGTCATAAAAAGCACTCGGTGAAATATTGGTAAAGGTCAGGCGGTAAATCATCTCCTCCCCTGCAGTCACATGATCCGGCCCCTCGATGCAGATTCGAAGAGGACCGGAGGCTTTGCAGAACGGCCGGCTGTGCGCGCTCTGCAGCATCAGGGCGATCCCAAGGACCAGCAGAGCGAATCGAATGGCCCTCATGGGAGCACCTCTTTTCCTGATGGAAAGAGGCTTTGATCTTGCTCCCTCTTTCCATCGTCATTCTCATTGCAAATACAGTGTGATGTGACAGAGTAGCCCCTCCGGCTCATTCCGTCGTACAGGGAGCGGTTTTCATACCATCGAAGCGTGGGGAAGCTATAGGGGCGTACATCGGAGGGGCCGCCCCAGGCGGATTTCACCCGGGTGGTGACCCATGCTTCCTCCCCCGGCTGAAGGGGGTCGAAATAGGCGAGCAGATAAAAGGCTTCCTCGATCTGCCAGTGTGTCGCGTTGGTGTCCTGCACGCCCTGAAAGGGGGTCGTGACCCCTGAATGCACGACAAGAGCCAGGCCGTCGAGTTCGCTGGACCCCACGACCCGGCTGCAGTGGTTCACGGTGGAGTACCGGATCGTTCCCTCCTCCCCCACGTTCCAGAAATAGGAGCTGAGATCGATGGAAAATGTAAGGCAACCCTTGGATTCACGGGTAAATCTGGCGACTGTGTTGAATTGTTCGAAGCTGTCGGAGGTGCTGCCGGAGCAGGTGGGAGTGAACCTCAGGTCGAGACCAAAGGATACCCGGCTCTGAAGCTCCTGGTATTTGTCGGAGGTTTTGACGAAAATGGTAAAGGTGACTTCATGATCCATGTGGATCGGGGTATTAAGATCAGTATGATAGATTGCATACTTGGGAAGAGAATAGGAGTAGTTTGCCGAGCCCTGATCGCTTTCGACACCGGTGACCAGCAGGTAAGGAGCGTAAAAATCGAGGGAGCAGAGATAGAGATCCTCCGTCGATGCCGGCGACACCCGGAAGGTCAGGGGAAAGGGCCCCTCCCCTTCGAACTCCGTCTGATCCAGTGTGATGGTCACGTGGCTGAGATCTGAAGTAATATAGCTGGTGCAGGGCCCGGCGGCGTACATGGATATTGTGAAAAGGGATAAAAGAATCAAGAGACATCGAAGTTTCATAATGCGGCCCCCCTTCCCTTCTAAAATAAGCCTATATTATTCAGTTGTCAAACAGCCCTCCCCAACTACGGGTTTCCCAGGGTGAAATTTCCGGAATGAAGAAAAGATGGCGAAAATGATGAGATCAGATATTACATGGCTATTGATCTGAAAACAGGGGCTTTTTCAATATGATTAGCCAAGGCAGGGTGCTCATGATATGATGAAACCATGGTTCGGGGGCTATTTCTGTTTGATACTTCCCTTTCAGCGAAATTATGGGCTCGATTTTCTCTGGACTAGGGTGAGAGCAAAATGACAGAAACGAAAACCAAGATCTCACAATCTGATTTCCCCTTTAAAATGCCCTATATAGTTGAAAATACTTGGGGTGTGATCGCATTTTTAACCGCTGTATTTATATGGCCTGTCATGGCGTTTGTATGGATATTGGGTGAAAAGATACTAACTTGGTATTATAACAGTTCCGATATAGACGCGACGGAATTTCATATTATTTTCCTAATCACAATTTCAGGGATGATTATTATTACTCCCACCTTATTAATCGCGGCCCGAATTTCATCGCGTTACTACTTTAAGTGCGTAAGATGGTATTTAGACAACGATAAGATTGACTCAGCCGAGACATATATTCGTGCATTCAGCCATGTTGTAAGTTACCGGGACTGGAAAAGGAATAGCTGGTTCAGAGAATTTGTAAGAAATCATAACCTGATCTCAGAAGTGTACCGCTTAAGTGAATTTAACAACCGGTTTCCTAATTGACGAGTACGCCAGCGTTCTGAATCTCTTTATTGCTTTGCAGCGCATAACTTCCTGTTTGGGTGATATTCTGACACCTGAAACCCATAAAACCGACTACCCCCCCAGATAGAGTCACCCTGGAGGTCCATGAGGCTGTATGTTACGGCTCGTAACATGCGTGCCGAATGGATACTCGAAAGATCGCAGATCTTGAGGGTGTCGATGAGGGGGTGGTAGGGAGGGTGCTCATCAACCCATAAAACCGACTACCCTCCAGATAGAGTTACCCTGGAGGTCGATGAGGGGGTGGTAGGGAGGGTGCTCATCAACCCATTAAACCGACTACCCCCAGATAGAGTCACTCTGGAGGTCGATGAGGGGGTGGTAGGGAGGGTGCTCATCAACTCACGAAACCCTTATCCTCCACTACCTCGCATAGGTCCATCGAATCTTGGCGATTCCGCTGCAGTCCAGCTCTAAGAATGCGGCTTCTTTCTTGTCGAGACGAATTCCCGGTTTTGTAAGGGTAAACTTAAGCACCATGGAATTGGTAATCTCTTCCTCCGGCCTCTCTTTCCCTTTCAGAGGCAGCCCAAAACCGTTGTTAAAGGTCTTTGTCAGGGTGTCATTCGGAACGTACGGGGTAATCTCCCAGCAGTCGATGGGGCCCACGGGGCCGATATAAACCGTGGCATTTCGGGGACCCCGGGTGGCGGCCTTCACACGGACGGTGTAGCTCTTCCCCAGCGCTATCCTGTCGGGCATTCCTTCCCACGTCACATCGAAACGATACCCATCCTTCCGGCTTTTGAAGTGAAACCCGCTGCGGTCGATCGTCCAGTCGGAGGTGGGTGTCTTCCCGACGGATCCTCTGACGTAAGCGCCGCTTTGCTTCACCTCGAAATCGACTTCTTCCAGGTTCCAGTCTCCGTTCGCGCCTTCGTTGAAGAGCGCAACTTCATCGGAAACTTCATAATTGTATCGGGCTTCCGCCATCTTCACCGGTACGGAAGAATCGTACAGCGTCATAAATACCGTATAGGTTCCCGGCTTACCGGCCGTGATCTCCACCTCGGGCTGGGTGACTTTTTCCCCGGAGGGCAGCGTCCACTCATGCTTGTACTGGGTCGTGCCGCCTTCATCGGTCGACGAAAGGACAAAGGTCTCTCCCGGCCGGTAGGATCGGGCAGGTTTCGCCTCGATCGTTGTCGCCAGGTCCGGAAAGATCTCCCGGTAAAACATCCTGGATCGATCGTCCAGGTAGGCTTTGTCGGGATACCCACGGATTACTCCCCCTTCCTTGAGCATGAGATCCCGCCAGGTCATCGTGCGCATGCTGTAACAGACATGCAGATAGACTTCCTCCAGCTCCATGTGCGCTTTTTCATACAGGGATTTTCTCCATCGATACTCCTCCCTTGGGATTTCTGTTCTCCAGGATTTGGGTGCGACTCCCAGACCGTCGATGATCTCCTGCATCCATGGGTAGGTACGGGCCAGCTTCTCCCTCGCCCATCGCTGGACCTCTTCCCCCGTTATTTCCCGATCATCGACCGATGTGAATGAGGGAGCATTTTCCGGAGTGTTCCCGTGGCTGAACCAGGCCAATGCCTTGATATTCGGGTCCAGAAGGGCATTTTTTAAGTCCGGGTAGCTTGCGACTTCATTCATGATGACGTGGTATCCCCGGGCTTCAAACTTCTGTCGATAGGCTTCGAACACCGGTTCAAGATCCTTGACAGAGTCTTTTCCTGCAAGCCAGCGGACCCCTGTAATAAACCAGTTCTGATCGATGTCGCCCAGCATGATGTACGCATTGCCTGGACTTTCTGCAAAGCACGGAATGACAAAGAATAGAGCAAGAATGGATAGCAGGGTCTTTTTCAAGGCGCCTCCCGGGAAACGGAATGATGATAAAGGTACCTTTACCATATCACGCTTTAAGAAGACCGGCCACCTTGCCTGAAAGATCGCCAGATTTTGAGAATACCATCAACGAACTACTATCTACGGGTTATCCATTAGACCCGAGATGTCCATGGAATATCTCGGCTCGCCGAATGGATGCCCGTAAGATTGGAAATCTAAAGGGCACTGCCTATCTCAGTATCAATTTTTTGTTTTCTATTCTTCCTCAGGCTCGTCCGCTTCTTCCCTTGATTCTTCCTCTCCAGGCTCTTCCTTCTTGCTCTCTTCTTGAATAGCTTCATGCTGGACAAAGAGATCCAGCTCCGGATTCAGCATCCCCAGGAAGTGAAGGCTCCAGGATCGGAAGAAGACATGAATCGGCTGGGTCAGGGCCTGGCCGATGATGGGAATGATAAGGAAAAAGATCAGGCAGCAGCAGGTCATGAAGACCGCGGCCACGATGGCTCCCCCGGCCATGACGACCAGGAGGACCTTCATGATGTAAAAGAGGGCCAGGGAACCGACATGGGGTCCCAGGAGAGAGATGGCTTCACGCCACCCCGTCAGAACACCGACCTTCCGGCGAACCATGATCGGAGCTACGAAATCCTTCGTGATTGCGCCGATGAGGGCGGCCGCCCCTCCCACCAGCAGAAGAAGAAGGCCCGCGAGGACCAGAAATGGAATATCTGCAGCAGAAAGAGAGTGTCGGGACACCCGAAGCGCAAAGAAGATCAGCGGAATCCCGACCGTGACCAGGATGATCAGAACCGTTCCCAGGGAATAGAAGATTCTCCACCAGAAAAGAGAGAGGGTCTCCTTCGGGTGCGCCCGCCAGGCTTCTCCAAGCTGTGCTGAATCTTTGGAGACGCCGTGAATGTACATAAAGGTCGCCCGGGAAGAGAGGTAGAGAAAGACCGCCCAGATGATGACGGCGATAAGGAGGACAAAGACCCCGACAAAGAGAATAAAGGGAAGAAGGATCTTCAGGGCGTCCCCGTGTCCGCTTCCCTTTCCTCCTCCACCATGCCACATAAGCTGAGGGCCCGGTCCGCCGGAGGTGAGCTGAATCAAAAAAACAATCACGCCCCATTTAAGCCACTTCAGGGCGTCAAAGGGTTCGAAAAGAAGTTTCCGTGTGGTGGTGAAAGCTCTGGACAGGCTGTCAAATACCATGATCATACCCCCGAATGCGTGTCTTCCAGCGGATTGGAGTGCTCCACGAATTTCCGTTTCACTTCCTCATCAATGAATACGGTGTGGCGCCCTGTTTGTTCGTCCCGGGTTGCCGATTTGGAGACCGAGGGAACATCTTCAGGATGTTCAATGTTCGATAAGAGGAATGTATAGGGGCCGACTGTAAAACGGTCGCGATCACCCAGAAGGCCTCGATTCATCTTTTGGCCATTCACATATACACCGTTGGTCGAACCAAGATCTTCAAGGATTACATGCCCCGATGTAACGGCGAGCCGGACATGCTTGCGGGAACAGGCTACATGAGGCAGATGAATGTGGTTCGAAGGGGAACGGCCAATAAAAATTTCGGGAAGATCCAGCGTGAGGCGTCTGGCATGCTGACCTCCCACAAAGATTTCAAGGACCCAGCTCATGGTGATATCCTCCTTGTTTTCTCCCCTCCTCCATAGTAGGTTCGAGTCTCACGAACAATGACGTTGGAAAGAATGACCAGGCCCAGAAGATTGGGCAGAGCCATCAGTGCGTTCATCGAGTCGGCAAACTGCCAGACAAAATCGACCTTTGCAAAAGCCGCCCCGAAAAAGACGGCGACACAGAAAAGGATCCTGTAGGGCATGACCGCCCGTTCCCTGAATAGATATTCAATCGCCTTTTCCCCATAGTAGCTCCAGCCCAGAAGTGTCGAGTAGGCAAAGAGAATCAGTCCGGAGGAGACGATGAAGCGGCCGATCAGGCCGGGGAGAGCTGTCTCAAAGGCAAAGTTTGTGATTTCGCTCCCTGAAAGTTCCGGTTTGAGGTAGGCCTGGGTCACCAGGATCGTAAACCCGGTAAGGGAGCAGACGACAATCGTATCGATAAAGGTCTGGGTCATGGAGACCAGGGCCTGGTTGACGGGGTTGGACGTCTTCGCGGCTGCAGCGGCGATCGGAGAAGAACCGAGGCCTGATTCGTTCGAGAAGACACCCCGGGCCACACCGAAACGGATGGCCTCTTTGACCGAATACCCGATGACACCACCGGTCGCGGCACGCGGTGAGAAAGCGCTTTCCAGGACCAGGAGGAAGATCGAGGGAATTTCCTTCCAGTGCAGAACCAAAACCGCCATGCATCCCAGGAAGTAGACGACGATCATGATGGGTACGAGAACACTTGTTGTCTTTCCGATGCTCCGAATCCCTCCCAGAATCACAAGGGCGGTGGCCGCGGCAAGGATCAGGCCCGTATAGATTGTCGGCATGCCGAACGTATCCTGTACTGCCTTGGCCACTTCGTGGGACTGGACCATGTTTCCGATGCCAAAGGCGGAGATGGATGCGAAAATGGCGAAGAGAATCCCAAGGAACGGAGCCTTCAAACCCTTTTCCAGATAATACATGGGGCCACCGCTCATGGTTCCAAAGGCATCCGTTTCGCGGTATTTGACCGCAAGCACAGCCTCGGAATATTTCGTTGCCATGCCGAAGAATCCGGTGATCCACATCCAGAAAAGCGCGCCGGGGCCGCCAGCCGAAACGGCGGTCGCCACACCGGCGATATTGCCTGTTCCCACCGTGGCGGAAAGGGCTGTCATCAGTGCCTGAAAATGGGAGATGTCCCCACTGGCATCCCCTGATTTTTCCTTCCGTTCGATCAGGGCCATATGAAGGGCTTTAAAGAGTCCCCGGATCTGGATAAATTGAAGACGGAAAGACAGGTAGATTCCCGTTCCGACAAGAAGAATAAGCATGGGGGGACCCCAGAGAATCATGTTGTTGATACGTTCTAATATCGTAACGAGAAGGTCCATTTCCGTCATTATACACGCTCTGAAAAAAGACGGAAGGTCCTAGGGCTGAGTCTGCGTAGGCTCCTTTTCGGGCTCTGCGACGATTTCTGCCCGGGCAAGCCGGTAGGGCGTTAACGAGATTCTCCCGTGGGGAAAATCTAGCATGACCTGGAAATTGCTTAAGAAATCGTTTCCGACGTATCCGTCGATCAGGGAGGAACTTTCCCGGTTGACCGGGATATCTTTAAACGCGGCCTGGTACCCGGCCAGGGCCATGAGGAGGTCCCCGGCCTTGAGGTTGACGGTCCGGGCTTTTCCGAATCCATGGAAAATCATCTTGTAGAAGTTGATCTTTTCCTGCGTGGAGGATCGGTTGGACCCCGAGGTGGAGAGGAAGGTCTTTTCGCTCCCCGTATCCAGAATAAAGTGATAACCGAAGGCTTCGTTAATGGCCACCATGGCAGATGGGCGCAGGCCTGTTACAAAGAGGTTCTGGTCCTCCAGGGGTTCCATTGTCGATGCGGGGACCCACTGCAAGATCTTGGCACGATAATCGAGAAACAGGCGCCCCTGGCGGAGAAGGTGATATCCGAGAGCCACATCGATCTTAAGGGTTCCGCGCCGGGTTTGAAAGATCAGATCTTCATCCGGAAATACCATGACGGGAACTTCGTAAACGGTAATCTCACCCAGACGAAGGGTATCCAGATAGGCAAAATGGAGATCGATCTTCTTCTGGTGCAGGCCGTATCCCCAGGATTTCATTTCGGGATCAATTTGAATCCCCAGCTCTTCTGCCAGAGAAGAAGAGATGATCGTCATCGATGCGCCGGTATCCACAACCGCCCGTGCTTCGCTCCCGTTTACCACAACGGAAAGGAAGGGAAGACGAGGCTGATTATAGGTCATCGATACTTTTGCTTCCGTTCCATCCATGCGGTAGAGGTTACGGTTTGCGCCTTTCTTTAAAAATGCTATAAATCCTTCATCGATCTGGACCCCGGTGTGCCTGGCTTCTTCGGCATAAAAAGCAGAGATCGCAAAGCGGTTAAGATAGTAGTAACAGAGGGTCAGAAACCAGTTGGACCGGGATTTCACTTCCAGGCTTCCAGCACGATCCCGTGCCCGCAGAAGATGTTCAGCGGCTTCCTCAATTTTTCCCCGATAGAGAAGGATCTGCCCGAGCGCCAGTTCAGCTTTCGCGTGTTCTTCCACCAGGTCAGAGTTTCTATCCAGATAGCGTTCAACGTCCAGATAATAGCCGTCTTCGATCGCCTTTGGATAATTGTTCGTATTCAGAAGGGGGGCATGGCGGGTTTCCGTGGGACGTGCCTTTGTGATCTCCATGTCAAATTCATAGGAACATCCCCCCAGGATAACCAGGAACCCAAAAAGGACGAGACGGTGGAGTGCCGGGATCATAATCACTATATATACACTTGAAAAATAAAAAAGTTCACCGTAAGATGAAGCATGGTTCAATCAATCCTTTACGCGACCGATTTTTCCGAAACTGCGGAAAATGCTTTTTCCCACGCCCTTACCCTGGCCGTTCTCTTTGGAGCCCGTCTGACACTTCTTCATGTACGGGTTCCCCTTGAGGACGACCCTAACAATCCGAAGTTCCATTTCCCCGAACTTCCGGATGTCTACAGCCGGGCCGAAACGATCGCGGAGGAGGTTCTTCGGGAAAAGGCGCCCCGGGTAGAGGGTATTGACGTTCAAGAAATGGTACGACGGGGTATTGACGCTGATTCCGAAATCCTTCGTGTCGCCTCCGAAATCGGGGCCGATCTGATCGTGATGGGTACCCATGGACGGAGGGGCCTGGATCAATGGATGCTGGGAAGCGTCACGGATGCGGTCGTCAAACGGGCCGAAATTCCCGTCTTTACCGTGCGAAAGGATGTTGTTGCCCCGGACCCGGAATACCCGTACAGGAGAATCCTGGTGCCTGTGGATCTTTCATCGGGTTCTTCGAAGGCCCTGAAGGCTGCAGTAGAGCTGTCCGCTAATCCGGAAAGCCGGATTACGGTTCTCCATGTCGAAGATGGGAAGGAAGATTCCACCCGGTTTTCCCTGGATTCCCTGACCTCCTCGTCCATCGATTCATCCAGGGTACAGACCCGCCTGGAACAGGGTGTCGCAGAAACCATGATCCTGAAGGTAGCCAGAGAGGAAAGTTCCGACCTGATCGTCATGGCCAAGCGAGGGCATTCCCTCTTTGAATTCATCCTGATGGGGAGTACAACGGAGCGCATGATCCGGGTGGCGCCCTGCCCGGTCATGGTCCTGCCTGTCTGAAGGTAAAAAAATAAGGGCCCCGTTCGGGGCCCGTTTGCTTTGGCTGGCAAATATATTGAAGTTTAGAGTTTTCCTTCCAGAACCCGTGCGATCTTTTCCATCGCAGCATCGATTTCCTCTTTTGTAATGACAAGAGGAGGTGCAAACCGGATCACCGTGTGATGGGTTTCCTTGGCCAAAATCCCCTCTTCCATCAGCTTTTCACAGAAGGGACGCGCATCACCGGAAGATTCCTTGATCACCACACCGATAAGGAGACCGCGACCGCGCACATGATCTACATGGGGACTGTTCATCTTTCGGAGCCGGTTCATGAAATATTCACCTAACTCCTGGGCTTTTTCGCAAAGACGTTCCTCGATAATCACGTCAAGCGCGGCAGAAGCAATGACGGAAGCCAGAGGATTTCCGCCGAACGTTGAACCATGATCACCGGGATGAAAGACTCCCATAACTTCATCATTGGCCAGAAAGGCAGAGATGGGATACATCCCGCCGCTCAGTGCCTTGCCAAGAATGACTCCATCGGGTTTCACGCCGTCATGCTGGCATGCAAGAAGCTTTCCCGTGCGTCCAAGTCCTGTCTGAATCTCATCGGAAATGAAAAGAACGTTGTTTTCCTTGCAAATGGCGGCGGTTTCGGCCAGATAGCCTGTCGGAGGAACGAGTACGCCTCCTTCTCCCTGGATGGGTTCTACGAGAAAGGCCACGGTGTTGGAAGTCACAGCCTTGCGGAAGGCTTCCACGTCGCCGTAAGGGACAACGACAAACCCGGGGGTGAAGGGTCCAAATCCGTCCTTGTACTGTTCCTCGGTAGAGAATCCGACAATCGTCGTCGTCCGTCCATGAAAGTTGTTTTCACAGACGATGATTTCAGCCTTATCCTCTGGAACTCGCTTCTTCTTGTATCCCCATTTCCGAACTGCCTTGATGGCCGTTTCCACGGCTTCCGCACCGGAGTTCATGGGGAGTGCACGGGAAAAGCCGATCAGACCGGTAATTTTTTTCAGAAAGGGGCCAAAGGTGTCATTGCGAAATGCCCGGGAAGTCAGGGCAAGTTTCCGGGCCTGAGCACACATGGCTTCCACGATACGGGGATGGCAGTGACCCTGGTTCAGGGCCGAATATGCGCTCAAACAGTCCAGATACTTGTTTCCTTCGACGTCCCACACCCAGATACGCTCGCCTCGATTGAGGACGACGGGCAGAGGATGGTAATTGTGGGCTCCGTACTGTTCTTCGATCTCAATGAATTCTTCGTTTTTAGGCATACTCCCTCCTTATGCGAAGTGTGAATTATAACACAGGGGATCCTTGCCGCTAATTACGTAGTGAGCTAAAATAGACCTTTGTCCTTCGTAATCTTATAAATCCACCCTCAGGAGGTGCCCAGGTGGAAACGAAAAAGCTGAACCATGTCCAGCGGGTAATCTTGCGCCTGTTCCTGACGGGCTCCTATGAAAACGTAAAGCGTGCCATTGTGAAGCTGAAGACCGCGGAGATCGTCGAAATCGTATCGGAGCTTCGGCATGCCGACCAGATGAAGTTTCTCTCCCTCCTCTTTTCCGTGCGGAGAGCCGGTGAAGTCCTCAGTGAACTTCCCGAGGAACTTGCAAGTACGCTGTTGTCGGAGTTTCCCGATGAAAAGATCGGGCAGATGCTTTTACGGATCCCTCCCGATGACGCCGTCGATCTTCTGAGCTATGTAGAGGAGAACCGAAGGGAAAAGGTTCTGTCCACATTGAGTGAGCCGGATCGATTCTCCCTTGAAAAACTCATCATCTTTGATGAGGATACCGCCGGCGGTCTCATGACCACGGAGTACATCGCCATTCGGGACACGATGACGGTGGAAGAGGCGGTAAAGACGATTCGGACCAAATATCCCGAGCTGGATGTTTACTATATCTACGTCGTGGACGACCGGGGTCACCTGGTGGGAACGCTTCCTCTTAACAAGCTGGTCCTTGCGGAGGGAGATGCCATCGTAAAAAACATCCATGTTCCCGACCCCATCTGTATTTCACCCGAGACACCCCAGGAAGAGGTTGCCCGAATCGTATCCAATTTTGATCTCCTCGCCCTCCCGGTTGTGGATGATGACCATAAGCTTCTGGGTGTCGTCACCTTTGATGATGTTATCGATGTCGTAGAAGAAGAAGCTACGGAAGATATTTATCTTCTTGCCAACCTGAACACCGAGGAACGTGTATTTACCCCCGTAATTAAATCTGTGCGCCTCCGGATCGGCTGGCTCTTCATCAACCTCCTGGCTGCCATGGTGGCTGCATTTACGGTTTCTCTCTTCTCCCATACGATCGAACAGTACGTAGCCCTGGCCATTCTCATGCCGATTGTGGCCAATATGGGCGGAAATGCAGGGATTCAGAGCCTCACGGTCATGGTCCGCGGCCTCGCTCTGGGAGAACTTGATTTCTCCGCAGGCTGGAAAGCTACCCTGAAGGAAGTCTCAGTTGGGCTCATTAATGGTCTGATGAATGGCCTTATCATGGGAATTATCACCTATTTCTGGTCCAGGAACCTCATTCTGGCCATCGTCATGTTTTTTGCCATGGTGGCTACGTTAATAGTTGCCGGGTTTTTTGGTGCACTTGTCCCCATCGTCTTGAAATGGCTGAAAAAGGACCCGGCCCTGGGATCCAGCATCTTTGTCACGATGGCGGCGGACGTCGGCGGATTTTTCATCTTTCTGGGACTTGCCACGATTCTTCTGAATCTTTATAACGTATCCTGAAAACGGCTCCCGGTATCCAGCCGTGATACCATGAATGCGCCCATACCGGGCGTTCGAGGTGACCTATGGATCAGACCACGCATCTGAACCACGTTCAGAAAGTAATTCTTCGGCTGCTTATCTCCGGAGCTACATCCAACCTGAAGAAAATGCTCTCCAAGATGACAACGGCGGAGATCGTTCAGATTTTTTATCATTTGAGGCACTCGGACCAGATGTCCATTCTCCAGGTATTATCCACGATTCATAGAGCTGGAGAGGTTCTCGCGGAGTTCCCTGACGAGCTGGCAAGAAATTTGATCAGTGAATTTACGGACGAAAAAATCGCAGGGATGATTACCAGGATTTCACCGGACGATGCCGTTGACTTGCTCACCTACCTCCCGGAGGAACGTCAGCAGACGATTCTCTCCACTCTGGATCGAGAGATCCGGTTCGAATTGGAAAAGTTATTAATCTTTGACCGGGATACCGCGGGTGGTCTCATGACCACGGAATATGCAGCCGTTCAGGAGGAATATACCGTCGGAGAAACCATTCAGTTTCTGCGAAAAGATTACGCAGATCGTGATCTCTATACCGTCTATGTCCTGGATGAAAGTAGACATCTTCTTGGCACGGTCCCCATAAATACCCTGGTGATCAGTGGAGAGGATGTGCCGGTACGGTCCATCATGGTCTCTGATCCCATTACGATCACACCTGACATGCCAAGTGAGAGAGTCGCGGCACTCGTCTCGAATTATGATCTTCTGGCCATCCCGGTTGTGGACGCCGATCGTAAGATTCTCGGGGTGGTGACCTTTGATGATGTCCTGGACGTGCTGGAGGAAAAGGCAACGGAGGATATGTACCACCTGGCCAACCTCGACAAGGAGGAGCGTGTTTTCACACCCGTGTCCCGTTCCGTCCGTCTGAGGGCTGGATGGCTTTTGATCAACCTCTGTACCGCCATACTTGCGGCTCTTACCGTCTCCCTCTTCCGGGATACGATCCAGTCCTATGTTGCCCTGGCTGTACTGATGCCTATTGTTGCCGGTATGGGAGGTAATGCGGGATCACAGAGCCTGACCGTTGTGGTTCGGGGACTTGCCCTGGGGGAACTGACCTTTTCCGGCGGCTGGAAAGCCGTCCTTAAGGAGGTCAATGTCGGTTTCTATAACGGACTGATCCATGGCACGATCATGGGATTGATCTGCTATTTCTGGTTCAAAAACCCAATTCTCAGCATTATCATGGTTCTGGCGATGATTGCCACCCTGACCATCTCCGGGCTCTTTGGTGCCCTGGTTCCGATCATCCTTCGCTGGTTTCGGAAAGACCCGGCCCTTGGTTCGAGCATCTTTGTGACTACGGCGACAGACGTCGGCGGTTTTTTTACCTTTCTGGGCCTGGCCAGCCTGGCCTTCCGATTCTTCCCTCCCGCCTGATCGGGAGTGTGCCTTCAGCCATGAAGTCGGGCACTGGAATCCTCTTGAAGCCCCCGGAACCTTATGTTAGGATAAAGTCTATTCGTGAATCTTTTCACACTACGGAGGTAGACCCATGGCGAAGCGTAAGTTTAACTTTAACCCCGGTCCCGCAACTCTGCCCCTGAGCGTTCTGGAAACGGTCCAGAAAAACATTGTCGAGCTCGGTAATTCGGGAATGTCTGTTCTTGAAATATCCCACAGAGGCAAAGAATACACCCCCATCCATGAATCGACCAAAGCCCTCTTCCATGAGGTTTTTGGCGTCCCCGACACCTATGAAATCCTCTTTCTGGGAGGAGGCGCCAGCCTGCAGTTCTGCATGCTTCCCATGAATTTCCTCAAAGACAGAACGGCCGATTACATTAACACGGGTGAATGGTCCAAGAAGGCGATCAAGGAAGCCAGGCTTCAGGGTTCTGTCAATGTCGCGGCATCTACGGACGGCATGAATTTCAACCGTCTCCCCTACCCGGAGGAGATTAAGCTTTCTGAAAACCCCGCCTATGTTCATATCACATCCAACAACACGATATTCGGTACCCAGTGGCCGGCCTATCCCGAAGTCGGGAACAGGCCCCTAGTCGTAGACATGTCGTCCGATATCATGTGTCGTCCCGTTGACGTTTCCAAATTTCACATGATCTACGCCGGAGCGCAAAAGAACCTGGGCCCCGCGGGCTTGACGATTGTCATTCTGCGCAAGGATTGGCTTGCTGAAGCCCGACAGGACATTCCAACGATGCTGGCCTATAAGACCCATGTGGATAAAGACTCTCTCTTCAACACTCCCCCGGTTTTCCAGATTTACGTGGTCGGCCTCGTCATCCAGTGGATCAAAGATCAGGGCGGACTCGTCGAAGTTGAAAAGATCAACCGGAAGAAGACGGAACTCCTGTACGGAACGATGGATTCCATGGCCGACTTCTACAGGGGGACGGTGACAGACAAGGAACACCGCTCCTGGATGAACGTCACGCTTCGCCTCCCCTCGGAAGAGATGGAAGCCGAGTTCATCAAGGAAGCGGCTTCCCGGGATCTCCACGGCCTGAAGGGACATCGGAGCGTGGGCGGTATCCGTGTTTCCATGTACAACGCCATGCCGTTGGAAGGAATCGAATGCCTGACCGATTTCATGAAGGAATTCCGCAAGACTCATTAGTTTTATATTTTCCAGCCAGCCAGCATATATGCGCCGGGGATCAAACCCCGGCGTTTTTCTGATTTTAAAACATTGTTTTCAGCTTGATATGATCAAACAAGTTATCGTATTTCATGTGTAGTATTCGATACTTGATACTTTCCCCGTATATTTTTTTCATCAACATGGATGGAATCGGGAAAACATGTTGACACAATTCTCATTGTTTATCTATAATTTTCTTAATTATTAAGGCTAGTTTGAATATATATTCGTGGGAGGACATGGTGACTCGATTCGGATTCATTATTTCGATTCTATTTTGTTCAACTATAAGCTTGGGAACGGTAAACGACCTTAATCTTTCAGATCAGGGATTTCGTGTCAAGGATATGACCCTTCATCAAGGGGGCATGACTTTGAAGCTCTTAGAAGGTGAAGCTGTCCCTATTATCTATCATGGGGTGACAACTGGCTTTCTTTTTTCTGGAAGGGCTAAGATGCTTCAAAGCGTCACTGAGACCTTTGCACGCCAGGTACTTGATTATAATCTTGAGCATGCTTCTCATCATAATGCGAACAGGGAAGGTACGATTGAGGACGATATCCAAACCGCCGCTGTACTGGGATTTGAGGCAATCAAAAAAATTCCAGAAAAGTTGGAAGTCGTAAATGATTTTGGAAGTGCTTTTGAAATTATGGACGATCTATATTTCAGCCAGGATTTTTCCCAACCGATCGCCTGGGTACTCGCAGGCGTTTTGGGCGAAACAGAAGAGCTCGTTTTCCAAATGGAAGGAAGTAAAGATGATTATCTGTATGAATACGATCCCATTTGGGGCGGTGTAGAGCGGTTATCAGTATTGGAGAATTCCTCGATCAAGCGGAAAGGATTGTCAAACATCTATTGGCTCAACCCAGTCGTCGAACAGACTCTACGAGAAGATCGAAGAGTCAATCCCGATATTCCAGCTTTACTCACATCCATGCAATACGATCTTGATTTCACCGATTTAGAAAACATGAAAGCGGAATTCAACGAAATAATTTCGTTCAAAAGACAGGCCGTTAAATTCCTGAGGCTTGAGCTCTGGAACACAACACTGGAATCTAAAGGTGCCGGATTTGTAGTAAATCACCTTTATGTGGATCGAATAGTGGATGGACAGGGAAATCCCTTAGACTATATCCATGATGGAGATTATCTAACAATTACTCTTTCAAAGGCCACACTGGAGGGCCAAACCCTCAAAATTTCAATCTCATGCCATGGAGATCTTTTTGAACCCTCAGCAGCTATTGGATCCTATGTGAGGTTATCTGGGATTGGCTGGTTCCCAAGCCTGAGTAACGGTCATTATGGAGTCAATACGCTCTTTTCCGGCTCAATCAAAACGAAACTCCCTTTACGAGCCTACGCATCAGTGGACCACTGGACTTCTACCGAAAAAGACGGGATTTACATATTTCAGGGTGCAGGCACATACCCGTGCATATTTCACTCCGTTGTAGTGGGAAAATATTATCCTCATACGGTAACGGTCAATGGCACTAAGGTTACGATCGCCTCATTGATCTTTGAAAACAAAAGAGCATATGATCTTCTTGAAAATCTTACTCAATCATCTATGGATGTTTATAACTACTACTTGAAAGAGTTTCCTTTTGAATCTTTGTTGATCGTTGAAGCAAAAGGATTGGGGTGGGGACAAGCTCCACCAGGGATGATATTTGCATCCGGTGAAATTTTCAACTCCTTGAAGGATGAAGATACTCAACTGTATTCGGAGGGAGCCAACGAAAGATTCTCCCATGAAATGGCACACCAGTATTTTGGACATTCTGTTCATTCAGCGTCGTATGAGGACAGTTGGCTGATCGAAGCATTGGCTGAGTATATGGCCGGAGTGTTTTTATCAAAAACACGTCAAAAGAATGATTTACGCCAGATGTACAACCACTGGTATGCAAGATCAAAGGATGCAACGGAGAAAGCTTCCATTTACGGGCTTTTCTTGCTTACAGGGGAGAATGCAGGTACATACCAGCATGCTCTTATTTATGCTAAAGGACCTGTAGTGATTCAAGCATTGAAAGAAGAACTTGGATTCAAGACTTTCTGGACTGTTTTGCGAAGTTTTCTAAAATCATTTCAGCATCAGAAGGTTACAACTGAGGATTTTATCGGTCTTATCAACTATATAACGAAAAAAGATTGGCATCCCTTTTTCGAGAAGTATATTTATGGATTGGATTTACCAAAAAAATCAAAGGATTTCTAAATTAGACTCATTGATTCTTGTCACACAAAATTGAAGGATAAGACTGAGATTCGAAAGTCCTTGTTATTAAGGGATATATTCATTCGTACAATGATCATCCTTCTCATTAAAGAAAAATACGGTTACAACCTTGTCAATACATCGCGCTTGTTTTATAATTTAGGAATCCTTAAAAGAATCGAGGGCAATTCGTGTCTGAATCTCATCGTGAACCAGCTCAAACCGATATCAAGATCGTGGACAGCCTGGAACGCCTTACCCATGTTTTACGCCAGCTGCTCTGGGACAAGGCCAAAGAAGTTCATTTAAGCCCGATTCAGATTCAGTTTCTTCTTTTCCTTAAGGATCGCGCCCTGGAACATTGCCGCGTCAGTTACCTGGCAGAGGAATTTGGCCTTACGCAGGCTACGGTATCTGATGCGATTCGAGTGCTTACTGAAAAAGAGTTTCTGAACAAGGAACCCCATCCGGATGATCGAAGGATTCAGACCCTCATTCTTACCCGAAAGGGGGCTAACCTGGTCCGAAAGCTGGAAAACTGGCAGGCTCCTTTGATCCGGCAGGTCATGGAACTCCCGGAAGAAGACAAGTCCAGGGTTCTTCTCTTCCTGATGAAGCTCATTGTAAGCCTGCAGAGAAGCGAGGTCATTGCCTCGGCGAGGATTTGCATGGCCTGCCAGCACTTTCGCCCGTTTATGCATGATGACCCTGCCGCACCTCACCACTGCACCCTGACGGACACTCCTCTGGCCATTCAGGACTTCAAGCTGGATTGCCCCTTCCATAAACCCGAACCCGGCGGAAAGGAAGTATTGAAAAAAGTCCCCTGACGTCCTCTCACTTTTCGCCCGCATCCACAAAGGCGATTCCACACCCCGGGCAGAAACGCGGCCAGTAGCTGGAGCTTAACGATGTTCCGCACTTCGGACAGCGCCATGCTGCGCAGAACAGGATCAGCTTTACCAGGAGCAGGACAAATGCCAACGGACCCCAGAAGGAAAAGGACAACCCCGGCACAGTGTTTGGGATGACTCTCGACAGAAGAGCCATGAGAGCTGCGAGCACAACGATGACCAGACCAAAGATCTGGATCCTGCGCTGGCGGTTCAGCTGCGCGAGGATCTGTGCAGATTCCTCCCTGGAAACGTAGACTCTTGACTCATTCAACCTGAACCTCCTTGCGAAATCCACTGCCCCTCATTGAGTCCAGTTGGGTCCATAATCAAGTTTTTCTCTTTCAAAGGATGCAAATTATTTTCTACCCGGACCATCGTGAATACCCTACCGCATTGTAGCATCCAGCAGGATTCTTTCAAAGAAAAACTCCGCACCCTTGATTTTCAGAAAGGTGCGGCTCTTGAACTCTCAAGCCCGTTTCTCTAAAACTGTTTACATCAGGATCATCTTCACCAGGTGGGCTGCGGCCACGCCCACGTAGGTTGCCAGGGCATATCCCAGAGTGCCGCAAAGAATGGCAGGAACGACCAGGTCCTTCCACCTCATCGCAGCCGCCATCGCGGCGGCCGTGGTCGGACCACCAATGTTGGCATTGGAGGCGACCAGAGCGTCCTCAAGCCTGATATGAAAGATTTTGCTTCCGCTGAGAACGGTAATCCCGTGAATGGAGAGAACAACTGCTGCGAAAAGAAAGAGCTTCGGGCCTTCCCGCAGGATCGTTCCGATGTGGGCTGTTGCACCGACGGCGGCAAAAAAGATCTGCATGAGAAACATGCCGATCTCCTCCCCTCCCTTCAGAGAACTGCTGAAGGATGGACGAAAGGTGGCCAGGAGAACGGAAATCGCGGTGAGGACAAGAATGGATGCAGATGGAATTCCCAGCATGTCGGACAGGATTTTTCCCAGCGCGGCAATCGTAGTACCCACGGTGATCGTCAGGCCGAGCTCGTAAAGCGTCATGGTGGGCCCTCGATCCTTCCCTTCATCTGCAGTACGCCGCATGACCTCTATCTCGTGAACGGGATAACGAAAGCGAAAGATTTTCCTGGCGATGTAGAGTCCCGGAAGAAGAAAGAGAAAGAAAAAATAGGCCGCCATGAGAAGGTTGTCCGCCGCAACGGCTGCCATAAGAAACGAGGCATCATTCTGCATCGAGAGAACTTCAGAAACCGCTACGAAATTCAGGGATCCACCAATGTACGTGGCGGTAAAGAGACCTGCAATCTTCCAGGTTGCCGGACCCAGGTCGATCAGAAAAACCGCTGCTGCAATTCCAATACTGGTACCTGCGGCACCAATCCCGTAGGCGGCTAACGTCGAACCGGACTGGCGAAAGATGGCACGAAGGTCTGATTTGAAGAGAAGCATGGGGATAGCAAGGGGAACAATATATCCCCAGGTTGCATCGTAGACCGGAGAGACCGGAGAGAGAATGCCGAGGTTGGTCAGGAAAAACGTACAGGCCATCGTAACAAGGCAGCCGCTTATTCTGGCTCCGATCCGGGTTTTCCGTTCGGCCCAAATTCCAAAGAATGCTGCAAGGATCAAGACTGTCCCTGTTGCCCAGGGATTATCCGGTGAAATCAAGAAAGTCATGGCCTCTCATCATGACAAATGGTATCGCCCATTGCAAGGTACAAAAGAACTCATGAAGCTTCATCAATGGATTCGAACATGCCGGAAATCCGGTTTTTTCCATCATGCTTGGCTTTATAGAGAGCCCGGTCTGCCCGGGTAAGGAACTTGAGAAGTGACTCCCCCCGATGCATCCGGGCATAACCGCACGAAAGCCGGATTCCTTCTTCCTGACACGAGGCATGGATTCTCTTTAGAAGAGGCATTACATCGGCCGTGCCTCCTCCCCTGTGGATCAGGATTGCAAATTCATCGCCACCGAGGCGACCGCATAGATCACCCTCACGGATATTCCTGGACAGGATTTCTGCAACTCGGGTCAGGACTCGATCCCCTTCCAGATGACCTTTTGAGTCGTTGATTTCCTTAAAATTGTCCAGATCCAGGAGAACCAGCAGGGGCATGAAGGTTGGATCAGCCTGGTTGAAGGTCTTCTCCAGGCGGTCCATAAAGTATCTCCGGTTGGCAATGCCCGTCAGGGCATCAAGGTTTGCCATGTCGTAAAGTTCCTTATTCCGAAGGCGCAGTGTCCGGGTTGCATGGATGTTTTCGAGGCGAAGAGCTCGATTTGCCGGTACTACGATATTGATGAAGAGAAGAAGGATGACCATGGAGAAGATGTGGTGGGCTGTCACAGGTCCCGGGGATTGAATCATGGTCAGATTCATCAGGATGTAAAAGGTACCGTGAATTAAAGTGATCCCGAAAACCTCCAAAAAACGCAGGGGAAAGAGCAGGAGTGAGAAGGCCAGCAGATAGTGGCTTTCCACAAAAAACACCGTGTAATCAGGGTTGGAAAACTGAATGAGAGTAAAGAGAATGGCCACCACGACATAGGAGGAATAGGTCAGGGCGAGTAGATCTTTATAGCTGCGGGCCCGTCCGGAAATGAAGTAGATCAGGCCCATGAAGAGTGCCATTACAATCCGGTAAATCATCATGGTTCTTCCGGCAGATCCAAAGAGCCACAATTCCACCGTCCCCCAGAGCGGAGACGCGACAACTGCAATCAGGGCGGCAATCTTCAGGCGGGCCTTCCAGCCATCCAGAAGTTCCCGGTTCAGGAAAGAGCGGTCCATTCAAGATGATCGAACGAGTGGAGGAAGTCCTCGGCAATGACGTGGGAGAGTTCCCCACTGCCGATTTTCATGTCATCCGGGAGAAACGGTTCGTCTTCACCGGTCAGCCGTTGAAGAAAACGCCGGGCTCCCTTCCTGTTGGCGTCCAGAAGTAAAACATAGATGGTATGAGTTTCCGGGTCTTCCGTAAGCACATCCGTTTCCCGCATGACCGGAAGAATTTTCTGCTTCAGTTCATCCAGGGAAGACTGCGATTGAAAGGCAAGGAACGAGCTCGGCTGTTTTTTTCTGCCCTGAATTTTCAAAGACCATTTGAGGCAGAATTGAAACTCATCCTGCGTGACAAGGAATGGATTTCTATCCTGTGCAGGTGTGACCGAAGGCGGAGTCTCAACTGGTTTTTGAAATGAAAAAGCCTCCAGAAGGGGCTGAAGAGACTCTCCCGAGACCGGCTTGGTGAGAAAGTGGTTGGCGCCATACTGCTTCGCCTCGAGATGATATTTGAATTTTGTATAGACGCCGGAAATCATTATGATCAGAGGATACTGGTTGGTATCGGTCATATTCCGGATCTGTTGACAGGCGACAAAACCGGAAAGAAGAGGGAGGAGACAGTCCAGAATCACGATATCGGGCCTGCATTCGTTGTACAGCTTAACCGCCTCTACACCGGTTGCACCGGTGATCAGTTCATGACCGAGGGCAGAAAGATCAGCCTTGAGAGTTTCCCGAACGAGTCTGGAGTCGTCAATAATAAGTATTTTGTGCTGGTTCATTCTGTCTGTATAACGTAAGAAATATTGAGAATATTTCTCAAATGCAAATGTCGGGAATCGAGACCTGTCTCAAGAGATATGCGTCAAAGAATAGGTGCGACTTCCCAGACCCCTTGATTCTGCGTAGACGGTCTGTACAACCGGTAAATCCTCTCGATTTGAGAGGCTTGCCAGGCTTCGTCCCGAGGAAGAAAGAACAAGGTCCACAGAAGCCTGATCGAGAGCCACAGGATCGTTGGAAGCCAGCATCCCGATGTCGTCACATAGAGGTGCTTCATCCCTGGCGAGACAATCACACTCCCTTGTTATATGGGTGAGTGCTGTGATATGGACTGCCTTTTGTCCCTTGGTCGCCAGGGCGGCCATGGCATAATCGACCATCTTCATCTGGAGCCGTTCCGCCGTTTCCCCCCAGTCGAAGATGACTGCGTTAAACCGGCAGGTTGCCACACACTGGCCGCATCCGATGCACCCATCCGACTGGATTACCGCTCGTCCCTCGACCATTTCGATGGAACCCGCAGGGCAGAGCTCGACACAGGTTTCACAACCCTCGCATTTTTTAGGAGCGACTCTGGGTTTCATTGAAGAATGCTGGACCATCTTCCCCTTCCGCGTTGCGCACCCCATACCGAGGTTTTTCAGGCATGCGCCGAACCCGGTTGCAAGATGGCCTGTAAGATGGCTTATGGAAACCAGCCCCTGGGCCATGTGAATATCCCGTGCGATCGAGGCTTTACCAATGATGGATCCTTCCAGGGGAACATCGACTCCATCGTCACCAAAAAGCCCGTCTGCTATCAGGACAGGCGCACCGGTACGCTCCGGTGTAAATCCATGTTCACAGGCAAGAATCAGATGGTCGACGCCGTTCGAACGACGGCCGGTATAGAGCGTGTTGGTATCCGTCAGAAAGGGCCGTCCCCCGGAGGAACGGATTTCAAGAATAATGGGAGATAGCAGATCCGGAGAAACGTGTCCCCGGTTTCCTTCCTCTCCAAAATGGATCTTAACAGCTACTGCATCGTTTCTTTCGAGCCTTTGAGTGAAAGCCGTTCGATTCAGCAGCTCTTTCATTCCGTTTTGAAGGTGTTCGAGCGTGTCCTTTCGCGTGCAGGGGAAGAAATAGACCTCAGGGGGCATTACCCGTTACCAGATAGGGCGACCAGGCCGGAGAAAAATTACTGCCTTCGGTCGTGAGCTGCATAATGCGTGATCCATCGATATTCATGGTATAGACCTGAGACTCTCCGCTGCGATCCGAAGTAAATGCAATTCTCTGGCCATCTGGAGAAAAAGAAGGAGATTCGTTGTTCCCCCCGGTTGTCAGAGTGGCAGTATTTCCTGTGAGGATATCCATCACCTTGATCTGAAATCTATTGTTTTCCCTGGACGCATAGGCAATAAGGTTCCCGGCGGGCGACCATGCGGCTTCATCATTGTAAGATCCTTCCGTGGTCAACCTTCTCACATTGACTCCTTCCCGATCCATCAGGTAGAGCTGGGGGGTTCCGGTTCGGTCAGAGGTAAAGATCAATTCCTGCCCGTTGGGAGAAAAGGTCGGGTTTGTATCGATGGCTCGGGTATGGGTCAGACGCTGGATGGCTCCGGTATTGAGATTCATCATGTAAACATCGGTATTGCCATCCTGCGAGGCGGCCAGAGCCATGTGATCCCCTTCCGGAGAAAATACGGGTGAGGTGTTCACATTCAGTCCTGTCGGCAGCTTAATAAGTTTCGCCTGTCTCCAGATAAGCATAAAAAGTGCCGGCTTCCCGAGAACAAAGGATGTAAAGGCCAGGCGCTCTCCATCGGGAGACCATGCCGGAGAAAGACAGATGTCCTTGTGAGCCGTCAGAGGCTGGGGGTTGGAACCATCGGCATCACAGAAATAAATTTCCTTTGCCCCGCTTCGGTCCGACACGAAGGCAATTCGCGTCTGGGAAACCCCGCGTCTCCCGGTAAAATAGAGAACGATTTCATCCGCAAGGGTGTGGGCCATTGTCGTGACGGAGGATTTCTGTCCACGATATCTTTTAGAAAGTACGACCTTTCGGGTCTTTGTGTCGTAGATGTTGTGCGTCAGAACCAGATTGTCCCCATCGATGGAGGCAGTTGTTGTCAGCAGAAAATCTACGCCGGCATTCTTCCAGAAGGCAAATTTCTTTTCCGGGTCTTCGGGTTCATCTCCAGAAGGAGACATCAGTTCAAAAGCTTCCGAGAGTATGAGGTCCCTGGAAAGTGTGTTCAGCCAGGACATACTTCCTGAAAAGGTCTCCTCCGGGATTTTGACCCCGAGCCGATAGCGGGTGATACCCGCCTTTTGAAGGTTTACATAGATGTCTTCCTGAGCCACCAGGAGCGAGGCTGCAAAGAGAAAGAGAAGCGAAATGGACTTATTCAAATTTAAGATGGACACTAAGTGAATCCTCCGAAAAATCATAGGGAAGAGGGGGAAGTGGGTTGGAGGCGTAAACCGCGCGTAGGGAGGCACGATCAAAAGCGGGAATGCCACTGCCCTCTTCGACTTCTATATCATGGATCCTGCCTGATCGAGAAATGACAAAGCGTACGGTAACAGAACGCTGACCCGGAATGTCGGGTCGATACCAGTTGGCGGAAATGCGGTACAGAAACTGTTGAACATAGTAATCAAAGGGAAAAGCCACACCGTCAAAGGAGGAAACGGATGTCCCTGCGACGGAAAGGCCTCCGCCCCCACCCGAGGGTGCGGTAATGACGGCAGGTTTTTCCGGAACGGGATGCGGAGGGGGAATCCTGGCTCCGCTATCCTGCTGGACAGGCTTGGGCTTTGCGACGGGCGATGCTTTGGGTGTTTCCTGCGGTTTTGGAATGGGTTCTGCCGCCTGTACCGGTGCCTTCTCCTCCGCAGGTTTTCCCGGTTCTGCCTTCGGTTTTCCGGGAATACGAATGGAAGGTGCCAATCGGATCTGGACGGCATGCATACGCTTGGTTGAGGATCCATTGACCGCGTTGGGCAGGATAAATAGAGCGGTAAACAGTCCAGCATGGAGAAGGCAGGAAAGTGCGACCGCCCAGGGGGGCACCACCTTTGCGGTCAATCGTTTTCTCCTGTCACCATTCCGATGTCGTGAATTCCCAATTCGTCCAGTGTGTCCAGGACCCGGATTACACGTCCATAAGGCACAGCCTCATCCGCCTTGAAGTAAACGGCTTCCCCGTTATGAAGCTGCATGAGGGAGGGAAGGCGCCGTTTCAGTTCCAGAAGGGTGACCCGATTTTCTTTCAGGTAGATCTCCCCGTCCTTGTCAATCGTGATAATCAGAGGCTGGGCAGGCTGAGATTTAAATGCCTGAGCTGAGGCCTGGGGCAGATCAACCTGAATGCCCTGGAGAAGAAAGGGAGCGGTAATCATAAAGATGATCAGAAGAACGAGAATGACATCAACCAGAGGTGTGACATTGATTTCAGCGATTTCTTCGCCGTTATGCGTTTTCAAGAAACAGAACCCCCGGGAGTCTGGGATGGAGTGGTCCTGGCAGGAACACGCTTCATCAGTAGCGTGAGGAGCATATCCGAAAAGTCGAGGTCATCTTCCGCAATACGTCGAAGGCCATTGACAAAGAGGTTGTAAGCCATCAAAGCCGGAATGGCTGCAAAGAGGCCTGCGGCAGTGTTGATCAGGGCCTCCGAGATTCCGGGTGCGACCGTGGCCAGGGATGAAGATCCGGATAGACCGATTTGCCGAAATGCGTTCATGATGCCCCAGACCGTTCCGAAGAGACCGATGAAAGGCGTGGCGCCCGCCGTAGTCGCAAGAAAAGCAAGCCCGCTTCGGAGTCGAGCATGATAGGCACGCTGTTCACGCCCCATTTCTCTCTCCACAAGATCCCAGCGGACCCCTCCCTGCTGAGCCTGGGAAGAGACTTCGTCATACGATCGCTTAAAGATCGAAGCAGCCGAGGAGGCAGGATGCCGGGTCGCAATTTCCGTGGCCTCAGAAAATTTACCGGCTTTGTGGAACGCCCGTCGAAAAAGGGTATTTTGCCTTTTGACCCGTTTCAGGGTAAGATACTTTGCCAGGATGATTGCCCAGGAAGCCAGGGAAAAGAAAAGAAGAATCCCCAGGACTATTTTGGCGACCCATCCTGTTTCATGAAGGAAGAACTGCCATACGGATATCATAACGGAGAAACGGTAGCATGTTCAAAGGATTCCGTCAATTCGCGCTCTTCATTCTCCTCGGTTCTGCGACCCTGGCTGCCCTCGATGTCTACCCCGTTCGCGATGTCCAACCCGGCATGAAGGGGCGGGCGCTCACAATCCTTCATGGAGAAGAGAAAATTGAATTCGATGTTGATATCCTGGGAGTTCTCTCCGAAATCGCCCCGGATTATCCAATCGTGCTCGGCCGAATGAACCATCCTGATCTTGAATCCGCCGGTATCGTAGCAGGGATGTCCGGCTCTCCGGTCTACATCGACGGTAAACTGCTCGGTGCCATTGCCTATGGATGGGGTTTTTCCAAGGAACCCTTCTGCGGGATCACACCGGCCGAAGTCATGTTGCAGCGACGTGCGATACGGACAATTCCCCTTCCACCGTATGACAGAGTTATTTCTCTGGCTCGAACTTCGAAATGGGAAGAATTACTTTCCCTGATCACGGATACGGCGGCCTCTGCCAGTGCAGGATATTCATCCCTTACCCCGCTCCCCTTACTCCTCCATGGTCCGGCATTTTCGATGACCTCACCCTATTTTGAAGCCCTGGGATGTACGGTGTCGGGAGGAGGAGGCATGAAAGCGACATCCACCCCTCTCCATTCCCTTGAACCGGGAGATGCAGTGGCGGCGGCGATGGTGATCGGCCCCCAGTCCCTCTTTGCGTCAGGCACCGTGACTTCAGTCGAAGGGGAAGATGTCATGGCTTTCGGACATCCCTTCCTCGGAATCGGAGAAGTTTCGTTCCCCATGGCTCGCGCTCATCCTGTTCTGACAGTCCCAAGCCTCTTTCGAAGCTTCCGTATGTCCAACATGGGAACCATCATCGGTACGTTTACCCACGATGGGCGAAGCGCGGTATCGGGACGGCTGGGAGAAGAAGCGCGTATGATTCCCGTCACCATCAAAGCTTCTCCAGGTCGTACCGAATCGTTCCGCATTGCAGACAACCCGGCCCTTGCACCCATGCTTGCGGCATGGACCCTGCAGACCTCCCTATCGGGGCATCCGGCTTCCGGCGGTACTGGAACGTACGAATTGCTTCAGACCATGGATCTTGGAGAATCAGGCAGCGTCACCGTGAGGGAAAACTTTTCCGGAGACGGTGCCCTTAAGGAAATGTCGGCCTACTCAATCGGTGTTCTGGCCTTACTCCTTCAGAATCCCTTCCAATCGGTTCAACTTCGCTCGATGGACATCGAAATCGGGTGGGACTCAAAAGTCAGTTTTGCGAGGATTCGATCCCTGATTCCAGATCACGGCCGGGTTACACCGGGGGAAAAGCTATCCCTTGCGCTATCACTGGTTATGAATGATGGTACGGAACGAACGGAGCATCTGGTGACAAGAGTCCCGGCATCTCCTCAGGGGCTGGGATTGACGCTTTATGCCGTTTCGGGGACCTCACTGGGCGCTCTTATGGATAGTCTCACAAAACAGAGCGTAAGCTCCTACAGCGGTCTGCTGACCTTTCTTCACTCTCTTAAGCCGTCGAATACCCTCCACCTGGTATGGGTTTCACGCAGGCCGGGGATCCGCAGTGAGGATCTCTATATTCCGGAAGCCGGCCCCAGGATGAAAACCCTTCTTCAGGGAGGAACCAACCTCCCCTACTCCGTTTCGCCTGAATCGGCTCTTACATTTCCCTATCCTGTGAGGGGCTGGGAAAAGATCGAACTGGCAGTCCATGACCATCCAGGAGGTGGATCATGAAACGCATTGCCCTGGTACTTTTCCTCCTTTCTTCTCCATGGCTTTACTCTGCTTCAAAAACATGGAATCTGAGTGATTTCAAGGCATGGAGCATTGGTAAGGCCAACGGGGTCTGGATTACCGACCGCGGACTGACTCCAGGTCCGGGATGGAACCGCATTGTGGGTCTGGAAGAGCTCCTCGTAACCGACATCACGCAAAACGGGAAGGATCTTTATATTGCCACAGGCACGGAAGGTAAAATTTACCGAATCCGTGGAGAATCGGTAGAACTCGTAGCCGATCTGGATGATGCTGTCGTTTCTGCGATCGCCGTGAAGACGCCGGGTGAGCTATTCGCAACGACCCTGGACACCCGGGGCCTTCTGGAGATTAAAAACGGGAAACCGGAGACCCTGCCAGATTTTGACGGGCTCACGATTCGTGATCTGGCAATTACCGATGGAGTCCTTTACGTGGCTACCTCCAACCCGGCCGCACTCGATTGCTGGGACGGAACCCGGAGAAAACGGATTACTGAATTTCCGGAAGACGTCGCCGTCGTCACCCTGGTACCGGATGGACAAGGGGGTGTTTACGGCGGAACGTACGGGAGAGGCCTCCTTTTTCATGCAGACGCACAGGGGGCGATTCAAGTGTTGTGGCAGGATGATCTGGATGAAATCTCCCAGATTGCCCTGGCTCCCTCCGGAGACCTCTATTTCCTCTCGAATGCCAGCCCGGAGGAAGAATCCAGCAATGATAAGAAGGAAAAGAAGCCCAATGGAATGAAGTCCCGGTTCAACGTGTACCGAACGAACGGAGTCCTGGAACCCCTAGTTTCCTATACGGATAAAATTCTGGTATCTCTCACCTTTGATTCCCTGGACAATGTCCCTCTGTACGGAACGGCAGCCGAAGGTGAGATCTATGCCTGGCAAAACGATCGCTCCGTTCTCGTAGCAGATCTGGAGGATGAATCGATCGCCGGAATCACGCAGGACGCTGTCATCACGCAGGAAAGTGTTGCCATTTACAGGCGAACGATGGATATGGAACATACCTATGAAAGCGATTCCCTTGATGCGGAGGGACAGGCTCGCCTGGGTGAAGTGGTTGTCCGGGCTTCAGGTACCTACTCCATTGCCTTTCGATCCGGACAGACCCGAGATCCCGGCCCGACCTGGAGTGATTGGACCCGGGAGTGGAAATCGTCCCCCTGTTCCCCCCGTCTCTCCGGTAGGTATGGACAGTTACGAGTTTCTCTTGAATCCGGAACCGTGGTGGAATCTGTGGCTTGGACGTATAATCCGCTCAACCTGGCTCCGAGGATTGAATCTTTCGATGTCCTGAGTCCCGGAGAGATCTATCTGAAATCGGGTTATCAGCCCCAAAACATTGTGATCCAGGCAACCAACCCTGATCAGTACGGGATCTTCACGACTCTGGACAGCGTCCCCGCTGAAGCTTCTCCATCCGTCAAGGGAAAAAAGGCCTTCATGAAGGGGTACAGAACTTTCGCATGGCAGGTCAAGGATCCCAATGGGGATGAAGTCTCCGCTTCGCTCCATTATCACCGGGAGGGTTCGACAGACTGGGTCGAAATATTTAAAGATAGTCGAGATACTTTCTTTTCATGGGACACCATGGTCCTTCCCGACGGGCCGTACCGATTCAAGCTGACGATTTCAGACCAACCGTCCAATCCTAAGGAAGAAGCTCTTACCATCGAAGAGGTTTCCCCTCTGGTCATCGTGGACAACCATCCACCCTCTATAACCTTTGAATCGACAAAGGAGGGTTGGATTATTCATGTGACAGATCTGTTGAGTCCTCTGGCGAAAATAGAGGCAAGCCGGGACGGAAAACCATGGGAAATGCTTCAGCCTTCCGACTCCATTCTGGATTCAAAAAGCGAAACCTTTCACGTGTCCGGCGGAATGCAGACACTGGTCATACGGGCGACCGATACCTTCTATAACACGGAAACCGCCGCGCTTCCCCGGGGCAAACCATGAATAATCTCGTCGTCTATCCCGGCACCTTTGATCCCATCCATAACGGACATCTGGACATTATTCAACGATGTCATCAGATCTTTCCCGAGGTCATCGTCGCCATTCTTCAGAACGAAGAAAAACAGACTCTCCTGTCGGTAGCGGAAAGGTTGGACATAACCCGGCGCCTGTTAGAACCCCTCCCCAATTGCCGTGTTGTTTCCTTCCAGGGACTCCTGGTTGACTTCATGAAGCGTCATAAATCTCACATTATTGTCCGCGGCCTTCGAGCAGTGTCGGATTTTGAGTACGAATTCCAGATGGCGATGATGAATCGCCATCTGGAACATAGCGTGGAGACTGTATTCATGGTCCCTGCCGAGAAATACACCTTTCTCTCCAGCCGTGTCGTAAAGGAAGTTGCACGTCTCGGGGGAGATGTCGGAGACCTGGTACCGGGAATCGTCCGTGATCTCCTTCTGAAAAAGTTCAGACCTCAATCCCTCTGAATGTTTCGCAGGATTTTCGTTAACTCAAATATTGCCTTGCTTTTCTGGGGGCAGGTAATATCTCAGGCCGGCGATTCCATGTACCAGATCGGCCTGATCTGGCTGGTACTTGAACTGACGGGTTCCCGGACCATCACCGGGGTGCTCGCGAGCTGTTCCTACCTGCCTTTTCTCCTCTTCGCCCTTCCGGCCGGGGCCCTTGCGGACCGGAGGTCTCGAAAAGGTATCATGCTGACCGCAGATCTTGTTCGTTTTTTCCTTGTACTGACCATTCCGATTCTCTACAGCCTCGGATTCCTCACCATTCCGATTCTCGCTGTTATTACCTTCTTTGTTGCTGGATTTGCGTCGCTCTTTTACCCGGGACGGGATGCCTACATCACAGAACTTGCCTCGGAGGAAGATCTTTCCCACGTCAATGCTTTGATCCAGACCTCCTGGCAGCTCGCCGTTCTTCTGGGTCCCGCACTCGCAGCGATCCTTCTCCCCCACACGGGAGTGATCCATCTATTCACAGCAGACTCTCTCACCTACCTCCTTTCCTTCACCGCAATCCTCCTTCTGAAACCTTTACGGCCCTTTCAGGCAGACCGCACAGGCTCCAGCGGGACAATGAAGGATATGACCGAGGGAATTTCTTATGTTCTCCGGGATCCGCGGATCAGGGTCGTAATTCTGATCACTGCCCTGAACAATCTGATCCTGATGGGGCCCGCCATTGTTGGAATTCCCATTTTTGTCCGGGATGTTCTGAAGCTTGACGCCATTCACTACGCATGGACCGAAGCGGCTCTGGCGGGTGGCGTGATCATCGGAGCCCCCCTGATGGCCTACTTTGGGAAAAGGCTTCATCTGGGACGAGCGCTCCTCTGGGGTGTCTTTCTGGATGGAATTACCTATTTGCCTCTTTTCTTTATCCGCAGCTTTACATGGACTATGATTGCGATCTTTTTCCATTCCATCTTCATTCCTCTGGTGACCGTGACGCGGACGACCCTGATCCAGGTATATGTCCCGGACCGGCTGCGGGGCAGGGTCTTTTCAATCATCCTCATGTGTGTGATTGGAGGCAGTGCCATCTCGTCTGCACTGACGGGGATCCTTTCCGAATGGATTCCGATCCCCCGGGTCTTCCTGGGCATGTCTCTCCTGGCCGCCTCCTGTGCGTTGCCCGGTATCTTCTCTCCCGCCCTCCTTTCCGCACGAGGCCCGGTACGGTCCGAGAAATCGGAGCATCTTAAAGAGTAAGTTCTTCAGGTTTTACAGGTTCAGGTCGTGTAGACCTGACCCGGTCTTGAGGTTCCGCACTTCCAGCAGTCGGTAAATTGGCCTTCCAGGGATTCGTGACAGTTCGGGCAGACCCAGTCGTCTCGAACCCCTGATTCATCCCTGTCCGGTTTTCCAAATTCTTTGAGAATCTCTGCCGCTTCACCCTCCCTCTCGTCATCATGGATCCATACGGACGGAAGGGTGTCAAACGTCACCGGAAGTTCTCCCCGGGCCCCCCAGAGGTCTTCTCCACGGACTTCGGCGGAAATGCCGCGGGATTCCAGTATTCCCCGCACAATATGTGCTTCTGCAGGATGCCGGGCAATGAAGACCTGTTTCATCTTCTATCGATCAGGAACTGAGCACCTGCTTCAGATTGGTCACCGCCTGGTTGAACTGCTGGTGGTAAACAGAGGTTTTTTCAAAAAACCCCAGTTCACTCTGCATTGAGGCCGTCAGGTGATCCGTGATCGTCGCCCCCTGGGAACGATGAATCCCCTGGAGATAAGAAAGGAATCCGTTTCGATCCACCCGGAGAAGAGCGCAGGGTTCCGCTGTTACGATGGTTACTGCGGAAGCCTCCCCGCAGAGAGCCGCAATCAACCCGGCAGCGGATCCCATAACGTTAATCTTTCCGAGAGTCATCCCCATGGCGGATCGGATTTCCAGCGACCCCTTTGCAAGGACATAGAAAGACTCCGTAAAGTTTCCCGAGGTCACCAATTCGATTCCCCCCTCAACCTGGTCCCGTTCGATGGTCTCCCAGAGATTGGGGATATCCTCATCCCTTAAAAATTTAAAGAAAGACAACTTTTTGAGAACCTGCATGCCCTTGGTCATTCTGGGAGACACCGGTTCCTTCGGTTTCGAAGGAGCCGGTGCAGGTCGTACCGACGACTGCTTTCCGGGATGAGGGGCTTCCGATGGTTGCCGGGATACGGGCACATCCGGGACAGGGTGCGGGAGTGTCGGGGCTGCCGTACTTCTGGAGTCCAATTCCTTCTGCACTGTAACCAGAAGGTTGCGCGCGTCTTCCATGGAGAAGTCGATCGAAATGATCTTTTCAAGAAGGTTCTTCGCCCGCTCCAGATCCCCCATTTCATGCAATGCAGCGGCAATTTCGTAAAAAAAGGTAATATTTTCATGGTGCAGGTCATAGCTGGCAATAACCTCATCCATTCGCTTCCGTGCAAGGTCGAGAAGTCCAATCTTGATAAATGCCTGAGCAATAATTCCTGTAGCTTTCATATACTCAGATGCTTCGGTTGGAATCCTCTGCAACAGAGACACGGCCTTTTCATGGTCTCCCAGAAACTGGTAAAGACGACCCGCCTTGTAATAGTCGCCGTCCTTTTCGTAATTTTCTCCGGCTTTGGCAAAGTTTTTCAATTTGTAATAGGTATCCGCCGCCGTTCCATAGTGTCTGGCCTTTTCGTAAAGAACGGCCGCCTTTTCATACTCACCGATCTTGAAGTAAAGTTCTGCCGATGCTTCAATGTTTCCCGCTTTTTCGTACGCCATGGCCGCTTTTGGCCAGTTTTCGGACTTTTCGTAGGCCATGGAGGCGATTTCAGCCTCCCCGGCTTCAATGAAAAAGTCTCCGTACCGGGTCACAACTTCCCGATCATTATGGACAAGGGAGAGAAGATGGTAACCCTGACCATGGAGGCGTTTCAGGTAGATATCCTTTGCCAGCGGCATGTTATCGGAAACCAGTGCAAGATGGAATGCCCGCTCAAATTGTCCCGCCCGGACCATAAGCTCTGCCGCCTTACCCGGCTCCCCGGCCTTTTCAAATATGGAAGCAATCCGCTTGGCGTCATTGAGGGATAGTAGAGCAGAATCTTCGGACCGTTCCAGGAGAAATCTGCGATAGGCCTTTACGGCGGATGTGTGGTCCTTTAATTCTTCAAAAATGGCTCCGGCGCGGAGATAGTCCCCCGCCTTCAGAAACATCTTTGCAGCCTTCACGAGATCCTCGAGTTTGACAAATACTTCGCCGGCTCGATGGTAGGACTGACCTTTCACATAGGCATCCGCGGCCTTGAGCAGTTCCGGGATCCGTTCGTAATACTCTGCCGCTTCAGTAAACCGTTCCAGCTTGTAACAGAGATCTGCCGCACGACGCCAGAGTTTCTCCTGCTGATATATTTTTAATGACTGTTCCGTCAGGCCTGCCTTTTGATAGAGATAAGCCGCTTTTTCAGCTTTTCCGATCTGATAATAGAGGGAAGCCGCTTCTTCATACTTGCCGTTCAGCTCCAGCTTGAGGGCCTTCTCATTTTTATCACTCACAGTTCCATTATACATGGGTCAGGGAGGATTCGGAACCACACCGGACTCAAGTTCCTTTCAATTTTCGGGCTTCCAGGAAGCGAGATCTTTTCGAAGAGCGCGCATTCCTTTTAAAGTTCGACAGATTGTCTTTACACTCACCGTGGAGGAACCCAGCTTGCGAGGATGATGGGTTACGGGGACTTCGATTACGCGGGCACCGATAATTCCAGCTCTGGCAAAAAACTCGGCGTCAATCACAAAATGGTCGGCTGTGAGCGGTATCATGCTCAGGAATTCTTTGCGATAGAGCTTAAAGGCGCAGTTGATATCCCTTGCCCGGATACCCAGGATTGCTCGCTGAAGGAGATTGTACGTTCTGGAATAGATTATCCGGATAAAGGGGTCTTTTCGATCCTTGCGATATCCCACCACCATATCGGCTCTGTCGATTTCTTCGTAAAGCTTCATAATTTCATGCAAATCAAACTGGGCATCGGCATCAGAATAAAAAATCAGGTCATATCTGCATGCATCAAATCCCGTTCGCAACGCCCAGGCATAGCCCCGGTTCGGGGTGTAGGATATCACTCTGAGGTTGCGATGTTCACCTTCCAGCCGTTTAAGAATCTCCAGCGTGTTGTCTGTTGATCCATCATCGACTACGATAAGTTCCCACTGCACGCAGATATCTACCAGCGCCGAGAGAGCCTCGTGGATACTGACCTCAATTGAGGTACTTTCGTTATAGGCGGGAAAGACCGCGGAAAGTTCTCTGATCCTATTCTTAGAGGGCCCAACGTTCATGAGGGAATCCCCCTCCCTCATAGATCAGGGAAGAGATCTCATCTTTAATTTCGTCGGCGGCGTGTTCCTCCGCATCCATCGCGTATCGAATCTTTGGGAGAACAAGCTCCAGGTATCCCCTGGCCAGAGCCAGGGCCTTCGAATTGTCTCCTGCTGCGGCTGTTCGAGCCAGGACTGCGGCACCGCTGTAGAGACCGGCGACTGCGTCTGCAATCCGTTCAAGGTGATATTCCATCTTGTAGGCCTCGGGTCCGTGCAGTTCGACCAGTTTCATGCATCGTGCTCCAAAACGTGAAGCAAGGCGATCGAGTTCTTCGGCATAGGGTTTCAGCGAATCGGGTGAGAACCCGGCAAAGGACCCGCCGGAAGGTTTCGTCTCTGACCCGAGAATCCGGGCCGCATGTTTCAGTCCGGTGTATCCGGCATACATGCGATTGACTTCGTTGGTTCCCTCGAAAATCATGTTAATCCTGGCATCCCGCAGGAATCGCTGGTACGGATATTCATTCATATATCCGTTTCCGCCGGAGACCTGCAGACACTCATTGATAATCCACCACAGCGCATCAGTGCAGAAAAATTTGCTAACGGCGGTTTCCGTTGAATAATCTCCGATATTTCCATCAACCAGGGAGGTCGTATGATAGACCATGGATTCCATGGCGTAAATCGTGGAGGCCATCGCGTAGAACTTGCTCCTGATCATCTCGAGTTCCGCAATGGGAGCACCAAACTGCCTGCGCTGAAGAGCGTGGTCCGTGGCGAAGCGCATGACTTCTTTGGCCGCTCCGATACAGGAAGCCGAAAGGGATGCGCGTCCTGTGTTGAGGATTTCCATGGCTACCTTGAACCCTCTGCCCTGCTTGTAAAGGATATTTTCCGGAGGTACCTTCACATTCTCAAGAATCAGCTGGGCAGTTTTTGAAGCCCGCAGACCAAGCTTATCCTCGTATTTTCCAACTGAAAATCCGGGCATGTCCGATGTCACAATAAAGGCAGTAACAATACCCTGACGTCCGGTGGAGGCAAAAAGGGTGTAGATGTCTGCCATCCCGCCGTTGGTAATCCACTGTTTTGTGCCGTTCAGGACAAATAGGTTCTCATTTTCGTCGTACTTTGCTACGGTTTTCAGATTGGAAGCATCGGATCCTGCATCCGGCTCGGTCAGAGCATAGGCCGCAAGCTTTTCCCCTGTCGCAAGATCAGGAAGAAATTTCTGTTTTTGTTCTTCATTTCCGAACAGGATAATGCCTTTCATTCCGATAGATTCATGAGCACCGATCGTGATGGAAGTCGAAGCACAATGTCTGGATATTTCCTCCATGACGCGGCTGTACGCTGTCAGGGAAAACCCATACCCTCCATACGCTTCAGGAATGATCATGCCGAAAATTCCCATCTCCTTCAGACCGTCCAGGACTTCTTCCGGAATCACACCCGCTTTATCGATGGCTTCCCCATCAATGGACTCCTCTGCGAACTTCTTCACCTGATCCAGGAACATGTCCACGGTTTCCCGTTCATCCGGATTCATCGAAGGATACGGGTGGATTCCATCAGGATCCACGATGCCGGCAAACAGGTTTCGGATGAAATTTTCGTTCATGATTCTCCCTCAAATATGGATTTACTTGACTCGATAAGATGCATCAGGGTGTTGGAGGGAAGATAACGCGGGCTGTGATCCCGACTCCACTCCTGTAACCTGGCCGCGATATGGGGCCAACCCAATCCTTCACAATAGCGCAGAGGGCCACCGTAACGGCGGGGGAATTGTATCACGGATGCAAGAGCTACATCCAGGATACGGGGATCCTGAACGGTTCCTTCATCCAGAATACGGAGAGCGTCCTGGGAAAGAATAAAGAGCAATCGTTCATGAATTTCTTCCAGATCCATTTCAGGCAGTTTTCTACCTGTTTTCCCGAAATAACGATAGAGCTTCCGGTTTTCCCTGACGGCCTTTCCATCCTGGTAGAGATAAAAGCCATCTTCCGTCCGCTGTCCCAGATGACCCCGCTCCACAAGAATGTGGAAGGTGTCGGAAAGTGTAAACACATGGGGTCGAACGCGAATCGTTTCCTGTGCTGCGACCAGAAGAGCATCATTCCCGATCGAATCTGCGATTTTCAGAATTTCACCGCCTCCGATTTGCGCCAGAGCCGCGTCAATTTTCCCAATGGTAAGCCCCTCCTCCATCAGGGAGAGTGCTTCATTCACCAGCTGCGCCAGCAACCGTTTCATTACACCACCGGGTCCGTCACTGACGGGAAGAGGAATCCATCCGAGTGCCTGCATGATCTGGGAAAGCCAATCCCGAACAGATTTCCTGGTCCTGGAGCCAGATACGATCTCCGCCACCGGTTGCGTGATTCTCAGACCGATGGTAAACCCTGGTTGCTGGCTTGTCTTGTGGACCTGCGACATCGATTGCGCGATATTCAGTACCGTAATGGGAACAGGATTAGGGAGGCTGGCAGAAACATCTCCCAGAAGGTGATCTTCTCTTTCTCCCAGAAGAATCCAATCGGCCCGGGTGATTCCCGCTACGCGGTCGGAGGCGGATATCATCTCCCTGTCCATGGAAGATTCCTTGAAAAACCGCTGGAGAGATTCCAGTCTGTTTTCCACGATTTTAATGCGAATTCTCTTATGAGAACATCGTTGAAGAATGTCATTGGAAAGAGGAAGGCTGTTTATCGCCAGGACTCTGTGCAGGGTTTCAGGCAGAGGAACGCTGTGCATAACCTGTTCCGCGTTCAGGATGTGAAGAAGACAGTTCGATGTGTCTGGAGACATCCAGAGATCGCGTGCCCAGGCATGATACATGGCAGGAGAAAATTCATTCCTCAGGCAGTCCTGATGAAATTTTACAAGTTCTGCGAACAGCGGATCCCGTTTGTGAACCGTGGAAGATTTCCATCGAGCCAGGCGCTGAAGGAAACGGTTTAAAACCCTGGGTGTGCGGATTGCATACCTTCTTCGCATTCCATTTCGTTTCAGGTCTTTACGGATCTGGTCCAGAGTATGACGTTTCAGGACAAGTTCCGGTACGATCGATACAGGAAGTTTACGCAATAGTAAACTCGGATCTTCGCCCAGGAGAATCGACTCCGTTGCGGACCACCCCGCCCTGTTCCAAAGAACATCCAGGGAAGCCTCAGCAGGCGGAAGATCACGATGGGGACGCCGCACGGTCAGGAATTGTTTCTCTGTGGAATAAATAGATACGGCCTTCAGTGCCAGAATCAATCCAATACCATCGATGGTTTCCCGAATGGAAAGATATAGTGGAAGGGTAATTCTTTCGATCGTTTCAATCGCAGAACGGGCGGCATCCTGCCAGACCGTCAGTTCATCGGGCTGTCGGAGGATCTGGAGAAAATCGGCGGCTGATAGATTTTGAAGAGAAATGATGTGAATCTGAAGAGCCTTGACATCGCCTCGCTTATCGATCTGGTCCAGGCGCTGCCCCAGATCTCGCAGGACTTCCAGGGAGGCAACACTCCGTTCCAGATTTAATACGGCAATACCGTCGTTCGTGATTTCCAGGTTCATGAAAGACTCTTTGCCCTCAAGGCGAAACCCTGACCTGGAACATCGTTGAGAAGGAGAATAAAACGCTCTCCGGATGAGACCGGGAAGGTTAGAAGGTGCCTCATTTCCGCCGGACCCGGCGCCCAGCCATAAGCGAGATCTCCTCCGGGGGGATTCACATGATCTGAACTTTCCATCAGGCAATTCTTCAATCCCAGATAGGACTCACAGAAGGTATCGTTTCGCATCAATCGGAGCATGGAGAGAACATGGGAAGCGGTCCATTCGGGGATTCCGTAGCCCGCCAGCTTTTCCAGACCGCTCAGTAAATGGGGAAGAGCCATCAGGGATGAGAGGGAGGCAAGCTTCTGTCCCGCATGGCCGTGCTCAATCGCCTCCAATTCAAGTAAGGCGCCATCTCTTTCCTTGCTGAGGAGGATTGCTCCACCGCCCACGGCGGGGCGAGCCGTATTTCCCTCCGTCACCACCGTATAGGGTTCGGGAAAGATCAGATTCATTTCTGTGAGAGTTTCACGGGTCAGAACATGCCCCAGGAGCGTGTCCTGAATATGGGTAATACCTGTAGTGGGTTCCACCAGAAGGTAACTCCAGGGAAAGGACACAGCGGCCTTGGTGTGTCGGACGTAGCGTTCAGCCGACTGGAAAGACCAGTCATCCAGGGTATTACGATCCAGGCTGAACTGTTGAGCCAGGTTGTCCCCTTCTCTCTGGAGGGTTCTCAGCAGCGAGCGATCCGGAATGGATACGGTGATGATGGCAACCGTGGACACTTCGGCACTCACCATGAGACGATGAGCCAGGTAAAGAGCACGTCCCACGGGACATCGCGGGCTGTTCACCGTGACAAAGGGAACCTGATCCTCATGAAAGTGTTCGGTGATTCTCTCATTCAGGACCGTATTCGTTGCGACAAATACGGTATCCACCTCACCCAGGGGAAGTTCGGAACGATCCAGAATCTCATCCAGAAGCGAGCGCAGCAACCATTCCGGAGTTGAGAAGGAGGTGACAAAGGGAGAAACAATCCCGCTTCGAAGATAGACACTCATGCGGAGTGACGTTCTCTGGCGCAGCGCTCCAGCCGGTCTTTAACATCTGTTCCTATAAGGCAATCCTTTGGCGAGGCAACCCCTTCCAGGCATAGAAGTTCACGTCCGAGAAACCGTTGATTATCTTCCCCATCGAGGACATCGACCAGGATTCCACGGGAGCAAGCGACACACCGTTCCGGTTGATCCCGGAAGGTTTTACTTCCAATTCGCAGCATCAGATCGAGGTAATGATGATCCGAAGATTGTTTCTGTTGAGCCATGGCCATACGACGGGGACGCGAGAGGATAAACCTTCCACGGTCTATGGAAAGCTGGGCTTCTCCTTCCAGCTCCTGACCTTCGAAGATCTGGAGGCGTTCCGATTCCGAGCGCGTCAGATTGAGATAGAGGCGATCCTGGAAATGGGTGCGTCCAATGTATCCCTTGTGGAAAACGGCAAGAAGACCCCGGGAGCGGAAGAATTCACCCCGTTTTCGCACAATTTTGACATAACAGGGTTTTAAAAGAGCCACGCGTCCAAAGAACGACACCCGTGTTCCTTCGATCTCGTCCACCCACCATTTAAAATGACGATAGTGAGTGAAAAAATCGTCCCGAGCGGACCCCTTCAGGACCAACTCGGGACGATACGCTTCCTTGATATCGTAAAAATGCTGGCATCCCCCGCATTTTCTTCCCGCATGGCGATATCCTCTCGGACACTTTTCCTGTTTCTGGATCTTCTTACAGGACCAGCGGAGATAGATGCATCCTTCCGGATGACAGCCCTTTTCTTCCATCACATGGTGCACCGAAACCGTGTAAGAGAATCGGGCATGGCTCATGTGGCGGCAGCGAAAGACATCCTGTCGCTTGAAAAGGTTTCTGGTTTCCGGGGGTTGGTCGGCAAGTCTCACTCAATCAGCCGGATCAGCCTTCAACATCAAACTTGACACCCTGGGCAAGGGGAAGAGAGGCTCCCCAGTTCAGGGTGCAGGTCTGTCTGCGCATGTAGACCTTCCATGAATCGGAACCCGCTTCTCGGCCACCGCCGGTTTCCTTTTCACCCCCGAAAGCTCCGCCGATTTCCGCACCTGAAGTTCCAATGTTGACATTGGCAATCCCGCAATCACTTCCGCGCGGAGAAAGAAAGGTCTCGGCATGCTGGAAATTGTTTGTGAAGATGGCTGAGGACAATCCCTGCACGACGCCGTTATGGATTTCCAGAGCTTCCTCGATGTCTTCAAAGGGCAGAACATAGAGGATCGGGGCAAAGGTCTCGTCCTGGACGATCTTCATATCCGGGCGCGCCTTCACAATGGCCGGCGTGATGTAATGGCCTTCACGATCAAGACGTTTGCCGCCACAGAGAATCTCTCCACCCTGTTCACGAACGAGCTGAAGAGCCCGTTCCATTTCCTTGATAGCTCCTTCATTCACAAGCGGTCCCATGAGATTCTTTTCATCCCAGGGATCTCCGATGGAGATGCTTCCATAGGCGCGCATCAGGCGATCCAGAAATCCCTTTTCCACATCCTTGTGGATGATCAGGCGCCGAAGGGATGTGCATCTCTGCCCGGCCGTTCCCACGGCAGCAAAGAGAACCGCGCGAAGAGCCATGTCGAGATCGGCATCCCGGTTGAGGATGATGGCATTGTTTCCACCAAGCTCCAGAATCGTCCGGGCCAGGCGCTTTCCCATGACTTCCCCAATTCTGTATCCCATCTGGCAGGATCCGGTGGCAGAGATCAGCGGGATGTTGCGATCGTGAATCATGGCCTCCCCCACAGAAGAACCTCTGCCAATCGTCAGAGTAAAGATCCCGCTCAGGCCGTTGGCTTCCATGATCCGGTTGCAAATATGCTGAACCGCGATCGCCGTCAGAGGAGTCTCAGAGGATGGCTTCCAGATCATCGTATCGCCACAGACAGCTGCAATTGCCGCGTTCCAGGACCAGACCGCCACGGGAAAGTTGAAGGCGGATATGATACCGATGACACCCAGGGGATGCCACTGCTCAAACATGCGGTGTTCCGGACGTTCCGACTGGATGGTCAGCCCGTACAGCTGGCGGCTTAATCCAACAGCAAAATCACACATGTCAATCATTTCCTGGACTTCACCAAGACCTTCGGTCTTGATTTTTCCCATTTCCAGGGTCACCAGCATGCCCAGGTCTTCTTTGTGTTCGCGAAGGGCGTTACCCAGCTGACGAATGATTTCGCCCCGCTTGGGAGCCGGCACCATTCGCCACGTCTTAAAGGCCTTTGCCGCCTCATTCCGAACGACTTCATAATCTTCCGTTGAGGCCATCATTACCCTGGCAAGAGGCTTTCCGTTGGCCGGGTTGTACGATACAAGTTCTCCACCCCCCGGCTTTTCGATCCATTTTCCGTAACAGGCCCCACTGTTCACTTCCTGGATCCCTAGCCTCCGTAGCAGATCTTCAAACATGCATACCTCCTGTATAAGAATAAAGTCGCCCTATTTTACCAGAAGGGCGTTTGATTTATTGGAGTGGTTACTCCTCCCGGATGATGACCTGGATATTGTGTTCCTGAAGGACGGACGCGGCTTCGCGAGCCCGATCGAGGGTATCGAATGATCCCACAAGGACCCTTGTGTATTCCCCGAAGGTTGCGAGATGGGCTCCCGGCAGAAAAGCTGATATTTTATCTCTCAGGCGTGAGGCATTTTCAAGATCCTTAAATGCACCCGCCTGAACGACAAAGGAGAGTCCGGGATCGGGAAGAGAGACCTCCGCCTCTGTCGGCGGCGGGGGGGAAGGCATTGCACCGGAACGGATGTAGAGGTAGACCTCTGCAATTCCCAGAGCGTCCATCCCCAGTTCCTTTGCTGCCGCATACGAGAGATCGATTATGCGACCCCGGATAAAGGGACCCCTGTCATTCACCTTCACCGTTACACGCTTTCCCGTTTCCGGGCAGTACACATCGAGCCAGGTTCCAAAGGGAAGATTCCTGTGGGCAGCCGTCAGGCGATGCATGTCAAAGATCTCTCCCGAGGCGGTCGGGAGGCCATGAAAGGATTTGCCATACCAGGATGCGGTTCCCTTCTGGTAGAGAGCCGATTCTTTCCCCGTCTTGCATCCGGTAACGGAGAGAAACAGGGCGAGAAGAACAAGCAGGCTCAGGTTACGCATTTTGCAAGAATCAGGGTCGCGTCTTTGATCAGGTCCGATGTACCGCGGAAAGAAGCCCAGTCTTCCGTGAATACTTCCAGAATTTCCTCCAGAGGACGATCCTTGTTTAATTCAAGGACCATTCGGAGACGATGATTTCCATAGAAGGCTCCTTCCCCATTGTCAGCTTCGACGATTCCGGGCGTGTAAAGAGCGATCAGTGTGGAGCGTGTCAGCACAATTCCATCATCCGTGAAGGGATGGTCATGTTCCACTCCCAGGGCGATTCCCGTCTCTTTCAGAAAGGAGACCTCTCCTTCGGGGTGGATAATCAGAGGTGGCGGATGGCCCGCGTTAAGGTAAGTCAAATGGTGGGTGGGCTCAGAGTAGTCAAGGAAACAGGCCGATATACTGAGAGTATGATCTGTGCAACAGCATAGATGACGATTGAGACGCATAACCATGGGGAGCAGAGTTTCTGAATCTTCCGCGAGGAGGCGGAACGCACCCTGAAAGTTGCTCGCAAGTAATGCTGCCGGCAACCCGGCGCCGGAAGTGTCCCCGAGAAGAAGCCAGAGACGGGATTCACTCAATTTAATGAAATCAAAGTAATTTCCGCCGATAATATTGTCTCCAAAGTGTTTGAAGGCAATCTTCAGTCCGGGAAAACGCACAGCTTCCCCGGGCAGGAGCTTCCGCTGAACTTCCTGGGCGATCTGCAGTTCTTTTTCCACACGCAGGCGGTCAAAGGTCTGCTCATGCATCATGGCATTTTCCAGAAGTGTTGCGGCGTGGGCTCCAATTTCCTTAACGAAATCGGCATCTTCGTCGTTGAATTCACCACCCTCAATTTTATTCAGCAGCTGAAGAACACCGGCAATCTCTCCGCGGTACGAAAAGAGAGGTACGGTAAGAATCGTCCGGGTCGTATATCCGGTTTCCTTGTCCACTTCGGGATTAAACCTTGGATCCGAATATGCATCACGGATATTCAGAACTTCTCCGGTCAGGGCGACATGACCGGCGATTCCCTTTCCAAGGGGTACTTCAATTCTTACATCCTTGTCTCCTGCGAGAATTTTACTCCAGAGAATGTTACGTTTCTTGTCCAGAACAAAGATCGTTCCTCTTTCTGCAGCGATTTCTCGAATCGCGGTCTCCAGCATAATGTCCAGAAGCTCGTCGATACTCGTTGAGGATGAGAGAGCCCGATGGGTTTCCAGAACAGCCATCGTCTTTACCATTCTTCTCTGGGTCGTATTCAGCTCAAGCAGAATCTCGTCCACCAGAGTTCCTTCATATTGCTCTATGGCGTGAAGGAAATCTTCCGCAGTCTGGTAACGGTTCCTGGGATCCTTCTCCATGGCGCGAAGAATAATATTTTCCAGACCCTCGGGAATATCTGAACGGTACAGGGATGGAGGCTGCGGAGTGTCTTCCAGTACCTTGTCTAAAAGCCTATAGACATCTGTATCCTCGAAAGGAACCTCTCCGGTAAGCATCTCGTAAACGATCACACCGACGGAGTAGAGGTCAGTTCGCCCGTCGACTTGCTTTCCACGGATCTGTTCCGGTGAAAGAAACTCAGGCGTCCCCATGATGGGAGCACCCTTTTCAATCGGTTGATCCACAGCCCGGGATATTCCGAAATCCATGATAGCCAAATGGCCGGTTTCATCCACCATGATGTTTTCAGGCTTGAGATCACAGTGGATGACTCCCATCTTGTGGGCGGCAGCCAGTCCACGGAGGATCTGCCTCAGGAGGTTCAATGTCTGACCAACGCTGTAAAGACCTTTACGAATTTGAATTTCCTTGATGCTCTCTCCTTTGAGGAGCTCCATGGAAATATATTCTTCTCCATCGATCTCTTCAAGATCGTAAACTCTGCAGACATTTTCATGGGTCACTTTCCGTGCCAGGAGAATTTCCTGACGAAGACGTTCCAGATCCATGGATTCTGCTTTGGATCGAAGCATTTTAAGAGCAACGGGAACATTCAGCTTCAGATCGGTCGCCTTGTAGACAACGCCCATTCCACCGAATCCCAGAACCTTATCGATTCTGTATCGGTCTCCAATGACGTCACCCGGTTTGATTGAATGTCTATCGTCCATTCAGCATCTCCTGGGCCATCCGGGCAAAAGTGTCAAATGCCTCCTGCCCATACAAACATAATACAACACGATCCAGAATCGAACCAGCACGGAGTCTCTGTGCGAGTACCGTCAGAATGATTCTCGCTGCACGCTCCATGGGAAAACCGAAAATCCCCGTGGAAATGGCTGGCATTGCGACGGTTTTCAGATTCTCCTGTTCTGCAGCATTCAGGACGGATTCTACAGCCCGGGCCAGTTTCGCATCTTCCTCCCCTTCTCCCCACCTGGGGCCCACAACATGGATAACCCTTCGAGCCTTCAGCGTACCCGCGGACGTTATAACAGCACTGCCGACGGGGCAGAATCCGATCTGATCCGACTCTTCCTGAATCGTCGAACCACCACGACGCACAATCTGGCCGGCGACCCCTCCTCCATGCTTCAGGTGTTCGTTGGCGGGATTGACAATAGCATCTTCATCCCGGGCAATGATATCCCCTTCAAGAATTTCGAGCAGGGTACGCCCCAGCCTGTAGTGCATTATCCCTTCTTGAGAACGTCCTTAATCAGGGCTTTCAGCTGGCCCTTCTTTATTTCTTCCAGGTCATAGCGAACCCGAACGGCCGGTTTGTTGATCTTCAGCATCCGGGAGAGATCGATGGGAGTACCGATGACGACGGCATCCGCGTCGACTTTATTCAGGGTGCGCTCGAGATCACGGATCTGATCATCTCCATACCCCATGGCAGGAAGAATTTCCGAGCAATGGGGATATTTCTTATAGGTCTGAGCAATGCTTTTCACGGCAAAGGGAACCGGGGAAACGATTGATTTCACCCCCGCCGCCTTGGCTGCCAGGTAACCCGCTCCATAGGTCATCCCTCCGTGGGTTAATGTCGGACCGTCCTCTACGACAACCACACGCTTACCCTTGATGGCTTTGACATCGGAGACGGTAAAGGGAGAGTTTGCTTTCAGGATTTTCGCGCCCGGGTTCAAACGTTTGCAGTTGGCTTCCACTTCTTTCACCTTCTCGGGATCCGCAGTGCCTACCTTGTTAATCAACAGGACATCGGACATGAGAAGATTGGCCTCTCCCGGATGGTAGAGGATTTCATGGCCGGGGCGATGGGGATCTACGAGGGTGATGTGAAGATCGGACTTGTAAAAGGGAAGGTCGTTATTCCCACCATCCCAGAGGATGACATCCGCTTCTTTCTGGGCCTTCTTCATAATTGCCCCGTAATCGACTCCGGCGTAGACGATAAAGCCGTTTTCAATATGGGGTTCGTACTCTTCCCTCTCCTCAATCGTGCATTGATGAAGGTCGAGATCTTCCAGCGAAGCAAAGCGCTGAACTGCCTGCTTGACAAGGTTTCCGTAGGGCATGGGATGGCGGATCGCGACCACCTTTTTCCCCATTTCCTTAAGAAGATTGGAAATATAACGACTGGTCTGGCTCTTGCCGACTCCTGTTCGAACCGCGGTAATGGCAATAACCGGAACCTTGGATTTGATCATCGTGTCCTCTCCGTTCAGAAGGACAAAATCAGCACCATTGGCAATACAGAGAGAGGCTTTGTGCATTACATAGGTATGCGGAACGTCACTATAGGCAAAAACGACCTGGTCAATTTTCTTCTTCTTGATAATGTCGACGAGCTCCGATTCGGGGAAGATCGGAATTCCCTTGGGATAAAGACTTCCCGCCAGCTCAGGAGGGTAGACTCGTCCCTCGATGTTGGGAATCTGGGTGGCCGTAAATGCGACAACGTTGTAGTCCCTGTTGTCCCGAAAAATCACATTAAAGTTGTGGAAGTCCCTCCCTGCAGCTCCCATGATGACAACCTGCTTCCGTTTCATGACACCTCCTCTTTCATTGTAAATTCCTCGACATTGTCTCAAATCTTATTTGAAATGTCCACGACGGAAGGCTCGCAGGCTTTCCCCTTCTTTACTTCACGATTTAAACATGTCAAAAATGGACTTTTTCTTCCCGCCTTCTTCCTTGTCATTTCCTTCATCGGACTGCATGGTGGGGATCAGTGGAACTTCGCGGTAGCCTTCGGGAAGGAGAAAAAGATCATCGGCAAGGGATTCCGTTTTGATGGACGTCACGTCGTAGTTCTGGATCGTAGTCGTAGTTTTCCCTTTCTTATCCTCAGATACGGTCGTGATGATCGATTTCAGCATGAACCCGGGAACCGCGGTCCGGGATTCTGCTTCGATGAGTTTATCCAGATCGGCGAACCCCGTTTTCATTCGGGATTCCTGAAAGAGATCGCGAATCGGAAGTTCGATGGCCTGTGTTGTCCAGACTTCCTTTTTCGATTTCTGGTCGGATACCTGCTTCATAAAGAGTACCTTGACCTTCATTCTGTAGGAAGAGTTGACGAGATGATGTTCACAGGGGTAACCGAGCAGAGTCTGATCATTGGAACCCCGCGTGTGATTGACCTTCACATCCTCAATGGAAATTTCCACCATTTCTCCCAGAGACTGCATCAGGGAACCGAGAGACTGGGAAAGACTTTCCGCATCAAATCTCGTGTATGTTTTCTCCTGCGGATTGACAAGATAGATGGCTTTCCCGTCATTGGAAACCATGAAGGTGCCTGTTCCCATCATCGGGTTATCCGATTCGGTGAACTCGACTCGGAAGAGTGCGGGCTCCTTCAGGTAGACCGTACCATTCATCGACATGGAGCCGGACTGTGTCTCAGCTTTTGTGGAACTTGTAAAGGTGTAGGAAATGTCAGCAGAAAGGGATGCGGCAAGCAGGATGATCAGAGACAGGAAGAATAAACGTTTCATGGAGAAACTCCTTGTATTGAATAGATTCTCTAAAAGAAAAACCGCGACGATGAGCCGAATATTTCCTTATTGCATGGAACGAGCAGCCCCGGCCAGGCTGGCCAGACCCACGCCGAAGACCATGGTGATGACTGCCACGCAGAGGCAGCAGAGGGCTAACACCAGAAAAGGCGTGAGAACAGCTTTCCAGGTTTCCGTGCGGTGAGCCTGTTTTAATCCGACGATATAGAGGATAAGGGCCCAGATTCCACCAATCATTCCACCACAGAAGGGAATGATCTGCGCCAGGTTTGATGTACTGGAATAGGCCACGACTTTAAAGGTTGCCTCGAAGCCTTCCTCTGCATCACCCAGTATCTTCCCGGCCAGGAAGAGAAGGCCTGAGACGACGAAAAGTCCGATCAGAATCAGGATAGGAGCGAGGATGACAAAGACAAACTGGACGCCCCCGGAAAGCATCATCCCGCCAAAGGCCTGGCGTCCCGCCATGGGGAGTGTAATCATGCTCTGTAAGGCCATACTCCAGATGAAGTTGAAAATCGCCCCGATCCATCCAACGATGACGGCATATAGTATTGGACTTCCCCAGTCGCCGTTTTTCGTATGGACGAGAAGAGACCGACTGGGTTGGTAATGACCATTTTGACAGTCTCGATCAGTGCTTTGCCCAATCCGAGTTCTTCCCGTCTTTCCCAGGGGTTGTCCCCTACCGGAGGCGGCGGAGGGGAAGAAAGATTAAAACCGCAGGTACCGCAGACTAACGAACCTTCCGGCACTTCTCCATTACAGCGTGGGCATTGAGTCATGTTGATCTCCTTCCTCGATGAGTAGGTTCATACCATCTTCAGAACGGCTTCGACAAGAGCGTCGATTCCGTCTGCTGCTTCCGAAATATGGCCCGCAAGCATATAGGCCGGAGTTGAAACAATATGATGCTCTTCGTCGATGACACACTTCTCTACCGGACAGGCCACATGGCGGGCTCCCATTTTCTGGAGAGCGCTGGCCGTTCCTTCATCCGTTCCAATCGTGACCTTGACGGACGAGGGTCCGAATATTTTCGCTGCGATGGCAGGGGCGATACATACAAACCCGATGGGCTTTTTCGCCCTGGACATTTCCTGAACCAAACGCATGACTTCCGGATGTACATCACTATCCGCTCCCCTGACCGCAAAGGATGAGAGGTTTTTGGCTGCGCCGAAGCCCCCGGGAAAGATGAGAGCATCCAGATCCCCAGCCTTTACCGTCGCAAGGTCACGGATCTTGCCACGAGCGATCCTGGCAGACTCCACAAGAACATTTCGTGAAGATCCTTCGTCCACATTTCCTGTTAGATGATTGATCACATGCATTTGAGGCTGATCGGGTGCCATGAAAATGACCTCGGCCCCCCTGCGATCCAGGGAGAGAAGGGTCAGCACCGATTCGTGAATCTCCGCTCCGTCATAGACTCCGCATCCTGATAAGACAACGCCTACTTTAGCCATAAGAACCTCCTTTTCCCTGCTTCTCCGAAACAGTATATCATTCCCCTTTCCTTTGCAAGTCCGTCATCCTGTGGATAAGACTGTGGAAATTTCTGTGGATAACTCCAGAAGTTGCTGGCAGTAGAATACTTGTGTCGGCAGGGCTCAGAACGACACGTAAAAATGAAAAGCCCGGTCCTGTTGACGATTTCATCCACGATACTTTTCGGGACAGGACATCAGGATTCAGATCCTGGTGTGAAATTATTTTCCACAATGGGATCAGTTTTGTCCGTTTTTCCCCCTGGGTTCCGATGTACGATCTCTCTGATACATAACAGGATCGGAGCGAGAAGAAGTCGTGAAAGAAGAGTGCCCACCATCAGGACAAGAAGAATGAGCAGAAAAAACAACAAGCTCAGGAGAACTTTCATTGTGTCATGCTCCGATGGGCAGAGAGGGGTTCAGTCAGTCTCTCCCCGTAATATGCGTAGCGCCTCTTCTGCTGTATTGGCAATTCTGGGATCCGATTCTCTCTGAGCAACGGTAAGGCGCCCCATGAGAAACTCATCTTTGGTGTCAAAAAGTGTCGGGTTGTCCCGGATAAAGGTAACGATTTCCCGTTTCTCATCGATTGTCCCTTTCTCCAGGAGTGTATAGAGCAGACGGAAGTACGTTCTCTTTTTCGGGTTGGGCCCAAGAGCATCGGGATGGAGTATCTGAAAGAGGATCATGTTCCTGAGCTCGAGGTCCGTGGACAGTATCGTTTCATTGGCAATCTGAAACCATTCTGTCGAACCAACTTCCAGTTTTGCGAGAATGGAAGGACCGTACCCTTTCATTCCTTTTCTGTAAAGAGCTAATTTGATTTTGTCCATGAAGGAAAGTTCCATGAAATCCTCCCGACTTGGGTTCTGCTCCTTAGTATACACGATCCCTACCCCCATCCCCAACTGATCGCGAACGAAAGTCTGCAGGATTCAGTGATCACCCTCAGGTTCATGAATTCCTGAATGAAGGCGATTCACGAGGTCCTGCAGGGTAGTAAAATCGATTTTCTTTGACAGTTCGGGTAAATCTTCACGAAGAACGGTAAGTGTGGAGGGATGGGGGTGGCCGATCGCTACCCCGTATCCCTGACGTTTCAAAAGCGTCATGAAATCTTTTAATTGTCGCCGAATGTAATGAGGTTCAGCCAGATCGTCCAGGAAGACATTTCTCGAGATTGCAGGCACTCCGTATTCCCGGGCGGTCTCTTCAGCAACGGTAGCGGCTGTCGTGCGGGAATCCAGAAAGAGAAGACCCTTCTGCTTCGCAAAGCCCATGACAAACTTCATGAGCTCTCCATCAGCGGTAGCTGCGGAACCCATATGGTTATTGAATCCTGCCGCCCAGGGAACCGAGCGCAGATTTTCCGCAAGCACCTGTTCTACCGTGTCGCGGTCCATGGAGACCATGAGAGCCCCTTCACCCGGATTATGGTACGGTTCTCCCTCCGGCTCCATGGGCATATGGCAGATGACTTCCTGTCCCAGAGCATGAATCTCTTCCGCCAGGGTCTCGGAGTGGGGCAATCTGGGAAGAATGGCGATCGTAAGAGGCACCTGTATGCCTCGAATGAACTTCAGGAAGTCCATCCGATAGCCGACATCATCGATGACGATTACAGCCACCGGGCGCGCGGAAACCTGAACATTTCGTTTCATGGAAACTGGAGCGGCAACCCTGGCCGGGGAAGCGACAAAGTAAAGCAGGATTTTCCCGTGATCTCCCATGACTTCGAGCGAAGATAGACCATATCCCCCCTTTTCCGTGACCAGGGTGCGTTCCTGGACCCGGATACTTTCAGGAAGGCGCTTTTGGAGAAGATTTCGAATGGATTCAACTTCGGCTTCATTTTCCTCAACCCGAACCTTCCAGATCTGCCCGCTCCCGTTCACGCCGATTCTTTCCGGAACAAGTCCTCTTTCTTTAAGCAGGAGGGAAATGGTGTCAACAAAAAGGTCAGGATGGTCCCGCTGTTGTTCGACGGAATAGAGGGCAACCAGAAGGACGATTCCGGTCAGGATTAAAACGGAAAAGATCAGGGCGGGGTAATTAACCCCGGGTCGCCTGGAGGATCTCTTCTGCTTTCTCGAAGTACGCGTCTTCTTGATTCGGACCACGGTGGATTCTTGAAGAAACGGGACTGTCCGGTGTCAGACCCTTCCCGTGAATAATCGTATCCTGAATATGGAAGGAGGCTATGGTCACCCACAGTCCGCCCTCTTTTAAAGGAATAAACTTTTGCATTCCAACCAGCCCTGCCGTGGTTTCTCCGACAAGAGTCACGCCGTCACTTCCCTGGAGAAGCCCGGCAAGAAGTTCAGCAGGGCCTGCCAGGGAGTTGTTGACAAAGATGACAAAGGGTCCGTGTTCGACCGGCTTCACCCGTGTGGATATCTTTTCCGGTTCATATTTTTTTCCCTGAAGTGTCACGCTTTTATCCGTGACGCCAAGATAGCCTGCGAAATCCACTGCACTCTGATAAGATCCGTTCACTGCCGAACGCAAATCCAGGATAAAGGGGGTTCCCTTAAGAGATTGCAGACGATCCAGAGCTCGGCTGACACTCTCTTCGTTCACAGTATAGAGGGTGAGAACGGGAAGCTTTGCATGGTCGGAATCTTCATATACCGGCAGTGTGAAAGGGGTAAGGTTCAGTGTAACCTGTGTCGGTTCGTCATCATCATTGCGGACAAGACCGAGAACAATTTCTTCACCCCCGCTGCCCGCGAGGACAGACTCGATTTCCCATAATCCCAGAGGTCCGGTGTCTTTATGACCCACCTGTTCGAGAATATCCCCGGTTCGAATGCCGGAGGTATCAGCGGGACTGCCTTTGATGACCGACAGCACATAGGTAAAGTTCCCGGATCTAGCCAGCCTGATCCCGCTCTCCCGTTTTTCCATGGCCTGATAGGCTCGAAAATCTTCAATCCGGTCGGAGGGAATATAGTACGAAATCCCATCCAGGCTGGAAACCAGTCCCTCCATGGAAGAACGCAATAGATCAGAAGGTTGCATCTCTTCCACATATTGTGAACTGGTGATGGTGAATGCCTGGGTAAAAATTTTCAAGAGATCGTAGGTTTCTTCTTTTTCCCTGGTGGAATGAAAAACCAGGTCCGAAAGAACCAAGCCGGTCACAAGAAGAAGAGAACAGGCGAGAAGAAAATTTCGGCCTAATTTCATGGGACTATTTTACCTCAACCAGGATGCCGGGTCCACTGAGCGTCCCGTATCACGGATCTCAAGATAGAGTTTGGGATCTGTCGTACCCCCGGCGATCACCTTTCCAAGAATTTTTCCGGGGTATACCCAATCATCTTTTTTGGCAGCCAGAGAGTCCAGGTATCCGTAAATGGAAATCACACCGAATCCGTGATCCACGATCACAAGATTTCTGTATCCCTTGAACCAGGAGGCGTAGGTTACCCGGCCCGGGAAAATGGGTGAAACATCCTGACTTTTCGCCACTTCGATCTGGATTCCCTTCATATCCACCTTGGTGCCGTAGTCCGGATTCGTCTGGGTGCCAAAGGGAACGACGACCTTTCCCCTGATGGGCCAGTCGAGGACGCCGCGATACCCGTGAATGTCTTCCTTGGCCTGGCGCGTAGTGTCCGTGGAGGAAAGAATGGTCAGCAGGCGCTCTAGTCGCTGGGCTTTTTCTTCAAGCTGAGCCACCTGCTCAAGAGTCTGCTTTTCTTCTTTTTGAATCTTGGCCAGGAGATACCGATGTTCCCGGATTGCCGCATTCAGTTGATTCCGCTTCGCCTGCCGGTCCCTCTGAAATTCCTGAAGTGCCGAATGCAGCTGGCCTTCCAGTTCTTTTTTCTTCTGAATTTCCGCAAGATTGGTACGATATCGTTCAATCAGGTTTTTATCCTGCTGGGCCAGATGGAGAATCCATCGAAAGGCATCGAGCATGTCTGCTCCTGTCTCAGACATGAAGATGAGGCGAAGGTATCCCAGTGAACCCATGTGCTGAAGGAATCTCAGTTTGGACAGGAGAAGAGTTTTTTCTTCCTGAAGATCCGACTGGACGCTTTCCAGGCTTACCTGGAGATCCTGAAGCTGATCCTCCTTCAACTGGGTCTGTAATTCCAGGGAACGAAGCTCCTGTTCGAGAAGTTCACGGCGTAATTGCACCGATCGGAGCTCTTCTTCTACAGAGCGCTTTTTCGCTTCGCTCTCCTTGAGTTGCTGTTCGAGGAAGGAAATATTTCGACGCAGCGAATCAAGTTCCTGAGCACGATCGTCCTCGAGCGACTGTCCGAGAAGAAGTGCAGGCAGGAAGAAGCTAAGGAATAAGGTTTTTACCCGCAACCTCATAGGGAGGAGACACGTTGTACATCTTCAGAATCGTAGGATAGAGATCCACAATATAGGGATCCTCGTCCAGCTCCATCTTCCAGTTCGTAAGAAGAACCCCGGGAACGGAAGGTGGATAGAGAGAACAGTGGTCACCGCTCCACACCTGGTCGTTCGACTCAATGAGCTGGGAGGGAATGCCGCCCAGGGACGTCTGCCAGGATACGCGGAAGAGTGGATTATTGGTAACAATCATATCGGGGATCAGGATGGCATTAAACGTTCCGTACGCTTCCTCACGGGTATACACCTTGGCAACAGGATGAAGGTCCGTGGTTTCATCCACCCATCCTTCCAGTCGGGAAATCAATTCTCGGCGCAATTCTTCATACTCGGGACCGGGTTCAACGATCCCCTTCGATTCGCGACCCTTGAGGTTGACGTAGAGTCCTCCCAGACCCATACAGTAGGCCCGGGTTCTGGACCAGTCCACGTTCGGCCAGAATTGGCCTCGATCAAAGAGGGCTTCCAGATTCTGTGTAATGTTTTCTGATCCCGTCAGAGTCATATACCCATTCTGGACAAGCCAGGTATTGTAGTTCGTCGCATATCGGAAGGACGCAAAACCATGGTCGGAAAGAACGATCAACTTTGCATCGGGAGGCATGTTCTCCATCGTCATCCCGACAATACGGTCCATGGACTCGTAAGATTGTTCCAGGGCGGACCCGAAGGCATTTGCCTTGGCGAGATCGTAGGCAGGATGTCCTTCGTCCAGGAGGCGGAAGAAGATATGGCCTACACGATCGGTAAATTCAAAGTATTGAAAGAGAAGGTCATCCCCATCCGCAATGAATCCTTCCAGCATCTTTGAATACATCTCTGCATTAAACTGCCACTCCTCCATGAAGAACTCTTCGTCCGTGAGCTCTTCGGAAGGGCTCCAGGTATCGACGGACCAGCCAATCGTCTTATAGAGGCCGAATCGATCCACCAGCTCTTTTGCCCATGAAAAGGGGTACGTAATGTTGATGCTTGTTGGCAGGTGACGTGGATCAAAGTTAATAGGAGAGAGGTAAAGGTTAATTTCCGGGTCCAGTGAGTCAAGGTAAAAACGGCCCACTCCCCGCACCTTGATAATAGGGTTGAACGTAAAAACAAAATCGGTCCATCCGCTCCACTCCCCGGGCCTGAGTACCACGGTCTGATCACATACCTTGACAGTCAGATGGGAACGATCTTCTGCCACTGCCAGATGCATGGGCAGTTTGATGTAATCCGGTTCGTCGAAGAACTTGTTCGGCGGCCCGACGATGATCGTATCCATCTCTCCACGGTTATCGGGAAGTTCAACAACTTCGACGGAAAACTCATTTTCCGTCGCGGTCGGGATAAAGAGGTCCGATGTAAAGAAAAAGGGTTTCCCGATCCGTCCGGAAAGATCTGGAACGCCGAGCCCCGACAGGAGATGACCGTGAGGGAAATTCTTAGCGGGAAAGGTCACCGGCATACGGAAAATCTTGCATGTATAACCGGAGCGTGACATGACCTGCCAGAAGGGTTCTCCCTGCTGGTGCATGTCCACACCTGGTCTTGTTTCGGGGATCATGGGAATGAGATAGAAACGAACTCCGAAAGCGGCAATCAAACCAAAGGCAAGCCCCAGAATCAGACGGACAGGCATCGACCGCCGAAGGAGCCAGGAAAGGAGAAAGATCAGAAAAAAGAAAGCGATGCCCGCAAGAATCGGGAGATAAATCTTATTCTTTGCTCCAAAGATCACAGGGACTTTAATTTCATCAGCGATAGCAAAGGTCGGCATATAGGTTTCTGGATCCCGTTTCAGAAAATCAAAAATCAGGTGCTGTCCGGGCTCAAGGCCGGTAGTGAACGTGGACCAGGAAACCGGGGTCTGGGCGGGAACGGGCGGCAGGAGCTTGTGGAAGCTTCCGTCCTGAGCGAGCTTTGAAAGATTGGGAAGCTTTCCCTGCTCCATATACTGGGTCAGGTAACCATGATCGACACCATCAAATCCAAGAATGATCATTCGTGGATGGTCGGGAGCGTCACCGGAGGCAAGTGCACTGACCAGAAATAGAAATATCAGGAATAATAAAGGCTTCTTCATGGGCCATATCATACTCGTTCTCTTACGAGACATCAACCTCACAGGAATGGAATCGGCCACACGGGGAATCGATCAGAGGATCGTTTGAAGAGCTGGAATCACTCCATTGAGGATTTCATCGGCAAAAAGCGTAAACCACACGGTCGTCCGATCCCGACCCAGGTCGGTAATCATCGTACGTTCTTCCTTAACGCTGAGAAAGAGGTTGACACGTGAGCGGTTGTTCATTCTCGTCCTGATCCCGGAAAAGAGGGATCGAGCAGCCGTCTCATTTCGGGCGGTAAAGCTGACAGCAAGGGCGATACCGTGAAAGGTGGGGGATTCAATTTCCCGTGCGGAAAGCATAGGCTGATCTGAAACCAGTTCCCTCAAGTCCAGGGACAGATGTCCCCGTTTCCCTCTGGGGATCAGGTTAAAGGCATGATGCTTAGATCCCTCCGCACCATATTCCAGGAGCTGAACGGTCTCGGAAACGAGAGCCTCTCGGGCTGAGCGGCCCCTGACGCTTGCACCCTGCAGAGATACAAGGGAGATGGCAGAAAAGGTCCGCATCGTTTCAAGGGGAAGAATCGGCTCAAGAAGCAGGATCGACGGATGAGGCAACCTGTATCTTCCATCGGTTTCCCGTGTCACATGAGGCATCCATAGCGCCGCATCCTCCGGAGGAGAGCCCGCACCCGCATAGATGTACAGGTGCCGATGAGGTTGTGGAGGGATCGCCGGGTGATCGGAGACATCCAGAAGAACATCATAATCCTCCGTATCAAGCTGTGAATGCGGGTGGACAATGCCTACCCCCTCCCCCACGGGTACCATGAGAGTCTCTTCGCTTTCTTCCGCCGCAAAATAGGTCATTGGCCAGGGTTCAAGGCGCCTCAACTCCTCTCCGAGGAGTGAGTCGGCACCGACCAGAGCGATATTACGATTCTTCTTTTGATTCATCGTTTAAGGAATTCCTCACGGGAAACAGCTTTCCCTTCAGCCAGAATACGGGACCTATCACAATGTAGATCATTAACAGGACGAACATGGCCTGAATGGGTTTATAGGCAATAATGACAAGAATCAACAGCATCAGGAGCATGGTATAGGTCGGCCGCATGGTCCGGACATCGAGCTGTTTAAAACTCGGGTACGGGATCGACGAGACCATAAGACAGCCGGCTCCGAACACGGCAAAGGGGAAGATGGGTGAGTTTTCCGGCATCAGGAGAATAAGAAAAACAACCAGTCCAGCTGCCATGGGGATGGGAAGTCCGACAAAGATAGAATGGTTCTGCTGACCGGAGAGAATATTGAAACGAGCGAGTCGGATGGCTCCGCATGCCGTATAAAAGAAGGCCAGCAGCCATCCCAGACGCCCCAGGGGCTGCAGGGCATAGAGATAGACAATCAGGGCAGGGACAAAGCCAAAGGAAACGACGTCCGATAAAGAGTCAAGCTCCTTGCCGAAATCGGTCTGGGTCTTGGTCATCCGTGCAATTCTTCCATCCAGCATGTCCAGAAAACCCGCAACAAGAACCAGATAGGCTGCGGAGACATACTTCTCCCCTACTGCATTGATGACGGCAAAAAAGCCGACAAACATGTTCGCCAGCGTAATAAAACTGGGAAGAACGTATACGCCCCGACGGCGTTTACGGCCAGAAAGCGAGTACCGACTGACCCGCACGGACTCTGTCTCCTTTTTTAACCTGAATCGTTACATCCGGAGGGAGAAATACCTCTACCCTGGATCCGAATTTAATCAGTCCAACCGGACTGCCCTGCTTCAATTCATCTCCCGCCACGGGATAAAAGACGATTCTTCTTGCCAGGATTCCCGCAATCTGCTTAAAGGCGATGCTTCCTTTTTCGGATGTCATTTCAACGTAGTTGGATTCATTGATTTCCGATGCTTGATCTGTTCCCGCACGTAATTTTTTTCCCCTCCGATAAAGGACTCTGGCGATCGTGCCTGTACTGGGAGACACATTGACATGAACATTGAAAACCGACATGAAAATATCAATTCTCTTCGAAAAGGGTGAGTCGTCGATATCCCGGATTCCCAGAACCGTCCCATCGGCAGGGGAAAGAACCAGGCTGGAGTTTTCAGGAACAGGCGGAGCCGGAAACCGGAAGAACCATACGAAAAAAAGGGTAAGAATCCCAATGGGAATCGCGGCGACCCAGACGTTCAGCAGGGCGCACACAATTGTCAGCACCAGAGGAGGGAGAATAAAGGGAAGGCCCTCGGAAACAACAAAACCGATCTTCTTCAACAGGGCTGTATTGTACCACAGGAGGAAGGAGCCATTTGGCACTCAGGGGATTTCATTTTCCGGATCTGATTGTGAAAACCGGGCAAGCATTACGTACGCATCGGATCCATCATCGTAATACCGTTTTCGGATATGGAGGATTTCAAAATTCCAGGTCTTATAAAAATTCAGAGCCGGAACATTTGTCGTACGGACTTCAAGCGTTACTGTGTCGATTCCCTGTTTCAGGCAGAATCGCCGAAGATCTTCCATCAGAAGGTGGGCATACCCCTTCCTCTGGAAATCTGGATGGGTGGCGATTTTTGAAATATGGATTTCCGGAACGATGAAGTAGGAAAAGAGATATCCTATGACCATGCCCCCAAGGTAAAGCACGCGTAAAAACCGTCGGGGAGCTGATAGTTCCTGCTCAAAGAAGGATCTTTTCCAGGGGCAGGGAAAACAGATCCTTTCCAATTCCGTAATGGCATCCAGATGTTCCGGCTTTACCGGAAGGATCAGGGGGATAGGGTTATCTTCCGCGTTCTGCATCGGAGACACCTACATAGACAGGCTGGATAGGAGGAAGAGAGGGATTACCCCTGAGGCCCATTCGGATCAAAGCCTCTGCGACTGTCATGACCGGAGATGGAAATGTCACGCTTCCCGGTAGTTCTTTTACGAGACAGGGGGGAGTGATCACGTGATCCTTTTCATGAGAAATCTGGTACGCAGCATAGTAGTACTCTCCTCCGTACGCCGGCATGGAGACGTGAACATCGCCTTCGACCTGGGCCGCATGGGCAAGAGCCAGAAGGGTGTGTACCGGATAGAGTGAGACACCGGCGGTATAGTAGAATCCCAGTGCGGTGGCGATTCCGATGCGGACCCCGGTAAAGGAACCTGGCCCTACCGTGAAAATCATTGCTCTGATGGCCTTTTCCTTGATCGATTCCTGGCCAAGCACGTCGAGCAGACCCTCATAGAGGGATCGGTTACCCTTCAACGGGCCTTCCCGGGTCCACACGCGATCTGCGGACGAGACGCTGATCGTTTTCGTACAGGTGTCAAATGCTACAATCACGGGCCTATTGTACACGAGGGATCCGTACGCTACACTCTTGGTCATGGAACACATACCTGATGCATTGAAAGATCTCACCCCGGAAGAACTGTCAGCGTGGCTCCTTGATGCTGCCAGGCTGTGGCTGGCCCATGATGGTTTATGGTTTCAGGCCGTGGAGCAGCAAAGCAGCATGGAAGAAGCCATCACTGCGGACACGGAGGCCTGGCGGAGGTTCTCCCCCATCGAGGCCAGGAGGATCCGTGAGCGGCTCGGTCTTGAGGAAAGATGCGGGTTGGAGGGCCTTGCCCGTGCACTTCGGGCCAGGCTGTACAGCCTGCTGAATGAAGATGATATGACCCTCACCTCCAAATCCCTGGTTTACCGAATGAAACGCTGCCGGGTTCAGGAAGCACGCCGGCGAAAGAATCTCCCGGACTTCCCCTGTAAACCGGTGGGAATCGTTGAATACACAACCTTTGCTCAGACAATCGATCCGCGCATCCAGGTCCGGTGCGTCACCTGCCCTCCCGACCCCACACCTGATGACGCATACTGTATATGGGAGTTCACGCTGGAATAAAGTGTTTTTTCACCAGATTATTAATAAATCGGGCGGGACAGTTGTCCCGCCCTTTTATGGATCAGAACCAGTGCTGTGTTTATCGGGCGTACAGCATATCCTCAAACATATCATCCGTAATCGGAGTTTTGAGGCACTGCGCTGCATACGAAGCAAGAAGGGGATCGCTGACTGAAGTGAGTTCCTTAAGGGTATCCCGTGCCCGTGTCCTCGCATCTCCGGACCCTCTCTCCGCCAGGGTGTGCAGGGCCAGGATGGCTTCTCCCCGAAACCTTCGATCGGGAGAGGTTTTGGCAGTACGAATAATATCGTCCACCTTGCCTTCCGTCATTCTTACCATCTTCTTCTTATTCGAATCCGGGTCGAGGTATTGAGAGAGGTCCAGGATGGTGATGCGGTCCGAGGTCATCAGGCGCTGAGGTGCGACTTCCCCGAGTACGACAGATGCCAACAGAGCCAGGTCACTGTCCCCCATCTTTTGCGCCCGCTCATAGATTCCCCGTGCTCCCAGATGGATGCAGGCCAGGCCGACAAGATCGTTGATGATGAAAAGATCATCCTGGCGCAGGAGCCGGCCTATCCGAATCGCCCGGCGGAAATCCTCAAGTGCCGAGGAATCATCGGACGAATCTGCTCCCCGTGCGCACCAGGAGCGGGCCAGGGTGAGGGGGAAAAGAAGATTGGGAAGGCGTGAGTCGAGTCCCTCCATCGGGAAGATATCCGGATAGAAACGCATTTCCGCCTGATCGCACCATACTTCAGCCTCCTTAAGAAGGGGATCATCGGGAGGCAGAACTTTTCCCCAATGATCTTTGCGAAGAATCAAGCGTTTGGTCATTTCTTTCATTTCACCATACCTGCGCCCATCGTCCTTGGTGAATTCCTTCAGCCACAGGGCTGCATTCACCGTACCTGTTCCCAGCGGCGCAAGAACATCGAGATCAGTTTGAAACCGTACCGGCCATCCCTGACTTTCCTGACAGGACCAGCAGGGTATCTCCAACGAGAGAGAATCAACGACCCGGGGTTCCGGGATAGCGGGCTGACCCGGGGAAGGAACGGGCAGCATAAGGCCTGCATATACATCCGGCTCCGAAGTTTTCTCAGATCCCCCAATGAAACGGGCTGCCAGAAGGGACCCCAGGGCTACGACGACAAAAATAGCACAGAGAACAATGATTTTATGGATTCGACTCGATTCTGTATTCATGAACGTGGCTCCTCTTTAGGAATGGCGGTCATGGTAGGTCCGCCGGTCATGGATCGCTCCTCCCCGGGGCTTTGAAATTCATTCAGAGAGGGAAGGTGCCTGAGATCGATCGCCGGAAGGGAAGCGATCTCAAGGAGATCCTGGTTGATAAAACTGGCGCGTTGGGAGGGCTCTGTACGCGCCGTACGTTGGGATGGTCCATACGTCATGAAGAGATGACCGGCCACGAGAAGAAGGAACGTCGACACCCACGCAACACGAAGGGGACGGCTGAAGAAAATGCGATCCCAGACCGTTTCCGCAGCTGTGTTTTCCCAGGTTTGAATTACCGATTTCATGACCCTCTGTTTCAGATCGGGCGGAGGTTCCGGTAATTTCAATCCTGGAAAAAGGTTTTCACGATCACGATCGGTATTCATGATGTCACCTCCAAGAGTTGTCGCACACGCTTCATCGCAAGCCGGCAGCGGCTCGCTGCAGAGAAAGTCGGAATCCCCGTGATGCGACCAATTTCCGCAAAGGTAAATCCTGTCAGGTACCGGAGAAAAAAGGCCTCCCGCACCTTTGGAGAAAGTTCCGAAAGGAGACGGGAAAGTCCTGCCGTCTCCCCTGCGGCTTCCAGCCTGTGTTCTGCAACGGGGAGAAGCAGGGCATGGTCCAGGGATGTCTCCCGGCGCGTCCGGCGCCTTCTCGTGATATCGATGGCGACCCTGTGGGCAATGGTCATGATCCAGGCACGCGGTGATGCAGGGAAAACCTTTCTACGGAATGCCATGGTCATCCGAATGAAGGTTTCCTGCACGACATCTTCAGCATCATGTTCATTCCCTGTTCTCCACAGAGCCAACCCGAAAATGTCCCCGGCCGCCAGGTCGTAGATCTCCCCGATTGCCTCCATACGTCCTTCGGAAGCCCGGATGCACAATTCCTGCAGATGCAGATCGTTCCTGGAATTCATGACATCAGGTTCTTCTTCATGGGCAATGGCGGAGTTTCGGGTCATGCTCTTCACAACCTATACGACGCACGATCCGGAACATTTTGTCACTCACTCCATCGACTTCGGAATGGTAAGAAAAATCACCACCAGGGCCGAAAGGGCAAGAATGGCGCCCGTGACGAAGACTCCATCGGTTCCCATTACGATGGCAACCATGCCCATGAGTACCGGGCCTATGGTCTGTCCGATCCGGATCACCATTCCATTCACAGACATAAAGGCACCCCTGTATTCAAGGGGCGCCATCCCGGTAAGCAGCGTCATGATCACGGGGAGGTTAATTCCATGTCCCAGTCCTGCAATGATCACGGGAACAATGAGCCATGAGGGTGAAGGCATGAGGGGGATCAAAAGAAGAGCGGCTGCATAGTGGATGTAGGCAGTGATAATCAGTGTTCTACCCCGAAAATGGTGAATCAGCCACCCGATTCTTGTAGATGAAAAGATGGTCACCACGGACATGGAAGACATGAGAATCCCTATAAGCAGAGGAGTGGCAGAAAAACGCTCTGACATCAGAATCGGGAAATAGGTAAGATAGGAACCAAAGAGGATGATGAAGGTAACCAGAGCTGCAGAAAAGAGACCGATGACCTCCTTTCTACGAAACGTCGCGAAGGCTCCTTTCAGGTAATTCCCCATCGACATCCCCCCCCCGGGTTCCGGGTTCTTCAATCGAAAGATCACGGCAATTCCTACCGGAAAAGCCAGCAGGGGAAGGAGAAAGGGATAATGCCATCCAAACATGGCCATTGCTCCTCCAATGGCGGGATAGCTCGCCGTACCTGCACTCAGCACACCTGCGTTATAGCCCATGGCGATGGCTCTGCGCTTTCCCTCAAAGAGATCCCCTATCAATGTGGCATTGAGCGAACCCAGCGACGCAGCTCCGACCCCCTGAAAAAACCGCAGGGCAAGCAGGCCGGGAAAGGTTTGAGCAAAGTAGCAGGCTCCGCCTGCGATGGAAAAGAGGAAGAGAGAAGGTACGAGTATGGGTTTTCTCCCAATCCGGTCGGCCAGGATCCCGAAAATAGGCGTAAGGATAATGCCGGGAAGCGAAAAGAAGCTGATCAGAAGGCCGATCCTGGCGGTTGAAATACCAAGCGTTTCCGCCATTCTGGGGAATGCTGGAGTAATGCTGGACACGCCCAGGACGGCCATCAGGGTAATTCCAAATACGATGTGCAGGTTGGGGTCTCGAAGCAAGGGCGGTGAAAACGAGTCCGATGATCCTGCCTCTGCAGGAATTTGCTCCCGATTCAAATTCACGCTTGAGACGACCCGGGGGATTCCGTCAATGAATTTTTAGCAGCCGGGTCTGGAATTCCTCCGACTGGATGATCTTTATTACGACATCGGCATATTTTCTCTTTTCAATTTTCGACAGGTAATCACGGACGCCGGCCGAATCCGGCTTCCGGTTCAACAGCCCCACATAAATGGTATCAAGCAGCTTTGTTGCACTCTTTCCCCTGATTCGAGAATTGAATTCGCCACTCTTAAACATCGATTTCACCTGTTCCTCCAGCCTGCCTCGCTGGACCTCCATTACCGCCGGTGTAAAACCGGAGGAATCGGGGTCCCGCTCCAATATGGCCCGGTAAAGGCATGTGACGATATATTCAGATTGTTTGGCCGAAAACTCCTGCAAACCCCGGATGTCAAAATCTAAGTCCCACTCAAAATTCAGGTTGCCGGGCATCCAGAAGGTAACGGACACCTTTCCTTTTCGTCCTTTGGATTGCAGGGTCACCCGGTTCGTGGCAATCTCCACAAGCTGAAAGTAATCATCAAAGGACCATCCTCGTTCGATCTGAACAGTAAAACGATCTTCCGGAAAGTCATATCCGCGCTGATCGATCGCTCGAAATTCTATGGCAACTTCCTTCCCCATGGAGACTTCGATTCTCGATCCCGGATAGACGGACTTCCATTCCCCTCCCTCAACGGAATAGGCCATTTTCACCCCGCATACGACCGGGCGTGTCCAGGAAGAAAAGCAATCCTGGGTTTCAGCCTGAACCGGGACAGACAACAATGAGATCATGAAACCTGTGCAAAGGATAAAACGGATCTTATTAAACATGGCCGCCTCCTGAATGGAATTCCATCACAGTAATATTGTACACGCAAAGGACCAGGTGTGGTCCTTTCCTCTCAGCTCCCCCTGGATGCGTTGACGGCTCGTTTCCGGGCCCAGGACCGTATAGATTTAATCTGATCATCCATCGTGGTGGCCAGGGGGATGATGTGATGGATTTCCCAGTACAGATCATCCTGAGTCATTTCCCTTCCTTCCGCGATGGATGCGGCAAGGGCTGAAACCACGCACTGTTCAACCTCGGCGCCGGAAAAGTTTTTCGTCGCCTGGGACAACGTTATAAAATCAAATTTGGCAATATCGAGCCCGCGTCTCAGGAGATGGACCTGAAAGATTTCCTTGCGCTCTTCGTCGGAAGGAAGATCCACAAAAAAGACCTGGTCAAAACGGCCGCGGCGGATAAGTTCCGCGGGGAGCAGATCGATCCGATTTGCCGTCGCTGCTACAAAAACCAGTTCCTTTCTCTCCTGCATCCATGTCAGAAAGTGAGCGAACACCCGTGCAGAGGTAGAGGTATCGGCCTGGGCGGAAATTCCCATTTCGATTTCGTCCAGCCAGAGAACGGCGGGGGCCACGGACTCCATGAACCGTAGCGCCTCATGGAAAACTCGCTCGGCATTCCCGTGTCTTTCGGAAAAGACAAGATTCATGTCAAGTTTAAAGAGAGGCAATTTCCAGATGTCAGCAATGGCTTTCACGCTGAGGCTCTTTCCGCATCCCGAAATTCCCATCAGAAGCAGACCCCTGGGCATAATGGTAGATTCGCCCCTCAGGTAGGAACGGATGAATCGTTCCCTCATTCTGAGCCATTCCTTGAGGTTATCCAGCCCTCCGATTTGTGCAACACCGGCCTTTACGGGGATCGGTTCCACGACTCCGCCTGCACGCACCAGTGTGATCTTTTCCATCATCAACACATCGAGCAGGTCTCCCGGTGTCACCTTTGTCAGAGTTCGGCGAGCATGGGATAGGGCAAAATCAACTTCACGTTCGGTCAGTCCCTGTAGCAGCGCCGCGCCATGGTCAAGCAAATCCGGGTCGGAAGGCAGCTGAATCTCATTCAGGAAGGGTTCCAGCTTTTTGCGGAGAAAGGAGGCGTCAGGTGGAGGAAGAATCAGAGACTGAACATCTCTCTTCAGGACTTCAGGCAGGGAAAGGTAACTGGATACCAGAAAAAGAAATGAATCCTTTCCGCGCCTCATCATTGAAAATTCCTTGACAGCCCGTAAAAAGGCCGGGTTCCTGTCCGAGAGGTAGGGATCGACGTCATACATCACTAAGGCAAGGGGCGCTTTCTGCTCTCGGATGTGATTCATGGCCGCCAGCGGATCTTCCGTTCCATCGATAGCCTTACCCTCGATGACCAGTCCCCGGGAGGCACTCCAGGTGAAAAGAGGCCACTGTCGAAGCATCTGTTCCAGTATGGAGAGAAAGCGCTCTTCTTCTGTTGTCTCAATCGCAATGACGGGGGTTTTCAGAAGAATAAGGGTCCGAAGATCATTAAGAAAGGTCATGGTGCAAGCTTATTTGAAATCTTTGTATTCCCGGGCCATCTTCTGAAGGGCATCGTTCACCCGGGCATAGAGAGTGGAGCGGGGGTAACGTCCGTCCCGGTCTGGAGTACCCACCCGCATACCGGTAAGGATCTCCGCGGCCTGCGTCACGTGATCTACGGCATAGATGTGAAAGGTTCCCTCATCCAGGCTTTCCAGAACCTCCTGGGACAGTACAAGGTCCCGGACATTGGACTCCGGAATGATCACACCCTGGGTCCCGGAAAGTCCCTTTTGCTTGCAGACCCGAAAGAAGCCCTCGATCTTTTCGTTCACACCGCCGATCGGCTGGGCAACTCCCATCTGGTTCATCGAGCCGGTGATGGCAAGATCCTGGCGCAGGGGAATATCGGCAATGGCAGAGAGGAGAACGCAGGTTTCGGCCATGGAAGCACTGTCTCCATCAATACCGCCATAAGACTGCTCAAAACAGAGGGATGCATGCATGGACAGGGGTTTATGTCGGGTAAAGACACCCCGGAGATACCCGGTAATAATCATGGTGCCTTTGGTAAAAACATTTCCCGCCATATCGGATTCCCGCTCGATATTGACAATCCCCTCCTGTCCCAGCGACACCTGTGCCGTCAGTTTGGCAGGCGCTCCGAAACGGTGGTAGCCCAGATCATAGACGGTGAGACCATTGATCTGGCCCGTAGCTTTTCCCGTGACGGACACCATGAGGATCTCGTCCATAAAATTCTCATGGATCTTATCTTCCACGTGACGATGACGGTCATCACGCGAAGATACAGCCTGCCGAACATGCCGATCCGTAATATTCTTGGATCGACTCTGCCTGGCCCAGTAATTGGCTTCTCGCATGATATCGGCAAGATGATCGAATCTCGTAGAAAGCCTGTCTCTTCGTCCCGCTTCCCTTGAGGCGTACTCCATCAGAGCAAAGACGCCGCTCTGGGAAAAGTGAAGAAGCTCCTCTTCGTCAATAATTTTTCGCATCAGGTGAATGAAGCCGGCGGTATTTTCCGAATTCATCGTCATTTCGCGGTCAAATTCAGCAAGAATTTTGAAAATCTTTTTAAAATCTTCATCCCATTGGTAAGCCATGGTGTAAGCCCATTTCTCACCAATAAGGATCACCTTCACTTTGAGGGGAATCGGTTCAGGCTTCATGGCAATGGGATTGATCAGGGAAAAGGTGTCCACGGGAGAAATGGTCAGGGTGGCATGCCTGAGCATCCTCATGAGAGTGGTCCAGACTCCTCCAGGCTCTGAAATCAAATCCATGAAATTGAGGACCAGGTATCCACCATTGGCCTGGAGAAGTGAACCTGCACTGATATGGGTAAAATCGGTATGGTACTGATTTTTCCCCAGTGCAACCCGTTCAATCGTACCAAAGAGGTTCTGGTAAGAGGGGTGAGTCTCCATCACGATCGGACGTCCCCTGGACTTCGAATTGTCCACCACCACATTGACCCGGTAGCGAAGAAAGGGGTCCTTAATCGAATTGATCAATTCCTTTTCTTTTTCTTTCTCTTCCTCAACAAAAAGATCCAGATTCGAGAGTATGTCTTCCTGGACATCATTCAGATATTTGCTGACCCTCTCCCCCTCAAAAACGGCTCTCATCTCTGAGAGAAGTTCTTTGATTGTGGGAAGAACAAAATTCTGCTGCAGCTTGATAAGCTTATCCTGAAATTCCGCCTGGATTGTTTTGATATGCTGGTACACTCCTCCCATCTCTTCGATCAGCTCGGAATATTCCTTTTGCAATTCCTCCATCTTTTCTCTGGTAATCGCTCCCTGTTTGAGAAGGTCATCCAATTCCCCCGCGGGGACTGGCTTCCCATCGATTACCGGAAGGAGGTCGGGTTTGGAAACCGGTCCCATCTGAATCTGAACCAGTGAAAAACCCTTTTCGGATATTCGTTTTTCGTACTCAGTAACGGCATCTTTTTCCATTTTGCGATACCGTTCTGCAAGCCTTGCTTTGGCCTGTTGATAGGGTTCAGAAGTGAACAGGCTCGGCAACGCGCTTCTCAGGGAACGAATCAGAGAAGACATCTCATCCTGAAGACGTTTTCCCTTTCCCTGATCGAGATGGAGGGCCAGGGGCTGATCCTGATCTTCAAAGTTGAAGACATACACCCAGTCCCCGGGATTGGGTTCCTTGGAAGCGATGGTGGATACCATGGAACGGATGGTTGTCATCCGTCCGGTGCCCGACAGGCCCGTAACGAATATGTTGTACCCATCATGGTCGATTCCCAGCCCCAGCGTGATCGCACGCACGGCCCGCTCCTGCCCGACAATATTCAGGGTAGATTCAATTTCTTCTGTTGTCTTGTGCGGAAAGGTGTCTTTCGAGCATTTCCATGCAAGATCTGAACGTTTTAATTCATATTTCTTCCTGGCCATGGAGGCATCATATCAGAATCGAACCTGTGGTGCCATGGAGCCAAATGTGGTTGACCCCTGTGCTGTGCGAGAGTACCATACCGTTGTGGCTTTCACGTTAGCGGTATCGATTCTGGATTCAATGGATCGCCTGAGCCGCCTTCATCCTTATCTTCTCGAAGGTCTCCTTGTGGCCGTAAGTGTGACAGAGCAGAGACTCTGGCTGCTTGATTCATCCAGGCAGGCGGAAGTTTCCTATCCCGTATCTACCGCTCGAAAAGGTACCGGAAGCAAAGTCGATTCATTTCAGACTCCCCTGGGACTCCACCGGATTTGCAAAAAGATTGGCCACGATGCCCCTTCAGGAACCGTTTTCAAGGGGAGGATTCCAACGGGGGAATGTGCACCCCCGGTAACGGATCCGGATAAGGCGGATATTGAGGAAGACCGCATAACTTCAAGGATTCTATGGCTGGAAGGTCTGGAGCCAGGAATCAACCGCGGACCCGACATTGACACGATGAAGCGATATATTTACATTCACGGAACGCCGCAGGAAATTCTCGTAGGGCAACCCTGTTCCCACGGCTGTATTCGCATGAAAAATAAAGACATCATCGATCTGTTCGATCGCGTGTCCGAAGGAACCCCCGTCATCATTGCTGTCTGACCCCTGGTTCCATTGACCGACTGTTCATCCCATGGGATAATCCCAGTGTGAACAGGGAACTTGCCCTTGAAATCCTCGAGGCGATCCCCATCGGGCTGGCGATCATTCGAAAATCGGACCGTGAAATCATATGGGTCTCGTCAAGACTACGGGAACTCTTTCTGGAGAGAGGCGAACCGGTTGGACGACGGTGTCACGAATTTTTCCTTCAACATGAAGCACCCTGCCCTGATTTTCTCTGTCCCATCCATCATCACGGGACCTCCTTTCATGACCTGAGACACGGTGTGGCCGGGGTCGTACCAAGGGTCCAGGCATCCCCCATTAACAGCGACTATTACCTCTACACCATGACTGAAGAAACGGAACTTTTCAGGCGGATTGAATATTTTAAGACCCTGCTGACTATCAACCGGTATATTCATTCGACTCTCACCCTGGACGAGATACTCTCGATTGTTCTCCTTGGAATCACGGCTGGAGAAGGCCTCGGTTTCAACCGGGCCTTTCTCTTTTTGCCTGATCCCGAAGAAAAATTTCTCCGCGGGCACCTGGCCGTAGGCCCCCGCGACGCGCAGGAAGCCGGAAGAATCTGGGGAGAAGTTACAGCCATGAACCTTTCCCTTGAAGCTATCCTGGAACGATTTCCTCGTGCCCATGAAGACAATGACATTCTGATTCAATGGATACGGAATCAAGTATTCGATCTGAACGACATGGAGAATCCTCTTGTACGAATCTACCGTGAAGGATCGGCTCTGGAAATCATCCAGCCACCCAATCCCGTCCTGAGTCTGTTTGAATCCCCCAGGGCGGTCGCGGGCGCCCTCCACTTCCATGGCATTTCCCATGGGGTCTTCTTTGCCGACAATCGATTTACCGGGTCCAATTTCACAGCGGACACCCTTGAATTTTTGGAGGTAATCTCTCTTGAGGCCGGGGCAGCCATGTCCAACAGTACTCTCTACCAGGAACGTGAACGGGCCCTGACGGAACTTCAGACCAGTCAGCAAAAACTTGTCGCCGCCGAACGCATGTCAGCCCTGGGTGAAGTTACGGCAGCCGTCGCCCATGAAATCCGGAACCCCATCGTCACGCTTGGCCTGATTCTGAAAAACCATAAGCGGGTATGCGGCAGGGAGGACACTTCCGATATCGATGCAATGCAGCAGACCCTTCTGGGCCTGGAAAGGTTGCTGAAAAATTACCTTCTCCTTTCCTATAAGCCCGAGATTAGCCGTGAAAAGCTGGATCTCACACAATTTCTTTCGAGCATTATCCGTCTCATGAGTCCGGAAAGTGAATCCAGGAAGGTGTCGGTAGCCTTTTATCCCGATTCTGAACCCATTACGGTGATGTGGGACGCTGTGCAGATCCAGGAGGTCTTTTTGAACCTCTTCGCGAATGCCTATGCAGCCATGCCTGAGGGTGGAACCATTACCATTTCAACCCATGCAGTGGAAGGAGATCGGGTCCGGATTACATTTAGTGATTCCGGGTCAGGGATACCTTCCCATGTGAGGGACCGGGTTTTTCAACCCTATTTCACAACCAAGACGACAGGGACAGGAATTGGTCTTGCCCTGTCAGCCCGGGTGGTCACGGACCATGGAGGCCAGATCTGGCTTGACGATGTGGAACAGGAAGGAACGACCTTTATTCTAGAAATACCAAGGGGGGAACAATGAGCATGGATACGGTCACATATATCCTCTCCGGTGGCGTTGGGGAACGGCTCTCCCCGCTGACCCTGTCGAGAAGCAAGCCCTCCGTTCCCTTTGGCGGAATCTATCGCCTGATCGATTTCACCTTGACCAACTGCACACGCTCGGATCTCAGAAGGATATACCTTCTGACGCAATACCGGTCCGAATCTCTCCAGCGTCATTTGAGTTCAGGATGGAATTTTTTCAACACACAGATGGGTGAGTTCATCCTTCCTCTTCCTCCCCAGATGCGTTTTGGTGAGCAATGGTACCAGGGAACAGCCGATGCGATCTTTCAAAATCTATACGGTCTCCAGCGTGACAAACCCGCTCGGGTGTTGATCCTGTCCGGGGATCATATCTACCGCATGGACTACCGAAAGCTCATGACCTTTCACCTTCTTCGCGTTGCAGAAATATCCATCGTCACCTTCCCCGTTGCTATCGAGGAGGCCAAACGATTTGGATGTGTGGAAATCGATGACGATGGAAGAATCATAGCCTTTCATGAAAAACCCTCCAATCCGCCTCCCATCCCGGGGGATCCGACAAAAGCCATGGTAAATATGGGGGTGTACCTGGCGGACACGTCGGTATTAGCCCATCTCGTTTCCGAAGATGCAAGAAACAAAGATTCTTCTCACGATTTTGGAAAAAACATTTTTCCCAACGCTGTGAAGCACCATGCCATCTATTCGTTTCCCTTTCCGGAAGGATGTCCCGATGATCCCCCCTTCTGGATGGATGTGGGAACGGTGGACAGTTACTACGATGTCAGCATGGACATGCTGGATGGTACAGGTTTTCGACTGCATAACTCCGAATGGCCCGCTCACACCTATTTTCAACCCTCCGCACCGGCTCACATGAATGACGCACGGATTGATCGCTCCCTTGTCTCACCGGGATGCACGTTAACCGGATGCACTCTTTCCCGTTCGATCCTGAGTCCCGGCGTTACAATCGGGAAAAATACCGTCGTTGAAAATTCCATTCTCTTTGATGGTGTCGAGATAGGATCCAACTGTCATGTAATGGGCGTGATAGCGGACAAATACAGCCGCGTCCCCGATGGGACATCGATCGGTCCGGATCCTTCTTCTGGACCACCCCACTTTTACGTTACGGCGAAGGGTGTGAAGGTTTTGAAGCGCGGGGTCGATCTCGGCCGTCTCCAAGAACCCGACGAATCGTATCCTTAAGCTCCGTGAGATCGGCGGACTTCACCACATAAGCATCCGCGGCCCAGCTGAGAAAATTATCCTGATATGTCGAATAAGCGGTATAAAGAATCACAGGTACCGTGCGGTCCTTGGAGAGAATTCGTCCCATCGTTTCCAGACCATCCATTCCCGGTAGATAGATATCAAGGATGACAAGGTCATAGGTATTGTCTGCGGAAGTAGCCAGAGCGTCCTCGCCGGATGTTACCCAGTCCACCTCGTATCCGGATTCCCGAAGTTCCTGGGAACATAGTTTTCCCTGCCACATTTCGTCTTCTACAAGAAGGATTTTTCCCATATCGTCCTTTCTGATTCATGCATGCAGTCACTGTACCATACGCACGAATCACGGCTGCATTCAGGCCCTTCCGGATGTCCGAAACACGGCTCGTGCCCGTCCTTCAGCTGAATATACCGGATCAGATCACCCTTGGAGACTCCGGGTTCAACCCTGATTCCCGATATTCGAGCACGGCTGACGACAGCATCATAATCCATGGAGAGCCACCCCCATTGCAGGGAAATCATGACAGGAAACCTCTGCTTTTACAATGGGGGTCTCCCGCTTTCTTGTCAAGGGGAGATGGTTCAGAGTGTTATCGAATGGGAAAGATACCAAAAATGACGGCGGACCAGATCGCGTGGGATACGGTCACAAGCATGAGATCACGGTTCCAGGCATAGATGGCCCCCCAGAAGGCTCCTGCCACCAGTGCTGCAAGAAAGAGCATGGGATTCAGTGCGACAATGTGAACACTGCCGTATAAAAGAGTGGCGGCGATAAATCCGGCAGGCTTACCCCATCGATCCATAAGGCGATCCTGGAGAAAGCTTCTCCAGAAAATTTCCTCCCCGGGTCCGGTAATCAGAAGAAGGAGCATAAAGATGAGGTAGGGTGGCGTCCCCGTTCCCATGTCATAGATTCCCCCGACATGCCCCTTTGCACCCGGAATAAGAAGAGGAGCGATCTGATGGCCAAGCCAGAAGATTCCGTAGAGGAGTGCAGCTGAACCAAGCCCCAGCCATAGAGATTTCCATCGAAATCTGAAACGTGGCCTCTGAAATATTAAGGAGTACGCAACAACCAGACAAACAGAACCGCAGATTTTGTACCAGAAGTTCCCCCACTCCAATGCAAAGGAAAAGAACCAGGCCAGAGCCGCCAGGATAACTCCTCCCGTTATCATATGGGAACGACTGTCTGGAGGATTAAGCCTCCGATGAGCAGGACTCCAAATGCAGTATCAAGTTGTGCAGTGATCGCATCGGCAGCCTCCGGAACCTTCCTGGCAAATGATCTCAGAAGGCTTACAGCTTTGGGAAGGGATAAGAGGACAAGAAGGCTCCAGGGGGAAACAAGGTTTAGAAGAACCATAAGAACCATGGAAAGATAGGCGGCCGCAATGAGTCCCGTATAGAGAACCAGGCTCCCCTTTTCTCCCAGAAGGATGCTGATTGTCGTAATTCCCTGGCGGGCATCATAGGCAATGTCCCGCGTATTGTTGGCGAGGAGAACCAGAGCGACGAGGGCTCCGAAGGGAATCGAAAGGTAGAAAGCCTCCAGTGAAAATACATTTCTCTGAACAGCGTAGGCGCCCTCCACCATGAGGGGGCCCCACATGAAGGCAACGGACAATTCGCCAAAGGCTTTGTATTTGTACTTCACGGGCCCCGCAGTATAAAAAACGCTGGCAAGAAAACCGATAAGCCCCACCCACAGAACCAGGATGGAAAAGGTCACCGCAAGGAATACTCCGATCGCAATCGTGACACCGTACAGGACCATGGCCTCAGTCAGCAGTTGCCCGGGCGTGAGCAGTTTTGCAAGAATTGGATGGGGTCGATAGCGTGCGGTCGGTGAATCCGGTTGATCTACCGCGTAGCATGTATCAAAGTAGTCGTTGAGGACATTGGTGGCCGCGTGAAAAGCCACAATCCCCAGAACGACGAGGCCGAAAGCCACCCAGTGCATGGGGCCGTGAGAGGCAGCAACAAGCGTTCCCACCGTGACGGAAATGACTGACATGGGAAAGGACCATGGTCGTGTGGCGATAAAGTAATCTTTAACGGACGGCACGATAAGCTCCTTACTTCGGAGGTGATTCGGAAGACGCTTCCGACATTTTCAACCCGCGGAGTGAATCCTCTATTCCCTTCCAATCTGATCGATTCACTTTCCGGAGACCCGGGCGATCATCCACCTTCATAAGAACGGCATCACTCCTTCCGTCTGCCTTCACCCGGCTGACTGAAGTGGAACCGCCATTCCAATCCAAAATCAGTGTCGAAGCCATCTCCCGCCCTGCGTCCTCCCCTGCCCTGCCCCCGTCCTCCAGGCCGGCAAGTGCATCCACAATGGAATCCACGGAATTCTGGGGTTCAATTGGTTTCCCCTTTATCATCCAGGTGTAGGTTTCAGGATCCTTACTCAGCGCAAGGGTCTCTTCCGGGGAGTGGAATGTCATGCCTGTAAGGGACCAGCGTTCAAAAACAAGGAGTTTTGGATCGACGAAGTCCTTTGCGTCTGCTGCAAAGGTTTCCCAGACCTTATCATTGCAGTAATATGCGTTTCTGCCGTACAGGATACAGAACCTCTGATTCAGGTCTTCCCTGGCCCGATCAACAGAAAAGGAGACGACCGGACTCCCGTCCTCATTGACCATATCGATCTGATACCGGGGAGAATCAAGCCCCAGTTCATGGAGCCTGGATTCATCCGGAGCATCGATGAATTCTTCCGCTTTCAGGCCGAGAATCGCGTAGATCAGATCATTGACCTTTGTCCGTGCCGCACGATCTTCAAAAGGTGCCTTCAAATACCAGGCGGAATTTTTCTTCTCAAATCTCAATACGTCATTTTTCCGTTTGACATTCAAACCGGCAACGCGTGCAGCATCAAAGGCAAAGACGGTTCTTCTCCGAAAATCATTAACGGATTTTTCCAGAGCCAGGTAAAGGCTGTTAGGAACGATCGTGACGCCTTTTTGATCCTGGATCTTGATCGCGTAGTTGATGGAAGCGGGGATTCGAGCACCAACATCTACAACGAGGGAGCGATCCCCCATCCTGATTTTCAGGCTGAGCGCAGGATTCTCCAGACCATAATCCGAGTCAGCCGCATCCGGAAGATCCCGCTTTTTGGAAAGATTTTGAAGACTCGAAAGAATGCCCTGCACTGCAGAAGGATCTGCGGGAGCTTCGATCGGTGTCGTAATCCTCCATTCGCCATCTTTCTTCTCCAGAGCGTATGATCCTGTGCCTCGGGTCACTTCCAGACCCGTGATCGATTCGACATCCAGGGTAAAAACCTTCTTTTCCGCTTCCCTGCGTTCATCCGTAGTCTGTGTTTTACTCTCATACAGCATGATAAAGAGAAAGAGTGCGACGGTAAGGAATCCCAGAATCAACAGGGTTCGGATTCGCATTTACTTCCTCCTGGATCGCCAGACAACGACACCGATAATGATCCCCAGAAGAGGAAGCGCCAGTACCACGATCAGTACGATGGTACGGATCTGGGACCGGCTGATCTGGATGTGCGCCTGCTCCGGTCGTTTGGAAGGAATGGATATCAGGGATTCCCGCTCCGACAACCAGTGAATCGTGTTGACGGCAAAGTTGATGTTTCCAAGGTTGGGAACCTGATCGTTCGACATAAAGTCAGAGTCCCCGATCACCACAATACGGACATCCGGAGATTCCGGAGCTTCAGCCACGTCCTTCGATTCTTCTTCCATGCCTGGCGTCTGTTCCGTATTCTTCGTGGGCGATATGGCGACCCCCAGGGTGATGGGACCTGGATCGTCATTTTTATCCTGTTCGGCCTGCCCAGTCTTTAACAGGTCACCGATATTGGTTTCACCCCACCCCTGGTCTGTCGTCGTCATAAGAACAGAAACGTCTACGTTCTGAGATGGCGTGACCGTCTGAATGGCACGCATGACAGGAAAGATGCAAGGAATTTTCTGCATCTTATCCGTTATCGGATGAGATCGGTACGAGTCCACATAAATCGCTTCCGGCCCGACGAAGGGCAACATGCGGCCGGTATCGAGAACAACACTGGAAAGAAGCTTTACTCCGTACTCGAGAAGCAAGGGCTCGAGACCCAGGGGAACCAGATCGTCCCCTCTCTGGGGAAAAACGGGATCGGCAAGGACAAGAAGACGTCCTCCCCTCGCGAGGAAAGAACGGATCAATTCCATCTCGGGATCCAGCATTCGTGTTCGCGGGCCCGCGATGACCAGGACATCCACGTCGTCCTCGACTTTGTCCTGTCCCAGCAAGGCGATCGTTTTTGTGAGGTAATTTTCCTTTTCCAACTGGTCCTTGAGGGAAGAGAGTCCCGCACCCGTATAATCTTCAATACCCTTCTCTCCATGTCCAGCAAGGAAGGCAACCGTGACTTGATTCACATCGGTTACTGACAGGATCGCGGATGTGACGGCTTCCTCACCCTGAAACGCCTTCACGGTCGGTGGCTGCCCATATTGCATACCGCTGTAATCCATCTCAGCCAGGTCGTTTTTATAAACAAATTTTTTCCGGTCTCCTGAAGTGATAACCAGGAGGTTCTGCTGATTGATGCCATATTTTTCAGCTACATCTTTGACCTTAATGAGATCCTTTTCCGGATCCAGCATGTCCACAGAGATGCGGTCGGAGGCTGCACGATATCGTGTCATTAACTCATTCAACTGATCGTAAAGAGGGTCCAACGGATCGAAGAGGACATAAATGGTGACATCGCTGGAAAGTTCCTTCAGGATCGTTGTACTCTGGTCCGTGAGGCTGTAGACCTTTTCCCGTGTCAGGTCCCACCGTTTGTAATGACGTATGGAGAGATAGTTGACCATCATGACGAGGAGAAGGGAAAAGAGAAGGGTGAGCGTGAAAGTGCCGGTTTTTTTGATTGAGGATTTCACTGGATCACCTCCACTTTCTCACCGACAGCGTCTGGGCGGACAGAAAGAGAAAGAGCACCGTGAGAGAGATGCTGTAGACCAGGGCTCGGGAATCCACAATTCCCTTGCTGAAATCATCCATCTGCTGCCATAGGGTCACGTATTCCACAGCATCCCGCCATGCCTGTGTGGGAACCAGGTTGACCAGAAGACCCACCGAGAATAGAAAGATCAGAATCACGAAGGACCAGATGGCCGATACCACCTGATTTTTTGAAAAGGTAGAGGCGAAGATTCCTGCAGAGAGAAAGAGGGCTCCGTGAAGAATGATCCCGAGATATCCGGTGAAGACAGGCCCCAGCTCGACGGGGGTGTGCGTATGGATAATGATGACGTAGATCAGGGTGAAACTCCACAGAAAGATGTAATAGAGCAGTGAGGCAAAATATTTTCCCAGAATAACTTCCATGTCGGAAATGGGTGTGGTCATCAGAAACTCAATCGTGCCCGATCTTCGCTCTTCGGAAACCAGTCGCATCGTCAGGGCGGATACAACCAGCAGAATGAAGAGCCAGTAAAAGAAGGACCCTCCAAAAAAGGCCTTCAGGGGAGCCCCAGGCGGAACACCGGGTTGAGAAAGATAGGCCACAATGATGGAAAAAAAGTAGCCGTTCACAAAGAGAAACGCCGTAAGAATCACGTATGCGAGTGGAGAGGAAAAATAGGTCAACAGCTCCTTTCGCATGACTGCCAGCATTGCCTTCATGGTTCCACCTCCCTTTCCTCCCCGACCGGTTCCTGCGTGGTCAGACGGAGGAAGATGTCTTCCATGCTTACAGACTCCTCGCGGAGCCCGAGAAGGGTCCATCCCCGATCGACTGCGGTGGAGAAGAGTATTTCTCTCAGATCATGACCGGGAGCGGCTTCAATCGTGAAGGAAATCTCTTCCTCCCCCTCTATTCCCGGGGTCATCTTCGTTACGTTGGGAAGATCTCTGAGGACCGCTTCCGCCTTCTCTGCCGGTTTCTTCAGAGTGATCCCAAGGACCGGGTTCCCGATCAGGTGACGCTTCAGCTTCTCGGGGGTATCCTGCGCCAGGATCCTGCCTCGATCGATGATCATGACGCGGTTACAAACCAGCTCCACTTCAGGCAGGATATGGGTGGAAAGCAGGATGGTGTGGTCTTTTCCCAACTCTTTGATAAGGCTGCGGATCTTGATGATCTGGACCGGATCGAGACCCACCGTGGGTTCATCCAGAATCAGAACCTGTGGCCGATGGATCAGGGTGCCCGCAAGGGCGACTCTCTGCCGGAACCCCTTGGAAAGACTGCCGATGGGACTGGTCACAACGTCCTGAATCAGGCATTTCTCCACTACGTATTCAAGATTGTTCGCATAGGATTTCCCGGAGACCCCTTCGAGATCGGATCGGAAATGAAGATACTCATGAACCCGCATCTCGTTGTAGAGAGCCACATTCTCTGGCAGATATCCCAGGATACGCCGTGCATCCTTTCCATTGCGCCAGACATCATGGGTCCCGATGATTGCAGTCCCTCCTGTGGGAGGCAAAAACCCGGTTAGCATTCGTAATGTGGTTGTTTTGCCCGCACCGTTGGGTCCTAAAAACCCGACAATGTCCCCTTCACCCACGGAAAAACTCACATGATCCACGGCGGGCGAATCCACATAGACCTTGGTCAGGTCACGTGCTTCGATCATCTCCAAACCTCCTTGGGTCTGTGCATTGAGCGGATTATAATACCATAGTGATACGATTCCGATCCGTAAACCGTTGGTATCGTGAGCGTTTTGGTCAAAGGGTTCAGCGCCTTCCCCTCTATGGAGGCGCCACCTGCCCGAACCGCGACGGCACAAAAGGAACAGGAGGATGCCTGTACTGCGACAGCCGGGGTTCGGCCGCTGACCATCTGGACTTCACGGCAACCCTGACCCGGCAATTTGAATCGGGTGTCAGGGAGATAGAGAATCGATATAATGGATCCTCGATTCTCCTCTATTTTCAGCCCTTTTCAACCACCTACGGAGATCGTGACAATCTCGAGACCTTTCTGCGAAAGGTGTTGAAGGACGAACGGGTCCGTGGAGTCAGCCTGGCCACACGTCCCGACTGCCTGTCGAATACGTGGCTCGATTTTCTTGAAGAACTGGGCCGTCAAACCTATGTTGAGCTGGAACTGGGACTTGAAAGTGCCTCCGATGCCACCCTTTCGTTCCTGAATCGGGGACACTCCGTTTCTGACTTTACCCGGGCCGCAGACCTGGTTCGACAAAGAGGCATTCCCGTCATTGCTCATGCCATTCTCGGTCTCCCGGGAGAAGAAACAGGCGCGGCGGGAAAACTGGGCGCCCTTCTGGCGGGTCTGCCCCTTCATGGTGTGAAATACCATGCTTTCCACCTGATGGCTTCGAGTCCCCTCGCACGAATGCTGGGATTCAAGCGGGGCGACAAGCTCATGGGAGGAGAGTCTCTTTGTGCGGAAGGGATTCCAGCATTCAAGATCCTGACTCCGGAAAGCTACGCCGCCTGTCTAATCGAAGCCCTCCTCCCTCTTCCGCGGGACACTGTAATCTACCGTTTTACCGGGGAACGGTTCTCTGATGACATGGTTGGCCCTCTCTGGTTGCAAAGAAAATTACAGACCCGAACGGAACTCAAACGACGTCTCGAAACCGCCGGGATATCCATTGAATAATCAAGAAACCGTTACGGTTTCTCCATTCTTTCACCCTGTTTGTGTGGTATACTTCACGCATGGAAGACATTAAAGTCCTTAAAAAACTCCCTCTTTTCCACAACCTTGAGAATATGGAACTCGTAGAGGTTGCCAAGGCCGTTCATACCAAGAAGTTTTCTGCTGGAGATACGGTAATCAGGCAGGGGGAAACGGGAGGAGCTTTCTACGTTTTAAAAACGGGCACGGCTATCGTGTTTCTGGTGAAAGAGGATGGCCAGAAAAAACTCCTGGGTCGCTTCCAGCCCGGTGATTCCTTCGGAGAAGTCTCCCTTATCGACCGGGGAAGCCGATCCGCATCGGTAGAAGCGGAAAGCGATCTGGAACTCCTGACCATCAATCGGGAACGTTTTCAGGAGTTAATCAATCGGACCGATACGCTCTCCCTGAAGCTTCTCCATAACCTTCTTCACGACCTCTGCGACAAATTAAGGCGAACAAACCACTTTCTGCTTCTGAGCGAATAGTACTTCCCGGCGAAAGGGACCCGAAGGACAGCAGACTCTTTATCTGGACCCATATTTTTAAATTCCCACACTATCGAAATCCGAAAAACGAGCTGATAATAAGAGACTCTTCAGGGAGATGCACTCGCCAGATGTCTGAAATGAAGGGTTGTTTATCTCAAATTTACTCGTGCCGCTGTGAATAATTTAGTATACTGTCCCCGGAATGATGCTCCCACTGTATGTATCATACGCTGCATACCTGGAACCTGAACGGGAGGTAAAAATTGAATTGCGGAAACTGCGGAGCGGTGACCCCAAAGCATAATCAACGGTTGAAAAAGAAAAACAGGTTGCGTTGTCCATCCTGTGACATAGAACTCCTTATTCGTCGAATACATTCAGGGAAGTTCCTAATCTATTTATGTCGGTAATGATAATATTTTTCTTTCACGGGATTATTTCTCGTACCATTACCACCCTCGGGTATTTTTGTGTTCAGTTATTAGCGATGATAATGGCAATCGTTTCTGATCTAACTGAAGGGCATGAAGCAGTCCCCGCTAATCCTTCTTGGAAAACCAAAGAGTAAAGGAGGCTCTCTACCCTTTTCGGATGACGTTGCCCGGCAGATGGATTAAAAGTATCCAGACAAGGAGGTCAGGCAGACCGAAAAGTCACAGTTAATAAAAGCGGATCCGATGCCGATGGCGCCAGGTTTCTCCTGCGTCATGTAAAAGTAAGTGTGGTTACAGGATGGTAGCGCCCGTTTCGTTGGGTCTATCCTCTTACGAAAGCCGTGCATGGACAGGCTACTTTCCATGTCTCCCTGCGATGGATTTCTTCACCAGGCTTTCACATGTATCGGAGTGTTATAGTAAAGGTGTCCTATGACGAAAAACAGAAACCTGTTGGCCATCCTTCTATTTGCTTTCATCCTGCGGATCCTGGCAATTTTTTTATTTGGCTACGACAAAATATCATTCGGAGATGCACAGGACTATCTCAATACTGCCTCACACTTGTGCACGGATCATGCATACCCGGAACATGGAAACCTCCCATTCTTTCGAGCCCCGCTCCTCCCGGCATATATCGCTTTGGTGACCTTTTGTCATCCTGATAAGATCGGCCTCCTTAAAATCACATTCGCAATCATGGACTGTCTCACTGTATTCCTGATCTTCCAGATCGGAGGTACCCTCAAAAAGTGTGGAAAAAGAGAAAAGCGGCGTGTATCCTGAGGTTTGAGAATAAACCAAGCCCGAGAGGGCAAAAAGGAGGACACACGCCATGGGTAAGCAAAGCACAAAGGAGCAGT
>Ga0209408_1000030_pt1 | contig 113066 bp, 97 predicted proteins | sample AD_UKC107_MetaG_FD_184422 | JGI IMG/M metagenome (GOLD analysis project Ga0209408, IMG submission 184422) | Active sludge microbial communities of municipal wastewater-treating anaerobic digesters from Hong Kong - AD_UKC107_MetaG (SPAdes)... | ecosystem: Engineered > Bioreactor > Anaerobic >... | reverse complement strand
CGAGCACAACCGACCTCATCGACGAGGACGGCGACGGCCTGTACGAAGAGCTCTGCATCGAGGTGGGGGTGGAGGTCACCGCCCCCGGCGAGTACAGGGTCGAGGGGAGCCTCCTGGATGGAAACCGGTCTGCCATAGGCTGGCTGGGGAGCACCAAGCTCCTGGAAGAGGACGGATCGATAGAGATCTGCGTCAACGGGAGCGAGATCTGGAAGAGCGGCGGATGCGGCCCCCTCAGCCTGGAGAACCTCTTCCTCTACAGCGGGGAGGGTGACATCATCGACCGGTTCGAGGGGAACATCACCATCCTCAAGTGCCCCCAGGACTTCCAGCCCATCCCCGCCCGGTTCACCGGGAGGTACCTCGACTTGACCCTCAGCGGCAAAGAGCCCGGAGAGAAGCCCTCATCGGTGATCATCGGCGTGGAGGTGGACGTCCAGACTCCAGGACGCTACGAGATCGCCGGCAGACTCGTGGACGAGGACGGCTTTGAGATCGACGCCGCGGAGGTAGCGGCCTCCTTGGAGGCGGGGGTGCAGATGGTCAACATCACCTTCGACCCCATACGGTTCACCATGCTGGGTGAGCCGTCCAGGCTCCACCTGATCAACCTCACCCTCAGCCGGGAAGGAGAGGTGATCGAGAGGGTGGATGAGGCGATCTCGACGGAGTCCCGCAGCCCCGAAGAGTTCACCATGGCGAAGAAGATCTACGTCATATCCCCACCTCCCTCGACCTGAAGGGACAGGACCGTAGATGGACGCACCAAGCGGCCCCCATGAGAGGGGCCGCAAACTCTTCCTCAACCGGGGCCATCCAGATCAAGCTTTGCGATTTTGAGCCGTCCCATCTACAACCCTTGAGATTCGGAGCCGTCCCATCTACAACCCCCGAGATTCAGAGCGTCCGATCTCAACATCCGCTCCATCCGATCCTAGCCGTCCCCAGCCCCGCGATACCGAAGCTTTCGATCTCTGCGCAAGGTCCCGCCCGCACCCTCCTGCCGGCCGTCTGCTCTCCCGGAATCATTTCGGCCGGTTTCACAATATCGTGACAGAGAACCCTTGAGGGCCGTCCAGCGATCTTGATCCTGGTGAATGCTCTTGAAATCCGGGCTTTAGATCACTGATCGGGTCTTCGAGGTCACCGAAGCGCCGACGGTACATGACGAATTATTTTGATACATCATGGATAATCCTTATAAAAGATGAGGGGCTGAATATACGGTCTGGACAGATTTTAGAGAAGAACAAGACGGAGAAGAGGGAGAAGATGAGAGAAAGAGGACTGGGAGGGACCCGAATTGTTGAATGTGAAGATGAGTCTGAAGGCCGATCCCGCGTACCAGAATTTTAAGCATGACGTCACCCCCGAGGGGCTGGCTCTGGCCTTTCGGTGGATCCCCGACGCCACCGGGCTGAGCGTGGTGGACAGGGAGCTCGTAGTTCTTAAGGCCCGGCAGGACGTGGAGGATATCTGGCCCCGGGCGAGGGATGAGAGGGAGGCCATGGCCCTTTTCCAGGAGAGGACCAGGAATATCAAGGACCCGGAGAAGCTGAAGATCTACATCTGCGAGTTTCTCCTGGGCCTTGCCATCCTCGCCTCCTCCTGGGTGGAGGGGCAGGAGAGGGCCGGGATGAACGCCAGCGCCCAGAGGATGTTCGGCTGAGCTCAGGTCCTCGAGGTGGATTCGGGGACTACCTTCAGCTCCTTAGCTTTGCGGTGTTCCAGAGGGCCGCCCCCTCCAGCGGCACGACGCCATCCTGCCGCGTGATCTTCGCGGCCAGCTTGGTGATCGGCCTGTCAGAGCGCACCTCCAGAACCTTCACCGTGCCCGTGATCGTGTCGCCGGGCCAGAAGGGAGCGCGAAAGCTCCAGTGTACGTGGAGGAAGACGGTGCCAGGGCCCGGAAGCTCCTCGGCGACGACGGCGTTGAGGATCGCCGAGGTCACCCCGCCCTGGACGATGATCTCGCCGAAGCGGCTCGACCGGGCGGCGGACTGGTCCCAGTGGAGAGGGTTACGGTCCCCGCTGATCTCCGTGAAGCGAATTATGTCCCCGGCTTCGACCTTGCGGGAGAGCGAGGCCGTCTCTACCAACCTGGGCACACCTGAGGGCCATGTGGATATGCTCTATCTCCTCTTTCTTCTCCATCGCCTTTCTCAACCTCTATGGCCACGATATCGCTCAAAACCGCCTGCAAGATGTGAATGAACAAAAAGTGAGATCGACGGCTGGCGCCGGAGCTCCAACTCCTCCACCACCTGAGCGCCCAGAAGAGAAGCACCAGGGCCGCAAAGGTCGATGCCGTCGATCTGGAGCATTCTCATCTTTGATCGGCTATCAGTACGATATGGTCGCTGGTGGAGCCGATCCTTCACTCTGTACCGGCGGTGCCGATTCAATCTGATCCTGAGCGAAGACGTCCACGATGATCAAGTTGCTGGGCTGGTTGTCAACCACAAAGTACATCATGTGTCTTCCGGCCTGGTCGGCGTTGAAGTTCATGGTGTTGTAGCCGGCGTTGAGCTGAAGAGTCCTGTAATTCGAGCTGATGGCCCCGGTCTGAACCATCTCATAGAATCCTGCAGGACCTCCGGCGGGAGCGTAGGCGATCAGCTGCAGCCAGGCTCCGACGGGGCTCGCCACATACTGAGTCCAGTTCGTTGCTCCCTGGATCCAGAGGTCGTTCGTCTCAGATGGCACCATGGATGCGTACTGGGCGTAAGGGAGCCCCACCCCTGCACCGAAGTAGACAACGGCTGGGGTTCTCTCAATTATGTCGAATTCGATCGGGTCGCTCACTATCCCGACCACGGGAGCGCCGGTGGTGACGTAGTACTCGGTGTAGGTCGTAAAAGTGCTATCAGGAACGGTTTCGCTGTAGAAGAAGCCGTCGGTCGTGGTGTAGTAGGCGTATCTGGGAACCGGTTGGTGGAGCCACTGTATCATTCCAGCCAGCCCGGGATCGTAATCCGCACCGACCGGAACCCGGCCTACGTTGGGGCTGAGCCAGTCGCCGCTCGATCCCATGGTATCCATTACATTCTCTGCCGTAGCCATCGAGGATACATTCTCTGCCGTAGCCATCGAGGATACATTCTCTGCCGTAGCCACAGTGGACGCTTGAAGCGCAAGGCAGACGAGCACAACAATACAAAATGATATTTTTCTTTTCATCTCGAGTTCCCCTTTTTTAATTTCTTATATATGCTCGACATTGTATAAATAAGTTTTGGCCATATTTAATTCAGATGTATAGTCCCGAAACCTTTGACTTTATATACTCAACAATCCCGCATGGGAAAGCGAAATAAGGTTGTAAAGCTAATGATAAGAAGATCAAGTATATCATCCGAGCTAAAACCGACAACACAAGCACCAAGCGCATCGCGCATGAGATGAAGGTAAGCGAATCTACCGTAAAGCGAGTCTGGATGCATTGGATAAAAAACCGCGAGCCTCTGCCTATTAAGAAATTTGGCAGAAAGTCACACGAGCTAGATGAAGAATCCGTTGAGTTGATACTTCAAATCCACAAAAAGCAAAGATTGGGCGCAAGACGTCTCGAAAAGATCATCGAATTCGAGCATGGTATCCATATCCCCCACAACAAGATCCACAAGGTCCTTCTTGAACACGGTTTGGCAAATGAGAGCAAGAACAAGAAAAACCGCAGAAAGGCCTGGATAAGATACGAACGCGAACACAGTTTGACGGCAGTGCATCTCGATTGGCATAGCTGCAAGATCAACGGCAAAGAGCTTTGTGTGGTCCTTGATGACAGCTCAAGATGCATCCTCGCGGGAAACGAATTCGACGCGGCGACAACAGAAAACAGCATAAGTCTAGTTCAAGAAGTACTGGATAACTTCAGAGAAATAAGAAGAATAGAACAAGTTATTACAGATCACGGAAGCCAATTTTACGCTAACAAGACAGACAAGAATGGCGAGAGCAACAGTAAATTCTCGTTATTTCTAGAAGAAAATAATATCAAGCATATCAAGGCACGCATCAAGCACCCGCAGACGAATGGCAAGATCGAAAAATGGTATGATACGTACGAGAAATATCGATTCCAGTTCGAGAATTTTGACAAATTCGTGAATTGGTACAACACAGTGAGGTACCACGAGAGCCTGGACACAGATCACTATCTAATGACCCCATATGAGGCGTTCTGGGCGAGATTGCCGGAAGAATGCAAGTTGAACATGTTCCTGAAGAGAATGGAGAGTGAATTAAATGCAGGTAAATAAATTTAGAATCATTCAGGAGGTATATAAAGTCAAAACATTCGGGACTACACAGCCATATTTAATTCAGAACACTCTATATTAAGCCACATCATGAATCGAATTTTGCAGGCTGTTGAGCGTGGCTAAGAATTTTTCTCATGTGGTTGAACCCAGATTCCTCCAAATCTTATGGATTAATTGAGAAATGTTCGGGTATGGAGACCTCTCGAGCAGCCCTCTCCGCCGATCGGGCCCGAGGCGTATCCTCTCAAAAGTGCTCCATGGCGCCTTCAGGGAGCGGAAGGATGCGGGGTCCGGGGTTTCAAATCCCCCGGAACAGGACCGAGAGCACCGCCAGGACGAGAAAGACTATTATCAGCCATTTTGCGATGTTCATAGATATGGCGGCACCACGCACCCCCAGCACTCCAAGAACCAGGGCTATTACGAAGAAGACTACAGCCAAATATAGAAGGTCTGGCATCTTTTAACACCTACCAATTTTGTCGGGAATAATCCCAAAATTTATTTGGTTCTTATTGTATAAATAGATATTGCCTTTTGAATTTTAAATGACGCTGCAGAGGCCGGGACCCCCCGGCCTCCGACCTCGGCATCAGCTCTCTCAAACCCGTCGAAGACGATTCCTGGAGCGGGGGCGGTCCTTGCCGCCGATGAGCCGTTAGAAGGAGACCCCTCTCGGACCAGGGTCCAGCCCCCGGACCAGATCATCACCTATGAAAGACGTCCTTCCATGGCCATAAGGGGCTTCGGAAAGGGCGGCCAAGACTATCGTGGATAGAACGGCCGCCCAGCAAATTCGCCCTCATCCTCTTTAGCTGTCCGGAATCCAGCAAAGCCGCCGTATCCTGGTAGGCTCGTGGCTCTGATCCTTGCGGGCTCGAAGATGATGCGAGCCGGAGGGGATGATGCGATTAGGAGCTTAGAAGAGGGCCCGGCCCGCCCCTCCTGGCGGAGCCCGAGGAAAGGGTCGCCTCGCTCCGCACCACGCGATCACGGCCCTGGAGCTCTATCGGAGCCTTCCGCTGGTGGTCCAGAGAGGAGACTCGGAGCGGCGAAGGAGAGCATCGCCCTCCTCATCATCCTACCCTAAACGACGATGCAGCATCCGTCTTCGGCGCCCTCTCCGCACGGCTCTGGTCCGGAGGAAGAGGACCGACGACTTCGACCAGCTGATCGCAGCAACCACCCTTCGCCAGCATTCGGGAGATGGTGACGGGGGGGGACGCCGAGGTTCCGGGGCCGTGGTGATGGGATGGGGATGGCGAGACCATCTCTGCCACCAGCAGGGTGAACGCGACCCCCCTCTGGGAGCGGGGGATCAACGGCTCGGGGGTGGTGGTGGCGGTTCTGGACTCCGGGATCGATAAAAATCACCCCGACCTGGCGGGAAAGGTGGTGGGAGAGGTCAACTTCGTCGACTCAGAGAGGACGACCGACGACCTTCTGGGCCACGGGACCGCGGTGGCCGGGATCATCGCCGGGTCGGGGACGGCCTCCGGTGGAGAGTACGTGGGGGTGGCCCCCGGAGCCAGCCTTCTCAACGTCAGGGTCATCGACAGTCAGGGCTCCGGCCAGATCTCCGACATCATCGCCGGGATCGATTGGGCCATCGAGAATGACGCCGACGTCCTCACCATGAGCCTGGGAGGGCTCAACCTGGGCGAGAGCAACCCCCCGATTTCCATGGCCGCAGACAACGCCATGGACGCCGGGACCGTCGTCTGCGTGGCTGCCGGAAACCTGGACGAGCGGCTCCTTCTTCTGATGCTGGTGGCCTCCTCGGTCTGCCTCGGCTGCGTCGAGTCCCCCGGGGACGGGGTCAAGGTGATAACGGTGGGGGCCACAGACCTCGACGATCGGATCGCCGCCTTCAGCGGCTCCGGCCCCCTCCGGGACGGCAGGTACAAGCCGACCCTGGTGGCTCCGGGGGTTAACATCGTCTCCACGGTGCCCCCCAAGCTGGAGATCGAGGCCAAGATCGACGACTACTACGCCGGGGCCTCGGGGACCAGCCTCTCCACCCCCCTGGTGGCGGGGGCGGCCGCCCTCCTCATCCAGGCCGACCCCAGCCTCAGCCCGGCCGGAGTGAAGGCGGCCCTGACCAGAGGAGCGAAGAGGCTCAACAACACCCAGGGCGAGGAGTACGAGACCTATTATCAGGGAGCGGGGCTCCTGGACGCCTCGAGCTCCGTTGAGGGTCTGGAGAGGGGCCGGCTCTGCAGCGCCCTTCCGGACCGCTGGACTGCGGGAAGGTGGGTCTACGGCGACTTCTGGATCGTCGGGGACGATACCGTCTACGGGAGCCTGGATACCGGGGCCGACCGGTTCCAGAAGAAGATGTACGCCCTCGCCCCCGGTGACGTGGACTGGAACTCCAAGTTCCTCTTCTTGACCGACCGGAAGCTGTCCAACGTCTCCACCACCGCCTCGGGCCCCATCGCCGACTGGACCATGGTCCAGCCCCTGCCGACGACGATCCCCGCCAACGGCCAGATGGTCTTCGGGGCCGCGGTCAGCGTCCCCAGCGATGCCGAGCCCGGAAGATACCTGGGGTCCATCGACGTAGCCGAGAACGGAACCCCGATCCTATCCATACCCGTAACCGTCGAGGTGGCCGAACCCATGGAGATGATCGAGGGGCTGGGCTCGGCATCCGGGTCTCTGGTCAAAGGCGAATGGGACTACCGATACGTCGACGTTCCCACCAGCACCGACGAGCTGAAGTGCTCCTTGCGCTGGGAGGGAGACGCCGACCTGGACATCTTCCTCCTATCCCCCACCAGCGAATACATCCCCGCAGGGGAAGAGGAGGGGGCCGAGACCGTCTCGGTGGAGGCTCCCCCCACGGGCCGGTGGCTCATCGCAGCCCACGCCAGGAACATCACCGGGCAGGTGGATTACGTCCTGGAGGTGGAGAGGACCCTCCTGGCCGCCACTCCCAAGAGGTGGTCTGTCGGCTCCGCCGTTCCCGGAGAGACCAGGGAAGCGTCCTTCAGCCTCACCAACAGCGGCCCGACTCTGGCCAACGTCACCTACCTGGGGATGATGGAGAACGTGGAGACGGAGGTTTGGACCGGCTCCATCGGGGACAAGGTGATCTGGACGGTGCCGATAGAGGTTCCCGAGAACGTCACCAGGTTCGGCTTGGGCCTCTCTTGGGACGATCCCGACAGCGACCTGGCCCTCCTCCTCTTCAACCAGAACGGGAGGCCTGTGGACGTCTCTTACGGAGAGGGCGAAGCCGGGGAGGAGGTGGGGGCGAGCCATCCCGTGCCCGGGGTCTGGAGGGCGATAGTTTACGGCTATCACGTGACCACCAGGTCCAGGCAGCCCTTCGAGCTGGAGGCGACCTTCTACGTCCAGGAGACCTGGGAGTGGGTCAGGGCGACCGGACCCGGCCGGCTCGATTCGGGGACCTCGGGGAGGCTGAACGCATCCATCGCCGTTCCCCCCAACGCTTCGAGCGAGGGGCTTGAAGGGTACATCCAGGTCCGGTCCGACCATGATCGGTTCACCATTCCCGTCAGCCTGACCGTGGCTGGGGCCTCCCTGACGGGGACGAGCACAACCGACCTCATCGACGAGGACGGCGACGGCCTGTACGAAGAGCTCTGCATCGAGGTGGGGGTGGAGGTCACCGCCCCCGGCGAGTACAGGGTCGAGGGGAGCCTCCTGGATGGAAACCGCGAATAGGTTTCCAGTCTATGATATCAACTATCTGTAAAAGCTGGTTCTCTGATTCTGCTTACTGTAAACTTCTCGGAACGCCCAGGCCGAAAAAGTATTCATAATAATTAATTGTAATTAATACTATTTAAACATTACGATAATTAGGTTTTTCGAAATCCTCATTAGAACGAGTAAATAGAAATACTCAATTGTTAATATGGCTCCAATCACCCTCCGCGCTCATTCTCGGCGCCCGGAAGAAAAACGTTTTCAACCTCAGAAGCCAACTCTCGCCCACGAAGCTCAAGGTGACCCTCGAAGAGGCCGAGGAAGGGGCTACATCGTAAGTTGCCCGGAGCTTTCGGGTTGCCATCCTCAGATAGATACCGTTCAGGAGACCCTGGAGAATAATCCAGGAGGCCATGGCTGAGGGCCTTGAGTCGGTTCATTTATTTCTGCAAAAAAAAGCTTATGACCATCCATCAAAGATCAGCACCCAGAGCCTTTGCCCTGGCGAAAGCCTCCTCAGCCTCCTCCTTCCTCTCGAGCTTCTCCAGGACCAGTCCCCTGTTCTGCCAGGCTTGGCCGAGGTCGGGGTTCAGGGTCAGGGCCTCGTCGAGCCTTTTGAGCGCCTCTTCGTACCTGCCCAGCTCGTAGAGGGCGAGCCCACAGTTGTTCCAGGCGTGGACGTAGAAGGGGTATATCCTGACCGCCCTCTCGCAGCACCGGGCGGCCCGATCGTAGCTGCCCCGGTCGGCGAAGATGATGCCCAGGGACATCCAGAAGTCGGAGTTATCGAGGATGAACCTCTTGGCCAGGGCGAGCGCCAGGGCGGATACGAGGACAAATCCGATCAGGATCAGAAAGAGAGGGTCCATGCAGGAACTGTAAGGCTTCAAGCTTCAATATACTTTATGCAGGATGACTCACTTATTGCCGGGGGCCGCAGATTTATATCGGCCGGGGTGTTACCTGGTCCCGATAGCTCCATGGCCAGCAAGAACAACCCCACCTCCACCGGCTTCGAAAAGAGACATCTTCACGGCTCAAGAGGCCTCCACCTCCACGCCCACGGTTCCGCCGATCCCGCCCTCCTCCGGGCGGAGAAGGGGATGGTGGCGGTCAAAGTCTCATTTCTCGCCCTTCTGGCGACCGCCCTGATTCAGGTGGCCATAGTCCTCTTCTCCGGGAGCATGGCCCTCCTCGCCGACACCATCCACAACCTGGGAGACGCGGCGACGGCCGTCCCCCTTTGGATCGCCTTCAGGCTCGGGAAGCGTCCCCCCACGGAGAGGTTCACCTACGGCTATGGCCGGGCCGAGGACCTGGCGGGGCTCTTCATCGTCATCATGATCGTCGCCAGCGCCCTTTTCACCTTTTACGAATCCGCAGCAAGGCTCTTTCAGCCCCGGCCAGTCGAGTTTCTCTGGGCGGTGATCCTCGCCTCCATCATCGGGTTTGCAGGAAACGAGGCCGTGGCCCTCTATCGGATCAGATTGGGGCGGGAGATCGACAGTGCAGCCCTTGTGGCTGACGGCCTCCATGCGAGGTCCGACGGCCTGGCCAGCCTTGCAGTCCTGGCGGGAGCCCTCGGCGTCTGGGTCGGTTATCCCTGGGCGGACCCCCTGGTAGGGATTTTGATAGCCTTTGCCATCCTTCGGATCGGCTGGAAATCGGGGGAGGTGGTCCTGACCAGGCTCGTCGACGGCGTCGACCCGGATGTCGCGGACGAGGTGAGGGACGCGGCGGCCTCTGCTCCCGGAGTGGTGGAGGTCGCTGGAGTTAGGGTGAGGTGGCTCGGTCATCGACTCCATGCCGAGATCGAGGTGATAGTCGATCCGGAGCTGACCGTCGAGAAAGGCCACGATATTGCCGAGGAGGTGAGCCACCAGCTCCTCCACAGGCTCTCCTATCTATCGGACGCCACCGTACACGTCGATCCGTCTCCGGCTCCAGGAAAGGGACATCATCGAGCCGAAGGCCATTGCCGGGGAGAACCGATGGACCGATCCCACCATTGATGGTCCCTGGATCGGAAAATGATAATTACTAAGAAGTTCAAAAACTTTTATCATGACAGAAGAGCTCATCTTCAATAACCTGGTGACCTGGACCGGCGGGGCGAAAGGCGAGATCGCCTTTCCTTCGGATAACCTCGTCGAGGTGGCCCTGCCCGCCGAGTTCGGCGGAGTCGAGGGCTTCCTCTCCCCTGAGGATCTGTTCGTCGCTGCGGCCAACGCCTGCGTCCTCACCACCACCCTGGCCAGGGCGAGGAAGTATGACGTACTCCTCCGATCGTATCAATCCAAGGCAGAGGGGGTCCTGGAGACAGCGGCGGACGGCCGGGAGGTGACCAGGATAAATATAAAGGTAAGCGTGGCCGCAGACGGAGACCCCGATACCCTGATGGAGATGTTCGCCGACGTTGCAGGGAGGGTGCCGGTCATCAGATCCATGAGCACCTCGGTGAGTATCGATTTCGAGCTGGCGGAACAATGAGGATCTTCCCATCGATCTCGATCTCGCTTTTGATCCTGGCGTCGATCGCATCGGTCGGGTGCTATGAAGCTGGCGATGGCGACGGCGCCGGGATGGATGGTGAGGAGGGCATCGCGGGCCTGAACGTCTCATTGGGCTTTGATTCCTTCCCCCAGAAATATACCTGCGACGGGGAGGACGCATCTCCGTCGGTGAGGATCCACGGCCTCGCCGGGTCGGCGGAGTCGGTGACGATGATCCTGATGGATCCGGACGCCCCCGCTGGGACCTTCGTCCACTGGCTGATCTGGAACCTCTTGCCCTCGGAGTCGGTCCCGGAGGCGATGCCGCGAGAGGGGGAGGTCTCAGATCCGGTGGCTGCGGTTCAGGGGACGAGCGACTTCGGGGAGATCGGGTACGCCGGACCCTGCCCACCGCAGGGGCCTGCTCACAGATACATCCTTTTGGTCTATGCTCTGGACTCGGAGCTCGACCTCGCACCGGGGTCCGGGAGATCCGACCTGGAGTCGGCGATGGAGGGGCGCATCCTTCAATCAGGAGAGGCCGCGGCGACCTACGGCCGGTGAGCTTTCGTCAGCCGTTCCGTATCGGAATCACAGATCGGAATCACAGATCGGAAATCAGAGATTCTCCAGTCAGTTGCAGTAGCGCTTTCGCCAGCTGAGCCGCGAGGCACGATTCACGCCATCACTTGGAGTCTCGGTTAAATAGGACGGATTGAGAAACATGTCGAACTATTTTAACCGCATGGCAGTTTCCCAAAATTTGTGGGACGGCAAAAGTTGCTGGTTATGTGCTGATCCCCGCAGCGGAGCTGTGGTATAATAGAATGAAATAAATTGGTTGAATTCTGAGATTCCACGACAGAATGCAGCGCTTATCATCGGAATGATTGATTGCTGCGTTCCGTTGCGGTCGCATATGCCTATCCATGATAAGAGAAATATGGGGTTATGGAATCTATATGCCATAGAACAGCCGAATCATTCTGCAAGGAGACACGATCTCAGTACCATGAAGAACAAGCAAAAAAAATTATGAGGCATGAGGCCGAAAAGGCCTTCATACCTCAAGTTTCAAGGTTTTCAGACTGGCGCGTCCAGATCTATGGCGCGTCCAGATCTATGTTGTACAAAAAGGCGCCATCATGGCAGTTGTTCGCGCATGCTCCGGTTATGACTACTCCTGTTCCAGCATCGCATCCGCCCGCCACATCATCCGGGCAAATATGACCATTCGTCCCAATGCTGCCTGCACATCCGATTCCGCTGTACCAGGTAATCTGTCCAGCCTTTACCTTGTCTCCGCCTTTGCATTTTGGCTTGTCCTTCCATACAGCGCCTTGAGCTGTTGCCAGAGTCCCGCAGCCTATTACACCAGTGCCAGCGAATTTGTCGACGTTGCCGCACTTGTCATAGTCAACTGCGCCACTTGCTGCAAATACACCATAGCCATGTGCGAGGCTGAGCTGACCAGCTTCGACGGTCTTGCAACCAGCCTCTGCGCCCTGTATGGTTGCAACATGACCGCCACACCATGCGCCGGTAATCGTGCCTGCGGCACCTTCACCGTTCGTCGCACCGCTGGCTGCGATCACATGTTGACCGCCGCTCAGAACGCTCATCTGACCCGCATGAGCACTATACCCATCTCCGGCATAAGCGCCCTGTTTGGTATCAATGTTCGCGAGCACGTATGCGCCACCATGCGCATTGACATATCCTGCTTCAGCGTGGTCCAACGTAATTGCAATCTGATCGTTGTGCTTTGCGGCGCTGAAAGAAGTTGCCTCGTATGCATCCGTCATCTTGGTCTTCTTGTACACTTCTGCGGAATCGCCGTAGGGCCCGTAATACGAATCGACTGCTTCGGCTTTCATGCAGGTGGACAACGATCCACCTACCTGGGAATCGCAGGTCATCGCACCGTTATCGATCTTACCACAGTGCCCGTACTCAACGGCATAGGCACTCGCGGACGAATACATTCCGGTCGCCGATCCCGCCTGAGCTGCATCAACTACAGATTCGCCTGCGCATCCATCGTAATATGAGACTGCTCCCGTATACATAGTCAGAGTAGCGGGCTCGCACCCACCAACGGCTATGGAGTTGGTGCCGGCTTCAAGACCGTCGGGGCTATATTCCGAATATGCCTTGCTGCTGGTCGTAGCAACACAGCCCGTTGCCGATGTAAGGGAGACTCCAGCTGCACCATTATTGTCGGCTCCAGCCGCACTGCTGCCTCCAATGGTCCCATGCAATACCGTGGCTTCAACCTCGGCGCCTTCTCCATACATGTTGGATGCACTGCTGCTGATCTGTGCACTTCCGCATGTTTCTATGGTAGTAAGTCCTTGTGAAGCCTCTACACCACCCTTTACATCTGCTACGAGCAGGGGCTCACACTCGTCGCCACATTTTATTGTGCCTTCGACCACGGCAGAAGGTCCTGTTTCTGCGGACATCTCTTGCGTCTTAAGTGAACCTTCCCCTAAGAAACTCGCTGATGTGGTGGCAGTCGCACCATCGTCGTAATAACATGATTGGTCGTCGGTGACACTTGCCACCGCAAAACCGCCCTTTCCCGCCAGTTCTGCGTTTTGCTGCGCGTATACGCCACCATCATATCCAACATTGTATGTTCCTGCATCTTGTTCTATACAAGCTGTTCCGCCGACGACTCCGGCTGCTACATATGCACCTTCAGATTCTCCGACATCATATACTGCATCGAATGTAAATGCAGAAGCTGCAGGTATCAGGACGAAAATTAATCCCAATATCAGCGCTTTAGTGCTCGATTTCATCTTCTTATTCCCTCCTATTCCGAACTTCATTGGCAAGATAGTCTGAGGTCGCTGGGATTGCTGCCTCTTCACTGGTAATTTCCCCTAGGATTTTACATCGATGAGATGCCTGAATTTTAGTTAGATTCAAGCAGAGGGTCTTTGTTTTTCAAACTATCTCGAGCTCGACTACCACATTTAATATAGGCTTTTTGGTATATGAATTTTTTGGGGAGCAGTCTTAATAGTCAAACTAAAAACAAATAGCTTCAAGGCTTGTTGACGTCAAACGATTCTTATATCCGCCTTTCCCGTCTCGCTTATGACATTATAAGCCCAATCCTCTACTTCTACAATTACATTATATTCACCTGGGCTCGCGTCAATTATTTGTAGTTCTATATTATAGTTGAATAATGCCGATCCAGAAAGGAGGATTGGGGGATAATACGTCAATAGAATCTCGCTATTTTGTGAAGAAATCTTGTAAAATGTTAGGCTGCTTTCGTCCCTATTAAAAGCGATCTCTTTCTTGATGTATTCCTGATAATTTGTATCGGGGGACGTAAAATTTAGAAATGCTTCGGATAGATAATATGTCCGGCCGAGTGCATCTGCCAGCGCATTGAACTTTCCATCCTCACCAAAATAAGCAAAAGCGGCTATCTCTGAACCATCCTCCTCCATTTTGAGGAAACAGGCAGAGGAATATGCGATGAATGAGCTGATATTTTCAGGGGCATAGATGTTGTTAATGGCAAAAACGGGCGCGATTATCTTGTTACGATCTAAAAGTTGAAACATCTTTCCAGCCCAGGCAAATTGAATCTCCGCTTCACCACCTTCTAAAGCTTTTGCTTCTGACCAGATTACATCTCTGGATTCGTTGTCGATTATGTATAAAGTCGCACCTTTGAGGTTATCGTCAGGGTCCTTTAGTTTAACATCGATCGTCGAGGGGTTAGCTGAAGTTGCCACATCTGATAAAATGGCCAGACTGATTTCCGGCGGGTAAGCTGAATACCCTTCAGCTCTTATCATCCAATTGGTCTGGTTTGACTCATATATCGTGCCATCGCCAGAGACCACATCCCATTCCATGACTCGATTTGGATTTCTGGCTGTGATAAGTGATCTGTTAAAACCGAAGGTCGAATCTACACCGAGATAAACTTCTCCAAATTCATAAAATGAGATGAAGAAGTCTCCAGATAATTGAGCATTTGGCATATCCACATAAGCCCAGCTAAATGAATCGTTGAAATAAGATTTTGACTTATCGGTGGTTCTGGAGACGAGGTTTAAATCTTCGTCCCATATCTCTATTACAAAAATGTCAGAATCGTTGGTTGGAGCCAAGGAGCCGAAAATTGCCACTCTGGATAGGGTCCAGTTGTCACAGGGGGTGGTGAATACAACAGAATGCCCTCTACCACTATCGATCCACAATCCTTCTTCAGCCTCGCCGTCATCATAGGCTAAACTTACAAGATTCTGACTCTGAACTCCTTGAGCCGATAGAACGATAATAATAAAAAAATACCAGATCAATCTACCAATTACTTTAGCCATGTGACAGCCCTCCATGCTCAATAGCCATCTTTGCCTTTATTCGATAAATTTATAAAATGGATGAGAAGATCTTCTTAGCTGACCACGCAGTCAAAGATCTTCAATCCATTGTAGTCGCATGGATCGACGCCGGATAAGCCGCCAACACAGCAAGAAAGCCAGTCCCTTTCTTCAGTATCGTTGATAAAAACCGACCTCATATTAAGGTTTCGGGTTATATCGTAGGTACCATGGTACCTCTCCTCTCCAAGACTGATCACCTTTTGAGAAGAGTCGGTCTGCCAATAACGAAGGTCAGCTATTCCCGTAGAATGTGATTCGATCCTGTAATCCGTAGATTTTGTGGGTAAGAAGTTCGTCTCCACGATTACGTCGTTCGTTGCGATCACAGTCGCGTTCAACCTCTCCAGCTGGAGAGAGGCCTCTCGTTCTTTGTTGAACTCCACGTTGTACAGATAGGTTGAGACTATGCCGTCAAAATTATTGCCGATGCACTCTCTGTCGTTTATGCCCTTGCCAACGAAGTCGACTGATCTGCTGGCATTCAGAATCACAGGCCACCTCTCTGACCACTCTATCCTATATAGGCCAGTGCCAGGTCGCTTTGAGATCCACATATCAACGTCTTCATCAGCTTCGGATTTGAGGCTTATCTCATCCTCAGAACTATAGGTACCATTCGAGGCTGAGGTGCGCTCTTTAAGCCTTACTTCATTGGATTCTAAGTTCAAGTAATGATAAGTGGCTAGAGAGCCCAACCTCCCTTCTGGAGTGACCACAATCGGGGACGCAACTCCTTCTGAAAACCCGCTGAAATCGAAATTAATCGTGGCGCTGCGGCGGTCAATGGACCAGCTCGATCCATCTGTCGTGTTTCCTACATCCCCATGCCAAGAAACCGCTGACTCAGCTTGTAGGCACGTGCCGAAGATAAGGACAACCACCAGCAATGCTGTCTTTCCTCTCATGGTATCACACCTCAATTATCAGGGACGCAATCGCCTTGGCATTTGGTGGCGTCGATGGATCTTGGTCATTTACCCATGTTACCGCAATGCCAGTGCCACCGATTATGTGAGTATTTTGCTCAGCCATTGCGCTATCTTCATCAGCTTTGGCACCCTGCACGGTATTGCTCACTCCTGGACCCATAATCGCGATCGTACCTGCTGTTGCCTCATCTCTGACCAGAGCGACACTGCCGGCAACACTTGCTCCACAGGAGATTATCTTCGTATTTTGTCCAGCTTCCGCTCTTCCATTGATGGCTCGAGCGCCCTGATCAGAGGTTATCATACCTTTTTCCACAGCAGCTCCAGAAACGGAGACGAGACCCCGGCTAATCGCGATGCTTCCAGCAGCTCCATTTTCACCCGCGACAAAAATGTCTTGTGTCGCCTGAGATAAATATACGTTCGTGACGGCTTTTTGGTCTGCTGATATCATCCCTTTTCTCACAAATCCCCCAGTAGCTGCTTCATATCCACAGGGATTCTTCGCAGTTGAAATTGCGTACCCGCACTGACCGTAGCCTTCAACCTGCTGTGAGACTTCCACGCAAGATATGCCCAATTTTAAATTTTGTTTCGTGGCAAGAGAGCCACCCTCTACACCAGCAGACGATTCTGCACAGTATCCCTGTTGATAGCCGTACAGAACTGTTGCTACTTTGTCGCCTGTTGAGTCGGTGCATGTTGATATTTTGGAGGAATATGGAGTTATAAATGAAGTGCTTCTATCGGTTAATTTGGTCGCGCCAATAGTCTCCAAAATGCGGCCAGCATGGTATTTTGATTTTGGATTCTGCCCCCATAGTTTCTGGCCCAAGTAACTATCTCCAGCGCCTGATACATGCCTCGTATCTGTCATCGCAACTCCGTGGCTTGTCTTGTAAACGATCTCGGCATGCTCTTCTAGAGCGATTCCATTATCTGATACATAGGTATTTTTAAGACCAACAGAATTGGCATCAGAACTTCCCGAAAAGGATACATCTATGGCACAAGCTGAGTGGGCTGTGAGGGCGAAGCACAATATAGTGATGAACCAATATATTAACTGCCGCATTTAGTTTCTCCCTCCGTTTTCATAATTTAGTTAGATGCTTATCCGTTTTCTTCGTTACTAGTTAATAACGCTTTCCCATAAAGAATCTAAAATCCTGAGATTGACGCGGTGCCATCATATTCATACGAACACCACTAATATTTCATCAGATTTCCTGGGCTTTTATCGTATTTGAAGCGCATGCACCGATATCCCTGCCGCTGGGATTCATGAGGGCGATCAGAATCTCCCCGGACCTGGGTACGAACCGGTTCTCCTCGGAGGTGAAGATGCGAAGGTCTCCCTCCTCTCCGACGAGAAACATGGGGACCGCTGACCTGCCGTAGCAGTCCCTGAGCTCATGATAATCGTAATATTTAGAAAGTTTGAAGCTCTCGATCTTCGCTCCAGCCTCGAGCCTCTGGGCGAGATAGGATAGGGTCACCTCCCCTCCGAAGAGGAACCTGCCCCGGAGATGGGCGGGCTGGACGAACTCTCTGCCCCGGTAGGCCTCCGCCACCGGTGGGAGCTGGTAGACGTTCGCCCTCCCGAATATCCCCGAAAGGTGGAAGCAGATCAGCGAGTTGGCCTTATCGTTGGAGGTGAGGGCCAGAAGGTGGCCCATCCCCTCCAAATCGATCTCCTCCAGGACGTGATCCGCCATGATATTCCCATGATAGGTGGAAAGCCCCGCCTCGTAGGCCTGGGATATCTGGCTGTAGTTGGAGTCTACCACGAGAACTCGCGCCCCAGCATCCTGGAGGGCCTTCGCGATCCTCTGGGCCCAGACGTTGGCCCCGACTATCAGGACCCCTTGGGGGTTGGCCTGAGCCAGGCCCAGCCAGCAGGCCAGGGGCGCGGCTCCGATCCCGTACACCGCCACCGTCCCGATGATCACAAAAAAGGTCAGAGGAGCGAGCATCTCCGCCTGAGCGAACCCCTCGCTCGCGAGCCTCAGGGCGAAGACCGAAGATACCGAAGCGGCCACAATCCCTCGGGGAGCCATCCAGGAGAGAAATACCAGCTCCTGCCACCTCAGCTTTGCACCTCGGGTGGAGACGAGGACGGCCGCCGGCCGGACTATCAGCATCAGCATTCCGAGGAATAACAGGCTGAAACCGTCGATGTACTCCAGGTCCCCGATGGAGAGCCTCCCCGCCAGGACTATGAAGAGGCCGGCGATCAATAGCACCCTCAAATTCTCCTTGAACTCGATTATGTGCTGGACTGCGACGGCCTTCTGGTTTGCCAGAGCCACCCCCATCACCGTCACCGCGAAGAGCCCCGACTCCATCTGAAACTGCTCCGATACGGTGAAGACGGCGGCCACCAGCATCAGAGCCGCTGGGTTTTGGAGGTAGTCGGGGATCCAGTAACGTTTCAAGAATTGGACCAGCAGGATCTCGCCGACGACTCCGGTCAGGACCCCGATGAAGACCGTCTTCATCGTCCCCAGGAGGACGGCGGCGGCGGTCCCCTCGGCCCCCCCCATCAGGATCGCCTGGAAGACCAGAACCGCCAGCATTGCCCCTATGGGATCGTTCATAATCCCCTCCCACTTCGCTATGTCTCCGACCTTTCCGCTGGGACGGATGTGGAGGAGCATGGGCAAAATGACCGTCGGGCCCGTTACTACCAGGATCGAGCCGAACAGGACCGCGACGCGAAGATCGAGGCCCAGGATGATGGTGGCGGCCGCGGAGGATAAGACCCAGGTGGTCAATACCCCCAGTGTTATGAGGTTGCGGACGACAGCACCGATCTCTTTCAATTCATCGATCTTGAGGTTGAGCCCCCCCTCAAAGAGGATCACCGCCACCGATAAGGATACCATGGGAACGAGGAGAGGTCCGAAGATCCGGTCCGGGTCCAATAGACCAGTTACTGGGCCTGCCAGAATTCCGAATATGAGCAGGACCAGGATCGACGGAAGGCCCATCCTCCAGGCCAACCACTGGGCACCTATTCCCAGCACCAGGATGGCCGACAGATAGACGAGGATCTCTTCGGTCAAGGTCGAACACCGGCGGAACCAGTGGACGATTCTGACGCCCTTAAAGGTTTCCGACGTCAGGGGATAAAAGGGAGGTGGGGGCAAAAGTCGATATAAGGGATTCAGGAGGGAGGGAAGCCATGCCATCAGACTTTTGCCTGATATAACCACGTCATCTGACGAATATAAACCTTTCTGTTGAACCGCATTCTTGCCGAATCCAGTCAAAATCCGCTGAAGAGATGCTGCAATGAAGGGAGGGGCAAAAGTCGGATGTAGGGATTTCAGGGAGGGAGGAAAAGTACGGTCGACTTTTGCCTACTCTCCATACGGCATTTGTCGAATATAAGCCTTTCGGTCCACCTCCAGCCATCTGCAATCCCCGGATATCCATATCATCGGCTCCATGAGAGAAACGAATTTCTGGTGGCGGCTCCATGGAGAGAAGAGTTGATCGTCCATGGCTTCAGAGATCGTGCTGATCGGAAGGTCCAACGTCGGAAAATCCACCCTCTTTCGCCGGCTGACGGGCAAGAAGGTGAGGGTGGGAAGAAGGCCCGGAGTTACCGTCGGTCCCGCCAGGGTCCGGGTGGGGAACGTAACCTACGTCGACATGCCGGGATACGGCTACATGAAAGGTGTCGACGAGAAGGTCCAGGAGGGGACGAAGGACTTCATAGTCCGGTACTTCGAGGATAAAGCCGATGAGATCCTCCTGGCCATACAGGTGATAGACGCCGCCAGCTTCGTCGAGATAGCCGACCGGTGGGAAGAGAGGGGAGAGGTTCCCCTGGAGGTGGAACTCTTCGAGTTTCTGATCGATCTGGACCTCGCCGTGGCGGTGGCCGCAAACAAGATGGACAAGGTCAGAGATCCCGACGCCACTTTAGACGCCATCGGCGAACGGCTGGGGATGCTCCCCCCCTGGAGCCAGTGGCGAGATAAGATCGCCCCCGTCTCAGCCAAAGGCGGAAAAATCGACGACTTGCTGGAGATCATCAGGTCCAGGCTCTGAAGTTACGAGGCCTTCCCCTCCAGTGGCCCCTCATCAGGCTGCATCTCATGGAACTTTTGAGCCGATGAATCCTGATCTTCAGAACCTGGCGATGATCTGATCTGCCTCTGGATGATGAGGTTTCTGTAGGGGTAGGGTATCTCTATCCCCTCCCTGTCGAACCTCTTCTTTATGGCCTCGCGAATGTCGCAGGCGGTGGTGTAGGCCACATCCCTGTTGGGAACGTCCACCGCGAGCCTCATGTTCACGGCGAAATCGCCAAGCTCGGTAATCCTCACCGATATCTCGTGATTTTTCAGCACCAGAGGATGTCTCTTCGCCACCTCCAGCATGATCTCTCTCGCCTTATCTATGTCCGCATCGTAACCTATTCCGACGTCTATTCTCCAGGTTATGATGGGGTCGGTTATAGACCAGTTGATTATCGGCTGGTTGCCCATAATGCTGTTGGGAACGAAGATCCTCCGGCCGTCCCAGGTCCTTATGGTGGTGTGCCTCAGGGTCAGATCCTCAATCTGGCCATACTCTCCTTCGAAGTCTATGAAGTCGCCGACGCGAAATGGTTGAAAGACCGCCAGGAAGATCCCGGATATGAGGTTGGATAGCGAGTCCTGAGCGGCAAAGCCTATGGCGATGCCTGCAACACCTGCGCCTGCCAGCAGAGTTACAGCAAGACTGTTGAGAGTCGGTATTCTGGAGATGACCAGGAGAAAACCGGCGATGTAGATGACGGCTACGAGAAGCTTGCTGATCAGGGTCCTGAGGGTCAGCTCGGTCTCTGCATCAACCCCGGTTTTTCCGGTAGAGACGACCCTGGGAAGGTGAATGTTGATTGCACGCTTCACCAATCTGGCGGCCAGATAGGTCACCAGGACGATGACGACTATCTCCAAGAAGATCTTTAATGCCTCAAAGAGCTGTTCACCCAGAGCTGAATGGAGGTAATCGATGAACGAGGTCAGGGTGGCCTTGGGGCCGTCCCCGGTGAGCTCCGCGGGCAACTCCGAAGAGAGCTCTCTCGGAAGATCCGTGGTAAGATTGGAAAGGTTGGAGCCTGGATCGAGACCGTCTGGCCCGATATCAGAAGGGACGGTATACTCATAGAAGATATCTTCTTCCACCGAAATATTATCGTCCGCTTCCATAATGGGAGAGAAAACCCAGAAATACTTAAGATTTTCGGCTTAAATCGGCTGAGTTTTGCGATGGATGCATAAAAAAGCTTTTAATGCATAGAATGCCTCTTCTCGACAGGAAGGAGATTCTCATGCTAAGACGCGGCGTCTACAGAAGGGGTTTTGCAGTCTCGGCCTTCGTCCTCATCTTATGGCTTGGATCGGCCATTGCTGCCACATACGTGGTCGGTCCCGACTCCGAAGAGGATCCCATCCAGGCCACCATAAGCCGGGCCAGCGAAGGTGATAGGATAATCGTCAAGAGCGGTCATTATCTCGAAAATATAAATGTTACCAAGAAGCTGGCCCTAATCGGCCTGGACACGGGCGAAGGGAGTCCCCTTATCGACGCCGATGAGGTGGGAAGCGCCGTCATCATCTCCTCCGACGGGGTCATGTTCGAGGGATTTGAGGTCACCAATTCGGGAAGGTTGTGGAAGGACGCCGGCATCAAGGTCATATCAAAAAATTGTATTATAAGAGACAACGATATCAAGGGAAACTACTACGGCATCGTCCTTGACGGCGCCGAAGGAGGCAACGTCCTGAGAAATTTCGTATGCAATAATGACGTGGGGATTTCAATATATACTTCCCAGAGATGCACCATAGCGGAGAATAGCGCCTGCAACAACACCTTTGGCGGAATACTTCTGAGCAAGGCGAGCAACAACAGCATAAGAAACAACAACGCCAGCCTGAATCAGTGGGCAGGGATAATCTTGGGCGAGAGCAGCAACAACTCCATCACCAACAACATCGCCCGATACAACGAGAACGAGGGGATCTGGCTACTCCGATCGGCCTCCAACACCATCCGAGGAAACAAAGTGAGATACAACTACATATTCGGGATCAGGCTCCTGTATTCCGCCAGGAACGCCGTCTCCAGCAATACGGTGAGAGACAATCTTGACGGCATCAGCCTTGAGAGCTCCAACGGGAACATCGTAGCCGGAAATAACCTCAGCTACAACGACTTCGGCATATACGTGGACAACTCCTTCAACAACAGAATTTACATGAATAACATCATCAATAACGTCCAAAACGCCTATTCCTGGAACTCCACCAATTGCTGGAACTCGACGGACCGGCTCACATATATCTATAACGTAGTCCAGTACCGGAGGTATCTCGGAAACCACTGGAGCGGCTACTTCGGACGCGACGATTTCGGCGACGGCCTCGGCGATGGTCCGCAAATGATCTCCGAAAGAGATAGGGATTACAGCCCTCTGAAGAAACCCTCGGAGAATTATGCGATTCAGGGCTGATGGGAAGCACAGATTTCCTCCAGCAGATGGGCCCGATCTGAACGGAAGCTGAGCCAATCTCATGGATGAGGCCGCAGAGAGTTCGGCTCTGATGAGCTTTGGAATGAGAATTTATATCGAAGTGCGAAGATTCGAAAATGAAATATAATAAATAAAAAGATTAAATATAGGACGCTGGTCGCGGGGAAAGAGGATCGCCGAAGTTTCGGCGATCAGAACCAACTCCCATCTCCGACCTTAAGAGAACATCCTCATGGACTCGTCGACCCGGGGGAGCATCTCCTCGCCCAGGACCTTGTCCACGGCTCTCTTGAAGTCATCCGGTGTGACCGAGCTTCCGCGGCGCCTTATGGCCATCATCCCCGCCTCGACGGCGATGGATTTGAGGTCGGCACCGCTGGCCCCTTCTGTCTCCTTCGCGATGGCCCGAAGGTCCACTTCTGAGCCCATCTTCATGTTCTTGGTGTGGATCGCAAGGATGGACAGGCGGGCGTCGAAGTTGGGCATGGGGATCTCGATGATCCGGTCGAACCTGCCCGGCCGGAGGAGGGCGGGGTCGAGGATGTCGATCCTGTTGGTGGCGGCGATGACCTTGACGTCGCCTCTGGCCCTGAAGCCGTCCAGCTCGGCCAATAGCTGCATCATCGTCCTGTTCACCTCGGCGCTCCCGGTGGTCCCGTCGTGGGTCCGGATGGAACCGACGGAGTCTATCTCATCGATGAAGACGATGGCCGGGGCCTTGTCCCTGGCCATCTGGAATATGTCTCTGACCAGCTGGGCTCCCTCGCCGATGAACTTGTGGACCAGCTCGCTTCCCGACATGTGGATGAAGGTGGCCCGGGAGTGGTGGGCCACCGCCTTGGCGATGAGGGTCTTGCCGGTCCCGGGGGGGCCAAAGAGGAGGACGCCCTTGGGCGGCTCCACCCCGATCTCGGCGAAGAGCTCGGGCTGGGTGAGGGGGAGCTCGACGGTCTCGCTAACCTCCCTGATCTGGTCTTCAAGCCCGCCCACCTGGTCGTAAGAGACCGTGGGGGCCTCTATCAGCTCCATGGTCTTGGCCCTGACGTCGACGGACTTGTCCATCACCCTCACGATAGTCAGGGAGTTGTTTATGGCGACTCGAGTGTTCGGCTCCAGCTTCTCCATCATCTCCGGGGAGGTGGTGGTTATGAACTCCTGGTTGTTTCCGTGCTGGCGGAGGAGGACGTAGTCCTCTCCCATCTCCACCACCGTCGCCAGAAAGAGGGGCATCCTCCGGAGAAGGGCGTTCTCCTTCTTGAGCCGCTCCTCTTCCCTCATGTACTTCTTGTTGGATATGAGGGTCTCGACCAGCTTGGCTCTGGTATCCTCCTTCTCCATCCTGAGGGTCTCTATCTCCTCGCTCAGGTGTTTGTTCTCGTTCTCCAGAGCTGTGATCCTCTTTAAGTGTAATTCCTGAATCGACTCCTGATCTGGCGTAATTGTTGACTCAGTCATGTATTCGACTGAATGCTCTTTCATGAATATAAATTACACCCTCAGGAAAAGGGTGCGACTCATAATTATCCCGTGCCCTCTACCGTTCGATTTCGTCGATAAATTTACAACAAGTTCAGGCAACGTCATCATAAATCTGAGATTTGATCGATCGACTTATGTCGCAACAAATCACGTCAATAATCGAAATCCCGGAGTGGATGTTCTCCGAAACCGATCAAAATATTAATCCGGAGATTCAGTAATATATTCGGGTGTTTTGATGATTGATTTTGCCAGGTATAAACCATTGCCCTTCGAGGTGGTGGAGCGAAAGGGGCTGGGCCATCCGGACACGCTGGCGGACGGGATATCCGAGGCGATCTCGCGGGAGCTCTCCCGGTTCTACCTGGAGGAGTCCGGAGAGATCCTCCATCACAACGTGGACAAGGTCCTGATAACCGCCGGGAGGGTGGAGGTCACCTTCGGCGGCGGCCGGATGCTGGAGCCGCCGACGGTGATCGTAGGAGGGAGGGCCACGGCCCCCCAGGGAGAGGATCTGGACGCTCTGATCGCGAGGGTCGCCTCCGACCATCTCGAAAGGTCCCTCGCGAACCTTTTGGAGTACAGAATCGACTCCAGGGTGAGGGAGGGGTCGCCGGAGCTTCGAAGCCTGATGAAGAGGGGGGCGAACGACACCTCCATCGGGGTGGGGTTTGCACCCCTGAACTCCACGGAAGCGCAGGTATTGGATCTGGAGGAGAGGATCAGAGGGGTCAGGGGCGTCGGAGAGGACACCAAGGTCATGGCGGTGCGGATCGGCGATGAGCTGAACCTGGTGGCGGCGGCGGCGATCGTCTCCAGGTTCGTCTCCTCCATGGACGATTACCTGGAGGTGAAGGCAAAGGTTCGCGAGACGATCCTCGAGGCCGTCACCGCACAGGTCGCCGTCAACGCCGCCGACGGCAAGGAGAACATCTTCCTCACCCTGACCGGGTCCTCGATGGAGATGGGTGACGATGGCGCCACCGGTCGGGGGAACCGGGGTAGCGGGCTCATCACCCCCATGCGGCCGATGTCCATCGAGGCGATCGCGGGAAAGAATCCCGTAAACCACGTGGGGAAGATCTACAACGTCGTGGCCCAGCGGGCGGCCGAGGAGATCGCCGAGCTCGACGGGGTGAAAGAGGCCTACGTCACCCTGGTGAGCAGGATCGGAGCCCCGCTGACCGAGCCCCTCCTGAAGGCGGTGGAGGTGAGGGGCGAGAACCCCCCCGACGGCAGCGCCGAGAGGAAGATCGAGGCCGTAGTCGAGCGGCACCTGGAGGGGATCGGGGACCTGGTGGAGGATTTCGTGGCGGGGAGGCTCCGGGTCTGCTAGAGAGGGCTTAGGGCCTCACGAAAGAGGGGCTGCCCGGAGGGAATGTCGACGAGAAGAAGAGATCGTGGTCTGCTGAAGGTGGACCGATGGAGGCGGGGCTGCGCAACGGACGCCGGTCGAAGGCTGGAATAAGAAAGTGGAACGAGAAGGCTGCAATGCGTAGGCGGAATGCCTGGGCAGAAGGCAACGGGTGAGAAGGCAGAACGAGACGGGCAGAAAAGCAGGATGCGAAGGGCGAAAAAAAACCCGGCTCAGCCCTTGCTCACTTCTTTCTTCGCCTGCTGGAGCCTCTGCTTTGCGGTATAGCCGGTGGCCTTCTCCAGGAAGTTTCTGAATCTCTTGTTGGTGTCGAGGATCAGATCGTCGCCGACCTCGTCGGAGGACTCGGTATTGACGACGAGCTTCTTTCCCTCGATCGAGACCTCGATGGACTTGAGGGCGCCGTAGCTGAGAAGAAGCCTCCCATCCCCCTCCCGGATCTCGGTGGGAAACTCCTCCTCCAGGGTTGATTTGATCCTATCAAGCTCGGGCTTGAAGCCCCTCTTGAATGAGTATTCCATGCTCCGGCCCTTGGAGCCTTTCGATTATAGACCTTTCGAGCCTGGAGCCAAGCCCAGTTAGATCTTGGCGTAGCTGGCGGCGGACCCGAGCTCCTCCTCGATCCGCAGGAGCTGGTTGTACTTGGCGTTCCTCTCGCTCCGAGCGGGGGCCCCGGTCTTGAGCATCTCGGCACCCAGGGCCACGGTCACGTCGGCCAGGGCGGAGTCCTCGGTCTCGGCGGACCTGTGGCTTGCCATCACCTTGAAGCCGTTTCTGAAGGCCATCCGGGCGGCGTCGAAGGCCTCGGAGACGGTCCCGATCTGGTTGAGCTTGAGGAGGAGGGCGTTGGTGGCCTTCATCTCGATCCCCTTCGCAAGCCTCTGGACGTTGGTGACGTAGATGTCGTCGCCGACGATGATCGTACCCGGAAGCCGGGCGGTCAGGGCGGCGAAGTCGTCGTACCCCTCCTCTTCGAAGGGGTCCTCGATGAGTACGATGGGATAGGTGGCCACCAGGTCCGCGTAGAAGTCGACCATCTCGCCGCTCGAAAGCTTCTTGCCGTCGATGGCGTAGGAGCCGTTCTTGTAGAAGCTGGAGGCGGCGGCGTCCATCCCGATCCCGATCTCTCCGTCGTAGCCGGTGACGTCGAGGGCGGACATCAGGGAGTCGAGGGCGTCGGCGGTCTTGTTCAGGGGCGGGGCGTATCCACCCTCGTAGCCGACGTTGGTGGCTCCCGCGCCGTACCTCCCCTGGAGGATCTTGCCCAGGGCGTGGTAGGTCTCCGCCGCCATCCGCAGGCCCTCGGAGAAGCAGCTTGCGCCCTTGGGGAGGATCATGAACTCCTGGATCGCGAGGTCGTTTCCGGCGTGTTGGCCGCCGTTGAGGACGTTGAGGGAGGGCACGGGAAGGGTGGTGGTGTTGACCCCGCCCAGGTACTGGTAGAGTGGAATCCCCAGCTCGTCGGCCGCGGACTTGGCCACCCCCAGAGAGACCCCCAAAATCGCGTTTGCGCCGAGGTTCGACTTGAGGGGGGTCCCGTCCAGAGCCAGCATGAAGTTGTCGACGGCCCGCTGCTCCAGCGCGGTGATCCCGGACTCGATCAGCTTCGGCCCGATGATCTCGTTGACGTTCTTGACTGCCCGGAGGACGCCCTTGCCGCCGTAGCGGTCGTCGCCGTCCCGGAGCTCCAGAGCCTCGTGGGTCCCCGTCGAGGCGCCCGAGGGGACGGCGGCGCGGCCGAAGCCGCAGCAGGTCCAGACGTCTACCTCAACGGTGGGGTTTCCTCGCGAGTCCAGGATCTCGCGAGCGTGAATGTTCTCTATTTCGAATGACATCTTATATCGCCGGTGGAGCCTTCGTGGCGGATTTATTTAACCTCTTTGGGAGGTCTGCGGGGAAAGCTCTGGTAAGAGGAGCCTCTGGCGAAGCTCGGATTATGAAGGCGACGGCATTGGGTCTGGATTTGGCTCATGCAAAAATTGACTTTGGGTGGAGAGGTGAATACCTCGCCACCCGAACTGAGGAGTTCTCGCAGTTGAAGCGATGCCGCATCAGGTCTTCTATGCCGCTCTATTGAGTGCTATTTGTCGCGGGAGTCTTGAAGGTCGCATTATAGGCCTGTTCGATTGGTTCGATCAGCTCATAGAGTGCGGTCATTGGCAATGATCTGGTTTCCGCTATCATTATCGTATAATCGTCACTGTACAGCAGCATCTCATCATCTGAGATTGAAGTTACTGCTTCAATTGTCATAGTGTGCTGATCATTGATACTAAGTGCAGCAATTCTATGAATTCCGGGTAAAATTTTTCCAGTTATATCTACAGGAGCCACCGAAACGTACATTGTGTCCCTCATTGCACACTCACTTGGAATGCAAGAAATCCCACCCGCAGAGAGCCACATCGATATTTGCGCTCCACTTCTGCAAGGGACAGCATCACAGCCAGAAACTTCCTCGCCGTCTATATAATAACGTTGACCTTTATCAACATCCGAATAGTAATCCGCATAATCAGAACCTGCTACCGATAAGATTGCACCCTCAACAGTACAGTTAGGGATAAATAAATTCAGATCAAAATTACTGTTGAAATCATAAGCTATGACTCTATATAAGTAAGGATTGTCAACATAGTAAACGAGAGGCGCATCAGATGTACTGCCCCCTGAAGCTATTACCAGGTTTTTGGCTCTGACAAGATCGGCATTCAGCACATCCTTTACATCCAGACTAAATGCAGATGTACTCGCAATCGCCACTGTGCCATCATCTTTCAAAATACCCCAGTTTCCAGTGTCTTTGTACTTGTATACAATGCCTTTTTCATCGTGATCGACTATGTCGTATACCATATGAAGTGTTTCAGCTTGCGAATAGACTGATTCAAAGTTGGCAGTTATTCCCGTAGTAGATACAGCTGACCTGAACTCAGGATACTCTACCGCACTTGCTCCGAGTGTCATGCATAATACACACACGACTATGCCGAAGATTTTCATCATTCTCTCCTCCCACGTGGTTCAAAGCAACAATATCACATAGCTATTATCTTAGCAATAAATGTTTGGATCAAAGTATCGTCGTCGAGGATGAGAAGGATAAAAGGGCAGATCCTTCTCAGATCCATTTCACTTCGCCATAGGACCACTTTATGTGCTCTTCGGGGTTTGAGCCGCTAAAGTCAACCATGAGGCTTGCCAAACCAATCGTAGATGATGAAACCATAGCCTCCAATTTCAACTGGTAGAGGTGGTCTTTCATCAATTCGGCTTCGATCTCACCGGTCGGCGGCCACTCATCTATGTACTCGTCCAGTAAGGTCTCATCCTCGAAAGACGTTGAGTAGATGAGCACCTTGTCGACGACGAAATCCTCAGTCTTGTCCTCAAAGGTCATGTATACTTTGAGGTCGGCCGAACTCTTGAATAGGTCCATCGGTAATAAACCACCTAAATCAGACACGCCGGCGGTTGCGATCCCCCCTTTGACATGACACTTTAGAACGGCCCTGCAAAGATGAGTCTCCCTGTCATAAACAAACTCGTCCCAGACCGTCCCGGAGGCCCAGTGGTTGCTAAAACCCGTATCATCACAGAACAGCATTATACACGTGCCCTGGATACTAGAATTGCTGCTCCCATCTCCGGATCCGCCATGATTGCTTACACCTGAGGTCACGTTGGTGCTTCGCCGGTAGAAGGGCTCCGGCGCAACCGCGGGCTCGATAGATGTTTCAGATTCGTTGATCCCACATTTATGATCATGGCTGGCTGAAGAGGAACCATTTGAGATTTCTCTCTGGGGTGGTGCCACCATCACGTTATCGAGCCCCTCAAGATCCTTTCCGTCGCTGTACTCTCCCCGGATCAAGATCCTGTCCACGTTTTCCATCGCCTCCAAAAAAACGCTCTCGTTGACCCCGAAGGAATCCGGCACCAGGGGTATCTCGTAATGGGTCCAAGCTCCCAGTTCAGGCTCACCAGGCCAGGGGGCAATGGATCCAGGCCAGGCGACGAAGGAGCCGTTGGGACCGTATATCTTCAGAATGTCAGAGAAGTTCAGGTTGATGCCGTCATCGTAGTTGATGAGCCTGATGTCGAAGCTCAATACATATCCAACGTGAGCAGTCCAGTTCCCAGACCAGGATTCAGGGGAGACGTAGTACCAGGTCTCGTTCTCGTCCGCATCCTCGCCGAGGAGAAAGCCGCCGGGATTTCCACCCCGCTCCATCCAGGATAAGTTGGCTCCGCCCTCAGAGCGCCACAACTCGTCCGATTGATCAAAGGTGAATCCTTCGACCACATCGGCTACGATCCCGTTCTCTTCGTCATGAGCCATCGATGTCAATAGCGACAAAAGAGCCGCAAGGGCCAATATAAGAATCCACCTCTGTCTCATAATAATCTCCTCCATTTGCATGAACGAACGTAACAATTGGCAAAAAATGTTTCTATGTCGGCCTTTTTCAGAGAAGAGTCATATCAACAGCCATCACCATTCCCCAGCCTCTCCTGCCTTTCGCCGCCCGAGCCGACGCCCACCTCCGGAACCAAGACCCCCAGCTCCTCCTCGAACCACTCCGCCACCAGCCTCCGGTGGCAGAAGGCCCCCGCCCTCTCCCAGCAGAGGAGGACGGCGTCCTCGCCGAGGTCGGCGCGGACCGTGGCGGGGTCGAGCTTCGAGAGAATCTCAGCATGGTAGCGCCGAGTGTACTCGTCCTCATCAATGGCGCCGCTCTTCGCCGCCTGAAGGAGGCTCCAGGAGGGGGCAAGCGGCTCGTACGCGCGGCCGGTCCAGCCGCGGGGCTGGGTCCGGGAGACGGCGACGGCCCGCAGCAGCTGAGCTTGTCCAAAGATTAATATCCGACATCTTTCATACCTGAACCAGAGGCATTGAAGATGGCACGTCCAATAGAGCTGGGATTGATCCTCGAAGGGGAAGATGCTGAGGAGTTCTTGGAGGATCTCAGGAATCCCAAGAAGCCCACAAAAGAGCAGATGGCGATGTTCCGGGAAGCCATCAGAATCTGCAAAGAGCATCCAGTTTCATGAACCACATCTCTCTTGACGATCTCCAAGTGGAATATCTGAGGGAGAGCCACGACGTCTCGTCTTTTCTTTGCACCGATGACGATTTGAACGACTTCTTGAAAAGCGATGCAAAGAAATCCCAGGATGAGCTGATAAGCATAACCTATCTGTGCCTCTGGCAAACGAAGATTCTGGGATACCTGACGCTGGTTACGGATACCATAGAAGTCAAGCTGATAGAGATGACAGATGGCGTAGACAGCTTCCCATATGCTCGATATCCAGCTGTGAAAATTGCGAGGCTGGCCGTTGATGAGAGGTTTGAGGGATTTGGCATCGGGCGTTTCTTGTTGTTTTGGGCTACGGGCAAGGTATATCAGCTTTCTAAGGAGGTTGGATGCAGGTATATAACCCTCGACTCAAAACGCGAGTCCATCGGATTTTACGAGAAGTTTGGATTTAAAATGATCGAGCGATATAAAAACCGCGCATTTCCTCCCATGTACCTCAATATGTATCCAATCGTCGTTCAGATGCGGCAAGATAATTCAAATGATTATTAGCTCTCCGGCCACGCCAGCTTGCAATAGAATTTGATTTATATTATAAAAGATTTTATGCTAGACAGGGTCTGTAGCTGGCTGATTAGATCGGTCCATTCAACTATCACTCGCGAGTTTTATCGCCTGATAAATCCGTCAATCCTCGTCTGCCCTCGATCATCCGCGCCGCCCACCTCGCCCACCTCCGGCACCAAGACCCCCAGCTCCTCCTCGAACCACTCCGCCACCAGCCGCCGATGGCAGAAGGCGCCCGAATTCTCCCAGCAGAGGAGGACGGCGTCCTCGCCGAGGTCGGCATAAACCCTGGCGGGGTCGAGCTTCGAGAGGACCTCCGCCCGGTAGCACCGGATGTACTCGTCCTCGTTGATGGCGCCGCTCTTCGCCGCCGTGAGTAGGCGCCAGGAGGGGGCCAGCCGCTCATAGACGCGGCCGGTCCAGCCGCGGGGCTGGCTCCGGGAGATGGCGACGGCTCTGGGGTCGGAGCCGGAACGGGAGAAGTTGGAGGTCTGCATATTTGTCACTGACATGTTTTCAGGCTGATAAAGAACCACTCCCAGTAGGATCTCACTCATTCAGATTCAGCTGCGATTCCGATCGGGCAGGAACGAGAGAGAGTGTCGTCAGATCCTGACTCCTGTCAGCCTTTGCTCTTGCAGAGATGATTTATATTCACATATATTCACATGAGAAAATAATATCTGATGAAGCGCCTTCGTGGCCGCACCATCGTCCTCCGCCCAGACGACAACGGCACCTTCGTCGCCCGCCTCCCCGCCATCCCGGGATGTCACGCCTGGGGGCGAACTCCTGAGCAGGCGAAAGGCCGGGATCGCCAACGTCTTCGAGATGATGAAAAGAGGAGCGCCGAGGGAGGGGGAGCCCCTCCCCTGATGGCTCTAAATGATGCGACAAAATGAATGGTAAAGAGGGTAAAAAAACGGTGGTGGCGCCTTTAGCGCCTTCGGAGGCGGCGCACTCCGCAGCAGAGCTGTGGGGGCATTCGTTAAAAATAAAATAAAAATAAAAAATATGTCGTCAGCGAGAAAAATGGTTGCGGAAGAGAAAAGACATATAGCCGTCGGCCAATCTTTGCTCATGTATCGACCTTCCCTCGACGAGTACTTCATGGAGATCGCCAAAGTTGTGGCGACCCGTTCCACCTGTCTCCGCCACCAGGTCGGCGCGGTCCTGGTGAGGGATAAGAGGATTCTGTCCACCGGGTACAACGGGGCTCCTACGGGGCTACCTCACTGCCTGGAGGTCGGCTGCCCCCGCGAGAAGGTCGAGAGCGGATACCGCCACGAGCTCTGCCGGGCCGTCCACGCCGAGCAGAACGCCATCATCCAGGCCGCCATCCACGGGGTCAGCACCAGCGACGCCACCCTCTACTGCACCCACCAGCCCTGCATCCTCTGCGCCAAGATCATCATCAACTCCCAGATCAAAAGGGTCGTCTACGGCAATCCCTACCCCGACGACGAAGCGCTCCGATTTTTGGAGCAGGCGGGGGTGGAGGTCTGTCAGATGGCCGGAAGCGGAGAGGAGGTCTGACCATCACTGATTGAACGAGGATAAGACGAGACGATCTCTGACCCTCACCGATCAGGTTTTCTTGAGCCTCTTCGGCGATCCCGGTTCGGATGATTCTTCTTCTTCTTCTTCTTCTTCTTCTGCGATCTTCTCCTCTTCTCCCCTTTTGATTCGATCATCTCCATCTTCATCCGTCTCCCCGACCGCCACGAAAAAGATTTTACCGCCCCAGCCCCAACATCCAGATCTATGTTCGGGACGAAGGATCACCTGAGGGCGCAAGGAGGCCACCTCACCATCGACGGGGTCGACGTGGTCGACCTGGCCGAGGAGTTCGGCACGCCCCTTTACGTTACGAGCGAGCGGCGGCTGCGGGAGAACGTGAGGCGCTATCGAGAGGCCTTCCCCGAAGCCCATATCTACTTCGCGGTCAAGGCGAACGGGAACCTGGCCCTCCTCCGGATTCTGGCCGAGGAGGGGATGGGAGCCGACGTCTTCTCCGCCGGGGAGCTGTCTCTGGTGAGGATGGCGGGGATGCCCATGGAGAAGGTCCTCTTCAACGGCAACTCCAAGCGGACCGAGGAGCTGGAGCTGGCCGTCGAGGCCGGGGTCCGGGTCTCCGCCGACTCGCTGGATGAGCTTCTGGCCCTGGCCGAGGTCGCATCCGAGATGGGTGAGGAGGCGCGGGTGGCCTTCAGGGTCAACCCCGACGTCTCCGCCGAGACCCACCCCAAGATCGCCACCGGCCTTAAAACCTCCAAGTTCGGAATCCCCTGGCCGGAGATCACCGACGTTTACAGGACCGCCATGAGCCTCGAGGGCGTGAGGCCCATCGGCCTTCACTGCCACATCGGGTCTCAGATCCTGGACGTCTCCCCCTTCGTCGACGCCGCGGCCAAGATGATGGACCTGGCGGCCCAGATCGTCGATATCGGTGGGACGATCGAGATGATGGACTTCGGCGGAGGCCTGGGCATCCCCTACACCCCCGAGACCCGGGCCCCCACCCCCAGGGATCTGGCGGCGGGGATATTGCCGGTCTTCGAGGAGAGGTGCCAAAAGCTGGGGATAAAGCCGAGGATGATCCTGGAGCCGGGTCGGTCCATCGTCGCCGATACCACCATCTTCCTCACCAGGGTCAACGTGGTCAAGAGGGCCCACGTCAACTTCGTCGGCGTCGACGCCGGGTTCAACCTCCTGGCAAGGCCGATGCTCTACGACGCCTACCACCACGCCGTCGTCGCCAACAAGGCCGACCAGGCGCCTCAGGGGAAGTACACCGTGGTGGGACCGATCTGCGAGAGCGGCGACGTCCTGGCCAGGGATCGCGACCTCCCCAAGGTGGAGAGGGGCGACCTCGTGGCTATGCTGGACGCCGGAGCCTACGGCTTCTCCATGGCCTCGGTCTACAACGGCCAGCCCCGTTGCCCCGAGGTCCTGGTGAACGAGGGCGGGGCGGAGCTGATCCGCCGGGGCGAGGACAGGAGCGTCTTCCTCTCCGGGCAGATCGTTCCGGCGAGGCTTCTGAAGTGAGCGTCGACCGATGGCGGAGCGTCCAGCTGGCATGAAGACCTTCGACCCCAGGATCGCCCTCTCGGCCCTGGTCCAGATGAGGGTCAGAAAGAGGCCCTTCGTCCTATCCCACGGGATCAACGCCCGCTGCAACCTCCGCTGCCCCTTCTGCGAGTACTGGCGATCTCCCGGCCCGGAGATGACCTCGGAGGAGATATTCGCGATGCTTGACGATGCCAGGAGCTTCGGGATCGGGGTCTACAACGCCTGGACCGCAGAGCCCCTCCTCAGGCGCGACCTTCCCGCCATCCTCGGCCATGCCAGATCCCTGGGGATGGTCACCTCCCTCATCACCAACGGCCTTCTCTTATCCCAACGGGTCGGCGAGCTGTCCGACCTGGATCTCCTCTCCGTCTCCCTGGACGGGATAGAGTCCTATCGGGAGATCCGGGGCGCGTCCGTCGAGCCCGTCCTGGAGGGGATCAGGGCCGCCCGGGAGGCGGGCCACCAGGTCCTGATCAACTGCGTCATCAGCCGGAAGAACCTCGGGGAGCTTGCCGACCTGGTCGGTCTTGCCGAGCGGCTCGGCGCTCTAATCTCCTTTGAGCCCCTCCACAGGACCGCGGGGATCGAGGGGGACTTCTGGGAGGATATGGGGATCGAAGATGCCGATCTTCCCGCGTACCGACGGTCCATCGACCGGCTCATCGAGATGAAGAGGGGAAAGAGCCCCATCATCAACTCCGCGACCTACCTCAAGATGGTCCGGGACAGGAATATGCATTTCAGGTGCCACGCTCCCCAGATCATCCTTCCCGTAGCCTCCGATGGGACGGTGGAGATCTGCAGGGTCCAGAAGGGGAACCTCGGCCACATCTCGGAGGGGATCGCCAGGGTCTGGGAGTCCTCGAAGAAATTGCGGAACAAGGTGGTTGGAGAATGCGAAGGCTGCCTATTCTTCGGCTACGTCGAAAACAGCCTCCTCTACGACCTGCGGCCAGAGGTAATTCGCAGGTATCGCTGGATGTGAGCCGCCCGGGGGAGAGGAATTCGGTCGCTCATATGCCGTCCGATGGTCTGCGACTTAATGAAAAAAAGAGAGGTTCCTCGAATTGAGGAGGGATCAGCCACAGCTGGCGCAGCCGCCGCCGCTCCCAAAGACGCCCCCGAGGATCGGCGTGAAGTACATGTTGGTATAGCTTCCCATATTCCCGTAGAAACCGCTGAGCTGCAGCGCCCCCGAGGGCAGAGCGGCTGAAGCGTTGCCGGGGCTGTAACTTCCGAGCCGCATCACCGAAACGCCCGGAACCGTTGAACTCGCAATGCTGTTATATCCGCCATAGGTGCTGCTCAGCTGAACCACCCCATCGGTGGTGCTGGCGCTCATCGAAGGCCAGGCGATGCTGCCGTAAAATCCAGCAGCCGAGACCGAGGGTCCGACGGCGATCAAGACCAGAGCCGCCGCCATCACCATAGAAGCTTTAAAGTGCCCATCAGACAATCTATCACCCCGTTGGCCGTATCGCCTGGGGTTTATAAACTTGTTGAGGGTACTTGAAGGCTCAAAGCAAAGGCTCAAGGCGTGTAACACCTGATGTTGATATTCTCTTTAAGATCATCTTTTATTCATCAGCGGAGGTCGGGATCAACATCCGCATACCTGGAGAGCGACCGCTCCGAGAGTCGCATCAATGCCCTGGTGATCTCGGCCTCGTTCTCGGGCTCCTCAAGATCGTAGGAGAGGCTTTTGGAAGGGCTTTCAGGAGGGCTTTTTGACTCGTTGAAGGCGGTCCGCACGGTCATGGAGATAACTGAGGTGCCTTCAGGATATGATGTTTCTCTCGACTTCTGTGTAAAAGGGAACGTGGTTACAGCAGGCCAAGGCAAGGGATTCAGTTGATGAAACCTCGGAAACCCGACTCCTCGAGGTCGAGCGGGCTTCCGGGGAGCTCCGGTCCGCGAGGATGAATGGAACTCGCGCCCGGACAAGGTGGTCTACATGACTCTTGTGGATTCTGTCGATGTTTCAATCCTTGTTTTTGTGGAACTCGCGCCCGGACGGCGCCGCAGGGTTAACTCTCTCTCATCTGTTCTATGTTTCAATCCTTGTTTTGTGGAACTCGCGCCCGGACGCTGAAAACGAGTGTGGAACCATGATACGGAGGATGTTTCAATCCTTGTTTTTGTGGAACTCGCGCCCGGACCCTATAGACGAGGCCGAAAAAGTCCCGGAAACGGTGTTTCAATCCTTGTTTTTGTGGAACTCGCGCCCGGACTCCAACCGCGTAATCTCCGATAGAGGGACGCCCCGGTTTCAATCCTTGTTTTTGTGGAACTCGCGCCCGGACATGAACCACTTGCGCCGGAACATGAACCCTTCGGGTAGTTTCAATCCTTGTTTTTGTGGAACTCGCGCCCGGACAGCCGGACGGTTCGGGAAGTCCTGAAGCTTGGGATGTTTCAATCCTTGTTTTTGTGGAACTCGCGCCCGGACGCCATCCCCTCACATCACACGCCCGCCCGATCTCGCGTTTCAATCCTTGTTTTTGTGGAACTCGCGCCCGGACGCCAGTACGTCAACGGCTCCTATACTCAGAGAATGTTTCAATCCTTGTTTTTGTGGAACTCGCGCCCGGACAGAAGGTAAGTACAGAACCAACAGCAGGAGATACGTTTCAATCCTTGTTTTTGTGGAACTCGCGCCCGGACTCCCCTCGTCGTGCGCCTGCGGGCGGACTCCTCGGGTTTCAATCCTTGTTTTTGTGGAACTCGCGCCCGGACCCAGCCGCTCGCAGTGTTTCTCAAGCTGAGACACTCTGTTTCAATCCTTGTTTTTGTGGAACTCGCGCCCGGACTTGATAGGGATGACGCGCCAAACGTCCGGTTCTTGTTTCAATCCTTGTTTTTGTGGAACTCGCGCCCGGACCTCCATCGCCCCCATGATCCACTGCGACGGTCGGCGTTTCAATCCTTGTTTTTGTGGAACTCGCGCCCGGACTTCTGATTGACTCGGCGAGACAGAGATACGGGGGTTTCAATCCTTGTTTTTGTGGAACTCGCGCCCGGACTCGGACAAGTGTGCATGAACAACCGCGTCCAGTCGAGTTTCAATCCTTGTTTTTGTGGAACTCGCGCCCGGACGCTCCCGAGGATGGAGGAGGGCGACTGCTACCAGATGTTTCAATCCTTGTTTTTGTGGAACTCGCGCCCGGACCGCCGGTGGAGCGGCTGAATTGGACTTCGCCGGGAGTTTCAATCCTTGTTTTTGTGGAACTCGCGCCCGGACGCCGCGTCTCTGATGGTCCTCGCCAACGCCGGTATGTTTCAATCCTTGTTTTTGTGGAACTCGCGCCCGGACATACCATTATATTTCGTAGTGAGGATAGATACTATGAGTTTCAATCCTTGTTTTTGTGGAACTCGCGCCCGGACAAGGTGACTATCAGGCTGATGGACGGCAGGCCGCCCCCGTTTCAATCCTTGTTTTTGTGGAACTCGCGCCCGGACTCTTTCATCGCCTCATCCAACTCACCGAGTTCGTCTCGTTTCAATCCTTGTTTTTGTGGAACTCGCGCCCGGACGACGTGAGCGGCCTGATTTCGATAGACGCTCCTCCGGTTTCAATCCTTGTTTTTGTGGAACTCGCGCCCGGACTCGAGAACCGTGTGCTCTTCCCGTCTAGTTGGAGCCGTTTCAATCCTTGTTTTTGTGGAACTCGCGCCCGGACATCGGAGGCGGGATCTCCTCATCGGACTCGCCTGCGGTTTCAATCCTTGTTTTTGTGGAACTCGCGCCCGGACCTCGCGAGATGGAAAAGAAGCTCCGAGAGAATGATCAGTTTCAATCCTTGTTTTTGTGGAACTCGCGCCCGGACGGTACAGGTTAGCTGGCGGGGACATGGCGGCACTGACGTTTCAATCCTTGTTTTTGTGGAACTCGCGCCCGGACAGCCCTCGCTAGGAGCTGGCCGTCCGGGCTACGAGTTTCAATCCTTGTTTTTGTGGAACTCGCGCCCGGACGTAGCAAAGCATGATGGCCGACGATGTAGATGTGTGGGGTTTCAATCCTTGTTTTTGTGGAACTCGCGCCCGGACGAATTTAGCCAAATGGTTTTGCAAAACATGCAGCAGGTGTTTCAATCCTTGTTTTTGTGGAACTCGCGCCCGGACAGAATCAAAACATGATGGAAACCGAAGGTAACACCAGTTTCAATCCTTGTTTTTGTGGAACTCGCGCCCGGACTGACAACCCGTGGTCGTCAGATACGACCGTGTCATAGTTTCAATCCTTGTTTTTGTGGAACTCGCGCCCGGACCTTGAAAGTTCCAACTGTATAGATGGACATTATTAGTTTCAATCCTTGTTTTTGTGGAACTCGCGCCCGGACTCTTACGGAAGATGCATAAACTGTAATTATTGCGAGAGTTTCAATCCTTGTTTTTGTGGAACTCGCGCCCGGACCCCGGTCTGATGGAGTACGTTCACTCCCAGGATTGGTTTCAATCCTTGTTTTTGTGGAACTCGCGCCCGGACATCTTGTCCTGACCGGCGTCGTCGTCATCCTCGAGTTTCAATCCTTGTTTTTGTGGAACTCGCGCCCGGACATTATTCTCGGCTATATACCATCCTTCAGGTACTAGTTTCAATCCTTGTTTTTGTGGAACTCGCGCCCGGACCCGTCCTCTCGCAACGGTCCAACTTCTGTACAGTGGTTTCAATCCTTGTTTTTGTGGAACTCGCGCCCGGACCTCGGGGCTGATTAAGGGAACGGCCAAGGGCTACTTGTTTCAATCCTTGTTTTTGTGGAACTCGCGCCCGGACTGCCGACGTTGTAGGCGACCTCACGGCCGGGACGAGTTTCAATCCTTGTTTTTGTGGAACTCGCGCCCGGACCGTCGATGGTGTAAAAGCCATTACTTATGATTCTGGTTTCAATCCTTGTTTTTGTGGAACTCGCGCCCGGACCCAACGATGATGATATACATCCAGCCATAATTTCAGAGGTTTCAATCCTTGTTTTTGTGGAACTCGCGCCCGGACATCCGGGTCCTCCATCGGACGGGCGGCACCGCTGGGTTTCAATCCTTGTTTTTGTGGAACTCGCGCCCGGACGGTACCAGCCACCGGGACAACAAGAGTATTTATTAGTTTCAATCCTTGTTTTTGTGGAACTCGCGCCCGGACGTTAACGGCGTTTATAGAACATTTAGAGAGATGGGTTTCAATCCTTGTTTTTGTGGAACTCGCGCCCGGACCCGGTATCCGGCTTTATCTTCGCTGTATGGTAAAGAGTTTCAATCCTTGTTTTTGTGGAACTCGCGCCCGGACCTGGTAGTCTACCGGGATCTCGGAGACATCTAGCTCAAGTTTCAATCCTTGTTTTTGTGGAACTCGCGCCCGGACCGGGCTCCGGCCAGACGAAGCCGCCGGATACTGCCGTTTCAATCCTTGTTTTTGTGGAACTCGCGCCCGGACGCCCGTCCGGGACGAACACCCTCCAGGGAGACGTTGGTTTCAATCCTTGTTTTTGTGGAACTCGCGCCCGGACCGCTGGAGGACTTCGCGCCATGACGCGATTGGCCGTGTTTCAATCCTTGTTTTTGTGGAACTCGCGCCCGGACGATGGCGTAGCCGTGAGCGCGACATCTCTAGCGAGTTTCAATCCTTGTTTTTGTGGAACTCGCGCCCGGACCATGATGCAGAAGCCTTCGGATCTTGGATATGAGGAGTTTCAATCCTTGTTTTTGTGGAACTCGCGCCCGGACTCTGCAGTGGATCTGGTTGCATGCCCGAGACATCGTGTTTCAATCCTTGTTTTTGTGGAACTCGCGCCCGGACATGAGAGTGAGATATTTACTGAGGTTGCTATACAGTAGTTTCAATCCTTGTTTTTGTGGAACTCGCGCCCGGACATCGCGGGTATTGGGTAAGAGTCCCGCAATCATGTTTGGGTTTCAATCCTTGTTTTTGTGGAACTCGCGCCCGGACGACATCGTGATGTGGAGAATGAGATCATCTTCTCTATGTTTCAATCCTTGTTTTTGTGGAACTCGCGCCCGGACAGTTCCTCCGGTTTTGGTCCTGAGCCCCATTGGGGCGTTTCAATCCTTGTTTTTGTGGAACTCGCGCCCGGACTGAGCAGGCCGACCTCGATGCAGACGGTTATGAGATGTTTCAATCCTTGTTTTTGTGGAACTCGCGCCCGGACGGAACGAAATCATCACGGATTGAAACATCGTACCCCGGTTTCAATCCTTGTTTTTGTGGAACTCGCGCCCGGACGCTCTCTCTCTGCAGCTTCGGCGAGCTTGACCTCAGGTTTCAATCCTTGTTTTTGTGGAACTCGCGCCCGGACACCATCTCTGGCATGATCCAGAGGTACGGGTATGTCCCGTTTCAATCCTTGTTTTTGTGGAACTCGCGCCCGGACGGGGTCATCCTTGTGGATGTCCCGGAGCTTGATGTGTTTCAATCCTTGTTTTTGTGGAACTCGCGCCCGGACAGCGGCCGATTTTCGTCCTTTTCCCTGTTTCTGGGTGTCAAACCGGTCTTTTCAGACCCTCCCTCCGGCATGAGAGGAATTTATCGAATCCCTTATAAATTCATTCCTGCCGGGGGGTTTTCTGCCTGTGCACAGACCCCCTCATAAGAACAGATGAACCGTTTCTACCTCAACCTCGTGACCGCCCCGAACCCTCTGGAGACGGACTTCCCCAGGCCCAAAAGCTCCGGGATCTCAAAGTTCGTGGTGAACTCGCCCCTGATCCCCGTCACCTTCTCGTCTTTAAGCCTGCAGATCTCCTCGGCAACCCCTCCCACCTCCAGCCTGATATGCTCTTTGGCCACGTACCCCAGCCCCTTGGAGGCGGAGAGGAGGTTACCCACCAGGATGCTCCGGAGGAGGTCTCGCCTCTCCTCCCGAGAAGCCCTTCGATATCTATCGTAGTTCTTCTGGTTGAGGGCGAGCCACGGCGTCGCAAACCGATAGCTCTGGATCGTCGAAGAGCAGCCGAACTCCTCGCTTCTGAGGATCACGCCCCTCTCCATGACGGAGTAGACGGACTCGCCGAGCCTGATCTCGTCGAACTTGTCGTAGATCTCCTTCAGGACCTCCGCCCCCTCGTTGATCCCCAGGACCAGGGGGCCTTCTGGAAGCATCTTATACTGGATGAGGGGGTATCGATAGATCAGCTTGTCCGTCACATGCTGGTGGAGGAGGGCGTGCTCGTTGAAGCTGGTGGCGAAGAAGCCGCGGAGCTTCGCCCCGTCTCCTCGCATGGGGGCGTCGGAGTGGAGGGTGAGGCGGAGGATTTTGAGGATCATGGTTTTATTTCCTCAGAAGAATATTGACCCATCCCCGGCCCCAGATCTTTTAAAACCTGTCGTTTTGTCATAAAAGTTGTCTAGCTCAACTCTTGAGATATGGCCAATATTGGAATCGTCCATTACTAATGTACCTGCAGACTTTTTAGGAACGGATATTAAATAATCACTGAAACATTTCTTCATCCTCAGATATCTTTTCGTTCTCTCTAGGTTATTTTTTTCAAACCGGAGATCCTGGTATTGCTTCCATATTTTCTCAGCGGTCTCGTCCAACTCCACAAATACGTTTGCCGCGGGGATATCATCCTCGATGAGCTTGAACTTCGTGCTCAGATCCTTGAATGCCAATCCTGCTATGCAATCTAAGCTATCCTTTGAATCCTTCTCGCCCATACCGCGCTTTACTGCCTTGAAATATCTGTTATTAAGCTCTAAGAACTCGGATTCTTCGATTGGCTCTTTGAATGGCATCAGAATTTCCAGGGTTTTGTCTATGAGGAATGGATCATAGATATAGCTATAAAATTCTTTTCTATCATCTTTTAAAATAAAAACTGTCACCAATCCTTTCTCTTTTTTGGATGAGCCCCTATTGCACCTACCCGCCACCTGATTGATTGAGTCCATGGGGGCAAAGTCCCTGTAAACTCTATCGGCATCTATATCCACACCCGCCTCGATAAGTTGGGTGCTGACGATTACCTTTCTTGGTCCATCAGAACCTTTAGTCTCTTTGATCTGATTTATCCTTTTTAACCTCTCTTTTGGTACAACGCTAGTGGATAGATAACACATCTTTGTATTCTCTAGATTCAGATCAGAGATATAATCATAAATGTTTTTGGCTGAGTTTATGGTGTTCAGAACAATCAGAAAATCCTTATCCTTCCATTCCTCCAAGTCTCTTTTCAGTATGGCTTTGAACTCATCCAGGGTTATTGTTCTTTCAATCATAGGCATGAGATTAATCCTATCTAGGCCCCTGAAGTACTCCTCTTTCCTCTGAGCTATCTCTTGAATCTCTCCCTTTCCCTCCTCAAAGATGAGCGGCTGGGTGGCGGTAATCAAAATGACATAGCTATTGAACTTATCACAGAGCAGCATTAGAGCATCATGGATCAATTGCCAGTATTGGTGAGGCACTGCCTGGACCTCGTCCAAAATTATTATAGCGTTTGCAAGCTTATTGAACTTTCGCAACTGCTTATTCCTATTGGAAAAGAGTGTATTGAAGAGCTGCCAGAAGGTGGTTACTATTATCTCTGAGTTCCACCCCTCCATGAGGAGAAGGCTTTTATCGGCCTCGTATTCTGCGTCACCGGTCTCATATCTCACATCTGCTAGGTGATGGTGCTTTAGCAGGAGCCTGGAATCTTTATAGGTTCCCTTGGATTTGCTTTCATCCTCGTTTTCATCGCAAGGTTTAGCAGGAATTTTGGTCGTATCGGATTCAGACTGTTCTTGTGGGAATATAACGCCATCAAAGACGCCATAGTTTTGATCTATGATACTCAGGAAGGGCAATGCATAGATTATTCTTGGCTTGATATCTTTCTTCTCTAATCGCTCTCTTAGTTTTAGAGCAATGGATAGGGCAGTAAGGGTCTTACCTGTGCCTGTGGGGACGTTCAGGGATATGATCTTTTGATCCAAGTTCCAGTCCTTGATTCTATCCATGGCCTCATAATAGATTTGATTTCTGAGGCTGTTAATGTTCTCTAAGTTGTCTGTAAAATGATGGGCTTTTCTATAGATATCGACTAGGTCCCCTGCCAAACCCAAGCGCTCAAGTTTAATACCATCAAGACCTGCATCGGTCTTATCTGCATCGATTAGCGCAGAATATAGAAATTGGTTTATGAAATATGGGTAAATATCGTCCTTATCGCTTAGATGCCTTACGAGTCGCCTTTCTTTAGCTATATCTGTCAAGATGCTACTAAGAATATAATTTTTAATACTATCAACATCGAGATCTAGGTTGATATTCCCTTCTGAGAGGAGCGTTGAAAGAATATCTCCTAGCTCCGTCATATCCATAGATTCTATCTGTTTCTTTGCCGTCCTCAGTACGTCCTCATCATCAGCATCGACATCGCTTATCTCATCCATAGCATTCAGTAGGTTTCCGTGATGTCTCTTTACCGCCAGGAAAGATATGATCGGCAGAAGCTCAGATATTCCTCCTTCTATTCTAGATTGCTTCAGATATTCCTTGGCCACAGAATATGTAAAGAATGCAGATAGAAGGCCATGATGGGTTGTCTCCATGGCTTTAAGAGATCTTCTCTTCTTCTCATTCTTCTCTGCAATGTAATCCTGAAAGAATTTGGTAGCCTTCCCAAAGTCATGAGTGACGCCGATTATAAAAGCCATATCCTGTAATAGGTTAGCTTCCTCTATGTTCAGAGATTTATCTGCAACCGTATTTCTAGCTATCACTCCTACATTCCGGAGGTGAACTATCAGGCGCTTGCCGGGGTGAGAGAGCAACTCAAAGGAATGCGATTCGCTCATGCTCATCGTTCTCAACCTCCCATAGATTTCTGGCGTTGGCTTTGATCTTCTCTCCATTTCTCTCAAAAAGGATTTCACTGTAATCAGTTACCTCTCTACCATCGTTCATCTCATTAGGCAAGGTTTCAGAGAAATATTCCTTTCCCGCTTCGAACTCAGGGCTGATTATACATTTTCCTGGCACAACGCTATCTATAGTATGGAGCCCTTCCTCTAACTTCTTTAAGCCAAATTCGCCCAAATAACCGAAGTTGCAGATGAGTTGGCTTAAACCCAGGCATGGCGTATAAATCGATTGATGGTTGGCCAGGAGTGACTTCAGGTTATTGCAAAGCGTCTCATCAGAATGAGCGATATAGATTCTATACTTCGGATCTTTCACGAACTCACGCCTGGTCGGATGCCTGTTCTTGATCATATGCATATTCTTTATATTATCTGCATTGAGATGATTCTCTCCGATCCTTATCTTCTTTATAGGCTTAATGATCTTGCAGCCTATTCTCGCATCCTTTCTGAGGAAATGCCTGAAATACTCCTCTTTATCGAGCCCGATGATAGCTCCTATCAGCCCTGATATGGCGGTACGCGGCGGAAAAGAATATGTGAGGGGAGAGCTAGTTGTGTAAATCTTCTTGAAATGGGCATAATCCCCCCAAACATCGAGCACTATCACTCTATCCGGCATCTAAACCTCTCTAAAAGGAGATTAGCTTTACATCTATGCCTGTGGTTGCCTTCAGGTCAGCCATCGAGAAAGCAACTCCCTCCCTGCAGAACCTCATCCTATCATCGACACAGACCTCGATATTCTGTATGGTATCCTTCTTCTCAGTGAGCTTCTTAACGAGCTTGGATATATCAATCTGGTAATCGCTGGTGTCACGAATATTTTCATGGGGCAGCTCAGTCTCCAATGTCAACATCTCGTCCAGATCACCGATATGATAGTTCTTTTTGCTGTAATTGACCTTAAGCAGTAGCCTCGGGACCTGTCCTATCTTAGTCCTGGTGATCAGGCTCTTGGTTCCATTCCATATTCCATCCAGCAAGAGCTGTACGTCATCATCTGTGAGTCCCGTAAGCTTGGCCGCGTTCTCATTTATGATGCCATAGAAGCGAATGAGTGAATAGGGCAGGAAATCCTCTTCGCGGAAGGTCTTATGTGTAGCCTTTGGATCTGAAGCGAAGGCTCCTGTGCCTCTTATATGTTTTATAGTGACTTTATGTAGGGATCTGCCCATCTTGAACTGAACAGGGCCTGTATAAGTGATCGCTCCTTTATCTTTCCTGGATTCAGAATCCTTACCTTCCTTCGTTTCAGCATCATTCTTAGCCTTTCCACCTTTATCTTTCTTGGATTTTACTATCGGGAGGACTCCCCCAAAGAGGCGGATGTCTATGCATTCGTGGAGGATTCTCTTGCGGTCATTTCCAAAGTTGCCTGCTCTCATCTTTGCGTCCTGAATATGCCCCTCCTCATCATGAGCGATTTCCTTGACAAAGATCTCCATATTTTGGGATTGGAGATAATCCCTTATGGTTCTCTTCAGCCTAACATCAGTAACTATGTTTATGCCAGTCTCTTCATCTATCCTCGGCTTATTCTCATCTAGAGGATCACCGTTTGGATTTGCATCCTTCACATCATAAAGAAAGATAATCTCAGATCTATTTGATATAGTGTTGCCCATCTTCATTCCTCCTCCTCAGTATCTTCCTCTTCTTTAACATCCTTGAACAACTTATGGGTATCCATTCCCAGGACGAAATAAAAGCTCAGCTCATCATTGCTCTCACTCCAATTTTCACCGGAAAGGATGAAATAGCGAGCGAGGATTTCCTCAAGCTCTCTGTAGTAATTTCTCTTATACTCCTCAAGCTTATTCTGAATCTCAGGGAGGAGTCGCTTGATGAGAGCTTCATTCATCCGAAGTCCATGTAGTTTATCACGAAATGGAGCAGCTTCTCTCTTTTGCAGTTGGTTGTTGAGCAAAAATTGAGCTAATACGCCCTCTAGAAAGGCGGCTTTCTTTGCGTTGCTGGTAAAGAATGCCTCATTGGATTGGAAGAAGCTCTTTATCTTCTGCTCCAAGGGAAGGCCCTCCATATCTTCTTTGGACAGCTCTCCTTCGCCTAGTTTATCCATACCCTTCATCTCCGATTCGATATTTTTGAGTATCCCAAGCTCCTTTAAGTAGTACAAAAGGAGGAAGCCGTTGAGAGTAGTAACATTTGTGGGATGATCTGCGTCGAATATATCTCTTATCCTTAGCATAATATATTTCATTAATATATAATAATCTATGCTATTTCCAACAAATATTTTGTTGACTATATCCATGAAGATCTTATCGAAGTTTCCGTTCTTCGGCATTACTTCGAATTTTTTCATCATTGAGCTGGATGGGAAGAACATCCTCACGACCTTGAAGTTGAACTCCAAGGGTCCCTTCTCCTTCTGCGATTCGTTTAATACCTTTTCATTATATATCCTGAACCTCTTATCAACCTTATTTTTTGTATCAAATATCGTTCTTAGCCTGGAAGGGATTATTCCGTCGATGGAAAGCAAAATATTGTATTGGGATTTAACCTTTTTATAGAAAAACAAGGTGGTGCTTATGAAGTCGCTTTGCTTGGCTACGATTCCCAATATTTCTCTTTCATCTGAAGTTAGACGTTTCTTAACCTCCTGGCTGATCTTCTGATCCCTCTTCTGATCCTTGGCTGTCAGTATGCACAGGATCTCCCGAGAATCTCCTCCCATGGCCATCTTTGGGATTAATAGGTAGTTGAAGCCATAAAAGTCGAAGCTCAGGTTTCCCTCCACAAATCTTTTTCCCAATTCAAGAATTGTGGCACAATCGAAGCATATTGGGGTATTCTTCCATGACTCGGAGATCTCGAAGCCCCCAGAGAGGTTTGTCAGATTGTCATAGGTGTGGAATGTCCATGGGATTGCAAACCCGTATACCTCAGGTTTCCTCTGCTCACATAAACAGCAAACACTGTTTTCACCCAATGAGGTTCCTTGAGACTTTTTATAGGAGTATTTGCCCTTCCCTTGGAGGAGCAAGATTTTCTCAAACAATGGATATTCATTAATATGCGAATAATCGTCGCCCTTTTCGAAGCCTAGCGTGATGATAGCATTGGTATCTGGATCTCTTTGAGCATATTTATTGCTAAGCTCCTCTAAAATCTTGTCCTTTTGACATCTGAGAGCTATGCTCATTTTTTGGATGGTATCTTTCTCATCATCAGAGATCTTATATTCCTCATAGTTCTCAAACCACCTCAAGAACCTGTCAAATGTTCTAGGAAGCTTGCTTGCCACCATGCTTGTGGGCGTAGCATCGGTGCCATTGGAAGGACCTTTTTTATATAAATACAGCGTTGGATCTTTAAATTCGTCCCTTACTACTCGGCTAAAGAAATAATCGCCGTCTATCTCCTCCAATACAATTATCAATACTGCTTTATATGTATCATTGGAATTTGGATTTTCGAGGTACGTTGCGATTGTGTCCCCGCCGCCGCCCTGGGTTTTTTGAACATAATCACCGATCCTTCTTACAGCCTCTATCACTGAAGATCACCTTAGACACAAATATTCCTATACGTGCAGTCCACGCACCTGGCCTTCTGCTTCGTCCCGTCGGGATAATGCCCTCTCTGAATTATCATAAGTATCTCGCGGACCATCTGCTCTGCTCTCTTATAATCTTTATCCCTGAGGTTTATCTCCTCCACGTGATGATTGCTCCTGGCGTAGCATACAAAGCCGCGGTTGACGTCGACACCATAATGCTCCGCTATGAGGAGACCATAGAGGGCTGCCTGGTACTTGTGGGTCCTGTACACGGTCTTCTTCCACTCTGCGAACTTGTAGTCCATCGGCGCGGCCGTCCCATCCTCCAGGAAGAGGACCTCGTCCACCTCCCCCTTGAGGTGATGCCTCCGCGACGTGAGATAGACCGAGATCTCCTTTCCCGTGCATTTGAGCCTCTTTCGGACGTAGTCCCGGTTCACCTTCTCGCGGCTCTCGTGAAGCTCCCTCCCCTTCAGCACCTTGTAGCGCCTCTCCTGATGCTCGGGTATCAATAGGCACCGCTCGAAGAATATGAACCGGGGGCAGAAGAGGTACTCCAGGGCGTCGGATACGGTGATGAAGACCTCGTCCTCCGTCCCCCCTTCCGCCTTCTCTTCCGGTCCTGGCGAGATATCGACCACTGGCTTCACCTCAGGCTTCATGTAATCCTCAGAATATCTTGGTGGTGATGATCCCGGCCACCAGCTTCCGGTCGAACCCCTCGCCGATCAGCTTGATCTTCTCAAAGCAGTCCTCGCAGATGGGAAAGACGTAGACCGAGTCCGACTCCTCGATCATCGCCTCGCACTCCAGAGCCAGGGAGTCGGCCTCGTTTTTATTGAGGTCGCCGAGAAAGGCGCTCTTCTGAACCCGGAAGAGGCCGTAGCCCTTGCAGATCTTGGCCACCCGGCTCCGAATCTTATCGTCGGTTATATCGTAGATCGTCCATACCAGCATTGGAGACTCCCGCCTTCAGACTCTGCCTTCAGACTCTGCCTTCAGACTCCTGCCTTCTCATCCGCATCATTCCTCTTCCTCTTCTTCTTCCGCTTCCAGGATGTTCACGTCGAAGTCCTCCGGAAGCTCCGTTCCGGGCCGGATGAGAGAGTTGGCGATCCTGTGGCACTCCATCTGAATGGTGTTCTTCGCCTTCACGTTCCGCCCCCGGTAGGAGATGGGCACCTCCAGGGCGCCGTTCACCGCCTCGATCAGGGTTGCCTTCCCCTCCTTGGAGAGGCCCACCCCCTGCTCCAGCGGCTCGAAGAACTCGTCTTTGATCATCCGCCGGGTGAAGAGATGGACGACGGCCTCATCGATATAGGTCCGGAAGATCTCGATGATGTCGAAGACGAGGGACTTCTTGTTGTAAGAGTCGGTATGCAGAAATCCCACGTACGGGTCCAGACCCGCTATGATGCACCCCTTCTCCACCAGGGAGTAGAGAACTCCGTAACCGTAGTTGAGCATGGCGTTGAACTCGTCTTTGGCCGGGTTTCTGCTCCTTCCGGGGAATCGATACTTCTCGGGCATAACCGATGAGATGGCTCCGAAGTAGGCCCGAGAGGCCATCCCCTCCAGCCCTAGCATCTCCTGCCTCCGAAAATCGATGCTGCCCCGAAGCCGCCTCATCTCCTCGCGGGATCGCTCGATCTCCTGGATGTAGCCGGCTAGATCGTCCCCCTTCTCCGGCCTCGGCTTCTTCAACCGGTTTAAAAGAGCGATCTGATTATCGAGCTTCTTAAGCCCCCACTCCTTGGCCAGGTTCAATCCGTCGGCGGTATCGTAGATCTCCAGCTGCCTTCTCCGGATCAGAGTGGTGCTCCCCAGCTTGGGATGCCAGATCCTGCCGTATGGATCTCCGTGGGCGTCGAGGAAGACGATGTCTATGTTGTTGTCCACCGCCATCTTGATGGCGTCCGTCGTGATGTATGCAGCTGTGGTGATCAGGATGCTATTGATTTTGTTCGCCGATACCTCGAAGTTTTTATCGTCCTTCTTCACTAAAAAACAGCTACCGCTTTTTCTCAGATAAGATCCATATGTATTGATCACAAGCTGCATCTTATTTATCACAACCTTGATATCTGAGATAGTTATTAAAATTTAAGCGTTTTGGTACAGCCTCCAGAAAATGCCTCTCCTTACGAAGGACGCTAGAAGATTGAGCTTTACAGCTTCTTGAAATACCGGACGACCCCGGCCCCCCTTCTTTCCTGCGGACTTTCCCGCCACGCTCTTCTACGCCCCCGGCGCCTTCCGGGCGGCCCCGACGGCGGCGCCGCCCGGCCTCCTGTTCAACTCTCCTCTAGCGCTCATCCTCTCCAATCCTCCAGGTCGCTTGAATGATAAACTGCTTATAGCTAAAAGATATTTGAGATACTATGGACATCGTACTCCGCGATCGGTTCACCGCATTATGGCAGAAGTACTTCCCCCGCACTGAACTTCCCATAACCCTGGAGTTCCGCAAAGATTCCAGCGAGGTGCAGAAGGTCCCGCCGCCGGAAGGCTGGAGCTGCCTCATCTGCCAGCTCAACCGGGTCAGGAAGGGAACGCCCCTCGTCTTCGACGCGCATTCGATCTCCTGCCCCGGAGGACGCATGTACTCGGGATATTCTGCGGAGCGCTCCCCCGACTTCCGCTACTTCCTCTCCCGCGGCAAGCCGGGCGTCCTCGAAGGGGAGAGGTTCAAACAGACCCCGGAGATCGTCGACGCTTGGGAGGAGAAGATCCCCCAGATCTCTTCGGCTGGAAAGAACATGCACTTCACCCGGTGGGACCAGCTGATGGAAGCGGACGCCCCCCAGGTGGTGATCTTCTTCGCCCGTCCCGAGGTCCTCTCCGGCCTCTTCACCCTCGCCAACTTCGACCGAAGCGATCCGAACGGCGTCATCTGCCCTATGGGCGCGGGATGCAGCTCCGTCATACTCTATCCCTGGCTCGAAGAGCAGAAGGACGAGCCGGAAGACGGGCCGAAGGTCGTCCTGGGGATGTTCGATCCGTCGGCCCGCCCCTGCGTCCCCCTCGACGTCCTGACCATGGCCTTCCCCATGAAGAAGTTCGAGAAGGCGGTCGGGTACATGGAGGAGAGCTTCCTCACGACGAAGACATGGACGAAGGTTCAGAAGAAGATCGAGCGGAGCGGGGCGCTTCACCGGAAGGGGTGAGAGAAAGGCTCCGAAGCCGCCTCGACCTCTCCCGGGATCCCGCCCCCCAGGATTGCGGGACGCGGTAAGCCCTGTCCCCCTCGTTTCCTGCAAACCTCCCTCCGCGTCCTCCGACGCCTTGCCCTCGGCGCACCTTCCGGATGGACCGCCTGACTGAGGAACGATGGAGACCTTCCCGAACCTCGAGGGTGTCCGGGCGGAGATGATTCTGGCGGAAGAGACGGGGGGGCGGCCAGGATATAAAAAATAAATATATATGATGAATGCATATAGTCTGGCCATGACCTGGAAGAAGATCACGGATTACTGGGCCGAGTGGATGATCTCGGCGGACCGGAGGGGGAACATCGGCCTCTTCTTCGAAGACGAGGGGCGGGTTTTGTACGACCTCTCCCACGAGAACTTCATCACCGTCCTCAACCTCCTCCAGGGCAATAAGCAGCTCTGGTTCGACGACGAGGAAGAGAGCTTCAGGGCCAGCACCGAGGAGCCAGAGTAAGAGGAGGAGGAGGACCGGGCCGAAGGATCGGATGAACGGGCCAAAGTATAGGACGATCGGCCCATATTCCTGGGGTTTTGATGGGGCCGATTCCCCCTTCCGCGCCAACAGCCGATCTCACCTTTCCACCAGCGGCGATCCCCATTTCGGGCAGGTCATCGTCAGGCAGGGAACCCGGCCACCTTTTCGGCCTCGTAGCCGCATTTGGGATGCGTACAGGCGTCGGGCGGCGGGCGGCGCGCTCTTGCGCCTCCGGCCGCCTCCCGGCGTTTGCTGGAGTGGCATCCAAATTTACCTCTGCTACAGTTTCTCAGTTACAGTCTCTTGAAAATCATAAAAAAGTTTCTCACTTATATTCTCATGATCTCCAGCTGAATCTCAAGGAGCCATATTTTCAGATGCTCCCCACCACCCCGGAGCCCAACAGGCGGCCCTACACCGCTCGCAAAACCGGGAGCTCTTGAAGTCGGTCTCGCCGATGGAGTTTGAGAAGGCCATAACGCACCTCTTATCGGTACAGTGGGAAAGGCCGAAGACGTGGCCCAGCTCGTGGATCGCCTCCTTTTTGGCCCTCTCCCTGAAGAGCTCTGGGTCGGGGGATAAGCCATAGAACTCCTGCCGGAGCCTGGCCAGGGATATTATCGCCCGGCTCCCGCAGGCGAGGCCGAAGATGAAGTTTGTCTCGGCGACGAAGATGTCCTCGTCGATCACCCCCAGGACGGCGTCCCCCTCCCCGGCCTCGGGCCCGGGAAGGGCGGCGAGGACGGACCCTCCCTCCAGCTGGCCCCTCTCGGGAACGCGGGCCTTTGCTGGAACGTCGATCGCCGGCCTCACCTGGACGGCGCCGAAGACCGAGCCCAGCTCGCAATCGAGAAAGGCGACGGCGTTCTGATCGACGGCTCCAACGGGCTGGAGGATTATGGTGGTCATGCCCATCACCTCGTTTTATCATCGACCGAAAATTGATGAGAATGTAAAGATGATCACACCTCAATCTCCGATTTTCTCGTATTTCTCCGACTCAGGTCCGCTTCTCGGAGAGGGATTTCTGGTAGGCCTTCCAGCCGGGGCACCAGCCGGTGTGCCACTTCCAGATTCTGGCGATCAGGGAATCCGGCTTCGCCTCGGCCCGCCGCCTGATGGGGCACTTCTCGCAGGTTGATGGCATGGTATCATGTTGCCCCAAATGATATAAGGAATTTTCTGAGGAAGGCGGACGAAGGCCAATTCCATCAGCACCGACCAGAATGGATCAAGAGACGCCATTTCATGAGCAGGGTCACGGGAAGTACTCGGCGGGAAGCCTGAGGATGCCGGCCGCAACCAGAACCACCACGATCATCGTGTATATCAGGGAGACGCAGAGGTCTTTGATCATATCCCCCTTCGAATACCCCATCTCCTTCTTCCCCGAGACCGCCTCCTTTACGCCCCTGTGCATCAGAACGAAGCCCAGGATGTTCGTGATCCAGTAGCCTACGACCATGGCGGGGAGGAATAGCTCCTCGGAGACGAGGCCGAAGAGCGCCCCGAAGGCGTAGGCCAGGGGTATGTTCACCAGGAGGTCGTTCCACCAGGAGACGGGCGAGAGGAGATAGCCCACCGTGGCGATGAGGCCTCCTTTGACCCTGTACTTTTCGATCTCGCGACCGGCGATCTCGATGGAATCGTTCTCGCCTTCCCCATCCTTCATCTCTGAGATGTAGGACGACTTTCCCATTTATTCTTTCGTTTCAAAGCGCCCCCGGATCAAGGGATCGAAAGAGTTATTGCCGATTATCCCGAAATTCAGAGGAAGCAAAGCGATCTATTCGCATTGAGATGAATCCGGCATCCACACCTGCGAGCTGAGACCATGTTTGAGATCTCGAGAGTCCAGATGGCGGCCGCCGCGATCCTGGCGGCCCTCCTCCTCTGGACCCTTTACGGAGCGTTCATGTCCATGAGCGTCAAAGAGCCCCCCTACCAGGTCATCCAGACCCTCGAAGACGGCATCGAGATCAGAGAGTACTCCGACCAGATCTGGGCGACGACCCTGGCCGAAGACCAGAATCGGGGGTTCGGCCGCCTATTCAGCTACATCTCCGGCGCCAACGATGAGCAGAAGAAGATCGATATGACCGCCCCGGTGGTCAGCGGGAGCGAAGATGAAGAGGCGTTCGTGGCCTTCATCATGCCCGAAGGTTTCGATCTTGAGGGGACACCCCGGCCCAGCGACGAGAGGGTGGAGATCGAGCTTGTAGAGGGAAGAAGGATGGCGGTAATCGCCTTCTCAGGATACGCCACCGATGAGAGCTGGAATAGGCACCTGGCCACCCTCCGGGATACGCTGAAGGCCCGCGGGATCGTGGCCCAAAGCGACCCGATCCTCATGCAGTACAACGACCCCTGGACCCCGCCCTTCATGCGCCGAAACGAGGTGGGGCTGGAGGTTGGCCTCTGATCGTATTTTTCAGCCGGAATTCGAGATTATAGTCTGCGACTGGGGCAGAAGATCGGGGATCAGGGTCAGGACTTCTTCAACCCGCCCTTGAGGTTTCCCACCGCAGAGAAGGCCGACTTCACCGTGGAGACGACCTGGTCGTAGAGAAAGACGCCGAAGATTCCGATCAACATGGCCAGGACCACGATTCCTATCAGAACTGCTATCACCAAGCTTATCAGGGTCAACTATTTTACACCTCGTTGAAGCTTCGTCAGCTCACGTGCCCAGGGGGAGAGATTCGACCTTCCGGGCGGGAAAGGGCTTCATCTCTTTGCAGCCCGTAAAAGGATCACGAGATTCGCAATCGCAATTATCGGCCAAGAGGCACGGGATTTTCTTCTTCTTATGCCCTCATCCGATAAAAAGGTTTGATGGCATGGCAGGCCCGATCGGGGGGGCCATTGTAACACTAAGTGGAGCTGCAATCAGCAAAAGATCGACTGACATTTCATACCGGGCGCAGAATAGAGCGAGGGGGTTTGCAGATCAGGCAGTTTTCAGCACGAGGATCTGCAAGTCTGGCCACGTCTTCACCAAAAGCCCGATATACGACCTGGGCCATGCGGTCGCCCTAGGCGATAAAATCATGTTGATCGGAATCGATGTCGGCGGAACCACTACAGACGCGGTTCTTATAGACGCTGGAAAAGCGATAAAAACGTCAAAAGTCCCGACCGACCATGACCACCTCCTGGAGTGCCTGATGAGCGCCCTCGACGAGGTGGTCCGGGGCGTCTCGCCGAAGATGATCGAGCGGGTCGTCCTCAGCACCACCCTCATCACCAACCTCATCGCCGAAGGGAAGACCGACCCCGTGGCCCTGATCATGGAGCCCGGGCCAGGGATGAACCCCGAAGGCTACAACCTGGGGGGCGAGGTCCACATCGTCCGGGGGGCCATCGACTACCGGGGAAGAGAGATCCAGCCCCTGGACGAGGGCCAGGTCAGAGATGCGGCGACCAGGATCTCCGAGCAAGGGTACAGGAAGGTGGCGGTGGCGAGCAAGTTCGGCCAGAGGAACCACTCTCACGAGGAGAGGATGAGAGAGATCGTCCTGGAGGTGAGCCCAGAAACTACGGTGGAGATGGGCCACCAGGCCTCGGGACGGCTGAACTTTCCCAGAAGGGCGGCGACGACGATGCTCAAGGTCGCAGCTCAGGACAGATATCGAGAATTTGCCGATCAGATCGCTCGGGCCGTCTCCAGCAGGAAGATCGAGGCCCCCATCTACATCCTCAAGGCCGACGGCGGCACGCTCCCTCTGGAGACGTCCGTCCAATACCCGGTGGAGACGATATTCTCCGGGCCTGCTGCCAGCACCATGGGAGTTCTCGCCCTCACCCCCCCCGGCCAGACCTCCGTCGTCGTGGACATCGGGGGGACGACCACCGACCTGGCCCTGATCCTGGACGGGGTCCCCCTGATGTCGTCGGAGGGGGCGAAGGTGAACAGCTACCTCACCCACATCAGGGCCTTTGCGGTCAAGTCCGTGGCCCTGGGCGGAGACAGCAGAGTGAGGGCCCAGGGCGAAGAGGTGATCCTGGGGCCGGAGAGGGCGGGTCCCGCCCGCTGCCTGGGGGGGCCCGAGCCCACCCCCACCGACGCCATGAGGATACTGAACCTGATCTCCATCGGGGAGCGGTCCCTGGCGGAGGAGGCCATGAAGAAGCTGGGCAGAGATCTCGGCTGCTCGGCCGGCGAGGCGGCCCAGAAGGTGGTGGACGCGGCCGTGGAGATGCTCCTCGATGAGATCGAGGGGATGTTCCTGGCCTGGGAGCTGGAGCCCGCCTACCGGGTCTGGGAGATCCTCCAGAAGGAGAAGATCAGGCCTCAGAACGTGGTCGGGGTCGGCGGCGGCTCCCTGGGGCTCGTACCCCTGGTGGCGGAGAGGCTCGGAGCCCAAGGCGTCATCCCCGAGAACGCCACCGTGGCCAACGCCATCGGAGCCGCCGTGGCGAGGCCCACCCTCACCCTCACCTTCAGGGCCGATACCGAACGGGGCTTCTACACTGTAGCCGAGGACGGGACCACCGGAGAGATCAGGGACCGGAAGTTCGGCCAGAAGGAGGCTGAGTCTCTGGCGAAGAAGCTGATAATCGAGCGGGCCGAAAAGATGGGGATCGGCGAGTACGCCTCAGAGGCGGAGGTGACCGCGAGCGAGGTCTTCAACATGGTCCGGGGCTGGTCCACCAGCGGCCGGATCCTGGACGTGAGCATGCAGATCCCCGCGGGCCTCATCCCCGAGTGGACGGGAGGTGGACGTTGATGACGAATCCAAGAGAAGAGAATATGGAGCGGGCGCGGAAGATGGGGCTGATATTCTTCCCCGCCTTCGACTGGGCGATATCCCCCACCCACCCGGAGAGGGAGGAGAGGCTCCTCTACACCAGGGACCAGATCTTCGAGGAGGGGCTGATGGACCTGCCGGAGGTCGAGGAGTTCAAGCCCCGCCTGGCGGAGCTCAAAGACATCGCCCGGGTCCACTTCTGCATACCCTCCGTAGAGTCCCTGGTCACCGAGGCCCACCTCATCGCCGCCGGGTCCACCCTGGTCCTCGCCGACGCCTACATGAATAAAGAGATCACCAACGCCTTCGCCCTGGTCAGGCCGCCGGGCCACCACTCCATGAGGGTAGCCCACGGCAACCGCGGATTCTGCAACGTCAACAACGAGGCGATTATGGTGGAGTACATCCGCCGAAAGTACGGCCTGCGGCGGGTGGCGATCATCGACACCGACGTCCACCACGGCGACGGGACCCAGGAGATCTTCTACCACGACCCCGACGTCCTCTTCATCTCCTTCCACCAGGACGGAAGGACCCTCTATCCGGGGTCGGGGTTCGTCGACGAGCAGGGCGGCCCCAAGGCCATCGGAAGGACGATCAACATCCCCTTGCCGCCCGAGACCCCCGACGAGGGGATCCACTACGTTTTAGAGGAGCTGGTCCTCCCCATCCTGAAGGAGTTTCGACCCCAGCTGGTGGTCAACTCCGCGGGCCAGGACAACCACTACACCGACCCCCTGGCCAACATGCGCTTCTCGGCCCAGGGGTACGCGAAGCTCAACGAGATGCTGGCCCCGGACATCGCCGTCCTGGAGGGCGGGTACGCCATCGAGTCGGCCCTGCCGTATGTAAACACCGGTATCATCCTGGCCATGGCCGGGCTGGACTACTCGAAGGTGAGGGAGCCAGACTACGTCCCGGGGAGGTTTTCGATGTCCAGGACCATGGAGGCGAATATCACGGGAACGGTGGAGTACCTCCAGGGGATCTGGGAGGCGAGGGATGAACTTACGGCGAAGGCCGTAGAGAGGGCGGGGCCCTTCTTCCGGAGGAGGAAGAACATCTTCTACGACACCGACGGGATCCGGGAGAAGCAGACCGAGTCGGTGAAGATGTGCCCCGAGAAGAGCTGTCCCGGCTACATGACCATCGACACCGACGCGGTCAGAGGTTACGGGTCGTCTGATAGCGGCTTCGGGGTCTTTGTGCCCTTATTCGCCTGCAAGCGCTGCCGCGAGGAGGCGAGGGAGGAGTACGAGGCCCACAGGACCGACTCCCGGTACAGCTACATCTTCTTCCAGGACAAGAACAGCGACAACTTCCGGCTCTACAGCACCAGAATGCACAACGAGCGGGTGTATTGAAGAGACTGAGGGGGAGGAAGCCGGCCCGGTGGGACCGGGATGGAGCCTGCGGGCGGCGGCGGGGCCGGGTCCGGCGCCTTCGCCCCTCGCTCCCTCATTTCTCCCCCTCCTCTCACCAGCTCCGCCCATCTGCGACTATGGGTTACGATTCAGCAGTCTTCTGATCCGTGCATCGATTTCCGATGAGATCGGACGCTCCCAACTCTCTTCTTCGCTCTGCCGCCGGAGGGGAAACGGAGGGGAAAAGGCCCAAAGCTCTATAATCTGCGAAGCTAAAATATATCGACTGATCAGCATGGCGAAATTACAAGGTGAGGCTGGAAAGACCTCCATGAAATTCAGCTCGGAGAAGGGCTTCAAGGAGTTCAAGCAGAAGTTCACCCTGACCAACTCTGAGGCGGCAGCTTTTCTCAAGGATCTGGCCCAGGAGATGGAAGCGGGTGGCGCGGTGGAGATCTCTCACCACGGCGCGTCCGTCTCCGTCGATCCTGAATCCCCCATAAAGCTTGAGGTGGAACTGGAGGATGATGAGATCGAGATCGAGATAAAGCTGAAGGCGAGATCGGGAGAGATGTGATACTGCCACGAGAGCGCTGTTTATGGCTGGTGATGATGTGGAGGGAAAAGAAGGCGAGATCAGGGAGATCAGGATCGCCTCCTGGTGGCGGAGGCTGGGGGCCTGGCTGATCGACATAATCCTGGTGGGAATTTTGATGGACGTTCTGGCGACGATATCGGGCATCTCCGGGCCCTTTTCCATATTCGGCTTTTGGCCCATGCCCGGCCCCTTCTTCCACCACTGGTTCGTGGACATCGGTCCCGACGACGGTCTCGTCCTCTTCGTCTACTGGACGCTCCTGGAGGGGTACCGGGGCCAGTCCCTGGGCAAGATGGCCCTGGGGCTGAAGGTCACCGACCGGAGGGGCGACGAGATCGACCTCCCCCGGGCCGCCATCGAGAGCTTCGGCAAGGCCTTCCTCCTCCCCCTGGACTGCCTCATCGGCTGGATCGCCATGCCCGGGTCGGGGCAGAGGCTGTTCAACCGCCTCTCGGAGACGATCGTCGTCCTCGTCGATGAGGCGGCGCCGGAGGGGGTCCGCTACCTGAGGCCGGAGTAAAGGCACCTCTCCCTCTCTCCGCCACTCCGGAGCCCATCTCATTTATTTCGAGAAAAACAATTTTTCGACAGGAATTGAGCAGGCAGAAACGAACGATTTTGCCATTCTGATTCTTGTTGATGTTTACTTAAACCTCGCTTCCGGGCCCGACCTTCCGCCCGTATCCGTATCTCCTCTGCCAGATTCGCCCCGCCCGGAGGCGCGGGATCAGTCCCGGCCCCGGAAGGCACGATCCAGCTCCTCCGCCGTCCGGGCCTGGTGTCTCTTGGGGCCTCCGACCTCTCTAAAATTCAAGCTTCGGACTTATCCTTCCATCTCCGAGACCTTCCCCAGCGCCGCCAGAACGAACCGGTAGAACTCCTCCACCGCCGAGATCTTCACCCTCTCGTTCGGAGAGTGGGGGTGCTCGATGGTCGTCCCCAAAGAGACCATATCCATCTCCGGAAACTTCTCCCCGATGATCCCGATCTCAAGGCCGGCGTGAATGGACCTGACCTCCGGCTCCCGGCCGAATATTTCTTCATGAGCGGCCTTGCAGGCTGCAAGGAGCTTTGAGTCGAGCTTGGGGAGCCTTCCCGGATAGCTGTCCCCCCTCTCCACCTTCGCCCCCGCCAGCTCCGCCGCCGCCCGGATCCTTCCGGTCGTGGTCTTCAGGCCGACCACCGACGACGATCGGGAGGCGAGCTGGAGGAAGAGGTGGTCCTCCTCGGTGAAGACGACCGAGAGGTTGGTGGAGGTCTCTACCAGGTCGGGGATCTCGGGGCTCCAGCGGAGAATTCCGCTGGGGAGGGCCACGATCAGGGCGACGGCCCGCTCCGAGTCCTGGGGGCTTGCGACCCTCTCGGGTGGGGTCAGGGGCGATACCTTTACCACCAGATCCGGGTCCACCGTGCGGTACTCCTCCTGGAGGGCGCGGCCGGCCGCCTCCACCAGCGATCTAAACTCCTCCGCCCCCGCCTGGGGCAGGACGACGTGGGCATCCGCCTCCCGGGGGATGGCGTTGTGCTTGTCCCCGCCCCTGATGGACGCAAGGCTGAAGGGGACCCTCTCTCCCGCCTCCCAGAGGACGACGCCGAGGAGCTTGATGGCGTTCCCCCTCTCCAGGCTGATGTCCACCCCGGAGTGGCCGCCCTTCAGCCCCTTGAGGACCACCTCGAAGGCTGCCACCTCGCCCCGGTCGGGGCCCACCGGGCGCACCCATCGGACGGGCAGTCGGAGGTGGGAGTTCTCGCCACCGGCGCAGCCCACGTAGACGGCGTGAGGGTCTTCGGTGTCCAGGTTGATCATCAACCTGGCCTCGATCTCGCCCTCCCGAAGCCCTCTCGCCCCGGACATCCCCTCCTCCTCGTCGAGGGTGAAGAGAAGCTCCAGGGGCCCGTGGACCGCCTCGGGGTCCTCCAGGACGGCGAGGGCCGCGGCGACCCCGATCCCGTTGTCCGCGCCCAGGGTCGTCCCCCCAGCCGAGACGAAGCCGTCCTCGACCACCACCCTGATGGGATCGTTCAGGAAGTCGTGATCCGTGTCCTTGTTCTTCTCGCAGACCATGTCCAGGTGGGACTGGAGGAGGACCTTCGGCGACCCCTCCCTTCCCGGGGTAGCGACCGCCCTCACCAGGACGTTTCCTGCCCCGTCCCTCCCGCAATCCAGATGCAGCCTTCTGGCGACGGAGAGGACGTACTCCGCCGCCCTCTCTTCGTGCTTGGAACAGCGGGGGATCTTCCTGAGCTCGTCGAAATGCCTCCAGAGAATTTGGGGCTCCATGCCGCTGAGGTTGTCATCCATCCAATACCCTCGCCATTTTTGTACAATAACGTAACTATAGATAGATGATGATCGGAGAATCTGGCGGTGGGTGAGATCGAAGATTGGTGAGATCGAAGATTGGTGAGATCGGGATGATGGGATGTTCAGGAGCCTTGTAGCAGACGAACCCCTCCGGGTGGGTAACTTTGTCCTGATACCGGTAGCAGAGGTCTATTCGTTCTCGATGGTCCGGGACGAGAGGGCGGCCTTCGCCGGAACCAAGAGGGTGAAGGCGGTGGTGGCTTTGGGTCCGGGGGGACCTGTAGCCCTGAACGTCTCCGGAGAGGAGCTCCTCCTCCTTGATCTTCTGGATCAGGTCTCGGGCCTCAATGAGCTGCTGGCAGCTTTCTCTTCTGAGAACGGCAGGGGAGGGGAAGAGATAGATAAGGTGGACCGCAAAAGAGGAGGAGCATGAAGGTCGTGGTCTTCTACAATGGCGAGTTCGGGAGAACCCTCATCGGTAACCTGATCAACTTCTCCGGATTCTGCATCTCCTGCGGCGACGCCTGTACCCTCTGCAAGTCGGGAAAGTACAGTCTTGCCGAGGACCTGGTCTCCATCGTGGAGATGCCCGACCCCGAGAGCCTGGACGACTTCATCGACGACGTCGAGCCCTACATCCCGAAGGATATCCCCCAGGCGGAGATCGCCATCGTGGTCAACGTCCACCCCGACATCATCTTCGGCCTCCTCCCCGTCCTCAAAGAGAGGGGGTATGGGGGGATCATCGGGGGGTCCGAACGGCCCCAGGAGCTGCCCCTGGGGCTGCGAACCCAGCTCACCGAGGAGGCGATAAGGATCGGGCTGGAGGCCGCCTTCGCCAAGCCCTTCTGCGCTCTCGCGCCCGATCCCGCCACTCCCGCCATAAACGCCTTCATGGAGAAGGCCCACTTCGGCGAGCCCAAAATCGAGATCGTCACTCAGGAGAGCCGGCCGGGGAAGGAGAGCATCCTCGCCGCCAACGTCGTCCGCAGCGCGCCCTGCGGCTCCACCTGGTACGTCGCCAAGAGGATGACCGGTCTGGAGACCGATCAGCCCGACCTCCGGGAGAGGATCTCCGAGGCTCACCACGCCTACCCCTGCACCGCCAGCATGGACCAGGACCCCGAGCTGAAGGACACCATCCTCCACAAGGCCGGCTACATCATCAGGGAGGCGGTGGAGGACGCGGTAAAGAGGGGAAAGAAGGTTGATTGGAAGGATTCTGGGACCTTCTCCGGCTCCGGAAGACCCAAAGTATCCGGATGACCACTCGACATCAAGTCGACGGAAAAATTCCGGGCGCTGGTCAGATGTCAGCTCCCGACGTGCTTCTCTTTTTTAAGCTCGTTTCGGACTCCATCCGGTTCCCTTGGACCGGCCACTTAAACCCGACTTGACTTGGTGAAAGATTTTCAGATCAACAACCCTGGTTGACCCGACTTAAAATCATTTAATCAAGCTGATTTAAATTTTGAGTTGTTTTTTTGGATTTCAGGCTTTATTTTGAGCTTAACCACAAGTTATATCTAGTTTAAGGCCTTATTGTTGGTAAATAGCTCCTTTGAGGTGAGGAATCCATGATGGACAAGTTCATATCCGAGCATCTCTACAACAAGGACATAGAGGTATACTTCGGCGGAGACGGAAACCAGCGGCTTCGGGGCAGGGTGGTGGGCTCCGCCGACGGGGTCCTGGTCCTGGAGACGAAGGGCAGAAGGGACTACGTGAACATTGAGAAGGTGATCGCGGCCTGGGAGGTCTGACCCTCCAGGCTATCTGGTCATCATTTTCATCCTGCAGTCGTTTTTCATCTTCTGGATCGCTCTATTGCCAGATCCGCAAATGAGAAATCCCTTTTTTGCTTTCTAGCAATGGGCGAAGTTTTGAGGGCGCTCCTCAGCTTCATCCTCAGCAACATTTCAAATAGAAGTCTGAATATGAGGATAATTATTTATATCTGCTTAACGAACTTGACCTATAGAGATCTTTTGCGGGTGGTTGGAAATGGATGAAGCAGTTTACCAAGCGGAGAAAGCGGATCTGGATCTTGCAGGCGTCGGGCAGAGGCTGGCGTCTTATCTTGTCGACGTCGTGGTCTTGATCATCATTTACATCGGCCTGACCTTTCTTTTCGGGGTCCCCATCGAAGAGAAGGCCATCTCCGGCGGCGATATCTCGACGACCTTTTATGTGGTTTACGTACTCATGGTGGCGATCGGAATAGGGTACTTCACCTACTTCTTCGGGAATGGGCAGACTCCGGGGATGAAGCTGGTGGAGATCAAGCTGATCCGAGCGGACGGGGTCGAGCCGGTCGGATATAAAAAGGGCTTCTTCCGGTGGGTGGGGATGGAGATATCGGGGACGGTGTTTTTACTGGGATACATCTGGATCCTCATCGACAAGAAGCGGCAGGGGTGGCACGACAAGATCGCCGGAACCTACGTCGTCAAGGCTTAAATTCCGAATTGGAGATCCGAGATCTCAAGCTTCACTTTTTTCCGGCAGCTCTTCACCCTCGCCGTCTTCCTGGACCCAGCCATCCTCCTCGAGCTCGCCGCCCCGATGCTCCGCCCCCCAGCGGAGGTTTCGGACGACGCCGCGGAGGGTCTGGACCTCTCGGTCGGTGAGCCGCGCCCTTCCGAAGATCCTCTTCAGCATCAGCATCGTCTTCTCGATCTTGTGCTGGTGGTACTCTGACTCCGTCAGAGCGGCCCGGAAGTGGTCGAGGAGGCGGGCCAGGTTCTCGGCCCTCGCCAGGGCGAGGTCGCCGGGCGGAACCTGAGATAGCTCGTAAAATAGAATGGCTGCGGCGTGAGAGAGGTTCATTATCGGATAATCCTCGCCTGTGGGGATGGAGACGACGATGTCGCAGGCCAGAAGTTCATCGCGGGAGAGGCCGTCGTCCTCCCTACCCAGAAGGAGAGCCACCTCGCCCGCCGTCCCATCGAGCCTCTCCGCCAGCTCTCGGGGACTGAGGCTCGGAACTCTGAGGTGGCGGTTTGTGCTGCTGCCCCTGACCCCGGTCGTCCCCACGACGAGGTTTGCGCCCGAGGTCGCCTCTTCGAGGCTCTCGGCGATCCTAGCCCCCTCGATCAGGTCCCTCGCGTGCGACGCCATGGCGCGGCCGAAATCCTCGATCTTGCAAGGGCGGACCAATACGAGGTCGGAGAACCCGAAGTTCTTCATCGCCCTCGCCACGGAGCCGACGTTCCCCTCGTAGAGCGGCTCCACCAGGACCACCCGGAGCCTCATACCATCATACCCTCATACCGTCATCCCTTGGAGACTCCCAGGGGCACGACCCGAGCCACCTTCCTCGCTATGTCCAGATGGTGGACCACGTCCACGACCTCGTCGCTCGGCTTGTACACCTCGGGGGCCTCCTCGGCCAGCATCTTGGGGGAGGTCGCCATCACCTTGATCCCGCGCCGGGTCAGGCCGTCCCTCACCTCGGTCCCGGCGTAGGTCTTCTTGGCCTGGGTCCTGGACATGATCCTCCCGGCCCCGTGACAGGCGCTCCCGAAGGTGAGCCTCATCGCGCCCCGGCTCCCACAGAGGACGTAAGAGGGGGTTCCCATGGACCCGGGTATGAGGACGGGCTGGCCCACCTCCCTGTAGGCGGCCGGGATCTCTGGCCTTCCCGGCCCGAAGGCTCTGGTCGCCCCCTTGCGGTGGACGTAGAGCCTCTCCTTCGAGCCGTCGACGGAGTGCTCCTCCACCTTGGCCACGTTGTGGGCGACGTCGTAGACCAGGTCCAGCCGGGCGTCGGCGAAGTACCGCTCGAAGACCTCCCTGGTCCAGGCGGAGATGATCTGGCGGTTGGCCCAGGCGTAGTTTGCGGCCGCCGCCATCGCCCCGAAGTAGCTGTCGGCCTCCGGCGTCCCCAGGGGAGCGCAGGCGAGCTGCTTATCGGGAAGCTCTATCCCGTACTTTCGGACCGCTTTGCTCAGAACCTGGAGATGGTCGGTGCAGATCTGGTGGCCCGCCCCTCTAGACCCACAGTGGATCATGACCGTGACCTGCCCCTCGAAGAGGCCGAACTGCTCTGCCAGACGCTCATCGAAGATCCTGTCCACCCTCTGGATCTCCAGGAAATGGTTTCCGCTCCCCAGGGTCCCCAGCTGGGGCCTTCCCCTCTTCCTGGCCTTGAGGCTGACCTGGTCGCTCTTTGCGCCCTGGAGCTGACCGTTCTCCTCGCAGTGTTCCAGGTCCTCCGGGACGCCGAAGCCCGCCTCCACCGCCCAGGCCGCCCCCCGGGTGAAGGCCTCGTCCAGCTCGTGCTCGGAGACCCGAAGCCTCCCCTTGGCCCCGACCCCGGAGGGTATGTCGTGGAAGAGGTCCTCGACCAGGTTTGAGATCATGGGGGCCACCTCGTCCGCCCGAAGATCGGTTCGGAGCATCCGCACGCCGCAGTTTATGTCGAAGCCGACCCCCCCGGGGCTTATCACCCCGCCATCCTCCCGGAAGGCGGCCACCCCCCCTATGGGAAAGCCGTATCCGAGATGGGCGTCCGGCATCGCCATGGAGTAGTTCACTATGCCGGGAAGGGTGGCCACATTTGCCACCTGGTCGATGGTTCCCGGCTCCACCTGCGCCAGGAGCTTCTCGGAGATGAAGATCCTTCCCGGCACGAGCATCCCCTTCTGGTGGCCCACGGGCACCTCAAAGATGTAATCATCAACCCTGTTCAGCACGGGATCACCTCAAACGTCCAAGACCACCTGAGCGGTCCAGATATCGTCACCTTCCTCTACGGCCTCTCTCTTGATCTCGAACTGGTGAAGGGTGACCGCCTTCACCTCCGTCTCGAAGAGGTGCCTTTTCGGGTCCACCCTCTCCCCACCGATCCGGCCGGAGAGCCTCCATCCGGCCTCGCTCTCCTCCAGGGCCACCTCGAACTTGGAGAAGACGGCCAGCTCCACCTCGAAGAGGTAGAGAATCTCCGACAGCCACCTGTATAGGAGGTCCTCCAGGCTCTCCGACTCCGTCTCTACGGTCCAGGTCTCATCGAGTCTGACCGTGGAGGGGTCTATCATGGCCCCCAGCATGGCGAGGGCGGCGTTCTCGAAGACCTCCTCCAGGCTCCGGCCCCGGGCCCGAAACTTGACATCGGCGGTGTGTTCGAGATACTCGAAAGGTTTCATCTTGATATAAATCAAGGGCAGCCGTTTATTAATAGGTTGAGGTCGGGCCGATGGCCTCTGCCGAGAAGGACCACCTCCCGAGCTTCATCATGAGCCTCATCATGAGCTTCATCATGAGCTTCATCGTGAACCTCATCGTGAACCATCTTGCGAAGCCCCCTAGTGAGCCATTTTTTATTTCCTGCTTATTATCGAAGATCCCAGCCTCGCCGGGTGGTAGAGGATATATACCATAGGTATATCGAGGTTCTGATGGTGAATCGGCATGGCGGAGACGATTGAGGAGATCGCATCCCGGGTTCGAGAGATGCGGGAGCTGTCCAAGGTGACGGCAGCGGAGATGGCAGAGCACCTCCAGGTGCCCCTGGAGACCTACACCTGCTATGAGGAGGGGAAGATGGATATTCCGGCGAGCAAGCTCATCGAGATCGGCCAGAGGCTCGACGTCGACATGAACCTGCTCCTCACCGGAGAAGAGCCGAGGATGCGGATCTTCACCGTGACCAGGGAGGGCGAAGGGGTGGAGGTGGAGAGGAGGAAGCAGTACAGGTACCAGAACCTGGCGGGCAAGTTCCTCTCCAAGAAGGCCGAGTTCTTCATCGTCACCATCGAGCCGAGGAAGGAGAAGCCCTCCGGCTACAGCCATCCGGGCCAGGAGTTCGATTACGTCCTGGAGGGGTCCCTCAAGTTTTCCATCCATGATCACGAGATCATCCTCAACGAGGGTGACTCCATATTCTTCGATTCGTCGTATCGGCACGCCATGGAGGCCAAAAACGACGAGCCCGCGAAGATGCTCGTCGTGGTGATGTAACAGCAGAAAGAGGAACCAAAAATGTCGTCTTTACTGGATAGGTTCGTCCCAAGGTCTGATTTTGAGTCTTACGAGGATTTCGTAGAAAACTTCGAGATTATAATCCCCGAGAACTTCAACTTCGCCTTCGACGTGGTGGACGCTTACGCCGACATGGACCCAGATAAGATAGCTCTGGTCTGGTGCGACGACTCCGGCGAGGAGAAGATCATCACCTTCGGGGAGATGAAGCGCGAGAGCGACAGGGCGGCAAACTTCTTTTCATGCCGGGGGATCAAAAAGGGCGATGCAGTCATGCTCTCCCTCAAGAGCCGCTACGAGTTCTGGATCGCCATGATCGGCCTGCACAAGATCGGTGCCGTGGCCATCCCCGCAACTCACATGCTCAAGAGAAAGGACATCGTCTACCGGATAAGAAGGGCCGACATCAAGATGGTCGTCACCATCGGGGGCGAGGGCGTCCCCGAGGAGGTGGACGGAGCCTGCCGGGAGCTGGGGAACGGTCGGGTCTTGAAGGCCTTCGTCGGGGACGGGGAGAGGAAAGGCTGGCTCAACTTCGGGGCGGAGCTTAAGGCAGCATCCCCAGAGTTCGAGAGACCATCTGGCGACGGGGCGACGAAGAGCTCCGACATCCTCCTCGCCTACTTCACCTCCGGCACCACCGGAAACCCCAAGATGGTCAACCACGACCAGACCTACCCCCTGGGCCATATCCTCACCGCCAGGTACTGGCAGAACGTCGAGGACGGCGGCCTCCACTACACCGTCGCGGACACCGGATGGGCCAAGGCCGTCTGGGGGAAGCTCTACGGCCAGTGGATCGCGGGCTCGGCGGTCTTCGTCTACGATTACGACAGGTTCGACGCGGGACGGATGATGGAGATGGCCGCGAAGTACGGGGTCACCACCTTCTGCGCTCCGCCCACCATCTACCGGTTCATGATCAAGGAGGACATGTCCAGGTACGACTTCTCAACCCTCAAGTATGCCGTCACCGCCGGCGAGCCTCTGAACCCCACCATATACGACAGGTTCCTCGCGGCTACGGGATTGAGGCTGATGGAGGGTTTCGGCCAGACCGAGACCGTCGTCGCCATCGCCAACTACCCCTGGATGGAGCCCAAGCCGGGGTCCATGGGCAAGCCCTCGCCGGGGTACGAAATGGTCCTGGTGGACAGGAACGATAGGGTCTGCGAGGTGGGGGAGGAGGGGGAGATCGTGATCAAGACCGACGGGGGCAAACCGATCGGCCTCTTCGTCGACTACCATCTCGATCCCGAGAAGATGAGGAACACCTGGCACGACGACTACTATCACACCGGGGACACGGCCTGGATAGATGAGGACGGCTACTTCTGGTTCGTAGGACGAGCCGACGACATCATCAAGAGCTCAGGCTATCGGGTCGGCCCCTTCGAGGTGGAGAGCGCTCTGCTCACTCACCCAGCGGTCCTGGAGTGCGCCATCACCGGCGTTCCGGACAAACTGAGGGGACAGGTGGTGAAGGCGACGGTGGTTCTGACCAGAGGATACCTCCCTTCGGAGGAGCTGAAGGTGGAGCTTCAGACCCACGTCAAGAAGATCACCGCCCCCTACAAGTACCCCAGGATCGTCGAGTTCGCGGACGAGCTTCCAAAGACGATCAGCGGAAAGATAAGAAGGGTCGAGATCAGGGAGAAGGACAAGCCCTATCCGGTCATAAACGTCCTGGAGTGCAAGGCCTGCGACCGGTGCGTCATGGCCTGTCCGGCCAACGTCCTCTCCCTGGGGGAGGAGCTGAACGCCCGGGGCTACCATTTCGTCGTCTATTCGGGGGAGGGCTGCACCGGATGCGGAAACTGCTATTATACCTGTCCCGAGCCCTTCGCCATCGAGGTCCACATACCGACAAAGGAGAAGTTCGAGGAGGAGGAGTGAAATGACCGCCCAACTAGTTGACGGAAACAGCGCCGTGATCGTGGGGGCGATGTACGCCGGATGCGACTGTTTCTTCGGTTACCCCATAACCCCCGCCAGCGAGATCCTCCACGAGGCCTCGAAGTACTTCCCCAAGGTGGGACGAAAGTTCGTCCAGGCGGAGTCGGAGGAAGCGGCCATAAACATGGTCTACGGGGCGGCGGCGGCAGGCCACCGGGTTCTGGCGGCCTCCTCCGGCCCCGGCATGAGCCTCAAGCAGGAGGGGATATCCTACATCGCCGGAGCAGAGCTTCCTTGCGTGGTGGTGGACATAGCTCGAGCCGGGCCCGGCCTTGGAAACATCGGGCCCGAGCAGTCGGACTACAACCAGGCGGTCAAGGGCGGAGGACACGGATGCTACCGGAACATCGTCCTCGCCCCCAACTCCGTCCAGGAGATGTGCGACTTCACCATCAAGGCCTTCGACCTGGCCTTCAAGTACAGAAATCCGGCGATAATTCTGGCCGACGGGGTCCTCGGCCACATGATCGAGCCCCTCAACTTCCCCGAGACGGCCGTGGCGCCGAAGATCGACACCACCTGGGCCGTCTGCGGCAACAAAGAGACGAGGGGAAACCTGGTCACCTCCATCGACCTCGACTTTCGAGAGCTGGAGGAGCACAACCTCAGGCTCCAGGACAAGTACGATCGGATCCGGGAGGATGAGGGCGAATTCGAGGAGTACAGGTGTGATGACGCCGAGGTGATCCTGGTCTCCTACGGGATCAGCAGCAGGATCGCAAAGTCCGCCGTGGACGCCGCAAGGAAGGAGAAGATCAAGACGGGCCTGTTTCGGCCGATCACCCTCTTCCCCTTCCCGGCTGAAGAGCTGAAGGCCCTAGCCGAGAGGGGTTGCCGCTTCATCTCCGTGGAGATGAGCGACGGCCAGATGAGAGAGGACATAAGGCTTGCAACCGGATGCAAAGACGTGGCTCTGGTCTCGAGGTTCGGAGGAAACCTCATCGGCCGCGATCAGATAATTGAGATGATAAGGGAGGTGGCATAGATGGCTGCAAAAGAGAAGGTGATAGGACCCGGCGGATTTTATGACCTCTTTGAGAGGAAGGGGGGCTCCGCCCCCACGGCCACCCATTACTGTCCCGGATGCGGCCACGGGATCTTGCACAAGATAATCGCGGATACCATGGCCGACCTCGGCATCCAGGATCGGTGCGTAGTGATGAGCCCGGTGGGATGCGCCGTCTTCGCTTACTACTACCTCGACTGTGGCCACGTCCAGGCGGCTCACGGCAGGGCTCCGGCCATCGCCACCGGGATATCCCGGGCCGAGGACGACGCCATCCCCATCTCCTACCAGGGGGATGGTGACCTCGCCTCTATCGGCCTCAACGAGACGGTCCAGGCCGCAAACCGGGTCGAGAAGATGGCGGTCTTCTTCGTGAACAACACCGTCTACGGGATGACCGGAGGTCAGATGGCCCCCACCACCCTGGTGGGAGAGGTGACGGCCACGACCCCCTCAGGAAGAGACCCTCGGGACTCCGGATATCCGATCCACATCTGCGAGCTCCTGGACACCCTGAAGGCTCCGGTCTACATCGAGCGGGTCTCCCTCGCGAACATAAACCAGATCCGTAAGGCCCGTCGGGCGGTGAGGAGGGCTCTTGAGATCCAGAGGGACAAGAAGGGGTACGCCTTCGTGGAGTTCCTCTCCCCCTGCCCCACCATCCTGAGGATGGACGCGAGAGGAGTTGAGCGGTTCATAAACGAGGAGATGGAGCGGGAGTTTCCCCTGAAGAAGTTCAGAGACCGATCCGGCGAGATGGAGCCGATCGAGAGGATGGAGAGCGACTACTCCAAGGAGTCCCTGGATCGGATCTTTGGCCTGGCCGAAGAGGAGTCGGTCCAGGTCCTCCTGGATCCTGACTTCGAGGTCAAGGGGGTCAAGATCGCGGGCTTCGGCGGCCAGGGGGTCCTCAGCATGGGGCTCGCCCTCGCCCAGGCCGCCTACCGGTCCGGCCGGTTCGTATCCTGGTACCCCGACTACGGCCCCGAGCAGAGAGGGGGCACCTCCAACTGCTCCGTGGTCATATCCGGGGAGCCTATAGGATCCCCAGTGGTCGACCGGCCCGACGTCCTCATCGCCTTCAACCGTCCGTCCCTGGAGAAGTTCGCAAAGGACGTCAAGAAGGGCGGCCTGATCCTCTACGACTCCCTGGCCGGAGCCTTCGAGCCGCCGGAGGGGGTCGCGGCGATCGCGGTCCCGGCGACGGAGATCGCCCTCTCAAGAGGTGTGGAACAGGCCACCAACACCGCCATGTTCGGGGCGCTGATGGAGAGAGGGAAACTCGGCCTTCCCCGGGAGGCTTTCGGCGGGGCTTTCAAGCGGACCTTCGCCAAGAAGCCCAAGCTCATACCCCTGAACCTGGAGATCCTGGAGGCGGGCGCGAAAAGCGTCCGCTGAAGGCTTCGACCAATCGATCCAGGGAAATGCCCGCCCAGAGCCGCATTTGATGCTGGAGCTTCTGGCGGGCGGTTTTATCATCATGGCTATTGAAGGAGAGGCACCTCTCCTCAGCTCGTATGGGCCTGTCTCCCATCCATCCAAATATGGTGCCGGCATCAAGTGTGGTGCCCCCGTCTCTCCATCAGGTATGGTGCCCACCATCACGTATGCTGCCCCATCTCCCCATCACTATGGTGTTGAATATCTCAAAAGGATCGGATTCGGAGATCAATCCCGAGTCGTCGCCTCCGCCACCAGTCGAATATTGTGAGTGAAAAAGGCGAGATGAGCCGCTGCAAGCGAATATCATCCAGAGATTCGAAACCATCAAATTCTGATTACGTGTACCAAAAAATACAAATATGACTGATACCTAACTATGGTTATCACGCAATGAAGGGGTGAGACTATAAAGAAATTTGCAGCGCTATTTGTATTGGTCGCGGCATTCTTTGCCGCTCCAGCAATGGCAGAGGACTGTGATAAGGGACTGTGTTGCGACCCCTGTTGTGAGGACGCAACCCTGAACTCCATGGAAGGTGCAATGACCTTCGGCAAGTTCCCCGCCAATATCAACTTCGACTTCGTCAAGCAGGGCAACCAGGAGGCATGGACCTTTGGGTTTGCGAAAGCGAACCCGATAGCAAGGAACGCCTTCAACCTCGAAAAGAATCAGGTTGCCGGGGCCATGTTTGACAAGAGCGGCCACCAGCGCCAGGAGCTCCAAGCTCAAGGAATTGGTGACCGAAGAGACAGTGATCTCTCCAGCACTCAGGTTGCCAACATAGAGATCATCCAATCCGGGAACCAGGTCGCTCGCGCCGTTGGGGCAGGAATCGCAGACAACCAGGTGAACATCAAGACCAGCCAGTCTCCCTGCACCTGTTGAGCTCCAGGAATATCATGGATAGAAACTGCAAGCCCATCGGCCTTGTGCTGATGGGCATATTCCTCATTTTTGGCACTGTCGGCGCCGTAGTCTGGGAGGGAGATCTCCCCAAGACAGCGGAGCTAGGCCGCCCTGAGTCCTTGAGCCAGTTCAGGAGTTTTCAAGATAACTTTTCCGAGCAGGAGGCTTTGAACTTCGACATCTTCAACCCTGAGGATCTGACCGAAAACCGCTCTTTTGACGCTTCCATCACCGATCTGGCGGGATTCTCCTTATTCGGTGCTCCCGACGATGAAGATACATTCCAGGGCGTGGTGGCCATCAATACCGAGAGGGGAAGCACTGTCAGGGGTGACGGCCAGTTCCGATCCCCGCCCACCGACTTGAACTACATGGATATCGATGTCAGAAACATAATAGTCATATCCATCAACACCGCCCGAGGCGGCAACGCCATCGCGACATCGGAGATCTTCATCGAGCCCACCCAGAGCGGCTCCTGCAGGTCCTGAGGCGACGGTGACTGAAGTTCCATCTTCAAATTTAAATCACCATTTTCAGATCGATGAGCCCCTCATGGATCTCAGCCGCGGCTCTCGCCGTCCGCCGCCGCCCTCCTCAACGCCCTGCCCAGAGAAAGGGAGAGGGACTCGACCTTCTGCCAGTCGTCACCACCCCAAGCCCTGAGATGAAGGGTGAACCTTCCGCTGTAGGCGAGGGTTCTCATGAAGTGGCCGACGTTCTGGAGCTCCATGCCCTCCAGGACCGTGCCCGAAAGCTCCACTTCTTCCCGGTATCCCGGTGCCCCAAACCGGACGGCGGCGAAGGCCAGAGCCTCTCCGGAGGGGACCTGGGAGGATCCCATTCCAGCGTCCAAAAGCTCGGCCAGAACCTGACCGAAGACGATGGCCACGTCCTCGACGGTGTGGTGGTCCCCCGTGGCAAGGTCACCATCTGCCCTCACCTCGAGGTCGAAAGCCGCGGCCTGGGCCACGATCTTGAGGATCTCGTCGAGGAGGGGAACTCCCGTATCCACATCAGACTTTCCCGACCCCTTGAGGTCGAGGGAGACCTCGACCCCGGTCTCCGCAGTATCTCTCCTGAGAGAAGCACGCATGATATGAAGGTCAATTCGAAGATATTTTAACTTATTCAGAGGATCCCTTCGAGACTTTAAGATATCAGGCGGCAGATCAGGATCGAAGTTTCTGGCTCCTCGTGATGGGCCGATCGAAGGGCTTATGTATACCTGGCTCATGTCATTCCGTTCCAAAGGTTGTAGATATGATAGATAAGAGCGAAATACAAGAAATTTTGGATGACTATGAGTTAAAAGAGTTAACTATTGCCACAGTGTGTTCTCATAGCAGCCTCCAGATATTTCACGGGGCTCGGAGGGAGGGGTTCAAGACCCTGGGGATTTGCCTGGGACGACCGCCGAAGTTCTACGATGCCTTCCCCCTGGCCAAGCCCGACGCCTTTCTCAGCCTGGACAGCTACGGAGCTCTCCTCGAGGAGAGCGATAGGCTCGTAGAGGAGAACGCCATCGTGGTCCCTCACGGCTCCCTGGTGGAGTACCTGGGTGCCGAGAAGTTCGAGAAGATGCCGGTTCCGACCTTCGGAAACCGCAGGTCCCTGGCCTGGGAGAGCGACCGGGAGATGGAGAGGGAGTGGCTTCTCAAGGCCGGGATCGACCTTCCGCGGAGGTTTGCGACCCCTGAGGAGATCGACCGCCCCGTGATCGTCAAGTATCACGGCGCCAAAGGCGGAAAGGGCTTTTTCATATCCAAGAGCAAAGGCGAATACCTGAGCAAGGTGGACTTTAGCCAGCGGCACACCATCCAGGAGTTCATCCTGGGAACGCGGTACTACATCCACTACTTCTACTCGCCCATCCGCTCCGCCGGCTACACCCTGAGCAAGGGTACCCTGGAGATGCTGGGGATAGACCGGAGGGTCGAGAGCAACGCCGACGAGATATTCAGGATAGGGTCCATGGACGAGCTGGAGGCCGCCGGGATATTCCCGAGCTTCGTGGTCACCGGGAACATCCCCCTGGTCCTGAGGGAATCGCTCCTCCCCAAGGCCTTCGAGCTGGGGGAGAGGGTCGTCGAGGCCTCTCTCGACCTCTTCGGCGGAATGATAGGCCCCTTCTGTCTGGAGACGATCGTCACCGACGACCTGAAGTTCAAGGTCTTCGAGATCTCGGCGCGGATCGTCGCCGGGACCAACGTCTTCATCAGCGGCTCACCCTACTCCGACCTGATCGAGGAGGATCTCTCCAACGGCAGACGGATCGCCCAGGAGATCGACCTCGCAAGAGACCTGGGAAGGCTGCCGGAGATAATAAGCTGAGAGGAACGATCTGGGAAACGCTCAGAGGTCTGATCGATCTGTTGCTCAGGGGAGGCTCGGGCAAAGGCTTATTTATCTTCCCCTGGCCTGAATTTCTCTCTTGTATGGCAGGTCTGATCGACACTTACAAGGATGCTACCGCTCTCCAGTGCTCGTTTATAGAGAAGCTGGGAAGGCTCGACCTGGAGAGCGTAAACGCCTTCGCCGATTCTCTGGCGACGTTTTTGAGGCCGAAGGACGAGAACAACTTCGTCTACGGTCTCGCGGCCGGGAGGAGCGCCCTCTCCCTCTACAGCTTCCTCCAGCTCCTTTACAACCACTTCAACGCCTTCCCCTGCACCATGGAGGACCCGGTCCAGAAACACTTCCGGAATACCAGGAGGAACATGGGGATCGCGGTCTCCGGATCCGGCGAGACCCCAGCGGTGAACAAGTACATCGAGGACATCATCGACCAGGGCGGAGAGATCAGGCTGATCACCGCCAACCAGGAGGGTACAGCCTGCAGGCTGGTGGACAGATACGAGAACGGGTCGGTCCTGGTGATCAAGGGGAAGACGAAGTACGACGAGGACATGACCAGGACCTCCAAGCTCTCGCCCATGGGGACGGAGTTCGAGCTGGAGGTCCTCGCCTTCCTCAACGCGGTCTTCAAGGAGATCCAGGGAAGGATCGATGGCCAGAGGGACGACTCCTGCGAGAGCTACCTCTCCACCATACGGGACTTTGCAGGCCAGTGCCGGCTCATCTCCCGGGTGGACGAGGAGAGGCTCTCCCGCTGGTTTGAGAGGCTCTTCCCCCGGAGCGGGAGGTACATCATCGGCGGCGTGGGGAGGTCGGGGCTTGTGGCCAGGGCCTTCGAGATGAGGTTCACCCACCTCAACAAGACCAGCTACTGGGAGAGAGACTTCAACACTCCCAGCTTTCAGATAGGCGACGTTTACGTGCCCATAACCGGGAGCGGAAACACCTACGAGTGCCTGGAAGGGGTGAAGAGCGCCTTCAAGAGGGGGGCGGACGTTCTGCCCATAACCACAAACCCCTCCTCGGAGCTGGTGGAGCTCTTAGCGGAGAAGGGGCGGGAGGAGGAGATCGCCTTCGTTCCGGTCGGCGAGGAGTACCTGGACCAGATCTGCGGGAGTCGGAGGACCACAAGCTGGCTCGTATCCGAGTACAGCATGCACAGGTATCCGATATTCGAGATCAACGCCTCGATCTTCACCAACAGCGTCGTCGCCGTGGGGGCCGAGTTTCTGGGGATCGAAGAGGCGGGGATGAAAAGGCTTCATGCATGAGACGGATCGTGGCCATCTCCGATACTCACCTCGAGTTCGGATCTGAGATCCCTGCGAGCCTGATCGATCTGGCAACGGAGGCCGACCTCCTCCTCCATGCCGGAGACTTGGTCAGCCCGGAGGTCTACGAGGCCTTCTCTGACCTCGCCCCCCTCGAGGCGGTCTGTGGCAACTCCGACCACCCCCAGGTGAAGGCCCGCCTCCCCGAGAGGAGGGTCGTGGAGGTGGAGGAGGCGAGGATCGGCCTCGTCCACCTGGCCGCCCGCTCCCGCGACCTCACCGGAGCCGACTTTTTGGCGAGGGAGATGGAGGTGGACGCCCTGGTCTTCGGCCACATTCACCGCCCCCTGGTGGAGGAGGGTCCCCGGCTCCTCATCTGTCCCGGAAGCCCCACCGAGCCCCGCCTTTCGCCTCCGGCGGCGGCGGAGATCGAGGTCGAAGGGAAAGAGATCCGGGCCAGGATCGTCCTTCTGGGAAAGCCCGTCTGCGGCTACTTCAAATTTGCCGAGTCCCTGGCTGAAAGATCGGCAGACGGGAGAGAAGAGTGGAAAGAAGTGATGAGGGAAGAGCAGAAGAAATAGCGGAGGGGCGGAGGGAGCAGAGGAAGCGGAAGGGAAGAGTGGAGGGAGTGGCAAGGCCTCCCGGCCATCTCATCCTCATTCTCCGGATTCGCCGTCCCGCTGGTGGAAGGCCTGCAGGTCGTCTATGGCGATCCAGCCGGAGCTTCCAAACTCGCGCCTCTCCCGGTCGGAGACCACGAAGAGGACAGAGGTCACGTTGCCGAGGTCGAAGGCTCTTTCTCCGCAATCGCTCCCGTCGGCCGCCATGCACCCGAACTCCCGGTATCCCGACTCCAGCTTCTTCCAGTCCGAGGAGGCGGTGTTAACAGGCCAGGTGAATCTGCTGATCGTTCCCCTGGAGTCCTCCAGCCGGAGCTCCAGGGCGTTGGCGGCGCCGCCCCCCCGGGCGAAGAAGGAGATCCCGTCGGTCCCGGCGAGGTTGAGGCTCCCGTTCCCGTCGCCGCCCGAGAAGGACTTGGTGATCCCCACCCATCCCTCAGAAGCCAGGTCGTAGGATACCCTGGTGGCGTTGTCCTCGACCCCGAGAACCGATCCCATCTCCCTGACCACGGAGCCCTTCCTGTCCTCGACGGTGCTCCAGCCCCCGGCCATGGAGTCGATGAGAAGGGGCCTTGTGACCACAACCTCGACGGACGCCCGCTCCGTCCCGGCGAAGTTGGTGGCGGAGAGGGTGTAGGTGACGTTCTCCTGCGGCGCCAAATTCATCTCGCCACGGAGGGGGACGGCCCCCACCCCCGGCATAATCTCCGCCTCGCCCGCGTTGGCGACGGACCATCGGAGGGTGACGGTTTCACCCAGATCCACCAGTGATCTGTCCGCCTCGAAGCTCTCGATCTCGGGGAGGGCCCGGGTGCTGAAGGTCCAGACCTCGCCCTGGGCCCTCTTTCCTATGGCGTTCTCGGCCACCACCTGCCAGCGGTAGACGGTCCCGGGGGCGAGGGGAGCAGTCATATTGACGAAGAGGTTCCCGGTTCCCCCGCCGCCACTGCGAACCGTCCCCACCAGCTGCATCTCCTCGCCCTCGGCTCCCAGAAGGACCCGGTAGCTGATCTTGGAGTTGGGGTCGATCCCTGCCGAGGAGAGTATGGGCGTTCGGGCACCGCCGCCGGACCACCAGAGGGAGGGCGACAGCCCGATCCCGGTGGTGTTGTCCGGGGGGCAGGGGGTCATTGGAACCCCGGGGCCCGGCGCCAGGGCGTATACCAGAAGCAAGGCCGCCAGGAGCGCCAGGAGCACCAAGAGGCCGGTCCTGGACCGCCCCCTGCGGAAGAGGCCGTCCGCCCTCTCGGCGGCGGTCATGAGAGCCTCAAATAAGCGATCGAAAGGGCCGGTCATATCTCGTCCTCCAAACGAACATTCTATCGGTCTCCCCGCTATCTGATAGGCCTCGATGGGGTATATACTTAACTTTCCTGATTGTGATAGTGGCATGATCCGTCGGCGGGCCGCCGCCAAAATATTTTAGGGTCCTTTACAGTCTAGAAAAGTTGAAGGCAGACATCGAACTGGCTCAACAAGGGGGCAACCCTCAGGCCCTAGGATGAGACGCCGAGGCGGATGAGGCCATTGTCAGAGGGGTGAGGCTGAGAGACTGAGGCGCAGGGCAGGGGGGATGAGATCCACAGAAAGAACCACTGCTGCTGCGAGGCCGCTCCATGAATCACCAGCTATGGAGATTTGTTGGCCGAGTAGGACTTCCTCTAGGTCATCGCCCCAAAGGAGCTGCCGGCCAAAAGCCCGGCGGTGAGGGCGGTCCGTCTCCCAAGGCCGGGGCATCATCCCTCCTTCCCCAGCTCCTCAGGCCTAGATGGAAGGACTATGGATCTTTCGGAGGCTGAGGTCGATGTCCTCATCCTTGGCCGGAAGGCGATCGTATTGCTGCGGCTCTCCCGAGATCCTCCGGTAGCGCTGGGGGGCTGGGATGAGGATGATCAATCTCTTACGATAATTACCGGTTTGCTTCGTTACTATCATATTTACTAAAATTAGGAGAGAATCTGGCGTTCCGAGATTGAGCGAAATGTTTATCGTATGATGTCTCTTCTGCTTATGTGGAGGGAAGTCATCTGTCAGGTTTATCTCGATTACTGGCGTTGCTAGCGTGCATTTTTGTGATTCAGACGGTCTTCGCACAGGATACGGAGCCGCCGAATGTGCTGAGCTTAGATTTCGGCCCCAAGGCCGTCGATACATCGGCGTCTTCTCAGGAGATCATATTCACGGCAAGGCTGACGGATGACTTGAGCGGAGTTACAGACGGCAATATTGGAGGCAAGGGCGCAAGTCCGTCACAAGCTCGATTCCAGAGTCCTTCGGGGAATCAGATATCTGACGTCCTCTTTGTTCCACCTGGCGATCTTATTTCAGGGGACGAATTCAATGGTACATACCAGAGCAAGATGACTCTTCCGAAATACAGCGAACAAGGAACGTGGAAGCTTCAGTATTTTCTCCTGGCGGACGATGTGGGTAACGCAAAATGGTTAACTCAAAATGACATGAACAACTTGGGCTTCCCCACCGAATTTGAAGTAGAATCCTCCGGAGATGTAGAACCGCCCGAGGTTTTGAGTTTCAACTTCGATCCCAAGTCTATTGACACCTCTGTTTCTTCGCAGGATATAATTTTCACTACTCATCTAACTGATTGCCTGAGCGGAGTTACTGATGGCGATATTGGAGGGAAGGGTGTAAGTCCGTCACAGGTCCGATTCCAAAGTCCTTCTGGGAATCAGATCTCTGACGTTCTTTTTGTTCCACCTGGCGATCTTATTTCGGGGGACGAATTCAATGGTACATACCAGAACAAGATGACTCTTCCGAAATACAGCGAACAAGGAATGTGGAAGCTTCAGTATTTTCTCCTGGTGGATGACGTGGGTAACGCAAAATGGTTAACTCAAGATGATATGAACAACTTGGGCTTCCCCACCGAATTTGAAGTAGAATCCTCTGGAGATGTAGAACCACCCGAGGTTTTGAGTTTCAACTTCGATTCCAAGTCTATTGACACCTCTGCTTCTTCTCAGGATATAATTTTCACCACTCATCTAACTGATGACCTGAGCGGAGTTACTGATGGCGATATTGGAGGGAAGGGTGTAAGTCCGTCACAGGTTCGATTCCAAAGTCCTTCGGGCAATCAGATATCTGACGTCCTTTTTGTTCCACCTGACGATCTTATTTCGGGGGACGAATTAAATGGTACATACCAGAACAAGATGACTCTTCCGAAATACAGCGAACAAGGAACGTGGAAGCTTCAGTATTTTCTCCTGGCGGACGACGTGGGTAACGCAAAATGGCTAACTAAAGATGACATGAATAACTTGGGCTTCCCGACAACTTTACGAAACGGCCATAGTGGATCTCTCTCTATCTCCGGCATGAAGTTCAACGATACCGACAACAACACAATCAAAGATGGCGATGAGTCCGGCCTTCCCGGATGGTCGATCGAGTTGCTTTTGGATGGAGAAGTGATCGACTTCATCGAGACCGACCTAGATGGAACCTACTCCTTTGACTACCTGGCTCCCAGTAACTATACAGTGCAGGAAGTCAAGCAGGCAGGGTGGGTTCAGACATATCCGCTGGGCGGATCGCATTCGATCACGTTAAAAGACGCAGATTCTGTGGGGAACGACTTTGGAAACCATAAAATCAAACAAGTGGATACCAAACCGCCAGAGATCGTTAGCTTTGATTTCAACCCAAAGGTGATCGATGCCTGGAATTCGTCCCAGATGATCACAGTAACCTCAAATATATCTGATGACCTTAGCGGCTTTGCGTCATCTGAGATCCGATTTTTCAGTCCATCGGGGGATCAATATATTGATAACAAGCCTCTATTTACACCTATTGATCCTCCATCGATGCAGTCCGCTTCGGGCAGGGTTGAAACTTGCGATACCGAACTAAGAGTTCCTCAATACAGCGAAAAAGGCACTTGGGAGCTGTCCCATCTGATCTTGGTCGATCGTGCGGGAAATGAAGCACATATGGAAAAAGATGATTTGATGGAGATGGGATTTCCCACCGAGTTCGAAGTGGTATCTGAAGGCGACAAAAAGCCACCCAACATTTTGAGCTTCGACATCAATCCCAAGTTGATAGACACGTCCAACTCCTCTCAGACAGTCACTCTAACCGCACATTTGACCGATGACCTAAGTGGATTGGGATCGGCAACCACTTGCATTACGAGGCCCTCAAAATGGTTGACCTGTTGTTATGGAGGAGGAGGCCTCAGGCCAGAACCGGATTATTATACATATGAACTTGAACTGGAATATCCTCAAGGTAGTGAAGAGGGGACCTGGGAGATCGCATCCTTCAACTTTAGTGATGCGGTTGGAAACAGGAGGGACCTGAGCAAAGAAGATCTGGAAACGCTTGGCTTTCCCTCCGGATTTCGGAATCTGCCGCCTGACAAGAGAATTCCCGGGCTTGCGATAGAAAAGAGAGCGTCTTCGAGCATTGCTGCCCCAAACGACCTATTGAATTATACCATCATCTACACGAACACCGGAGACATCTGCCTGTCCGAGGTGGTGATAACCGAGAGCTATCCAGAAGGCGTTGAGTTCATCTCCGCTTCTCCGGCGCCAGACCCCGGCACGAACAATCGGTGGACCATCGGAGATCTGCCCGTGGCTGCCACGGGTAAGATCATCGTGACCGTCAGGGTTTCTGAGCAGCAGGATCTCGAATTCTCCCGAGATGGAGATATATCCGGAGAAGGATTCGTAAACGTCAGAGGGAGCTTATCCACAAGCAAGAGACCCCTCGACCTGAAGAACACCGTTACGATTAATTCCGCAGAGACAGGCCCCGTGAGCGCTTCGGCCTCGGTGAATGTGGCCGATTCGGGAACGGAGCTCGAAACCCGCGAGCACGGATCGGGCCTCTATGATAGCGAGGAGACGTTGAAGCTCCTGACGGAGAACAAGTCCATCGAGATGAACAAAGATGTCTCGGCGACCTACGCCCCCACAACCCTGGGCCTCTACAGAAACCGGTCCGTGGCCTTCTCTTCGAGGTGGACTGAGGAGGCTCGGGCTAAGAACCGGATCACCGGCGCCAGCATGAGCGAGTCGTATCGGCATGCCGCGTTCATCGACGGGGAGTCGAGGATCTTCCTGGACGAGAACCAGTCGGTGATGGAGATCGATTCGACCTTCGAGGGCATGGGCCATTTTGGCTTCCTGAAGATGCCGAGTTCGTCGGACCGCCATAAGACCCCGCTATTTGAGGCGACCGAGGACTACACCGGGAGCTTCAAGGTGGTGGAGAACGTCGATGAGTACGGGTTGGGAGTCTCGTCTGAGAAGGCCGCCTCCGGCGCGGGCCTGGTCGTCGTCGATAAAAGGGTCGGCGAGAGCCAGAGGTCCTACGAGTCGGGCGCGGGCAGCTACGACTCCGAGGAGCTGATCGAGACCTACACGAGCTACATCGCAAAAGACATCAGCGTCGTCAACGCGCCGATGAACCAGAGCCTCACCGGCGACGTGTCGATCAACAGCTCGATGAAGTGGAAGGAGGGTATGCGCTCGAAGGTGCCCGGCACGAGCTACATCGGCGAGGAGTACACTTCGATAACCGAGCTCGACAAGGAGACGGTGGCCAAGGGCTTGAACGAGATGGACACGTTGGCTAACTTCTCCGGACAGGCTCGGTATAGGGCGATCCTGAAGGACGAGGTCGACTTCGATGAGGCTTACTCCGGAGACTACTCGGTGGAGCGGCGGGTAATGTTCTCCGGGACGGCCAAGTACGACCGTCCCCACCTGAACGTCACCAAGACTCTGGACGGTATCGCCGAGGAGAAGGAAGATTGTGATGCCTACAACTGCAGCAAGACGAAGTACATAGCGACCTACACCATATCAATCGAGAACGACGGGAACGCTGCTCTCGGCCCGATATACGTGAAAGACCTCTTCCCACCGGGATCGATCTTCGATGAGCCGTCGTCCTTGAGGCCAATTGAATTGACCGAGACCAGCGCCAACTGGACTCTGACGCACCTTGCGATAGGCGACGTGGCGACGATCATCCTTAAGCTTGACGTGACGAAGTACTACCCCGATGAGCTCGTCAACAGGGTCGAGGTCTGCGGCGGTTACGGCGACAGTTGGGTCTGCGCCTCGAACTTCAGCTCTCTCGAGCTGAACTGGCTCAGCTGCTGCCTCGACGAGACGGTCTCGGTGACGAAGACGGCGGAGGTCGACGACGTGAACTCGAACGTTGTCTGGTACAGGATCGATATCACCAACAACGACAACGTCACCCGTGCGGCGACGGTGACAGATCACCTCCCCGAGGGGATGGTTTTGCTGGACAGCATGGTTTCCTTCGCATCTTACAACGGCAGCACCATCACCTGGAACCTGATCGAGATCGGGCCGTTCGAAAGGGTGACCATCCCTTATCGGGTCAGCGCCCAGCACCCCGGCCGGTTCGTCAACTCCGTATTGGTCGACGCCAGATCCGTCGACGGTCCCGTCGTCCAGCCCGTCCGGGCGAGTTCGGTGATCGAGGTCGGCGAGCCGGCGGAGTGCGAGTCCACGGCCTGCGGGCTGTGGAGCCGGCCCAACTGGGAGTTCGAGTACGTCGGAAGCTACGCGGGCGACCTGACCTGCGGGGATCTGAGCTGAACCGAAGGAAGCTTCTGCCCCGCGGGCTGAACGGCGCGGGGCAAGCACTATTTTTTAAGAAGATCTCGAAGATCAGATCACAGCCCAAACCGCCTGTACGTCATCGCCGAAAAGGAGCTGACGCCCAGGACCTTCGAGACCAGGGCGGCCTCCCCCCCCTTCAGCGCCGAGGCCCGTGCCGGGGGGATCGGCTTTCCCCTCAGGGCGTAAACGGCGCCTCCGGTCATCTTGGCGCAGATGAAGCCTCCGGCATCGCCAGCGACGAAGATCTCGCCCCCCCTCATCTCGGCGGCGGTGAAGTCGCCGCACCTGCCGGAGACGACGAGCCTTCCCCCCCGCATCAAGACGCCGGTGTTCCTCCCGGCATCGCCCCTTACCTCCAGGAGGCCCGACCTCATCAGGATCCCCGCGCTCATCCCGACGTCCCCCTCCACCCTCAACGCCCTCTTTGCCCGGGACCGCGCCGCCAGGGTCTCCCTGGGGAGCTCGTCCTTAAGAACCAGCTTTGCATCGTCGAGATGGTTCGGCTCGCCGACCTGGCCTGCCCGGCCGCCCCGCTCTAGAAGCTCGGTTATGGATCGATATTTCCGATATCCGGTTAGATCCGACTCCACCTCGGCGACGTTGCCCAGGGGGGTGGCGACGCCTCCGCTGACGTAGATCGAGCCCCGGATCATGCTGATCCCCATCCGAGGACCTACGTTCCCGTCGACGATGATGGAGCCCGCCCTTTCGATCGGTCCTCCGCTCCCGCCGAAGCTGGCCAGGTCGACCCCCAGGCTGGAGGCCAGACGGCCTCCGACCTCGCCCCGAATCCGCACCGCCTCGCCCCGACTCAGCGCCTCCACCAGCTCCCGCCAGGTGTGCGAGTTGGAGACAACCCCGTCGGGGTCGAGGCGTGAGCCCTGATGCTGCCAAAAAAAGTCGAAGCTGAAGTCGCAGAGGCAGCTTTCTCCGCTGGCCTCGATCTCGATCAGAAGAACATCCCCGGAGAGAGCGACGGGGGGAGGAGCGATGGGGAGAGAAGGGACGGGGGGAGGAGCGATGGGAAGAGGTGCGACGGAGAGATGGAGATCGAGGTCATCTCCCGCCCACCATCCTCCGGGAGACCTTCACCCCGACCAGGGCGATGACTATGGCCAGAGCCGCGGAGACGGCCAGGTACTCGGTGCTCGACCCCGAGATGAGAGGCAGGTCCATATCGGCGCTGTTGACCAGGATGAAGACGGAGGCCGACCAGAAGATGAGCCCGGTGGCGAAGATGAAGAAGGGGTAGGAGTAAGACCTCTCGTCTCCCACCCCCTCGATGTAGAGGTCCAGGATCTTGCCCAGGTTGATGCAGATCCCCGCGGCCACGTACCACCAGACGCTGTGGTTGACGAATACCATCATCAGGACTATGTAGCCGTACCAGATGTCGCCGGTGTAGTAGTCCCAGAACTTCGCCGACCCCTGGATGGTGGCGATGAGGACCAGAGCCGCGGCGAGGACGTAGGTGATGAAGGCCACCTTCCCTCGATAGAGGTTCCCCTTGAAGGTCTGCTTGGTGCTGTCCATGAAGTCGTCCAGGCCCAGGCCTCGAAAGAGGAGGTAGACCCCGACGGCGGCCAGGATGGCGACCACGGCGAAGTCCGACCGTCCCAGGAAGCTGAAGGTCGAGTATATGAGAAGGGCAAGGCCTATGGGGATGAAGAAGGTGTGGCTGATCTTCGGGTCCCTGAAGACCTGCTTCAAAAGGTAGTAGGTGGACTCCAGGTTGTGGCTCTGCTTGACGAGGATCCTCTTCACCCCCTCTACCTTCACCCGGGACTGGATTATGGGCAGGATCGCCTCGTCCTCCGCCCCGTCGGATACCACCACCACCCCCTCGGGACAGAACCGCTCCAGTAGGGCGTCGATCTGGTGGGCGATCTTCCCGTCCGAGATCAGGCCGACGTTGGGATCTCCCGCCACCGAGGCGATCTCCACCGCCTTCCCCTGGGAGGCTAGGTCGTCGTAGACCTTGATCCCGCCGAGGATGGTGTTGACGTCCGAATCCTCGGGGTCCGCCAGCCCCAGCTTCAGAGTCGCCTCCACGTTGGCGGCCCTCCCTACGACGGGGCTCTCGATCCTGGCCTTCCGGCCCAGGTCGTCGTCTCGATCGATGCAGAGCACCAGGATATCCATATCAGAAATATCATCCGACAAGAACGTACTTAAAGATTCTCCGAGCTTCGGACCTCTAGGAGAATCTTTAGATTGAAAAAGGATTTAATCGCCGGGGGTGAAGAAGGACGATCATGAAAATTAAGATCTTCATCCTGGCGGCGGCCCTGGTGTTCGCCCTATCGGCTCCGGGCTTTGCCATCGCCTTTGAAGACATTCAGCACGGAGTCGAGGTCTACAACCGGGGCGCCGAAAACGCCCCGGATATCCTGAAGACCCTCCTCGGCGACGAACGGGTCCAGATAGAGATATCAAAGTCGGACGGGACCGTCCTTCTGGCGGGCCTGGAGACGAAGGACGGCCTGGTGGTGAACACGACGGAAGGGGAGATCGAAGACCCGACCATAGAGGTGAACGGCTCTGAGGAGGCGATCATCGGGGTCATCGAGTCGGACGATCCGGTCGCCGCCTTTGAGGAGGCGAAGGACCAGGGTGAGATCTCCATCGAGGGCAAGACCTGGTCAGCGAGGCTGAAGGTGGCGGCGGCCCTCTCCAGCACCGAGGTCCTCCGCTTCCTCGCCACCCTCCTCGGAAAGTGATCATCACCTATGATAGATCTATCATCGACGATGTCTCATCGATGATGTCTCATCGGTGATGTCTCATCGGCGATGTCTCATCGGCGATGTCTATCACCGGCGGAGGTCGATATTCTCCGCCACTATTTTATGGGCGCAGAAGTCTCCGCACATGGTGCAGACCTTCCCGTCGGCCGGGGCCCTCTCGGCCCGTATCATCTTAGCCGTCTGGGGATCGATGGCCAGGTCGAACTGCTCTCGCCAGAGCATGTCCCGCCGAGCCCTGCCCATGGCCAGGTCCTGGTCGCGGGTTCCGTTCTTGATCATGTCGCCGACGTGGGCTGCAATCCTTGAGGCCATCACCCCCTCCTTTACGTCCTGGACGTTGGGGAGGGCCAGATGCTCGGCGGGGGTCACGTAGCAGATGAAGTCGGCCCCGCTGGCGCTGGAGATGCTGGCGCCGATGGCCGCCACCAGGTGATCGTAACCCGGGGCGATGTCGGTGACCAGGGGCCCCAGCATGTAGAAGGGTTTCTCCCCCGAGAGCCTCTTCATCACCTTGACGTTCGCCTCGATCTCGTCCACCGGGATGTGACCCGGCCCCTCGACGATGGTCTGGACCCCGAAGTCGTGAGCCTGGTCCGCCAGCTCGCTGTTGATGATCAGCTCCTGGATCTGGGCCCGGTCGGTGGCGTCGTGGACGGCTCCGGCCCGAAATCCGTTGCCCATGCTGAGGGTGACCTGGTGCTCTTTTAATATTTCCAGAAGGTAGTCGAAGTCGCTGTAGAGGGGGTTCTCCTTGTCGTTGTGGAGCATCCAGGCCACCATGAAGGCCCCTCCCCGGCTGCAGAGGCCGCCAAACCGGCCTCCCTGCTTTTTGATCCGGTCGATGCAGATCCGATTGATCCCGGTGTGGATGGCCATGAAGTTCGTCCCCAGCTTGGCCTGCTCCTCGGTGATCCGGAAGAGGTCGTCCTCGGTCATATCCACGCCCGCACCGTGCTTTCTTATCGCCTCGATGAAGGCCTGGTAGAGGGGGACGGATCCGACCGATAGGCTCGTGCTCTCGATCACCCTCTTTCTGATCTCGAAGAAGTCTCCCCCGGTGGAGAGCTCCATCAGGGTGTCGGCCCCCGCCTCCTCGGCGGCCCTGGCCTTCTCCACCTCCATCTCCAGGTCGACGATGTCGCTGCTGGTGCCGACGGTGGCGTTCACCTTCGTCCGCAGCCCCTTTCCTATCCCACAGAATCGAACCTCCCGATAGGGGCTGACCGGTATGACGATGGTGCCGCCGGCGATCCCCCGCCGTATGAACTCGGGGGTCACGCCTTCGTCTTTCGCCACGATCTCCATCTCAGCCGTAATCCGGCCGGCTCTGGCGTCTTCGATAAGTCCCATGAACCATCACACCGAATTTGTCCCGAGAAGGTCATATTTAAAGCTGGCTGGAAGTCGTTTGACCGCGGATTTCGATCTCATGTTCCAGGAGCATGATTAAGGAATTTTTAAAAATAAGATCATATCAGAAAAATCAAATCATTCTTAACCTGGAATCTCCCATTCAATTTTTATATAAAAAGATTTAATGCTGATAAGATCGAAGATGAATATTAAGTCTGCAAATAAAGCATAAAGGAGATGAGGAGATATGGTGAGTTCTGATATCGAGGAAGCCATCGCCAAAGCGAACGAGAATTTCTCCAGAGGATTTGTCCAGAATGATGCCTCCATCACTGCTTCTGGATTTGCCGATGACGCAGTAATTTTCCCGCCGGATGCGGGGATGATACAGGGAAAGAGCGCAATTGAGGCCTTCTGGAGATCGGTAATGGCATCAGGGGTGAAAGAGGTATCTCTGAACACCGTAGAGCTATTGGAAGGTGGCGACTACGTCCAGGAGAGGGGGACGGGCGCGCTCAAAGTTCAGCAACCAGGAGGATCTTCTGGATCGCAGAATATCAAGTACGTCGTAGTCTGGAAGCGCACCCCTGGCGGCTGGAGAAATATGTGGGATATATGGAATAACTCTCCATGAAACTTCTGCAGAAGTATGACTGCACAGATGCAAGCTACAGCTGCTTGCATCCCGGATTCAGCCTGAGTTCAGGGGATCGTTGGGATCGTACAATCTGGGATCGTACAGTCGACGCATCTGTTCTCAGAGACTAATAGGCATCGCGGATCTCTTGCCGGCTGGATGGACTGAGATCGAGGGGCTCCGGGCAACCCGGCCCCTCTCGATGCCAGCAGCCAAGAACAGTGCTCTGGATTATCGATCTCAGAGCTATCGTTCTATAACATCGATCGAGTTTTTTTAGGCACCGTCCTCTGCAGCGGGCGGATCCAGGGCGCGCCTCCACCCGCCTTCGTCCCTGATCCCCACCACCACCGCCGGATCCGGCTCGAAGACCACGGTCATGGCGGTGAATGCGACGCGCTCGATCTCCGTCGGCGCCCCCAGGACGCTCCAGTTCGACCCGCCGTCCGGGCTCACGAAGAGGCCCGACCGCTCGGAGAGGAGATAAACCGTCTCCGGGTCCGCCGGGTCCGGGAGGATCTCTTTGATGCTGGATCGATCCTGCTCGTCCAGGGGTATCCCCTCCGTCAGGTCGGTCCAGGTCACTGCCCCGTCGGTGCTCTTGAAGAGGTCTCCCTCGTACCCGCCGGCGTAGAGCGTCTGGGAGTTTGATGGATCGATGGCCAGAGATGCTATGGAGTAGTCGAGCATCCCGCGGTTCGCGGGGCACCAGGTCGCTCCGCGGTCCGTCGACCTGTAGACTCCGTTGCCGGCAAACCCGCTCCATCCGGTCCCCAGGTAGACCACCTGGGAGTCGTTCGGGTCGATGGCCACGGACTGGACGTTGGTCTCGTCGTTCTCATCTTTCGGAAGGCCTCCCTCCGTTGAAAGCCAGATGCGCCCGCCATCGGTGCTGACGGCCGCCCCCCGGACGTCGTTGGCGACGAAGAAAACGTTCCCATCGCTTTTGGCTATGGCCAGGCGGGAGTTGAAGCCTGTATACCCAAAGAAGCCCAGCTGCTCCCAGTGGGAGGCCCCGTCGGCACTGGCGTATAGATAACCGCTGGCGACGGCGGCGTAAAGGGTGCCGCCCGCCATGGCCAGGGATTTGACGTCCCCGCCGGCCAACCCCTCCGAGGCCAGGCTCCAGTTCTTCCCTGAGTCCTCGCTCTTGTAGACCCCGCTTCCAGACCCCGACAGGCCGGTCCCGGCGTAGACGACCCCCGGGCTATCAGCATCCGCGAGAAGGACGTTGATGGTGCGGGGCAGGTCGGGTATCTTCTCCCAGCCTCCGGCCGAGGCGACATTTGCGGGGCCGAGGGCGAGAAGGACGAGGACGGCCGCCGAGAGGGTTAGGAAATTCTTTACATGCGAAGATTTCGATCCGTTCATCACATTTCCTCCTTTAACAGCAGCTTATGGTGTCCAAATTAAATTTTTAGAGGGAAAATAATTAAAGAAATAATATAAGTGTTCCTTCAGGAGGCTCCATTCTCCAAGGAACCCTCCTGAGGCTACAAAAGTAGAATGAAAGGGGAAGATGTACCCCTCTCAATACGTCCTTCATTTCCTATAAACTCTGACTCTATCCTTCTCCTCGATCCCCTGCGGAAGCTCGATAGTGAGATAGCCAGTGTAATTGTCCGCCTCGCACCATTCTCTCTGTTTTTTATCAAAGAAGTTGCTGGCAGTGCGATTGGCTAGAACCGCTACTATGTCGAACGGCTCTCCGATGTTTTTATCCACGCCGCCAAAAGTGACTGTGGTGCGCCAAGTTTCGTTAGCCTCAAATGTATGAACGCCTCCACACGGACTTATGGACTGCGGATACCAACGGGCGCTCGTTGGATAAACTAAGACCCAAATATCTCCCTCGTGGTCGCTGGTGCAATTGCCGTCGATATTCATCTGGACAGGAACTGGATTCGCTGGATCATTCTTAGAGATGTTGATGAACGACACTTCACCATGTAAATTGGCGTTCGAAATGTTCGGCGCTGGGGCCCATATTTCGGCATTACGAACTACTGTGATCCTCTGAGCCTCAGCGACTCCTGGTGGCAATCTCTTCCAACCGGTATATACGCCATCTTCACACCATAAATTTAGGGTGTCGCTGATATCTCGGCTGGCGTTCTGATCGGCGACGGTCAGGACAAGCCCGAAGTACTCCCCCACCTCTTCAGGCTGACCAAAGCCTACCCGAGCCTCCCATCTCCCGTTGACCTTGGGTGTACGCCATGATATGTTGCATGCATCAGGTGATTGGGGGTAATACAGCCCATTGGGAGCTACGACGAATACCCAGATATCCTCTTTCAGATCGGTAGGGCAGGTTCCCATGAGAGTCAGAATCTGAGGCACTCTATCGCCATCAGCAACGTTGGAAATTGAGAAGTCGGATTTATTCATGGTTTGAAGGTAACCTAAATCAACGGTTACATTATCTGGAGACACAGATTTATAATCCGTAGTTTTAACAGATCCGCTACTGACAATTATTTCATATGTTGTTAAATTTTCTGGGCATACAAGCCTCGATCCAGTTAACTCAACTGCTCCAACGTCATGGTCTACTGAAATGCGTTGATCGCTCTTAAAGACCAAGTTGAAACAGCCCGGCTCATCGCTTGGATCGACGCTGACAGACACGTTTGGAAAAGCATCCCAGCAGTATCTGACTATTGGTGGTTTGATGCCATTACCATCAGAGACTGAAATGATGGGGGAGCACATAGCCATAATCAATATCGTAGCAAGTAGTCTTGAGGCGGTAAATAAAGACATGACAGTCCTTTTTTGATCTAGACGTCTATCTACCATATAGTTCCCTCTTTTGCGATATACGACCAGTTTTTCAGTTGGTGGTTGTCTCCCACACATTTGGAATTAAGAGTATAAATTCGTAACGATTACCCATCAGAAATCTCTTCAAATTTAGGCTACAGATCGGGCGATATCTTTTAGGGGTTTGATTAAAATCGGCCTTTCTTCACGATACTAAAGATAAGAAGAGCTCCAAGTAAATTTATAGCCAGGATGAGGATCCCAGCGACGAGCTTCCGGTTCTCGCGATCGAAGATCGGGGAGAGGACGGCACCGAAGCCCCGAGGGGCCTCAATCGGAAGATCGACGGCCCGGTCGCCGTCGAGGTACACTGAAGTTTTGCGGCCGGCCGACACTACGGTGTACGACCCCCGATCCAGGCTCCTGAAGATGTAGCGAGAGTCGCCGCTGGCCCGGGCCACCAGGGGCCCGTCCCGCCGGACCTCGACATCGGCCACCTTCCCAGCGTCCACGATCAGGTCGCATCGCTTTGAGACCGGGATGACCCTCCCCTCAGAGAGGGGCAGATCCGGCCTTTTTCCCAGCAGGCCCAGCAGGTCCAGGAGGGTGGGGGCGAGGTCCACCTCCGACCAGTTCCCGGTCACCGCTATCTCGTCGACCCCCGGCCCCACGAAGACCGCCGGGACCATCACCGACTCGGCCAGGGAGGAGTACTTGGCGGAGGAGTGGCCGCCTTTGCCCCGGTCGGAGGGAAAGGACATCCCGTGGTCGGCGGTGACCAGGAGGAGGACCCCTCCGGCCTCGCAGGCTTCGAGGAGCCGTCCCAGGGGGGCGTCGAGGCCCGAGATTATCTCGACGTATCTCGCGGCGCCGAGGTTGTGGCCGGCGCTGTCGACGGCCCCGACGTTTACCATGAGCAGGAAGGGGCGCGTTCCCATCGCACCGACCACGTCGGCGGCCGCATCCAGGCCCCAGGCGTTGTATCCGACGTAGCCGGGGACGCCCCGCTCCCGGTTGTACTCGGGGAACTCATCCCTCCAGCTCTGGAAGAGGTCGGCCAGGTCCGAAGGAAGGTCGGCCTTCGACCCGACCAGGGGCTCGGCCCCCCAGAGGGAGTTGTCGTCGAAGAAGAGGACGCCGTCCTGCTCCAGGACCATGCTCATGGCGTCCCCCCGCTGGAGGATGGCCAGGCACAGGAGGCCCTCGGCCCTGGCTGCATCGAAGATGGTCGCCCCGGGGGTCCCCAGGATCGAGGAATCGGCCCAGGAACAGCCCGTCACCAGGACCGAGTGGCTGGGCCCGGTCTCGGGGACGGGGACGGTCAGGTTCAGAACTCGAGCCCCCTTCCCGGTGAGGTTGAAGAGAAGGGCTCTCTTCAGGGGGGTCCCATCGAGGGCCCGGGGCATGAGCTCGGGGTAGACGTAGGCCGACCCCATCCCGTCGACGACCAGGACGACCGCTCCGCGGGGCTGGTCCCCCTGGTCGGACAGGACCTCGGTGGTGGACTGGGCCGATCCTGATAGGGCGAGGAGGATGAGGAGGGCGAGGATGGGGCGCATCTCAGAAGTCGGTCATCACCCTGTACTGGTCTATCTCCGTCTGCTTCAGCTCACTGAGGAACTGCTCGGCGGCGTCCTTTACGTCCTTGGATGCGGTGATGGCCCGTCCGGTGACGATGATATCCGCCCCCGACTTGAGGGCCGAGGCCACGGTGTCCACCCTGATCCCTCCGGCGACGGCCACCAGGATCTTCCGGTCGGAGTCGGCTGCCATCCTCTTGATCTCGGCTATCGCCTCCCAGTTGTGCTTCTCCGCCTCCTGATCTATCGCCCGGTGCATCTCCACCACGTCCGGCAGGGCTGCTAAGGACCGGAGGACCGCCAGGGGGTCGGGGACGTTGAGCATGTCGATCACCGAGTATACCCCGGTCTTTCTCGCCTCCCTGATCGCGAGCTCCAGAGTCTTCCTGGGGGCGAGCCCGGAGATCACCACGGCGTCGGCGGTGGCGTCGGCGGCGAGCCTCACCTCCAGGTTTCCGGTATCCAGGGTCTTCAGGTCCAGGACTACAAAGGAGCTGGGCCGCACGTTCCTGATCTCCTTGACCACGGAAGCCCCGAACTTCTTGACCAGAGGCGTTCCCACCTCGATCAGGAGATGGTCGCTATCCGGAAGCTGGGAGAGGACTCTCCTGACCACCCCCAGATCCACCAGGTCCAGGGCCACCTGAAGGTAGGGCGGGTCCCAGAGCCTGATCACCCTGAACCCCATGATGGGGTGGGTCGACCTGTCCTTCTCGTAGAGGACGGTATCGATGTCCGGGAAGCTCTCCATGGCCCTCTTGATCGCGAGCTTGGTGGCGCCGTAGTTGTACCGATAAATGGCGTCGTAGTCCCGGGCCTGGGGGTGGATGAAGACGCTGACGATCAGAACCAGGTTCTCGACCTCGGCCCGGGGGATAACCCCCTCGGCGACGGAGTCGGCCACCGCCTTGGCGACGGCGGTCTGGGCGGGGCCGAAGATCTGGGCGGCCTGATCCATGTTCTTCACCGTCACCTTGGGCACAATCAGGGTGGCAGGTTTGGGCGGCAAGTTGGGCCTTATGACCGAAAGAAGCGGGGTATGTCCCGCTGAGAGTTGGGCAAGACCGCTGGCGAAGGCGATCCCCACGGGACCATCTTTGTCCCCAATTAATAGATCGATGTGAGCGAGTTCGGGCTCGTCCCCTATCAGCGCCTCTCCTATCAAAAACAAGCGTTCACCTCAAAAGCGAGAGACATCTCGCCGGTATTAATCCTTTTGCACTGAAAGAAGGCAGCCCGATGCCCGTCTCCTCAGATCGCCTTGCAGAGCATGAGAGGAAGGAGGCCATCCATCCACCTCAGATCACCTGCCAGTAGATGAGGGGGGCGAGGAGGAGGAGGGTCAGCCCGGTGGCCAGCCTGATCCCGGCTCGGTGGTCCTTCCTGAAACCGTCCACCTTCTCCGGGCTCATGCCCAGGGCGATGACCCCACCCAGGATGAGAATGGGGAGGATCACCCCCAGGTTGTAGAAGAGAAGATAGACGGCCCCCGAGGAGTACCCCTCCTCGGCGATGAGGCCCAGGATGGCGATGTAGACGGCTCCGACGCAAGGGGCCTTGACCAGGGAGAAGAGGGCCCCGAGGATGAAGTAAGAGCTGAACTTCCCCCGAGCCAGGGCCCCCTCCACGTACTTCTGCGACCAGCTGGCCTTGAAGAGGGAGCGCCCCCCCGCAGAAAGCCTCCTCGCGTCCTCGACGTGGACCAGCCCCAGCGCCAGGAGGAGGAGGGTCAGGGCGATCCGAAAGCTCGAGGCGATCGCCCCGGCGTGGAGGGTCTTCAGCATCCCCACCCCGAAGAGGTAGTACATGGAGAATATGCCCAGAGAGAAGAAGACCACCATGAGGATCAGGTCTCGGCGGCGGCCGGAGCTGGATATGACGGCGGCGGCGAGAAAGGCGAGGATCCCCAACAGGCAGGGGTTGAACCCGGCCAGGAGGCCGGCTAGGAAGACCGTGGCCATGGAGAGGGAGGAGACGTCGATCTCCTCTCCGCCTCCTCTTGGAGACGCCCTCTGTGAGGGGCCAAGTGCGCCCTCGAATGAGCTGTTGGCGACCTCCTCGAACGAGTCGTCAGCGCCCGATACCTCCGGCCCTTCGATCATGGACGAATCGGAGTCGAGGGCCTCCCGGACCATCTCCTCCAGGAGGGCCTGGTCGCCTTCGTAGTCCTTGTAAGCGATGGAGACGTTTCCCGCCACCACCGAAGGCACTCCGCCTTTTAGGCGGTGCTCTCTTACCACCGTCCTTCCCTCCTCAGTATAGACGTCGTAGACGGCGAGATCTTCGCCGGGATAATCGGCCAGGACCCGCTCCAGGGTCCTCTCTGCGGCGGCGCACTTGCTGCACCCGGGCGATGCCACCAGGATAATGTCCTCCGCAGCTGCCACCGGAAGAAGAATGAGCGGGGCGAGTACCAGGGCCAGGGTCGCGAGAAGGAGCACCATAGCTCGCAGAACCTTCGGTCTTCTGGAGCCGGCATCGGGGCAGAGCATCAGAGACGGAAGACGGGCGATGGCATATAAAAAGTTAATTTGAGCGGCCGGAGATCCCGGGCCGCTCCGCAGCGATCGGATCAAAATGCTTACTCGTCACCCGTTTCAACGGTCAATTCCGGGACATTCCCGTCTGAGTCCTCCTTGGAGGCAAAACCGACCGACGCATCATCATCTGCCACCAGGACCATGGAGAAGGGGCAGTCGGGGCACTCCTCGATGGCCTTCTTGACTATGTCGGTGACGTCGACTTCACACCAGCCCTCTTCGGAGACGTCGATGTTGGCATCATCCTCTTCGTCGTAGTCGGGCTTGCCCTCCCAGACGATGGTCTCCTCATAGAAGCCTTCGTTGTAGAAGTGAATCTCCACCTCTCCCTCGGCCTCGACCTCCTGGGCATATATCTTCAAGGTCGCAGATACGACGTCGTCTGCAGATTCTATGCCCAGAGCCTCTTTTATCTCGTTGGTATCGAAGTAAAGCCAGGACTCCTTCACCGGCTCGTCATCTTCGGAGCTGACCCACAGAATCTCCTCGGTGCCGAAGTTATCATCCTCGGCGCCTGCATCTATGTAAGAGTCCCCTTTCAGAACCTCTTCAGATGACCAGACCGCGGCGAAGGTCGCTCCCACCATCAGGACCGCGCAGGCAAGGGTGCAGCCCATTTTGATAGCATATCTCAAACTGAACACCTCAAGCACCCATTGAGCCGGGACGAATAAAAAGACTTGTGTCAGCTTTGACCTACATGAACCCTACAAAAGCCTCTCCGAGGCGAGCTATTGCGATTCTGGGCTCCATCGCCGGATGATGGCGGGTTTCGGGTGAGGGTGAGGCCACGTTAGCTTTATTAACTGAAGATCATCCTTAACCCCGGTGGGTTAGCTTGAGAAGTTCCGCAGATACCTCTCCCTTCCTCAGCGCGACGGCGATCCTGGGGTTTCTTCTGATCATGACCGCATCGGCCGCGAATTACCAGGCGGGGCCAGACCTCCAGGCGGCGATCGACCGGGCGGGGGTCGGAGACACCATCATGGTGCCGCCGGGGGCCTACGGCAGGGTGGAGATAACAAAGGGCATCGCTCTGGTCGGCGACGACGCGCGGATCAGCGCTGGAGAGCGGGATATAGGGATCAGGATCCAGGCGGACGAGGTGACGGTCTCGGGGTTCACCGTCGAGGGCGGGTTTTACGGGATCCACCTCACCAACTCCGAGAACTGCACCATCTCCAACAACACCGTCACCGGCTGTGTCCAGTGGGGTATCGGCCTCGTCTTCTCCGACAACAACAGGATCGAGAACAACGTCGCGAACTACAACGGCCTCGGTGGCGAGGGTTGGTACGGCATTTACCTCTCCAACTCCAACCGGAACCTGATCTCAGGGAACGTGGCCAGCGACAACGGCGAGTACGGAATATGTCTCTTCCCCGCCTGCTCCGAGAACGTCATCCGGGAGAATGCGGCGGAAAGGAACGACTACGGAATCTACGCCTTCACCGACTGCAGAGAAAACCTGATCCATAAGAACCGGCTGACCAACAACAGGATCTCCGGGATCAAGCTGATCCACGGCTGCACCAACAACCACATCCTGGAGAACGAGATCTCCGGAAACGAGGTCTCGGGCATATTTCTTCAGGAGGGGTCGGGGTACAACCTGATCAGGGGAAACGAGATCGCGAACAACCCCTCTTTCGGAATCCAGATTCAGGAAGGGCCCGACGGAAACAACACCATCCTGGAGAACAACATCTCCGAGAGCCAGAAGGGGATCTTCGTCAACACCGACGGAAATCACATCTACAAAAACAGGATCTTCGACTGCGTCATCCCCGCCGAGGATAGAGGGACGAGCCAGTGGTATGCGGACTACCCCGATGGGGGCAACTTCTGGGGCGACTACATCGGGTCCGACGAGTTCGGCGGCCCGGGCCAGAACGTATCGGGCGGCGACGGCTTCATCGATCAGCCTTACGTCATCAACGAGAGGGCGAGAGACGTGTATCCGGTCATGGGTGAGCTGGTCCTCCCTCTCCAGATAATGGACGCCTCCGTCTATCCGGCCCGGACACAGGTGGGAACCCCGGTTTCGGTGGAGGCGGTAGTCGAGTCCAAATACGGGGTCGCTCAGGTATCGGCCCGGACCAAAAGCCTCCAGAGGTCCTCAGATCCCAGCAGCTACGTCAGGATGGATCCCTCCGCAGACGGCCTATACGCCGGCACCCTCCAGACCGCCCTGATGGGAGAGGGAAGGTATGAGATCGTCCTCTTCGCAAAAGACGCAAAAGGGTATGAGGTGGAGGAGACGATAGGGGAGTTGGAGCTTCTGCCGAGGTCCGGATGGGACTTCAACGAGGCCCTCTCTCAGCAGCTTTAATATGATCACACTTCGATTTTGTTAGGGGAAAGAACATGCTAGGGGTTAGAAGAAAGGATAATTCAGCTGAAGGGGCAGGTCCAGCTGGCCGCGGGTTCGGTAGTCTTTGGTCCGGGGCGGCCCTGGCGATCCTGGCCATAGCGGCGATATTCGCTCTGGTCGCATCGGTGGCCGCAGATATAGAGCTTGACGAGGAGCACGCGGGCAAATGGGACTGTCCGGAATGTAAAGGTCAGTCCAACTCCAGCCTTGCCATCTTCGACTTTCTGGGCCACGATCCGACGGCGGTAGAGACTCCGGAGCTCAATTCGGCCCAGCAGGCGCGGGCCGATATGGAGGCCGGAACGGAGGAGACCAAGGAGCTCAATTCAGCCCAGCAGGCGCGAGCTGATATGGAGGCAGGAAAGGAGGCCGAGGCGGATCTGAATACGGCTCAGAGGGCTCGGGCCGAGATGGAGGCCGCAAGGGCCGAGACCGGCAGCAGGGACTATGTCCACGGCGAGTTCCTCGTCTCTGCAGAAGATGCCGAGGACGCCGATGTGATCCTGGACGTGGGATCTTACTACGAGACGTCCCACATCAAAGGGGCGATCCCCCTCTACTGGGAGGAGCTCCTGGACGAGAACAACAATCCGAAGTCCGCCCAAGAGATGGCCGAGATATTCGGGAACGCCGGAATATCCCCTCAGGACTCGGTGGTGGTCTACGGCAGATGCGAACCCTGTGATGACATATCCGTCGCACCCTTCGTCTTCTGGGCCATGAGGTACGTCGGCCACGACGAGGTCATGGTCCTGGACGGCGGGCTGAACGCCTGGATCTCTGCGGGGCTGGCGACGGAGACCATGGCCAACGCGAGGCCGGCTGCGAACTACACCCCCCAGGTCAGATCTGACCTCCTGGCCTCATACGATGAGGTGGCCAGCGGCGACCGGCAGCTGGTCGATGCGCGAGTCCTCGAGGACTTCGCGGCCTACAAAATAGCGGGCGCCATCCACATCGACTACGACGAGGTCCAGACCAGCGAGATCATGAAGGGGAGCGATGACCTGACCGACGTCTTCGCCGGCCTCGAAGAGGACGGGCCCATCGTCGTCTACTCCTATGCCGGCGCCAGGGCGGCGATGGTCTGGCTCGCCCTCCAGCTTATGGGATACGAGTCGAGCGTCTACTCCTTCAACGACTGGGAGGAAAATAGTCCCCCCGTGAAGGCCATCCTCAAGAATGCTCGGGCCGACCCCAACCCCGCAAGGCCGGGTCCGGTCAACATTTACGCCGTCTTTGAGGTCGTCTCCGACGAGAGCTCGGATGGAGAGATCTCCACCGCGGAAGCGGTGGAAGAGGTGACGACTGACGAGAATACCACCGAAGACGGAGAGATTGTGACCGTCGATGAGATCGTCCCGGAGGGGAACCTCTCCGACCTAGAAAACGGGACCGTGGACGGGGCTGAGATCGAGGAGATCATATCGGAGGCCGAGTCCCTGGAAGAGCCCACGGTGAAGACGATGGGCTGCGTCGCCTGCTTCGATCCCGTCACCCTCTACGCCTCAGGCTCAAACCCCTCCAATGCCGTAGGAGTCAAGCTGGGGATGATCGGAAGCTCAGACCTTGCGCCGATCACCGCCGCCGGTGCCCTGATCCAGGACTCCCAAGGAGAGGTGATGGCCACCATCGAGCTCGCACCTGCTCCGAGCGGCGAGTATCTGGGGACCTGGGACGCCACCGGCGCCCCCGACGGTACCTACACCGTCACCCTGGCCGCGGCGGCGGGGGGAGAGACCTCCTACTTCGAGGACGTGCTGACGATAGAGATCGACAGCTCGATTCCGGTACAGGAGCCGGAGACGACTACCGATGCGTCCACCGATGCGTCCACCAATGGCGTCAGAAAGCTGGGAAGTTATTAATCGGATGAAGACGTAAAACGAGGAGATGAGCCGCCGAAGCCTCCTATTTTTTCTCGCCCTGGTGGCGATCGTCTGGACCGCCTCCAGCGGCGAGGCCATCTCCATCTCCGTAAAACCGCCAGAGGAGGTTACGCCACGCTGGTTCCTCCAGAGGTTCGATGACGTCATCCGCTCCGATGACGATGCAGAGCCTCCAGTCATCCTCTACGCCCACGTCTTGCCCGAGATCGTGGAGCGAGGCGACCCCCATGTCGAGATCAGCGCCTGGGTGAATGACGACGTCGCGGTAGACGCGGTCTACGCCGAGGTGGGGGATCTTTTCATACCCATGATCGACCTGGCCCGGACCGGGAGGTACGAGGGTCGTTGCGGCTCCAACCTTCCCCCCGGAGACCACCGCATCGTGATCATCGCCGTCGACCGGGCGGGAAATGCCGCCCGGTCCGACGACCTGGTTCTCAGGGTCCAGGACCCTCTGGACCAGAACTCCAACCGGATAGAGGACAGCCTGGAGAGGCTCGAAGATGAAGAGCTCCGGGTCATAGTCCAGTTCGAGGAGGACGTCTCCCTCCATGAGGAGGAACCGGCGGTCCTGGAGAGGGCGGCCGAGGAGTTCAAGGTCCTTCCCGGAGCCTCCATGGTGGTGGCGAAGGAGGAGCTGGCGAGCCTCGCCCAGACGGAAGGGGTCAAAGGAGTTTACGAAGATAAGAAGCTCACCATCCTGGGCGATGCCCCTGGGGGGTACAGCCCCAGGACCGACCCCCGACTCAACGTCAGCGAGTATGACGGACGGGGGGCGACGGTGGCGATCCTGGATACCGGAGCAGATCCGAGCCACCGGTCCCTGGACGACCTGGACGACGAGATCCTCACCGTCGACCCCAAGATCGTCGCCTTCAAGGACTTCGTCAACGGAAGGGAGGAGGTCTACGACGACCACGGCCACGGCACCCACTGCGCCAGCCTCATCGCGGGGACCGGGGAGACCGGAGGGGTGGCCCCCGGGGCGAGGCTGGTGGTGATCAAGGTGATGGACGAAGACGGCGCTTGTTATCTCTCCGACGCCCTCACCGCCCTCGACTGGTGCCTCGAAAATCAGGACGGCCTGGGGATAGACGTATTGTCCTTCAGCGTGGGAGGGGAGGGTCCCAGCAACGGGTCCGACCTCCTGGATGAGGCCTGCGATCGGATGATGGAAGAGGGGATCGTCATGTGCGTCGCCGCCGGGAACGCCGGGCCGTCCACCAGGTCCATCGTCACCCCGGGGACGGCCGAGAAGGTGATAACCGTCGGCGCCATGGACCCCGGAGGGAGCATCTTCGAGAGGTCTTCCCGGGGCCCCACCCCCGACAACCGGCCCAAGCCCGACCTGGTGGCAGTGGGGGTGAACGTCACCTCGGCCCGGTCGGGAACCTTTCGCGGGGAGAGCGTCATGGAGGGGACATCCATGGCTGCTCCCCAGGCGGCGGGGGCCGCCGCGGTAATCCTCCAGAAGCGGCCGAGCCTCGATCCCGCCGGGGTGAAGAGGGCCCTTCTGAGGTCTGCAGACGACATGGGACCATCGGGCTTCGACCACACCTACGGCTACGGAGCCCTGAACCTCTCCTCCGCCCTCAACCTGGTGGAGGAGGCCTCCGATCCGGCCGGACCCGAGGTCCGCAGCCTCAACCTGAGCAGATCGGCAGGAGTGGTCGGGGACCCCGTCACCGTCGAGGCTGAGGTCGCCGGAGACGCCTCCGGGGTGGAGGTCCACGTCGTCGGCGAGGAGAGGGAGATCAGAATTCCCATGGGGGACCTGGACGGAAACGGCGTCTACACCGGCCGCTGGGAGACGAGGTTCTGGGACCCCGGCGAATACTCGATCTCAGTGGAGGCGAAGGATCAGTTCGGCGGGGTGGGGACGAGGACCCGCCCCTTCAACCTTGAGGGAGGGTGATTATGCAACCAGAAAAGGAGATGATGAGGTTCGGGAGAAAGCTGGTCTCATCCGGCCTGACCTACGCCCATTTCGGAAACATCAGCCTGCTCTCCCAGGGGATGATCCTGATCACCTCCACCGGATCGATGCTCGACCAGCTCACCCCCGATCAGGTGATCGCAGTATCAAAATCGGCCCCCTGCCCCGAGGACGCCCTGGCCAGCTGTGAGACCCTGGTCCACCGGGCCATCTACGATAAAACGTCAGCCGGGGCGATCATCCACACCCACTCCCCCTACGCCGTGGCCACCTCGATTCTGGAGGAGGGGCCCTTCGAGCCCATGGACGGCGAAGGGGCCCGGTTCCTGGGGACGGTGCCCATAGTCGAGGGGGAGATGGGAAGCAGAACCCTCGCGAAGAACGCCTCGAACGCCCTTTCGGGGAGCAGAGCCTGCATCGTCCGGGGTCACGGGGTCTTCGCCATCGGGGCTAGCCTGGAGGAGGCCTACATCGTCGCCTGCATGGTGGAGCACAGCGCCATGATCCGGCGGATCGTCGGCGTCGGATGAAAAGCCTCCTGCATTTTCACTCCATTGGCGGGCAGACGAAGGCCCCGTGCTCGGCCAGGTCGTAGTCGACCTGCATCAGGTCCCGCAGAAACTCCTGGTGGATCGCCTGGGGGTCGAGGTCGGCGAAGAGGTCGGGGTAGAGCCACTTGGCCACGACCACGGTCCCGATGGTCATCTGGGGCCCCAGGGAGAAGTCGCCGGAGATGACGTGGACCCGGCCCTCTTTTACCGCGTCCACCAGATCGAAGCCGGGGGCGGTCATGATCCCGTCTCTATAGGCCCTGAGGAGGGAGTCGTTCTCCGCCTGGTAGCCGCCGCTGTAAGAGAGGCCGATGATCACGGCGGGGTTCTCCTCCATCACCCACTCCGCCTCGACGTCCCCCTGATAATCGATCAACTCCTCCCCGATGTTCACGCCACCTGCGACATCGCAGAGGTCGGTGTACCCGGTATCGCTGGCGTAAGCCCACCGGACGGAGGCCTCCCGGTCGGGGCTCTCCCTCTCCATGAAGACCCTCACCCGGTCCTCCTCGGGGATGGCGGAGACCCTCTCCTCGACCGTCCCCATATACCGGTCGTACCAATCCCGGTACCCCCTCGCCGCGTCTCTATCGCCGATGAGGTAGCCCAGGACCATCATCTCCTCCTTGAGGTCGTCGGCCCGGGAGAGGTCGAACCGGACCAGGGCCGTCTCCGAAGGGAGGCTCTCCTCCAGCCGGTCGGTGGACCCGAGATGGGTGAAGGTGATGACCAGATCCGGCTCCAGGGAGAGGATCGTCTCCAGGTCCGGCTCCTTTGTATCTCCGACAAAAGCCCTGGCGCTGAGGTCGCCGAATAAGAGCCCTCGATCCCGGACGGTGGCGTCCACCCCCACGATCTCATCCTCGCCTCCGAGGACGATGACTGCGGTGGCGTGGCGCATGTTCAGGGGGATAATCCGCTCCACCGGGACCTCCGCCGTCACCACCCTCCCCACCGAGTCGATGAGGTTGATCTCTGTCGAATCGCCCCGGATGATCTCCTCGATCCGGGCCAGGTCGTCGCCGTCTACGTCGCCGTCGATGTCCGCGTCGGCGAGCTCGGTCTTCATCTCTGAACCGTTGATCATCGCCTCGACCAGGGCGAGGTCCTCCTCGTCCACGACCTCGTCGCCGTTGGCGTTGCCGAAGATGCTGAGGGTGTTATCCCCGGCCATGGAGGGCACCGCCAGAAGCAGAAACAGAATTGATGAGAGCGCCAAAGCTGGCACGTTCTTCATGATACCTATCCTCCGATTCGGCGGCTTCCTCGGGAACAGATCATAGACGTCTGAGGGAGGGTCGTCACCGCCAGGGTGCTGGTGGGAGGGGATTGGTTATAACTATTTCCATTGAGAGTATTACAAAAGAGCATGGAGCTACCAAAGTGTGCGCGATCCCATCCTCCTGGCCGGTGTGTGGAGGGAAGAAGCAGAAGAGGAAGTCGACCGGGTCCTCGTAGAGATGAGCCCGCGACGGCCGCTGGCCAAAGCGGTCCTGATAGAACCCCTCAAAAAAGATATTAACGGGCAGGATGAGTTTTAGCTCATGAGCTCCGCCCTCCAGATCGGCAGGATCGCCGGAATCCCCATAAGACTCCACGTCACCTTCCTTCTGATCATACCCTTCGTAGCCTACGTATTTTCGACCTTCACTCAGTCCACCAGCCTATCCCTCTTCGGCGAGGTCCGCCAATTTGCCTACGGGTTTGGAGCCGTCGAGCCCTTCGCGACCAGACTCTCCTACTCCTTAGCCTTCTCCCTCCTCCTCTTCCTCTGCGTCGCCCTCCACGAGCTGGGCCACTCCTTCGTCGCTATGCGTTACGGCATCAAGATCAGGAGCATCACCCTCTACATCTTCGGCGGCGTCGCCTCGATGGAGGACATCCCCCGAGACCCCGGGATGGAGGCGAGGATGGCGGTGGCCGGTCCCAGCGTCAGCGGAATCATCGGGGTCGGCTGCACCCTTCTCAGCTTCCAGTCGGCCCTCCTCCTGGGCGGGGGCCACCCCCTCACCACCCTTCTCTGGACCCTGGGACTGATCAACATAGTCCTCATGGTCTTCAACCTCCTCCCGGCCTTCCCCATGGATGGGGGAAGGGTCCTTCGGGCCTGGTTTGCGTCCAGGATGCCCTACGTCGAGGCCACTAGAAGGGCGGCAAACATCGGCAAATTCTTTGCTGTTTTGATGTTCTTCTTGGGCCTATTCGGCGGCGGCATCCTCCTGGTGGTCATAGCCTTCTTCATCTACATCGCCGCCAGCGACGAGGAGAGGTCGACCGCCATCGTCGTCCCCCTGGAGGGGGTGAAGGTGAGAGATATAATGTCCAGGGAGCTTCGGACCGTCTCCCCCGAGGCCACCCTCCCCGAGATGATGACCCTCATGTTCCGGGAGAAGCACCGGGGATACCCGGTGATGGAGGACGGGAAGCTCGCGGGGATCGTGACCATATCCGACGTCCAGAAGGTCCCCGAGGAGAGGAGGGGCACCACCACGGTGAGAGAGGTGATGGTGAAGGCGATTTACGTCATCGAGCCGGACGCCGATGCCGCCGAGGCGATGAAGAAGATGATGGAGCGGCAGATCAGGAGGCTTCCGGTGATGGAGGACGGCCGGCTGGTGGGGATCGTCTCCCGCTCAGACCTCTTACGGGCCATAGAGATCTGCTCCGGCTGGTGATCCTGGCGGGGGTGCGAGGGAGGCTGCCCACGCCTCCCTTCGGTCACTCCCGACCGGACCATCTCCCGGCGGCGGGGATCTGCCCCGGCTGGCGCTGGATATCTGCTCCGGCTGGCTATCCGGACTGGGTTACGAGGGAGACTGCCTGCCCATCCCGTCGGATCTTTAAAGACGGATTCCATGGCTCGTCCCTTCGGTCGCGCATCTCTTCATTCGCACGAAGGGTTTTTTAGGTGGGCGTCCCTGGGATGGCCAATCCTGAGGCGATGGAATGGATGAGATAGAATCAGGCGGCGCAAGTCCGGAGGAGGAAGGCCCCCACCCTTCGGAGAGGAAGGGCGAGATCGTGATCGTGGGGACTGCCCACGTCTCCGAAAAGAGCGTCCAGGAGGTGAGACGGGCCATCGAGGAGCTCCGTCCGGACGTGGTGGCCGTGGAGCTATGTCAGGGGAGGTACCGGGCCCTCACCGGACAGGAGGAGACGGGAGAGATCCAGATAAGGGAGATCCTCAGCGGCGGCAAGCTCTACCTCCTCCTGGTTCAGTGGTTCCTCGCCTACGTCCAGAAGAAGATCGGGTCGGAGCTGGGGGTCAAGCCCGGATCGGAGATGATCGCCGCCATCGAGGCCGCCAACGCCGCCGGAGCCAGGGTGGCCCTGGTGGATAGGGACATCGCCGTCACCATCCAGAGGTTCTGGTCTTCCATGAGCTTCTTGGAGAAGGTGAAGCTGGTCGTCTCCATGATCCCCGCTGCCTTCGGGAAGGGCGAGGAGATCGACATCGACAAGGTGACCGAAGAGGACGTGGTCTCCGCGATCATAGAGGAGTTCCGGGGCGTATCTCCTCGGGCCGCCTCGGTTCTCATCGACGAGAGGGACGCCTTCATCGCCCGAAACCTGATCCGCCTCGGTCGGACGGGGAGGGTGCTGGCGGTGGTGGGCGCCGGCCACCGGGAGGGGATCGCTAAGTACCTGGACCATCCCGAGGAGATACCCCCCTTCGAGGCCATGGCCCAGCCGCCCAGGAGGAGGTTCTCGGCCCCCAAGCTCTTCGGGGCCGCCCTGATGCTTCTGGTGCTGATCACCATCGCCGCGGTCCTCATCGCTGGAAGCGATAGCCAGACCATCATCTCAGCCCTCAAGATCTGGTTTCTGGTCAACGGCGTCCTCAGCGCCCTGGGCGTGGTCCTGGCCAGAGGCCATCCCCTCTCCGCCCTTACCGCCTTCTCCATCGCCTGGCTCACCAGCCTCAATCCCCTCATGGCCGCGGGCTGGTTTGCCGGGATAGTGGAGGCCTGGAAGAGGAAGCCCACCATGGCCGACACCAAGAGGCTGGCTGAGGCGGAGACCTTCAAGGAGCTGATGGCGATACCCCTATTCCGGGTGATACTGGTGGCGGCCCTGGCCAACGTCGGGAGCGTGGCGGGTACGGTCCTGGGAGCCTACCTGATCCTCAAATTGTCCGGTCTCAGCCCAGAGGACCTCGTAGGGGGCATCCTCTAGGGGCTTCCTCTAAAGGGCGGGTCACCCTTCGATCACGGATATTCCGGCGTTCTTGATCCTGTTCAGCCTGCTTATATTGAGCAATAGAGGCGTCAGCCCCTCTATCTGGGCGGCGACCTCCAGAGGACCGCAGTCCAGGGGCCTGAGGTCTTTGACCATCCGGACCAGATCTGCCACAACCTCTTTCGCTCCGGGATCGTCGCCGGCGATCAGGACGTCGCCTTCCACCTCCCTGTCCATATCCTGAAAGGCGGAATAAGATATGGTATGAAATCCGGCCACCAATCGTACTGAGGAGGGGAGAAGATCTCTGACCAGGAGGGCGGCGCTCCCCTGGGTCGGCGGCGTGTACTCGAAATGCTTTTCCACCCTGGCCATGGGGACTACGGGAGATATCACGATCTGGTCGGTGTAATTCTTCTTCAAGTCAGAGGTCATCGATTCGATGAACTTGTAAGGGACGCTGAGGACGACGATCTCGCTCCTCTCGATGGCTCTGCCGTTCTCCATCCCTCTGATCCTGGCGTCGATCCCCCTTTCCTTCAATAAGGAGGTCACCGCTCTCGCGCTCTCCTCAGCCTTCTCGGCCCTCCTCGATCCTACGATGATCTCATGTTCTATTGCCCAGCGCTTAACAAATCCCTGGCCGCAATCGCCAGTTCCTCCAACCACCGCGATCTTCATAGAGGTCAATTCTTCAGCCATTTTATTTTATCATTTGCCAGACGGGACGACGCCCCAAGAGATCGGCCTGCATGCTGGAGATGGAGCTGGCGATAGGGGATACCGTGATATCGAGATCATCAAATCGAGAAAGAGAGCAAAAGCTGGAGATGGAGCTGGCGATAAGGGATACCGTGATATCGAGATCATCAAATCGAGAAAGAGAGCAAAAGCTGGAGAGGTGCTGAGAAGAGAGTGGCGTTGGAGGGAGCTGGTATCGAGATAAAAGGTGGTGTTGGAGGGAAATTGCACCGAGATAAAAGGAGTATGGGAGGGAGATATACAGAGCAAGTATTTTAGGGACGAAGCTTAAAAGGGGGGGACCATTAAGACCGGTTCAATGAAGGGTTGGCACGAGGTGACGTAAGGGAGTAGCAATGAAGGGGGTAATATTTCATCATCTCGTGCCACTTATCCACAGCACGCATTGGCGCTGTGGCCATCTCACCATATATTTCTCATCCCTTATTAACTTTCGGGTCAAGCCGAAGATGAGGTGGCCCTCATTCTCGGCGGGGGGTGGCTGAGTCAAACCCGGCATGATCAGGCGGGCAAAAAACCTCCCTCAGGACTTCGTAGGGAGCATCGGTTTTGATCCCTACTCCGCTGAAATGGGTTCGCGAGGCTTTCCAGCCCAGGGATTGGAGCGTCCGGACCAGATCGTCGGCGGTCCCCGGAGTTGATTTAAATTTCTTGCAAAGTTTGTGCTGGTCGTAGTACATGGGAAGGTCGATCTCGCCCCCGCAGAGCTGGAGGAGCCGGACTGCGCGATCGGACCGGGCCGGCGAACTCTCCACCACCGCCAGGGCCTTTCCTATCAGTTCTCGATCCTGGATCGGCCCAAGCCAGAGGGGTCCGGCCACATCAGCTCTCCCTTTGCAGAAGGCGCAGATCCCCGAGGACCGGCAGCTGATGCCGGGGGAGACCCGCCATCGGCCGCAGCTTTTGCACTGCTCGAGGTAGCCCATCTCGTCCAGGGTCTCGTCGGCGCTCTTCGCTCCCTTCTCGATTCTGGTGTAGAGCCGGACGTAGTGGTCGGAGGCGTGGGTAAGTAGGGGATGCATTCCCTTGTCCACCCTCGCCAGCTCCCTTGCCACCGCCCCCAGGAGGATCCTTGCCCCCATCTCCCGGTGGTGGTCGGCCTTGACCGGGACGGCCATGTACTTTCTTATGCCGCTCTTGAGGTGGGCCCCGCAGAGGGGGGCGGTATCGGTGGCCGTGATGAAGAGGTAACGGAGGGCCGACCGCGCCGCTGAGGCCAAAAAAGGCGAGGGCGAACCGAAGGGATCGAGGTCGACGGCCTCAAAGTGCCTCTGATGGAGGAGGACGTTGGCATTCGCGGAGAGGATCTCGCAGGACCCAAGGCCGTTTCTCTCAGCGTTCTCTCGGAGGAGGTGGACGGCCCTGAGGCTGACGTCGTTCAGGGTTACCTGGGGGACTCCCGCCTCTTTTGCCACCCGCAATCCCCGGGCTCCGCTGGCGGCGAGGGCGTCAAGATACTCGGAGATGCCCAGGGCCTTCGTCACCGCCACTCCCAGGTCCCGGTTCAGCTTCATCCTGGGATTGAAGAAGGCCCCTTCTACGTTGAGGGTGACCGAACCCTCCTCCACCATCTTCGCCATCAGCTCAGTGGTACCCCTTCTCGACCAGCCCCTCGCTCCAGTAGTTGTCGCACTTGGGGCAGTAGTAGATCGCCTCGATCACGATCTTCTTCCAGTTGTCCGAGTCGAGGGCCCGCCTCAGCTCCCTGGACTCGCATTCGGTCCCGCACTTGGGGCAGAAGGGCACAAACTGGGCCTCGAGAACTACATCGTTATCGTTCACCTAAGAGACCTCCTGGATCGGAGATGCGTTGCCGTCGAAAAAAAGTTGTCGGTGAGCCTTCAGAAGACGGCGGCCCCGGACGCGATGGCAGCCAGGGAAAATCCGAGGATGGCTCCTCCGTTGAGGAAGGGGAGGCCCGCCTGGGGCCTATCTCTGGAGGTGGCGGATAAGGCGGCGAATCCGAGGCAGGTGCCGAGGATCGCCCCCAGGGCCGGAAGGTTGGCCCCGACCCCGAAGATCACGAGCTTGGGGAGGTCGAGCGACCAGTTGGCGGAGATCACCAGAACGGTGGGGATTATGGCGTCTCCCAGGCCGAGGAAGTAGGCCCCCCGATCCTCTCCAGACCCCATGCCCTCCTTTCGGAAGCTGTAGCTCCACCTCCGGGGTACCACGAAGAGGAGGGGGGCTCTCATCTCCATCACCCCCTCGGCCAGGGTCACCATATGGCGGGTCTTGTAGACGGATATGGCATCGTAGGCCGAGAGGACCAGAAGGAGGATGAGGGCTGGAAAGGGGGTCATGCTGAGGCCGAAGAGGGTCCCCACCCCCGCGCAGACGAGAAGGCCCACCAGGTCGATGAGGTACCATTCCGGATATATGTGAAGGAGGGTCAGGATCAGGAGGGAGAACATAAGTGCCGGGAGGGGCGGAACGAAGGCGGAGATGACGTAGTAGACCCCCATCGCCATCGCCAGAAGGACGACGCCGCTCACGATCCAGCCCTTTTTCAGCCTCATGGCCATCAGGATGAAGAGGGTGAACCCCAGGACCAGGATGATGTAGCTGAAGGGGTTGGCGGCGGACTCGGGGTTCTCGAAGACCCTCACCTCCGTCTCGGAGAGGGGGGGCATCAGGGCCAGGGAGAGGAGCTGAACCGCCACCACCAGGACCATCATCGCCGCCATGGGAAGGGCCCGCTCGACGATCGATTCCGGATGATTCTTTTCAGAGGGCATCTCGTCTCTCCGCCTCTGCCAGAAGCTCCAGGTAGGACTCTCTTATCGATTCACTGATCCCGAGGAGCGAAAGGATCTCCAGGACGATCTTCTTCTGAGCCCCCCACTCTTCGCCACCGGACAGCTCCACCTCGATGAAGCTTCCCAGCCCCTCCACCTCGTCTATGGCTACGACCGCCTCCGCCAGGGAGTACTTCCTCCTCCTCTTCTTCACTCCGGCGGACCGGGCGAAGCCTATCGACTCCAGGATCGACTCCATGGCTCCGGGGTCGGAGACCCGGACGGTCAGCTCCCGCCGGGACTTGGTCTCGGAGTCGAGCTTCGGCCCCTTGTAGGTGAGGTACGACCCAGAATCCTTGATCCTGATCCGGAGGGCCTCGTCGGTCACCGCGAAGTCGCGAGCCCGGGAGTTGAAGTAAAGGTCGAGGTGGTCCTCGACCCCGACCAGCTCGCCGCCGAGCCCAGCGATCTTCGCCTCGATCCCCGGCGGGGCCCTGGCCTTCACCTCCACCTCGATCATGATCCTGCCCGGATGAGGACGGTGGCGCCCCCCTCGACGACCATCATATCCACGGCCCTCCCCGCAGAGAGGGTCTCGGTGGCGATCTCGAGGGCCTCGGGTCCGAGCTCTGCGGTGCCGTCGCCCAGTTCAAGAACTATCTTTCCGGCCCCAGCCATGATGGCCACAGCTTCGGGGTCCATGGACCTGAGCTTACGAATGATCTCCCCGCTTCTGTCCTTGAAGACCGGACCTATGACCTTCATCTGAGGCTTCACCTCCACCGCCCTCGTCTCGATCTCCGGGCTTCCTCGCTTAACGGTCACGGGCGAGCCGGTGGAGCCGGAGAGATCGGTCGTTTCCAGGTCCAGGTCCGAGTAGACCTCGATCCCGGCCAAAGGCGAGTTGAGGGCCATCCCCCGATCCGACTTGTACCTCCTGACCGCCGCGGCCACCTCCTTGATCAGGCTCCCCTCGGGCGAGGGTCGGATCTCCTGGGGCTCCGGCCAGGGGGCGGCGTGGACCGACTGGCCGGAGAGGCTCATTCTGATCTCCTCGGCGATGAAGGGGGTGAAGGGCGCAAGAAGGCTGGTCAGGGCCTCGATGGCGGAATAGATCGTCGACTGGGCCGCCCTCTTCTCGGGGCCGTCGGGGCCGTAGAGGCGGGACTTGACCAGCTCGATGTAGTTGTCGGCCAGCTCGTCCCAGGCAAAGCTCCGGATGGCTCGAAAGGCCTCGTCGAAGGCGAACCGATCCATAGATTCGGTGACCGCCTCCACCGTCCGGGAGAGCTCGAAGAGGAGCCAGCGGTCCACCTGGTTTTTGGCCGAGTCCTCGGATTTGACGGCGTGAGGTGCTGAAAATCGGTACATGCTCCAGAGCTTCTGGAGGAACCTGCCGCCGCTGATCACGTCCTTCCACCGGAACATGACGTCGCTTCCCGGGCTTCCTCCCACCGCCGCCCACTGCCGGAAGGCGTCGGCTCCGTACTTCTCCACCACCTCTTCGGGGGCGATGAAGTTGTTCAGGGACTTGGACATCTTGTGGCCGTCCTCGCCCAGGACCATCCCATTGACCAGGATCGAGTCCCAGGGCCTCGTCCCCACCAGGGCCTTCGCCCGGAGGATGGTGTAGAAGGCCCAGGTCCTGATGATGTCGTGGCCCTGGGGCCGGAGCTGGGCCGGGTAGCGGGGCCGGTGGTCGCTGAGCCATCCGGTGACGTTGAGGACCGAGATGGAGCTGTCCATCCAGGTGTCGAGGACGTCGGTCTCGGGCTCGAACTCCTCGGAGCCGCATTTTGGACACGATACCGGCGGCTTGGTCAGGTTCGGGTCCAGGGGGAGCCACTCCTCTCTGGCGACGAGGGGCTCGCCGCAGGATTTGCAATACCAGACCGGGATGGGGGTCGCAAAGATCCTCTGGCGGGATATGCACCAGTCCCAGTCCATCGTTCCGGTCCAGTTCTTGAGCCTGGTCTCCATGTGCTCGGGGACCCACTTTATTTCGGCGGAGGTCTTGATGATCTCGCCCGGGTCGATCTTGACGAACCATTGCCTCTCAGAGAGTATCTCGATGGCGGTCTTGCACCTCCAGCAGAGGCCGACGTTCTGGTCCAGGGGCTCCTGCTTGCGGATTATACCCCGCGACCTCATCTCTTCGATGATGGCGTCCTTGCACTCTGAGATCTTCATCCCCGCGAACTTGCCCGCCACCTCGGTCATCCTCCCCGCCCGGTCGATGGCCTGGCGGAGGGGAAGGTCGTGCTCGACCCACCATCGGACGTCCTGCTTGTCCCCGAAGGTGCAGATCATAACCACCCCGGTCCCGAAGGCCGGGTCCACCACCTCGTCGGCGATGACGGGGACGGAGTAGTCGAAGACGGGAACCCGCACCTCGGTTCCGATGTACTTTCTCCTCTCCTCGTCCTCGGGGTGGACGGCGACGGCGACGCAGGCCGCCAGGAGCTCGGGACGGCTGGTGGCGATCTCCAGGTCTCCGAGATCCGAGCCGAAGAGGAGGTAGTTTAGGCTGGTGGTCCGGGAGTCGTACTCCACCTCGGCGAAGGCGATGGCCGTGCCGCAGCGGGGACACCAGTTGACGGGGTGGTCTTCCCGATAGATCATCCCCTTCTCGAACATCCGGACGAAGGACCTCTGGGTCTTGGAGTAGTACTCCGGGAGCATGGTCACGTACTCGTTGGACCAGTCGTTGGAGAAGCCGAGCCTTCGCATGGTCACCCTCATCTTGGCGATGTTCTGGGCGGTCAGCTCCTCGCAGAGGCGGCGAAACTCCTCTCGGGGGACCTCGTTTTTGGTGATTTTGTGGATCTCCTCCACCTTCACCTCGGTGGGAAGGCCGTGGCAGTCCCAGCCCTGGGGGAACATCACGTTGTATCCCCTCATCCTCTTGTACCGGGCTACGAAGTCGATGTAGCACCAGTTGAGGGCGTTGCCTATGTGGAAGTTGCCGGTGGGGTAAGGTGGCGGGGTATCGATTATGTACTGGGGAGCTTCGGAGTTCCAGTCGAAATAGTAGATGGACTGGTCCCAGCTGTCCACCCACCTCTCTTCAACCTGCTTGAAGTCGTACTCCTTGGAGATCTCGCTCATCGGGATGGCCTCTGAGTTCCTTTTTTCTGCTGAAGGGATGATGGTGGGGAGAGTTGCAAACAACGTTAATAGGATTATCGGTAGAAGAATTGGCCATGGATCTCCTCATCTACGCCGCAAACCAGTGCGATCCCAAGAGGTGCACCGGAAGAAAGCTTGAGAGGTTCGGCCTCGCCCGGACCACCAAGCGGTACAACCAGCTCCGGGGATTTCTGGTCTTGAGCCCCTTCTCCGAGCGGGCCCTCTCCCCCGCCGACCGTTCCGAGGTGGGCAGAGGGCTCGCCGCCCTGGACTGCTCCTGGGCCCACGCCGAGGAGGTCTTCGGCAAGATGCGCCTCAAGGAGAGGGCGCTTCCCTTCCTGGTGGCCGCAAACCCGGTCAACTTCGGAAAGCCCTTCAAGCTCTCCACGGTTGAGGCCTTCGCCGCGGCCCTGGTTATCCTGGGCGAGCGGACCCAGGCCGAGGAGATCCTGGCCAAGTTCTCCTGGGGGCACGTCTTTTTGGAGCTTAACCGCGAGCCTCTGGAGGAGTACGCCGCGGCGAAGGACAGCCGCGAGGTGGTGGCCATCCAGGCCGAGTATCTATAGCATCGTCCCAGGATTTCAATTTTGTAAATTATGGTGGAAGATGGCGAGTGACGGTGGAAGATGGTGAAGGATGGCTAAGGATGATGAATGAGGAATAAAGAAGGTGAAGGATGGAGAATGGTGGTGATTGATGGAGGGAATGGTGGCGAAGATATGATGAGATCCCATGTCAGGACGATCCTGGCCGGAGTCGCTGCCGGGTCTGCGATGAACCTGGCCATGCTCCTGACCTTCCGGTTGATCGGATTCGGCATCAACGCCGACGGCATCCTCCTGGACCCGGCCCTTCAGAGCGGAAAGCTCATCGCCGTTTGGACCGAGATCGAGCCCCTCCCCCTGGTCGTGGACCGGCCTCTCCCCATCCTCCTGGGGATCGTCCTCTTCGGCATCGTCCACGCCTACCTCTACCGCTGGATCAGCCCCTCCTGGCCGCCGGGGGTCGCCAGGCGCGGCCTCTCCTTCGCCCTGGTCGTCTTCCTGATGACATTTCTATTCTGGGAGTTCTTCACCCCCTTCAACTTGTTTGGAGAGCCTCCCGGCCTCATCGCCCTGGAGCTCTTCTTCTGGGCGATCATCGCGCTCGCAGACGGCTTCGTGATCTCGGCGATGATGGAGCGAGGAGCGAAGAAATGACCGAGGGGAGCAATTCGACGAAAATGCGATTGGTCGCACCCGGAAGAGGAGGGAAAGGCTGCTGGAATCAGAACGCAAGCGTTTTAGCCATCGTTTTCCTCATTTTTTCCCGACTTCTCCCGCCCGTACTCCTCCTTTATCGCCTCGATCATCTCCTCGTCCGCCTCCACCACCAGCGCCCCCATGTAGTTGCAGTCCTTGCAGTGGTAGACCTTGCCGACGTAGCCTCCGGTCTCCAGGTACATCTCGGAGCTCCCGCAGACCGGGCAGACCTCCACCATCTTCTCCTTCCTCTTCTCCATCTTCTCGGACATACCTCTCCCCCTCCAATCCTCTAATCAGCACAATCTAGCGGTCAGGCGGGCTTCAGTCGACTGAATTTGGCAGATTCATCCTAGAGCCATTTTATCATCTTATGATCTATATTAACCTTTGGGACTCGCCTCGGGTTTCGGCCGCCGATCCGGTGGGGATCTTGCACCTCCCGCCCGAAGCCGCGCTGCGATATGAGGGGAGCATCGGGGTTACATCGTGGGGGGG
>Ga0209408_1000029_pt1 | contig 114071 bp, 117 predicted proteins | sample AD_UKC107_MetaG_FD_184422 | JGI IMG/M metagenome (GOLD analysis project Ga0209408, IMG submission 184422) | Active sludge microbial communities of municipal wastewater-treating anaerobic digesters from Hong Kong - AD_UKC107_MetaG (SPAdes)... | ecosystem: Engineered > Bioreactor > Anaerobic >... | reverse complement strand
TGACTTATGCAACTTCACGCCGGATTCGAGGACGAACTCAGGGTTGTATGCCGTCCAAATTTCTTCGAGAAATCCCACAAAAACTGGTTCATCAAATTCAGGGAAATATTTTTACCACTCAAATCAGTTATTCATCGGGATTTTCTACTCAGGAAGTCTCGCCCTATGCTCAATATTCTCCCGGTGTGATGGTGAAACATAATGTTTTTGGCGACGGAGTGGTTCTGGAACAATCAGGGCAAGGCGATTACACTCAAATCATGGTCGAATTTAAACAGCATGGTCCCAAAATACTGGCAGCCAAATTTGCCAAACTGGAACTTATCTAATTAACTTCCATATCACTTGCTTGACAATCCGGGTATATTAGTGAAAACTAATAAACGAATTATTCTAGAGTTGTTGTCATGTCTAAATTTATTATTGCTCCGTCTATTTTATCTGCTGACTTTGCTCGTTTGGGCGAAGACACACAAGCTGTCTTGGATGCCGGTGCTGATTGGGTTCATTTTGATGTTATGGATAATCATTATGTTCCAAATCTGACCATTGGACCAATGGTTTGTGAGGCTTTAAGAAATTACGGAATTACGGCTCCGATTGATGTGCATTTAATGGTTAAACCGGTGGATCGAATCATTCCCGATTTTGCCAAAGCCGGAGCTAGCATAATAACATTTCATCCCGAGGCATCAGAACATGTTGACCGTACATTAGGCTTGATAAAAGACTCCGGTTGTCAGGCGGGGTTGGTTTTGAATCCGGCAACACCTTTGAACATTCTCAATCATGTGATGGATAAACTCGACATGGTTTTACTGATGTCGGTGAATCCGGGCTTTGGAGGGCAGAGTTTTATCCCTGAAACCCTCAACAAAACCAAAGCCGTTCGCAAGTTGATTGACGAGAGTGGCAGAGATATTCGTTTGGAAATTGATGGTGGTGTCAAAGTCAATAATATTCGTGAAATCATGCAAGCCGGTGCGGATACTTTTGTTGCCGGTTCGGCAATTTTTAATACCGAGGATTACAAAGCAACTATTGATGCGATGCGTGAACAACTGCACAATTCCTAGAAGCTAATAATTCATGTTCAATTCATAATGTTGTGCTAGAATACACTCACTATGATGATTGATTTCAAATTAAAACCATTGTTAGTTGTTTTCTTGTTAATCTGTTCTTTTTCGGCATTTTCACAAACAAAAAATAACAACGAAATGAGCTTGGAAGATGCGACTGAATATGTCCGAAGCACATCCAAGGGCAAGGTTTTATCTGCCAAAACCAATATCAATGAGGGAAAAAAATCACACCGCATTCAGGTTTTGACTCCATCGGGAAGAGTTCGGGTTTATCAAATTGATGCCCAAAAATACGACAATCGAAGAGAACCGGATTCCAGCCAAAGAAGCAACTCTGGAAGCAGTTACAGTCGTTTTAGCAGACAATCTCAGTTCAATTCACAGAACAATAATTACAGAACACCTAGCAACAACAGCAGAGACAGAAGCCGTACGACTGTTCCAAATTATCAACAACCCGTTCCTGAAAGAGTAACACCGCCGACAAGAGGTAATTCCGAAAAGAAATGAAGATTTTATTAGTCGAAGATGATGAAAATCTCAGAGAAGTTTTAGAAAAACGTCTGGGTGATGAAGGATTTATTGTAGAAAGTGCCGATAATGGTGAGGATGGCCTTTATTTAGGCAGAGAGTTTGAGTTTGATGTGGCAGTTATTGATTTGGGTCTGCCGAAAATTGCCGGAATGGAGGTTATTCAAACACTCAGAAATGAAGGAAAAACTTTCCCTATTCTAGTACTGACTGCCAGAGGTTCATGGCAGGATAAAGTTATGGGACTGGACGCCGGAGCTGATGATTATTTGGTGAAACCTTTTCATTTTCCCGAACTACTGGCAAGAGTGAATGCCTTGGTCAGACGTTCAGCCGGCTTCTCCTCGCCTGAATTAGTTTGTGGAGAGGTTACATTGAATACAACAACCGGAGAGGTTAAGGTTGCAGATAAGGTCGTCGATTTGACATCTTATGAATACAAGGTGTTGGAATATCTCATGTTACATCAGAATGAGGTGATTTCTAAAACGACACTCACAGAACACATATATCATCAGGATTATGATAGAGACAGTAATGTCATAGAAGTATTTGTCGGACGCTTGAGAAAGAAAATACAACCTGATAACAGTAAACATAAAACCATAGAGACACTGAGAGGACGAGGTTATAGGATGCGTCCACCTGCTGAAGACTAATGTTTTTGAGGAAGTTTTCCTTAACCAACCGTTTGCTCACTATTGCAACAGTGGCGTTGTTTGTCGCTTTAGGTTTAATTGGTTTTGTCATGGACAAAGCCTTTCAGGAAAAAACCATGAATCTTGTGGAAGAACGACTTGAAGGTTATGTTTTTGCACTGATTTCAGTGGTCGAATCCACACCCGAAGGTAACATTAAGGTTGATGAAATTTTACCGATTCCAAAACTAACACAACCGGTATCCGGCATTTATGCTCATGTTATCAGTGCTGATTATCGTTGGCACTCTGACTCAATGCTTGGTGTTGACTTACCTGAACCTCAGCAAGTGCCGGTCGGCGAAACAACTTTTGATGCTCCTCTGAAACACAAGCAAAATGATTATTTCAGAATGAGCAAAGGGTTGATTTTTGAAACTGAAAATGGAGATGTCCCTTTTATTGTTAGTGTCACCGAAGATGCAAAAAACTATTTTCGTGAACTTCGTGAATTTGAAAATAATTTGTGGATGTGGTTGTTACTTACCAGCGTTATTTTGCTAGGTATTCAAGGTTTAATCATGTATTGGTCTTTAAACCCGCTCAAACGCCTGACAATTGATGTTGCCGAGTTAGAAAAGGGTCAAATCGACTCTATCAGCGACAATTATCCCTCTGAGCTTGAAGGCTTAACGACCAATCTCAACCGCTTGCTTGAAAATGAAAGAGGCAATTTAAACAGGCAAAGGAAAACTCTGGGTGATTTGGCACACAGCTTAAAAACTCCATTGGCAATCATGAACACGGCAGTAGAAAACAAACAAGACGTGAATCGAGATTTGGTTAAGGAGCAAATTGCCAATATGAATGAAATCGTTGAGTATCAACTCAAAAGAGCGGCTGTTGCCGGTCACCGGACATTTACGGTCGGAATTCCGGTCATTGACAAACTCGAACAAATTATCAGAACGCTCGATAAAGTTTATCATAATAAAAAAGTCAAAAAACATATCGCCGTAGCACCCGGAGCAGAGTTTTTTGGTGAACATGGCGATTTAATGGAACTGCTGGGCAATTTACTGGAAAATGCTTACAAATGGTGTGATCGAAATGTATCTGTGACTATTAAAACGCTCATTCATCAAAATCGAAAAAGAACCGGACTAACTATTGAAATTGCCGATGATGGACCGGGAATCAAACCTGAAAGAAGCGGCGAACTACTTGGAAGAGGCGTGCGTGGTGATGAGAAGGTAAAAGGTCATGGAATTGGTTTATCAATAGTGAACGATATTGTAGAATCCTATCAAGGCACAATTAAAATCAAATATCACGAGCTACTGAAAGGAGCTCACTTTATTATTACGCTACCACCTTAATGAAAGAAAACCAAAGTATCTTATCGGCAGTTATCAGCAACAACAATTTATCAGAAATGAAAGTTGCTGTTGAACTGACCAAACAAGCCGGCAAAATCGGCTTTGACTGGCCATCCATTGATTTCGTCTTTGATAAAATGCAAGAAGAACTTGAAGAGCTGAGAGAAGCGATGAAAAGCGGAAATCAAAAAGAAATTATTGACGAAACCGGCGATGTACTTTTTGTTGCTTGCAATATTGCCAGACATTTGAATGTGGACCCTCAAGTTGCTCTAAAAGGAACGAATGAAAAATTCATTGAAAGATTCTTGCAGGTTGAAAATCTGGCTCGACAGCGTCATCCGGAACAATCCAAGTATGACTTGGCAACTTTGGATCAACTTTGGAATGATGTAAAAAAGAACAATCAATAAATTTAATCGGTGAAATCATTGAATTTTTCCTGATTTCACCCCATTATTACCGGCTGAATATCTAATTATGGAGAAGCACTGAAAATGAGTGAAAATATTAAACATGCTACTGACGACAGTTTTGAAACCGACATCAATTCCGATGTTCCTGTTTTAGTGGATTATTGGGCAGAATGGTGCGGACCATGCCGCATGATTGCTCCGATTCTTGATGAAGTCGCTGATGAGATGAAAGACAAGGTTAAAGTTGTAAAAGTGGATACAGAATCTTGTCGCAATACAGCGATCAAAATGGGCATTAGAGGTATTCCTACTTTGATGGTCTTTAAAAATGGTGAAGTTGTCGATCAACATGTTGGAGCTTTATCAAAAGGCCAATTGGTTGAAATGCTGAATAAACACACAGCTTAATTCCAAAATCACTGAATACCGAACGTTTGAACGATTCAAGTGTTCGGTATGACATTATCGAAGATAAAACCATAAAAATCACAAAGTCTGTTAAGAATTTAGTTGCGACAGTCTTCCTGACGTGTTAACTTATAGCTGTTCAACATAGAGACAAATTATCTCGTCTCTATTTCAAAATAAAAAAATTACTAAAAAATTACTTCTGCGTTCTTTCGTGGCGCTAACTTACACAACAAATTCAAACAAATTTTCTGCATAAAACTTAACTATGAACCTATCAGAACTAAAACAATATTCAACCAAGAAATTAACCGAAATAGCCGCTGAATCAGGAGTAGAAATCCGCTCCAGGCTTCGCAAACAAGACTTAATATTCAATATTCTAAAATCACAAGCCAAACAAGGTGTGGACATCTATGGCGGAGGAGTGTTGGAAGTCTTACCTGACGGTTTTGGCTTTTTAAGAGCTCCGGATAGTAGCTATTTAGCCGGACCAGATGATATCTATGTTTCACCGAGCCAAATCAGACGTTTTGGATTAAGAACCGGTGATACGATTGAAGGCAAAATCAGACCTCCCAAAGAGTCTGAAAGATATTTTGCTATGCTCAAAATCAAGTCACTGAATTACGAGCCACCTGAAAACACTCATGGTAAAATTTTGTTTGAAAATCTTACGCCATTGTTTGCGCAAGATCAACTCAAAATGGAGCGTGGAAATGGTTCGAAGGAAGATTTAACTGCCAGAATCATTGATCTGATTTCGCCGATTGGTAAAGGGCAAAGGGGTTTGATTGTGTCACCTCCGAAAGCCGGTAAAACACTGATGATGCAGAATATTGCAACCAATATTGCTCTCAATAATCCTGAATGTAAACTATTTGTATTGCTGATTGACGAACGTCCTGAGGAAGTGACTGAAATGCAACGCATGGTTCGTGGTGAAGTGATTGCTTCAACATTTGACGAACCGGCTTCCCGTCATGTTCAGGTTGCCGAAATGGTGATTGAACGAGCTAAAAGATTGGTAGAACATAAACAAGATGTCATTATTTTATTGGACTCTATCACGCGTCTGGCACGTGCTTATAACACGGTTGCTCCATCATCCGGGAAGGTATTAACCGGTGGTGTCGATGCCAATGCATTGCAACGCCCTAAACGATTTTTTGGTGCCGCAAGAAATGTCGAAGAAGGCGGTAGCTTGACAATTATCGCAACTGCTTTGATTGATACCGGCTCGAAAATGGATGAAGTTATTTTTGAAGAGTTTAAAGGAACCGGTAATATGGAAGTTCATTTGGACAGAAGAATTGCCGAAAAACGTGTCTGGCCGGCAATTAATATTAATCGTTCAGGAACACGAAGAGAAGAGCTCATCGTTGATCAGGACTTTCTTACCAAAGCATGGATTTTGCGTAAAATTCTGCATCCTATGGATGATGTCCAAGCCATTGAGTTTTTACTGGATAAACTCAAAGACACAAAGACAAACGAAGAGTTTTTTACTTCCATGAAGAGATAATCTCTTTAGATATCGCAATTCTAAAAAGCAGGTTTTATCACCTGCTTTTTTGTACCCTGACAATTCAAAATATCTCCGTTATTTCTGCCAACATCTTTCTATCTCTGTTAAAATCACTGAAGTTTTGAACTTTGAGAAAATATGATGACAAGATTAAGCAAATTATTGTTGGTATTTGTAAGTATTTTTATGCTTTCAGCTACCGTCAACGCGAAGAAACAAAATAAGCAAGATAAACCAAAGGAAAGTCCGCTTGCCGGAATTCCGTTAAGAAATATCGGTCCGGCATTGATTTCCGGAAGAATTTCCGATTTTGCTTTTCATCCAACAAACAAGCAGGTCTTCTATGTAACTACCGCTGCCGGAAATATGTGGAAAACCACAAATAACACTATTACTTGGGAGCCGATTTTTGATAACGAAGGTTCTTATTCCATAGGTACTGTTGAGATTGATCCGAGCAATCCTTTGGTTCTTTGGGTAGGAACAGGAGAAAATAACGCGCAAAGGTCCGTTGCTTTTGGTGATGGTGTTTATAAATCAGTTGATGGCGGAAAATCCTGGAAAAACATGGGTTTGAAAAACTCAGGTCATATTTCTCAAATCTGGATTGACCCTAAAAATCCTGATACTGTTTTAGTTGCGGCTCAAGGTCCGCTCTGGAGTGATGGAGGCGATCGTGGTCTCTATAAAACCACAGACGGAGGTAAAAACTGGGAGCGTATCCTTAATATTGATAAATTTACCGGTGTGAATGAATTTGTGGTTGATCCACGCAATCCGGATAATATTGTTGCCAGTACCTATCAGCGTCGCAGACATGTTTGGGTTTTAATTAATGGAGGCCCCGGAAGTGGAATCCATAAAACCACAGATGGCGGAAAAACATGGAATGAGGTGAAATCATCTTTACCTAAAGATCACATGGGACGAATTGGCTTGGCCGGAGCTCCGTCTAATCCCGACAGAATCTACGCGATTGTTGAGTCCAATAAAAAAGAACAAGGCGTATTTATGTCTGAAGATTTTGGTGAAAACTTCAGCAAACAATCAGGTTATATGACCACCAGCCCGCAATATTACAATGAATTAATAGTTGATCCACACAATCCTGACAGAGTCTATTCTCTCAGCACCTTTACACATGTATCTGAAGATGCCGGAAAAACCTGGACCAAACTGTCCGATACTTTCCGCCATGTCGATGATCATGCTTTATGGATAGACCCTGACAACACTGAGCATTTATTCATCGGCGGTGATGGTGGTGTTTATGAAACCTATGATCGTGGACAAACATGGAGACACATTCGCAATCTACCTTTGGCACAATTTTATCGCATCACCCCAGATAATGCCGAACCTTTCTACAATGTTTGTGGTGGCACACAAGACAACAACTCTTTGTGTGGTCCTTCCAGAACCACTCGTATTCATGGCGTAACTAATGCAGATTGGGATATTATTTTGGGTGGAGATGGTTATAAAGCTCAAATTGACCCCAATGATCCGAATTTGGTTTATGCACAATACCAATACGGTGGGTTGGCAAGAGTTGATCGTCGTACTGATGAAAGAATTTATATCACACCACATCCGCAAAAAGGAGAAAACGCTTACAAATGGAACTGGAACACGCCATTAATCATCAGCCCTCATCAAAGTACACGTTTGTTTTATGGAGCAGAAAAACTGTTTCAATCAGATGATAGAGGTGATTCATGGAAAGTCATTAGCCCTGATTTGACGCAACAAATCGACAGAAATAAACTCAAAGTCATGGATCGGGTTTGGAGTGTCGATTCGGTTGCGAAAAATGTTTCCACATCCATGTATGGCAGTTTGATCGGAATTTCTGAAAGCTTACTTGCTGAAGGGCGAATTATCGTTGGTTCTGATGATGGTGTTGTTAGCATCACAACTAATGGTGGAAATGACTGGAATAAAATCAAATCATTCCCGAAAGTTCCTGACATGTCTTATATTTCAGACGTCTTGTTTTCATCACATGATAAAAATACCGCATACATCACGATTGACAACCATAAACGCGGAGATTTCAAACCTTATGTTCTGAAAACAACCGACTTAGGTAAAAGTTGGAAAATGATTTCAGGAAATCTTCCTGAAAGAGGTTTTGCTCACACAATTGTAGAGGATCATGTGGACTCCAATCTATTATTTGTCGGAACAGAATTTGGCTTGTTTTTCACTCAAAACGGTGGAAACAGTTGGAATAAATTTTCCAGTCTTCCAACCACAGCCGTTCGCGATCTGGAAATTCAACGCCGTGAAAACGACTTGGTTGTCGCATCTTTCGGACGTGGTGTTTACATCCTTGATGATTACTCTCCTTTGAGATTTAAAACCTCAGATTTGGAAAAATCAGCAGCCACATTGTTCCCTGTTAAAGACTCATGGTTGTATATCGAAGGCGATCGAATTGATGATCGCGAAAAAGGATCTTCAGGTAGTGACTATTTCACCGCGAAAAATCCGGCGTATGGTGTAACGTTTTCATACTATCTGAAAGATGGTTATAAATCTCTTAAAGAAACTCGACGTAAAAAAGAAATCGAGCTTGAAAAAGACGGGAAAGATACACTTTATCCTTCATGGGATGATTTGAGGAAAGAAGATACTGAAAAAGCTGTAATGCTTTATTTTGAAATTCGTGATAATCAACAAAATGTCGTGAGTCGTGTTCCTGTCAGTGATAAAAAAGGCTTCCACCGTGAGCAATGGAACATGCGTTTGCCGTCACCCGATCCGGTGAAACTGCAACAACCGGCATGGATTCCTTATTGGGCTTCAGCACCAATGGGACCATTAGCCACACCGGGAACCTACACAGCGACTTTAATGAAACGCTATAATGGTCAAACCGAGGCTATTTCACAACCACAAGCATTTAATCTTAAGAGACTGGAAAACTCTCCGGAGTTGAGTAAAAATCCGCTAGAAGTTCAAGCCTTTCACAAGCAATTGGCGGATTTAAGCAGAGCCGTTGATGGTGCTAATAAAAAATTCGGTGAAATAAACAACCGAGTTGAACACTTGTACAAAGCACTCGAATTGACACCACAAGCAAGCAACCAACTCACAGAAAAGTTGGAAAGCCTCAGACTTCGCCTTGTTGATTTTGATACCAAAATGAATGGCGACTCAACCATTGCTTCCAGACAAGAGCCTGTGCCATGGTCGGTTTCAACTCGTATTGGCACCCTGTTTGGTAGCATCATTGAATCACAATCCAATGTTCCTCAAGGATTCAGAGATTCATACGAAATCGCTAACTCCGAGTTCTCAGAACTATTGCAAGAACTCAGAAAGATTAACGATGACGTGAAAGCATTTGAAGATGAAATGGAATCTCTAGGAGCTCCATGGACCCCGGGAAGAATGCCAAAATGGAATAACTAGGAACTTTTTAGTGTTCGAAAAATAAAACCCCGAAAATACTTCGGGGTTTTTTTATGTCTCCATACTATATTGGAAGGATTAGGGGGTGTGTTACATAAATACATTTTATAACAGGTTCATTTGACTCGTTTAATTGAATACAATAAACTTGAAGAACTAAATCAATGCGGAGCGGAATTTGACATTAAGCATCAACACGGCTGACCACCTATCAAAAAGCAGAACTCAAACAAGCCTTTTCATGGCCAATCCTGACCATGAAAAGACTAGCAAGTTATCTCCACATTATGCATTCGGCGGTAAATGAGAATGAATAATTTTCGAATAGAAAGAGATTTAACCCCTCTATTATTCGCAGAGCATGCAGTATGGTCGGAGTATTATGATTTTGAAGAGTTAGAGGAAATCCGATCATGGGGCATTGAGGAAAAATTCATTGATGAGTTGCTTAAAATTGCTAAAGAAGGAGGGGACCACCCCTATTATCCGGTTCCATTAGATGAGGTTATACCTGACAGGATGCGGATATTTATATACACCAAATTCAAAACGCTAAACGGCTATGAACTAGAAGGTGTCATATGTAACCCTGATCCGTTTGTGATTGGAATATTTGTAGATGATGAGATAGTAATATTTAATCCAAATTTACTGGAATTCTGGCAGAAGAGTGAATCCATTGTGAAAAAACATTTTGGAATTGAGTCTTTCGAACTGTTTCCAATGAATTATGAAACTCCGTATCAAGATTGTGATGGTAATTCGGTTAAAGGCTCATACAATAAGAGAGGAAATGTATAACAAAAGCAATGCAACTGAAATTTTCTCCATTCCAAAATTTGGGGTTCGCTGCGCTCATTTTGTCCCAAATTTTTCCACACCAAAAATTCCGCTGATTACCGACGTTATGCATATGACAAAGACTTTCCTACTTCTAATGTTTATGGCTTTTTCGCCAGCTACCTTTTCCTGTAGTTGTAGCCTTGGTGATGTACAGAAGAAGTTTGATGAGCATTTAAGTGTCTTTATGGGTACAGTAAAGAAAATTACGTTTTACGATTCAAATGATGCTTTTGGAGATCAGCGTATAAAGGTTGAATTTGAGCTCGAAAAGCAATGGAAAGGCGAGCCATCACAAAATGTGCTTTTCACAGTGTTTAACAGTGTTTCGTGCTATGGCTACTGGTTTAAAGAAAACCAACGCTATGTGTTTATGCATTTAATGAAGGTAAGTCGCTTAATGCTTGGTGGTGCGGTGGAGTTATTTCAGAAGCAGACAGTAAAGAGCAATTCATGGAAGAATTAGATGTACTCAATGAGCTCACGAGATAATATGCTTAACAAACGTGGGCACACCGGCCTATCTGCCTCGACTCGCTAAGTTTGCGTGTGATGCGGACGTTTATAAATAATAATTAAACCAAGAGACAGTCACTTCTATTTTATTCAAAAAAACATTAGTAAAAATATGAAAAACAGTATATTAATTCTTCTCTTTCTCTTCTCAATCTCCGCATCTGCCGATGTTCCAAAAGAACAACAAGCGGAGGTTCAGTATTTACTCAATTTTGTAAAAACCACATCCTGCGAAATGATTCGAAATGGTAAGCATCATAACGGTGAGAAAGCCGCATCACATATTCAAAGAAAATATGATTATTTCAGGAATAAAATCAAAACCACGGAAGATTTTATTGAATATTCAGCTAGCAAAAGCACCATGAGTGGTAAGGAGTATTTTGTACAATGTGGTGATGAATTGATTAAAACCAGAGACTGGTTGATGACAGAACTTAACAATTTTCGCAAACAAACGGCTCAATAATTTATGCATAACAATCTCAAACTAAAAATCGCCGAAGTTTCGGATATAGAAAGCGCTTTGAAATTACATTACCGTTATCAGGTTGATAGTATTTCTGATGAAGATAAAAAAGACGGTTTTGTCACCACGCCTTTTACGCCTGAGGAGCTTAAAGCCTTGATTGAGAAGGAGCAAGGGTTGTTTATTGCTGTTGACGAAAATAACGAAGTGGTCGCTTATGTGATGTCGGCGTCCTGGCAGTTTTGGTCGGCTTGGCCGATTTTTGCTTACATGATTGAGCAGTTGCCAAGTCTCAGTTACAAGGGTTATCAGTTGAGTGTTGATAACTCCTATCAGTATGGTCCTGTTTGCATCGACAAACGCTATCGCGGTACAACTCTGTTGCTGGATTTATTCGATTTTGCATTGAAAGAAATGTCCAAACGCTATCCTGTTTTAGTCACTTTCGTGAACAAAATCAACCCTCGTTCTTATGCCGCACATTCCCGTAAACTTTTACTAGATACTATTTGTGAGTTTGAATTCAACAACAATCAATATTACGAAATGGGGTGTTTGACGAATGAAGCCGATGGGTGACAATTGTTAGGAAAAATTATTTATTCTTCCGCTTTTTCCAGTTTTTTCAAAGCCATTTTTCTTTTTAATGGTGAGAGGTGGTCCAGAAAAACAATGCCTTTCAGATGATCAAGTTCGTGTTGGATACAAACTGCTAAAAGTTCTTCAGCTTCGATGCAGAACTTTTCTCCGTTGACATCTTGAGCCTCTATCTCAACTTTTCCGGCACGCTTCACTTTGGCATAAATATTAGGTACAGACAGACATCCTTCTTCATAAGTTTGTACACCTTCTTTGCTGATAATTTTCGGATTAATGAGACAAAGCGGTTGATCTTTTTCTTCTGAGACATCAATAACGACAACCTGTTTATGAACATTGACCTGAGTTGCTGCCAAACCCACACCCGGAGCATCATACATGGTTTCAAGCATGTCACTGGTTAGTTTTTTTAACTCACCATCAAAAACGGTCACAGGTTCAGCTATCGTTTTTAATCGTTTGTCCGGTAAGGTCAGTATGTCTAAAATTGCCATAGTTGTATTGTAAATTTGTATTTTCCAATAATATTGGGACTAATTCGCTAAAGGCAATATTATCAATAAAATCGGGGCTGGATGATGATAAATCCCGCAAATATAAGAAAATAATACAATTTTTTGTGTTCCTGTGGCGTTGAAATTGAGGATTTTTACAAGAAATGCAGTCTGTTTCACATTTTTTAGTTTAACTTGCTGTATAAAATAGCTAAACTAAACACTAATGAAATCAAGGATTTGTCGGAAATGCTTAAAAAATTACATTTACTTTTTATTGCGGTTACATTAATCAGTGTTCAAGCTTTTGCTGAAATTGAGTTAAACCCGGAGCACCCTGATACCTATGTTGTACAGAAAGGCGACACGCTTTGGGATATTTCTGCAATGTTTCTTAAGTCACCTTGGTTGTGGCCGGAAATTTGGCATGCAAATCCACAGGTTGAAAATCCGCATTTGATTTATCCGGGTGATGTTTTGTCATTGGTTTATCTGGATGGCAAGCCGGCAATTCAATTAACCAGAAATCATCCGACTTTAAAACTTTCACCGAAAACTCGTGAAATTTCACACGAAAATGCAATCAAAACCATACCTTTAAGTGAAATAGAATCTTTCCTGAAGAATTTGCGTATTCTTAGTAAGGAGGAGGTTGACTTGGCTCCTTATGTTGTGTCAATGGAAGATGAGCATTTAAGAGGCTCAAAACCAAATCATCTTTATGTCAGAAACCTGAATAATGTCAAACAAGGAGATGTTTTTGCAGTGGTTCGTCCTACTTTGATTTATCGCGATGTTCCAACGGATTACCCTTGGGAATCGTCTCCATATAATGAAAGAAAAACAGAAACGGTAGAGTGGTCAAAAGGAAGTGAATACACCGGAAAAGCAATCATGACCCGGTTCTGGAAAAAATATATGGACAGAACTTATTGGGAGAATGTTGATATTCTTGGATATGAGGTTGAAGAAATCGGCACAGCCATGGTTGCCAGAGTTGGTACCGGTGACATTACTACTATGAAAGTGAGTAAAAATATACTTGAAATAAAAGAAGGCGACTTAGTTCTTCCTTTAGATGATGGAAGTTTCGATGCTTTTTTCCAACCCAAAGCAGGAGCTGCAACAGATAGTAATATAAGAGTGATTGCATTAAATAATGCTGCATATTCCGCAGCAAAAAGACAAATCGTTGCTATCAGCAGAGGTTCGGTCGATGGAATTAATGTTGGTGATGTTTATGATGTGAATCGCCCTGAAAAAGAAATTCGCGACAATGTGATGTTTCCTGAAGATGATGTAAGAACATTATTTAAACCATCAAAATCAAAGGTAACCTTACCAGAAGAGAATGTTGCAAATATAATGATTTTTAGAACCTATGATCATATTTCTTACGGCATGATAATGGATGGTACTCGCCCTGTTCAAATGTATGACTATGTGAGGGCACCGTAGTTATATAATTTCTTATGGAATAATGCAGAAAAAAGGACTTTAAATGACAGATTTACACCAAGCTTGGTTATTGTTAATCCGATGCCCGGGCTTGGGTAGTACTCGTATTCTGAAGCTAATCAATCATTTTGGTAACGCAGAAGCTGTATTTTCTCAAAAAAGTTTTCCGCTCGAGTTTAAAATCCCTGCAAAATCACTTGATTGGATTAAACATCCGGATTTGGAAAGTATTCAACCTGATCTTGAGTGGCTTGAAAAAGAAGACAATCACATCATAACAATTGATGATGACTTATATCCGACCTTATTAAAAAAAGCAGAATCCCCTCCGCCTCTATTGTATGTGACCGGAAAACCGGAAGTCTTGTTTCAACCACAAATTGCTGTGGTGGGAAGCAGAAACGCCAGTCAAGTTGGTTTGGAAAACACAAGGTCGTTTTGTTATGACTTAGCATCGAAAGGTTTAACCATTACCAGTGGATTGGCAATAGGCGTTGATGGCACCGCTCACAAAGCGGCAATTCAGGCAGGCGGAACAACGATAGCCGTTACCGGAACCGGGCTTGATGTGGTTTATCCTTCACAAAACAGAGAATTAGCGCATGAAATTGCAAAAACAGGCGCACTGGTTTCGGAATTTCCAATCGGAACAAAACCACATGCCAAGAATTTTCCGAGAAGAAACAGAATTATTTGCGGATTATCGCTGGGAACACTTGTCATTGAAGCCGGAATTCAAAGTGGAACATTAATCACAGCCAGACAAACAATGGAAATCAATCGACCTGTCATGGCTATTCCAGGTTCGATTCATAACCCTAATGCTAAAGGCTGTAATTATTTAATCAAACAAGGGGCAAAATTGGTTGAATCAGCTCCGGAAATTGTTGAAGAACTCACTCCATTAGCACATTCTTTATCATTTCAAATCAAAGAAAAACTCGAATTACTTAAAAATAAAACTGTACAAACCGAAAATAAACCTTATATTAATGCAGGCGAAAATGAAAATAATGAGCTATTAAGCCACATCATGTATGAACCAACGGCGATAGATGACATTATTATCAATAGCGGATTGACAGCTCGGGAAGTTGCATCCACTCTGCTGATATTGGAACTGGAAGATAAAATAAGAGCTTTGCCCGGTGCACAATACATTAGAATTTAAAAACGAAAAGAATAGATAAACTGACTAATAACTCGGAAGATTTTTTTACATTCAACTATGGCGAAAAACCTCTTAATTGTCGAATCACCGGCAAAATCAAAAACAATTGAGAAATATCTAGGCAAGGATTACAAAGTTCTGGCATCTTACGGTCACATTCGAGATTTACAAGCAAAAACCGGTGCCGTTGATCCGGATAACAATTTTGAAATGAAATATGTTGAGGTTGACCGCAATAAAAAACATATTGACAACATCGTCAAAGAAGCAAAAAAAGCAGACTCTATTTATCTTGCAACCGACTTGGATAGAGAGGGAGAAGCGATATCGTGGCATGTTTCAGAAATTCTGAAAAAGAGAAAAGTTCTGAAAGACAAAAACATTTATCGAATTGTTTTTAGTGAAATCACCAAATCAGCCATTCAAAATGCAGTCGACCACCCAAGAGAACTATCATTTGATTTGATTGATGCTCAACAAGCCCGTCGAGCTTTGGATTATTTGGTTGGCTTTAATCTATCCCCTCTACTTTGGAAAAAAGTCAGACGCGGTTTATCGGCCGGTCGGGTTCAGTCTCCGGCATTAAGGATGATTGTTAACAGAGAAGAGGAAATTGATGCTTTTGTTGCGCAGGAATACTGGAGTGTTTCGGCATTAATGCAAAAAGGCTCGGAAGATTTTAGTGCAAGTCTGATTCAGTTCAATGGTGATAAACTTAAAAAGTTTGACTTAAACAACCAAAAACAAGTTGAAGAAGCTCTTGATAAACTCAAAAAGCAATCAGGAAACAGCTTAACAGTTACCAAACTGACAGAGAAACAACGAAAAAGAAGAGCCGCACCCCCTTTTATCACTTCAACTTTACAACAAGAAGCTGCCAGAAAACTGGGATTTTCGACAAGAAAAACCATGCAAGTGGCTCAACAACTGTATGAAGGGCTTGATATCGGCGGTTACACGCAAGGTTTGATAACTTACATGCGTACCGATTCGGTTCAATTGTCTCAGGATGCCTTAAACAGCATTCGCTCTGCGATTGAAAAAAACTTCGGTAAGGAAAATGTGCCTGAAAAACCAAATTATTACAAAGGCAAATCAAAGAATGCACAAGAGGCGCACGAGGCAATCAGACCGGTTGATGCTTTATTAACACCGGCTCATATAAAGTCGAAAGTTAATAAAGATCAGTACGTACTGTATGATTTGATTTGGAAAAGAGCTCTGGCATCTCAAATGGTTGATGCCTTAATTGGAACAGTGTCGGCTGACTTTGAGTTTGGATATGGTCATGTATTAAGAGCAACCGGCTCCACAGTTATTAAGAAAGGTTTCTTGAGTGTTTATGAAGAAGGTAAAGACGATCAGAAAAAAACGGACTCCAACAACTTGCCTCGACTGGCGGAGGGAGATGTTTGCAGTTTGAAAGATATTAGCGGGAAACAACACTTTACCGAACCACCACCAAGGTATTCAGAAGCAAGTCTGGTTAAAGCTCTTGAAGAGTACGGAATTGGCAGACCTTCAACCTATGCATCTATTATCAGCACATTATTAAATAGAGATTATGTAGAACTGGATAATAAAAGATTCATTCCAACAGACATTGGAAAAGTTGTTGCCCGGTTTTTACAAAGCTACTTTGCTAAATATGTTGACTATGATTTTACGGCAAACCTTGAAGATGCACTGGATGCTGTGTCAAGAGGAGAAACACAATGGGTTCCTTTACTGAAACAGTTTTGGAGTCCGTTCAAAGAGTTAATAGATGAAACTGAAAACTCAGTCAGCCGTGACGAGGCTCAATACAAACGAGACTTAGGTAATGACCCTGTTTCAGGAAAACCGGTCACTGCCAGAGTTGGAAAATATGGCTCCTTTGTGCAAATCGGCACCAAAGACGATGAAGAAAAGCCACGTTTTGCAGGACTTCTGCCCGGGCAAAAGCTCGACACGATTACGTTTGAAGAGGCAATGGATTTATTCAAACTACCAAGAAGTCTTGGAGAAACTCCGGAAGGAGAAAAGGTTAGCACCAATATTGGTCGTTTTGGACCTTATGTCAGATACAACAACAAGTTCGTTTCAATCAAAAAAGATACTTATTCACCGTATGACATCACATTAGAGCAAGCGTTGGAATTGATTAAGGAGAAGAAAATTGCAGATGCCAATAAAATTATTAAAACTTTCGATGATGGAATTCAGATTCTAAATGGTCGATGGGGTCCTTATGTCACCGATGGCAGTAAGAATGGCAAAATTCCAAAAGACGTTGAAGCCAATACATTAACTCACGAAGAGTGTTTGGAAATATTGGCTAATACACCTGACAAGAAGTTACGAACAACTAAAAAAGCAGCGACAAAAAAGAGAACGACCAAGAAAAAAGTCGCAAAGAAAAAGACTGCGAAGAAAAAAGTCAGTAAGAAAACAAGTAAGAAAGTTGCTAAGAAAACCACTAAAAAGAAAGTTGTTAAGAATTAAAAATGAGCTTGTCCTCTAAACTTAATGAAGCCAAAGAAACATTTGATTCCGGTGGCCTAATAGCTTATCCCACAGAGTCTGTTTTTGGTTTGGGCTGCAATCCTTTTAATCAACGAGCAGTTCTTAAACTTTTATCCTTAAAACAAAGAGCAGTCGAAAAAGGTTTGATACTGATAGCCTCTCACATCAGACAAATATTACCGTTGATAAAACCGAAACATGCCGATGATTTGGCCAGAGCCTTAAAAACGTGGCCGGGACACAATACCTGGATATTTCCAAAAACATCAAAAGTACCGGAGTGGGTTTCAGGAAGTTTTGAAACCATAGCTGTAAGGGTCAGTAAACATGAAGCCGTTGTACAACTTTGTAATTACTTAAACTCACCTTTAGTCTCAACCTCTGCAAACCTTGCAAATCAACCAGTTTTAAACTCAATTAAGGATATAAAAGATGTATTTGGTGATAAAATACTCTGCTATTTTGATGCTCCTTTAGGAAAAGAGCAGAAACCAAGTACTATCAGAGATGCGAGTACAAACCAAGTCATTCGTTAAAAACCATTGCACCAAACAAGAGGTTGTCAAATTTGGATTTAGAAATAAAAAGCCGGCTTTATTCATTGCTTACAGCTTTGTTGACTCCAATTGTTTTATTGCGTTTGGCAATTCGGGGTATTAAATCACCGGCGTACTTTCGACGTTGGAAAGAGCGGTTCGGTGTTTTTACCAATCCACAGTTTAAAAAGTCCATTCTTATTCATGCGGTTTCGGTTGGAGAAGTGAATGCGGCGATTCCATTAATTCGAGCTTTAATGGAAACCTATAAGGATTACAGTTTTGTTATCACTACGGTGACACCAACCGGGTCTGATCGCGTTCAGCAAATTTTTGGAAATAGTGTTTTTCATCTTTATCTTCCTTATGATTTACCGGGGGCTGTTAAGCGCTTTCTAAAAAAAATAAAACCGGAATTAGCAGTTGTTATGGAAACGGAAATCTGGCCGAATCTTTTCCGCTTTTGTAAAAAAAGGGATATCCCTATCGTTGTTGCGAATGCGCGTTTATCAGAATTATCACTCAAAGGTTATAAATGGGTGCAATCATTGGCAAGAATGGCTGTCAATAACACCAAATTTGTCGCCGCTCAAACCAAAACGGATGCCGATCGTATGATTCGCCTGGGTTGTGACATTGATAAAATCTATGTAGTGGGAAGTTTAAAATTTGACATTATTATTGAAGATGACATCATCCAAAAAGGTAAAACCATTCACGAACATTGTTCCAAAAACAATTTAATCTGGATTGCAGCCAGTACACATCATGAAGATGAGGTTCATGTTCTTGATGCCTATAAAACGCTCAAAAGTAAATATCCGCAGCTTTTATTAATTATTGTTCCAAGACATCCTGAGAGATTCCAAGTTACTGCACAATCTAGCATTAACAAAGGATTTAATACACAACTACGCAGCAAGTGTGGTTTATATGATGAAGATGCTGAGGTATTTATCGTTGATACCATGGGAGAAATGCTGGAATTTTATGCGGCATCTGATATTGCTTTTGTCGGTGGCTCGATAGCTAATATTGGCGGGCACAATGTATTGGAAGCAGCAGTATTTAAGTTACCGGTATTAGTCGGTCCCAACACACATAATTTTGCTGAAATTACACAACTTCTGCATGATTGCGGAGGTTCAAAGTTAGTCACAAATAGAGATGATATTGTTGAAAATATGGAAAAACTCATTGGCAATGCCAAAGAGAGAAAAAAAATGGGTGATGCAGCATATAAACTGGTTCAGGAAAACCGCGGAGCGGTAGCATTAACAATGGAGCTTGTTGCAAATGCGTTGAAAAATAAACATTTGAACGAAGAGTTACAAGTCAGAAAGTATGAGAGGATTCTTGAACAAAATGTATTATCTCAAGAGGAGAATGCCGCATGAGTATGGTTTTTATACTAGTGATTCTCAGTCTAATGCTGGCAGGATTTGCCGTTTGGGCATTTTTCTGGGCAGTTAAGAACAATCAATTTGATGACTTAGACACTCCCGCTTACTCCATATTGGATGACGAAGACGAAAAAAAAGAGGAACAAGAAAAAAAGGAAAGTAATTAATGGATTTACTCACACCCTTTTTAATCGGTCTTTTCTCCAGCATCCATTGTCTTGCTATGTGTGGAGGTCTTTGCGGAGTCTTTTGCAGAAACGGTATAAAAATTCAATCCGTACTTTTAATAAATTTCGGCAGAATCATAACTTATTCCATTTTAGGAATGTTGGTTGCCGGAATTATTCAGGGACTGGTTTTAAGGATAAAAATTGCAGAAATAGGCTTTTGGATTCGATTGGTTCTGGGATTGGTTTTAATTTACCTTGGCATCAGAATCATGCTAAAAAAGTCAGGCTTGCACAGCTTCATTGAAAACAATTTCCTTTGGAAAAGAGCCAAAAACACACTTCATCGCATCTCACAAAAAAATGAAAGCATCACCCAGGTTTTCAAAGGAATGCTTTGGGGATTTATTCCCTGCGGGTTGCTTTACGGAGTTTTAATCGCCGCCGCCGCGACACAAAATTTCTGGCAAGGAGGTTTGTTCATGTTTGCCTTTGGGTTGGGAACCATACCTTCCATGCTTGCAGCCTCGGGGTTGATGAAAACCTGGCAAGACAAACTTCAAAACAATTATGTCAGAATCGGTGCCGGATTGTTTATTGTGATTGTTGGGGTTTGGAGCATCGCATCGCCCTGGATAAGTCACAAGTTCATTCCTGAACATTCTGTTTTTACATCAATTGCGGCTTTCTTGGATAGCTGTACGCCCTGATGGATTTGGTTAACTTTGGGTTCTTTGCCTGAGAGCCTCAAACAACGTGATTCCGGTTGCCACTGAGATATTGAGGCTTTGCACCGTTCCTGCCATAGGAATATGCACCAAAAAGTCACAATGTTTTTTTACTAAAGGTCTGATTCCTTTTCCTTCATTGCCCATGACTAAAGCCAAAGCACCGGTCAAATCGCTTTGATAAATGCTTTTCGAGTCCGCTTCACAATCAGTCCCGGCAACCCAAATGCCATTATTTTTTAGTATTTCCAAAGCAGAAACTATGTTAGTGACTTGATAAATTCGCAGAGTTTCAGCAGCTCCGGCGGCGGTTTTTCTCGCAGTTGCGGTTAATCCTGCGGCTTTATGTTTGGGAAAAATTACCAAATCCACACCGGCTGCATCAGCACTTCTCAAACAAGCTCCTAAATTTCTGGGATCTTCAATAGTATCTAAAACCAGCACTAATGGGTTCTTGAAGGACTCAATATCTTTTTTTAAATCCGACTCATCAGGTAACTTTAAAGTTTTAATCTGAGCAATAACGCCCTGATGCCGGTCTTTACAATGTTTATTGATGGATGATATAGACTCAAAGGTTAACTTGATACCAAGACTTTGGGCGGTGGTAGTGATTTTTTTCAAGCGCGGATTATTGCTGTTTTCAGCAACCATAATGTGAATGATATTTTCCGGAGACTGTTCTAATACACTTTCCAATGCATGGATACCAAAGACCCATTCTGTCTGATTCTTATTCATGCGCGAATTATACCTCAAGCATTGTGTGATTAAATATTTTCAATAAAAAAACGAATAAACATAAAAAATTCAAGTAAAATGTATTTAATTGGCTGTACACAAAAAAATGCAAAGCAAACAGAAAATATTTGATGAACTCAAGAAGTTAATAAGCCGACATGCACCATTATTGGTTTGTGTGCAAGATACAGTGGATGCCTATCATCTCTATACCAAATATCAAATGAAGAATGGACAACCTATGTATTTTGGCGGAATTAAAATCAACAAGTCCTTTGTCAGTTATTATTTGATGCCAATTTATGTAAACCCTGAAATGCTCAAGGATATTGATGCGAACTTGAAAAAGCACCTTAAAGGAAAGTCCTGCTTCAATTTCAAACAACTAGATGACGATGTACTGACTCAACTACAAGAGTTGACTGATAAAGGTCTGCAAGACTATCATCGACAAGGATACTTAGTATAAAAACAGACTAAATTATGGCAAAATTTATACCACTTCCTCACAAAACTAACTATTTCGAAGAAGAAATGTTGAAACATTCTGAGGAGTTTAATCAGCTACTGCAAAAACGCCGAACGGTGAGAGATTACTCAAATAAACCGGTGACAAAAGAAGTCATAGTAAACTGTATCAAAGCTGCTGGTGCAGCACCCAGCGGAGCCAATATGCAACCCTGGCATTTTGTCGCTATCAGCAATGCCGAAATCAAATCCAAAATTCGCCAAGCGGCTGAAAAAGAAGAGCAGGAATTTTATGAGCACCGTGCCAGCGAAGAATGGTTAAATGCACTGGAACCTCTGGGAACGGACACCAATAAACCTTTTTTGGAAACAGCTCCTTGGTTGATTGCCGTGTTTCTGGAACGCTATGGTGTCGATGCGGAGGGCAATCGAATCAAACACTATTACACACCCGAATCTGTTGGTTTAGCCTGTGGAATGCTAATTACTGCTTTGCACAACTGTGGACTGGCAACTTTAACGCATACACCAAGTCCGATGGGTTTTCTCAAAGAAATTCTCAACCGCCCGGATAATGAAAGACCTTATCTGCTGATTGTCTGCGGTCATCCTGCTGAAGATGCCAAAGTACCGGATATTCATAGAAAACCTTTGGAGGATATTGCTACGTTTTTTGAGTGAAAAACTAACTTTTTGAAAAAATAACAAATTTTCTTTGTTACTTTGTTGCCACCCAACAAAGTAACCAAAAAAGGGTGCCCCGACATTTCGGCCTTCGGCTTCCCTCAATGCTCGGTTGATTTGGCGAGGTATTTGAACTCGCTTCGCTCAGACATAAATACCTCATGACTCCAAATCACTCTGCGCGTCTCAGCGAAATGTAAGGGGTATTAATGCTTCGTTTGATTAATTTTGTAACGCATCGCATCATCGGCAGAAAAAAGCAGAGCAACGAGGAACGACGAGCGGCGCTTTTTGCTGTCCGAGTGCATGCTATTGTTAGGTCTCGATTTATAGGAGCTTGGATTCGTATTTGGTGATTAGACTTTTACGATAATCATAGCTCCATTCTTCTGAGTTATAATCCCGTTTTACTGAATTCCGATTCGCGTAAGCATCTTCTATCCCTTGAAGCTCATTGCCAAGGTGTGGTCGAAGTGGTTCAAGCCCCTCGGCAATCTGACACTCTACCGCTAGCTGCATGGTAAGTTTCAGACCACCATCCGCCGTTAGCATAAGATTTTCAGTGCGATCATCGTTTGAAACCCAAGATTTCATGTAGCGATCGATATAGTACAAATCCCACGTCATGTTTCTAAGTGCTGCCCGTTTTTTTCGCTCTTGTTCCTTCACTTTGAATTTCATCATTCTTCTTGCGGGAGCTCGGCCGAATAAAGCAGCTGCATACACCAGCGCAGCAAGGGAGAAACGAAATTCGGTTATGCACCACTCAACAAAGGCAAGCGGTTTTTTTGGCCGTGATATCGAGGTGTTAATCGAAATATCGGTGATTGCAAGTATACATAGATATAACGAATCCCAATCAGTTAAGCGCCTGTACTGAAGCAATGCTTCTCGCAGCTTCTCTCGGTCTTCCGACGCGATTGGTTCGATACGCAGTTGTTGCTCATAGCCGAGGGCGTATGCAGCTAGTTCATCTGGTGAATGGTTATCAATGCCTCGAAATTGCTCAAGGTTTGATATGGCTTCTTCCGCATGATCGCTGGAGTAATTTATTTTCTCGTATATTGCGATTGTCGGGTCTAATTGAACATCTGAAATCTGAAAAAATGTGAGGTATGCTGCTGCGATTCTAGACAATTCATTTGCTTCCGGTCTTTTGACCATATTCAGTAAATACTGCAAAAAGTTCATATCAAATACCACTTGGTACTTGATACCTTTGATTTGTCGATTGTGCTGGTAGTTAACTGCGTTATAGATGTCTACGCTTTCGGAGGAAAAATTGTGCACCAACCAATCAGCCGACCGGACGACTTGTACAATTTCGGGATAGTACCCTGCAACAAACATAGATGATTGCACGAGATTTTCTAATATACCTAATGATTTATTATATGTGCATTAATGCACTAATATCAGTAAATAATTGTCAAACATGCATTATTTTAAGTTATTTCTTTGTATTTTACTTTGTTATAAACTATTTGATTAATCACATAATGCGCTGCTGTGATTCCAAATACACTAATCACCGTCATATCAGTTCCAAAGCCGTTATTGCAGTCGAGTTTGAGGCTGGTTCTAGGTTGGTCTTCGGGGAATTCACACCATGGCATTTTGACCGATTCGGGTGAGAAGACACTCATGATTTTGAATTTTTTTCCAGCATGTTTGGGGAAAGCGTAATCTTTACGAAGAGTGGCTCGAAGTTTACTCAGCAATTTATCTCCATGAGTTAACCCTAAGTCACAAACCTGTATTCCTGAAATCTGAGTTTTGCCACCGGCTCCGCCAACGGTGATGATATTGATGTTTTTCTCTTTGCATAAAGAAATCAACAAAGCCTTGTGTTTCAGGCTATCAATCGCATCAATAACGAAATCATAGTGTGTCTCAAGAAGTTTTTCGGCGGTGGATTGCATAAAGAAAGCGGGTTTTTGATGAACTTTACAATCAGGGTTGATGCTTTGGATACGATTAGCCATCGCTGAGATTTTTTCCTGTCCGATGGTTTCGGTGATGGCATGAATCTGACGGTTGATATTGGTGACGCAAACATCGTCAGCGTCAATTAAAGTAATTTCACCAACACCACTTCGTGCAAGTGCTTCCACAGCCCAGGAACCGACTCCGCCAACTCCGATGACACAGACATGTGCATTTTGTAAGCGTGTAAAACCGTCTTTTCCATGCAGGCGTTCGACACCACCAAACCTTTGTTTTTCTTGTTCATTCATGATGCAGATTTTAACCGAAAAAACGTCTCTGTCACTTCCGTTGTTTCATCTTCTACCCGTTGCAAGGTTTTTCCTTTCAATTCTGCATAATATTGAGCAATTTTTAATAAGTTGACAGGAAGATTGCGCAACTTAAAGTCCGGATAAAGATTCTGATCGGGTGCATCGGTTTCCAGCATGATGCTGTCTGAAGGGAAAAACTTCACCAGTTCATGAATTTTTGTCGCCTTTGGATTACACAGAACTCCGCCAAAACTGAATTTGATACCGTGTTCCAAAAGCTTTTTGGTTTGTTCAATACTACCGTTATAACTGTGAATCATGGCATTGAAATAATCTGCATTTTTTAAACTGTTATAAACGGCATCCACAGCATTTCGTGCATGAAGTATCAAGGGCAAATTATTTTTTTTCGCCAGTTCAATCTGTGCATCAAAATAAAATTGTTGCAAATTCTTGTCTAAATCCTTTATAAAATAATCCAGACCGCATTCACCGACAGCACAGCGATCATTAGTTTGCAACCAATCATTCAGTCTTTGTATGTCTGATTTTTGGTGCTGATTCAAAAAATACGGATGTAAACCATAAGCAGGAATAATAGCTTTGTTTACTTCTGAAAGGTTTTTTAATTTTTCAAAACCATTCACACCAACTGCCGGAACAATGAACTTCTGCACACCGGCATCCTGCGCTTGTTTGATGAGTGCCTCACGATCGTCATCAAAGCGGGAGTCATCCAGATGAATATGTGCATCAATCACAATTTGTTACAGCAATGGCGTATGAAAGACTTTTTGGTTGAGGCTGTGAACCGGAAGATAATGATCAATCAGCAAGATGGCGAAAAGAATCATCAGATACCAGATGGAATATTTGAAAACCTTCCACGGAAGCATTGGGTCTTTGGAGGTTCTCATTTGCAGGACCAATTGCAAAAATCTCCCACCCAGAACCACTGCGCCAATCAGATAAACCCAACCGGACATGCCGACAAGATAAGGAAAAATGGTCACAATTATCAATAAAATAGTGTAAAGAATGATGTGCAACAATGTGTGTTGAATTCCATGAGTTACCGGTAGCATGGGTATTTTGGCTTTGGCATAATCATCCACCCTGTGCACAGCCAGAGCCCAGAAATGCGGTGGTGTCCAGGTAAAGATAATAGCAAAAAGTAACAACGCATCACCGGTGAGATTTCCGGTGATTGCCGTCCAGCCCAACACCGGAGGTGCGGCTCCGGCGGCTCCTCCAATCACAATATTTTGTGGAGTGATTCTTTTTAGGAAAAATGTATAAATAAAAGCATATCCGATTAACGAGAAAAACGTCAGAACCGCTGTCAGCACGTTGATTTTCAGAACCAAGACCGTCATGGAAATCAAACATAAGAGTAAGGCAAAAATAATCACTTGCCAGTCTTTGAGTTCTCCTTGAGGAAGCGGTCGATGCTGTGTTCGTAGCATAATTGCATCAATTTTTTGATCTGCCCAATGGTTAATGGCGGCAGCCGAACTAGCCGCAAAACCAATGCCAATAAGTCCATAAATCATCGTCATTACAGGCGGTAAGCCTTTGTCAACCGATAAAAGCATTCCTACAAAAGCGGTAAACACAATCAACAAAACCACTTTAGGTTTTGTCAATTCCAGAAATTGACTGAATTTAGAACTACTCATCAGGACTTGCGGGTTTTATAAAGCAAAGCAACCAGAGATAACAGTAACAAAGCAGCCACACCGTTATGTGCTGTCGCTACCGCTAATGGTAAGCTAAAGGTCACGTTGACAATCCCTAGAGTGATTTGTAACAACAACAATCCTGCAACTGTAACACCTAATGGCATGAGCTCACGGTTTTTCATTAAACGCGTGGTTAACCATGCCAGATACAAAGTCACCACCACAAAACCCAAACGGTGAGCCATTTGAATCGCAACCCGACTTGGAGCATCAAGCACACCAAATTCATAGTTCACACCCAAACCACGCCACATCACAAAGGCTTCGGAAAAATTCATGTCCGGCCATAATTGGCCATTACAAAGCGGAAAACCAACACAAGATAATGCGGCATAATTGGAACTGGTCCAGCCACCGAGCATGATTTGTAAAATAACTAAGAACAAGGCCAAACCAACCATCCATTGTTTCACATGACCGGCATAACGGTAAGGCTGTATCTTTTGAGAAGACGATAATGCTAACCAGAACAGAAGTGATAAAGTCAGCATTCCGCCCATTAAATGACCCATAACGATAATCGGTTTCAATTGCAATGTGACTGTCCACATTCCTAATGCCGCTTGAAAAACTATAACAAAACCCAAAACCAAAGGCAGCGAATACGACATTTCCCGTCTTTTTGAAAACGCCCAAAGGAATAAAGCTAAAACAACAAGCCCCAATGTTCCGGCAAAATAGCGATGAACCATTTCTTTCCATGCTTTATGAGGTTCGACAGCTCTTTCAGGAAAAGCATCATTAGCTTTTGTAATTTCATGAGTTTCGGTTGGCCAGTCCAAATGTCCGTAACAACCCGGCCAGTCAGGACAACCTAATCCGGCATCAGAAAGGCGAACAAACGCTCCCAGTACCACGACAAATAATGCCAAAGCCACGCCAAACCATGCCAGTTTTGAATAATTTTTCATGTTATTGAAGATTTTCGATATAATCAAACTCAAAGGACGTACGATTTTACTGCATTCAACTTTATTTTTCTTTGCATTCAGGTATTTTATGTGTGAATTATTTGCATTATCCGCATCATCAGCAACAGAAGTCAGCTTCTCCCTGAATGAATTTTCCAAACACGGAGGATTAACCAATCATCACAGACATGGCTGGGGAATTGCCTATTACCAGCAAAATGCGGCCAATATCATCAAGGAAGCCGGACAGGCAAGTGACAGTCCCTATATGGAGTTTGTAAAGAATTATCGGATAAAAAGCAAAAATATCATGTCACATATTCGCTATGCCACGCAAGGTGATGTCAGTTTCAGAAACACTCAACCGTTCTCCCGTGAACTTGCCGGACAACAACATGTTTTTATTCATAACGGCAACATTAAAGGCATTGTAAATAATCCCAATTATCACAATCCACATTTCCAACCAATGGGCGATACCGATTCCGAAACGGCATTTTGTTATTTAATGTTTCAAATGTCAGAGTTATGGAAACGTAAGAATAACCCGGAATTATCAGAACGCTTTGAAGTATTTAATCAATTCGCTAATGAAATGAAAACTATGGGACTAGCAAATTTTATTTATAGCGACAGCGAATACATTTATTTATTCAGCCATATTCGGGAAGTCAAAGACGATAAAGGCAATGATGTGGTCTTACCAGGACTTTATGTTTTATTACGTCAATGTGACATTGGTATTTTTGATACCGAAATTAAGGGTCTGAAAATGCCAGAATCTCAATCCTTAAATGTAGCTTTGGCATCCAGTGTGCCATTGAATAACGAAAACTGGGTGGTTTTGGAATCCGGTCAATCCATGGTTTTTAAAAATGGTGAAATTGTTTTAGGAGCATAGATTATGAAAAAAAGATTACTAATTGTTTTATCCATAGTTTCAACAAATATTCTGGCTCAAAATGCAGCTAGCAAAGAAGTTCTGTTGGATAATGAATCTGTCCAAATGCTACGCTTAACTTATCCGGTCGGAACAGAATCCGGTTTTCACACTCATATTGCACCTTTCCGAACTGTTTATGTGGTTCAGGGAGGAAAACTGGAATTGATTCCAGAAGGTCAAACCAACGGCAAAGTGATCGAAGCAAAAACCGGCACAGCGATGTATTTACCGGCAGCCACACACAACATTCGTAACGCCGGAGAAACTGATATTGTACTGATTGAAACGGAGTTGAAGGAATAATATGAAATGACGAGTTATTCAGCAATAAACTCTGTCATACCTGCGAAGGCAGGTATCTCATTGGTGATTTTGGAATTGTCATTCTAAGCGAGTGAAACGAGGAGAAGAATCTATTAACTATCAGCTAGAATTTAACCATAAACATTTCGACGATGCCCTGCTCTGACGACAAGGATAATTTGAATGTCATCTTTTATTTCTGAAATGACTCTATAATCTCCAACTCTGTAGCGCCATAACTTCCTGAACTTTCCTTTCAGCTCTTTGCCTTTGGAACGAGAATCAATATTATTCTGTTCCATCTCTTCCAGAAAATCTAAAATCTTTGCTGATGCCACATGTCCAAGTTTGGCGATTTCTTTCAGAGCTTTATCAGCTATTATGATTTTCATTCAGTATTTTTCTGGCTTCTTCCAGAGTGAAAGTTTTGCTTTTGCCGAGCTCAATCTCTTCTGCTCTGGACTCAGCAAGATAAATGCCTTCGACCTCTTCCATATACCTCGATAAAGCCTCTTTTACATAGTAAGATTTTGTTCGCCCTGTTTCTTTGGATAGTCTGTTAAGACGAGTTTCTAAATCCTCATCAATTCTCACATTTATCATTTGTTTGAGTATAATTGTATTGTAAGTATCTAATGTATTACAAAGCATACATAAAGTCAAATTAACTTAATACTTTGATTAAAAGAAAATTAGGAAACGCTGAGAATACAAAGGTAACACAAATTTACGTTCTCATTTGAAGCGAGTGATGCGAACCGAAGAATTTATTAACTTACCAGATATCATTTAATTTTCATTGACAACTAATATTTAAGTAAATAATATTGAGTTGTGCCACTTGCAGCTTGACCAGTTGAACTGCTAGCAAACAGTTGACCAACCTGCGAGTGTTACATAAATTTTTTAAATATTGGAGATATAATTTATGACAACACAACACAACACAACACAACACAACACAACACAAGTGACTTTCTAGCAGTAAAGAAGTTCCATTTTTTAAGTTTTATAGCATTTCTATTGTTATTCTCGATATCAACCTCTCAAGCTGCTTGTGTTAACGACCCACAAAGCACGCAACCGATCGCTACTGACAGTTCTTCTCTATCCAGCTCAAGTCTTTCCGCAGATTCTGAAAAAGAAGATGAGTCATTGAATTGTACTACTTTACCAACAGTTACAGTTATTGGTTATCTCATTAAAAATCCATGGCAACCTTTTAGTTTCTTCTTAAGCTGGGCATTAGATACTCATGTTACTGGAGGTACTAATACCGGTGTACAGATACCTCAAAACTATGGGTGTGGTAATGGCGATGTAGATGGGAGAATTTCACAGGCGACTACGGTTTTTATTGCTGAGCGAACAGCTTCTGGGTCTATTGGTGCTATTCAGTTCGTAGCATACTATCAAAATGGATTGCACGGTTATCCTGTTTCTTGGCCTGATGGCTCAACTGGTATTTACAATGTTGGAGCGGGCGACTCCTCTTCACCAATTACTCATGAAATTAGTTGTGAATAATGATTAGAGTAACAAACTTATTTAAAGTATTAGTTTTAGTTATTTTATGCGTTCTCCTTTATATTTTTCTTATGAAGGAGAATTTACTTGATACAACGATTCAGAGCAAGCATGAAGAAGAGTTAAGCTACAAGGTTACTGATAAAACCGTGCTCAATAAAGTTGAAGCTGACCTAAAACAACCCTCAAACGATTTACTTAAAGAGTTTCAAACGATAAATGGCAAACTTCATTACCATGAAATCTGTGGTTCCGATGTGGAAATATTTTATCAAAAACAAAGGTTTCTTGATAGTAGCTTTTCGCAGAAACAAGAGAGTGCAAAAAATAATTTTATTGAAATGTGTAAGAAGTGGTTCGACTATTTGGACACAATCTCAAAAGAAGAAAAAGATAATCTTGAGAAAAATATTAAAGACATGAGTGACTCTAATATGTATTTCTTAAAAGATGGTATAGATATTTATGATAGAACAAAATTAGAAGACGCCAAAAAAATTCTTAATTCTGGAGGTGATGATACAGTCCTGACACATACAGCAATTACATATTTATTGTATAACGACTATAATTTATTGAATGCTATTGCTGAAGATTTAGGTACTACTGATGGAGGCTATATAAAGAATGCCAGAAATGATATCGCTATGCAATATAAGTGTGAAACAAGTCCCTCCGCTTGTTCTCCTAATTCGATTGAAATGGTTTATCTTTGTTTAACAAATGAATATGCTTGTGGCATGTCATATAGCCAATATCTGGCATCAACAAGAACACCTGGGCAGTACAATGATATATTAACAATGGCTGCAATACTGAGAAAGCTAATTGCTGATGGCTATTTTAGTGAAGAACTCGAGTGAATTAGTGGGCTTACATCAAAAATCTTAAAAACAAGGATAGCAGATTAGCTAATTTGCTATCCCTCATTCTTTCTGGCTCTGAGCAACAATCCCAAGTCATCCATTACATCATCGGGTTTGAAGTCTTTTGCATAGGCCATCATTAAAAAACCTTCGGGTGCGAGTATGTATAGCCCATTTCCGTCAGCAAATGATTGTTTGGATAATTCGGCAAGGGTTTTAGCTAATTCTCCATCGGCTGGATAATTGGCTTTCTCAATGGTTGAAAATTCTTCAGGAAAGGTGATTTCATCAGTTTCCGGAGTTAATATCAGAAGTTTAATGCGTTTCATTTTATGACCTTTTGTGAGGCGAATGGTGTAAATGGTTTTAAGCATTTCCATGCATTCTTTTTCACAACTACCGTTATGGTTGTAAACCAAAGTCCAGTATTCTTCAAAATCTTTTAAGAATTCATCCGATGTGATTTTGACAGGTGGTTTTATCAGAGCGCCTTTGTTTTTGAAAGATTCAGGATGAAACTCAACCAAGCTGGAGTTAAGTACAATTGCCACAATCACCGGTGTAAAAAATAACACCGCAATTAACAGTAAAGTCAGTTTATTCTTGGTATTTGGTTTCATACTCAATCAGAAAAATTAAAGACGAGAATTCTACCACAATCGCACTTCAACAATCATAGATTTATGCCAGCTGACTCATGGCATGTAAAAATAACTAACTTATTGCGAACCAGTTTGTTAAAATGCTGGTTTTTGCATGTTTTACCAATGATGAAGAAACCAGACCTATCGGTTGTTGTTCCGGTTTTTAACGAGCGAGATAATATTGTTCCGTTAATTGATGAGATTGTTGAGGCTTTGGACAGTCATCTAGAGTTTGAAATTATCTATGTCAATGATGGCAGCACCGATGATTCGTTGGATGTTCTGATTGAAAAACAACAATCATGTCCTCAGTTGAGAATTATCAAACATGCAAAAAGTTGCGGGCAAAGCACGGCGGTTCGAACCGGTGTCAAACATGCTACAGCCGATTGGGTTGCAACTTTGGATGGCGACGGACAAAATGTTCCTGCGGACATTCCTAACCTTTACGAAAAAGCTATGAGCTCAAAAACTGAAGATAAAATTTGGTTGATTGCGGGTTGGCGAAAAAAACGTAAGGATTCATGGCTGAAAAGAGTTTCTTCCAAATGGGCCAATGGTATTCGCCAATGGATGTTGAAAGATAAAACTCCGGATACCGGTTGTGGTTTGAAAGTGTTTCGCCGCGATGTGTTTTTAGATTTTCCTTACTTTAATCATATGCATCGCTATCTCCCGGCATTGTGCCAACGAGCCGGCGGCAATGTAGAAAATGTTGAAGTTCAACATCGCCCTCGTGAAAGAGGTGTGAGTAAATACGGTTTTCACAATCGCTTATGGGTTGGGATTGTTGATTTATTCGGTGTCAGTTGGTTGATTCGCCGGAGTAAACATCCGCAAATTTCAGAACACAACTCTGAAAACCAAGCAGAAAATAAATGACAACTCAGTTTTGGTTGATAGTTGGCTTTATTGGTCAAGGATTGTTCTCTGCCCGATTTGTAATTCAATGGCTGGCAACAGAAAAAAATCGCAAAAGTGTAGTGCCATTAGCTTTTTGGTACTTTTCAATTGCAGGAAGTCTGACTTTGCTGGCTTATGCGTTATTTCGTAAAGATCCGGTTTTTGTTTTAGGACAAACATTTGGGGTTTTTATTTATCTACGAAACTTGTATTTCATAAAACCGGAAGTTGTTAAAAAACTCATTGCAGCCATTTCATTGGTTGTGGTTGCAATACTATCGTATTTATTTACATCTGGATACGTGAGCCCTGAACAAATCAAGGAGTTACGGAGCAATAACACCACCAAAGACACCATTTGGCAAGTGATTGGATTTGTCGGGCAGATCATGTTTTCCATGCGATTCATTTTGCAATGGCTGGCATCAGAAAAGCAAAAACAAAGCGTGATGCCGGTTTCTTTCTGGTATTTCAGTATGATCGGAAGCGTGACCTTGCTTTCTTATGCAATCTACCAAAAAGACCCCGTTTTTATTTTGGGTCAGAGCTTTGGCATGATTGTTTATCTTAGAAATCTCTTTTTTATTTTTAAATCCAAATAAAAAGGCGACTGAAAAGCCGCCTTTAATAAATCATTATTGAGTGATTTAATTCAACTCAAAAGAAACCTTCATAATGACACGATACTGGTCTATTTGACCGTCTTTAACTGTGACTTTCTGGCTTTCAACCCAAGCACCACGAACATTTTGTAATGTTTTTGAGGCTCTTTCGATGCCATTTTTCATCGCTTTTTCAAAACTTTTAGATGAAGAAGCACTAATTTCTGTGATTTTTACAACGCTCATATTTTTCCCCTTATGATTTTAAAACAAATGTGATTTTCAAATTAACGCGATATTCAGTAATTTCACCATCTTCGACAAGCACTTTCTGTGACTCAACCCAAGCACCTGAAATACCTTGTATGGTTTTTGAAGCTCTTGCAATTCCTTGTTCGATGGCATCCTCAAAACTTTTCTCTGAAGATGCGATGATTTCTGTGACTTTAGCTATACTCATAGGTTTTCCCCTTTGTTTTAGTTCCCAGCTAGCATACAACGATAAGTGATAAATTTCTAGTAAACTTTTGTAACTTTATTTTCAAGATTGAAGAATTTTTTGAGCGGGTTTACATTTGTTTACATTTGTTTGAAATGTTGTGTTAGTATTTCTTAAGTTCACTTCAATAAACGAGAGAGAGATGAAAATAATAAAAACAACCATTCTGTCTGCGTTTGTTCTTGCTAGCCTCAACAGCAATGCAGAAAGAACAGTCGTAGATGTTCAAGCAAAGGAAAACCATCAACAAAAAGTTCTTGAAACTGTAAATCAAGCCAAACAAATGTACTCAAGTTGCAAAAGTCTTGGTTCAAATGAGGAAGTTAACTCCAACTGTGAAGAGAAATCTTTTCCTGTTAGAGCACAACTGACGTCATCTATTGATTTGCCTGAAGCTATCACAGAGGATGACTTTTTTAATTTTCCACAGAACAAAGTAGAATTGGGGAAATTTCTATTCTTTGATAAAATTCTCAGCGGCAATATGAATATCTCCTGTGCGTCCTGTCATCATCCAATGGCAGGAACCGGTGATGGATTGGCATTACCTGTAGGCGAAGGTGGAAACGGATTAGGAATTACCAGAGATACCGGATATATGGAAGATGCCGTTCATGAAAGAGTACCCAGAAATGCTCCGCATATTTTTAATTTGGGTGCGAAACACTTTGATGTGATGTTTCATGATGGACGAGTGATGGAGGATGCATCACAACCAAGTGGTTTTATTTCTCCGGCAGGAGATGATTTACCAATGGGTTTAGACAATGCATTAGCTGTTCAGGCGATGTTCCCGGTGACTTCAGCAACCGAAATGGCAGGACAAGAAGGAGAAAACCCTGTGGCGAGTGCAACAGCTGTTGGTAACCTTGCCGGTACGGGTGGAGTCTGGGAAATATTAGCCGGAAGAATAAAAGGAATCGATGAATATGTTGATATGTTCAAAGATGTTTATGCAGATGTGAACTCAAAAGAAGATATCACAATGGTGCATATTGCCAATGCAATAGGAGCTTTTGAAGGTGCTGTCTGGAGAGCTTTCAACTCACCATTTGATCAATATTTAAATGGCGACGAAGGAGCTATGAGTCCGAATCAGATTGAAGGAATGAATTTGTTTTTTGGAGAAGCGGGCTGTTCAAGCTGTCATGGCGGAAAGTTCCTTACCGACAATAGCTTCCAATCAATTGGAATGCCACAGATTGGCCCCGGGAAAGGCGACAACCTCCCTGGCTTTAACGATGGTTTGGATGATTTTGGACGCGAAAGAGAAACCGGAAGCTCAGAAGACAGGTATCGTTTCAGAGTTCCGACCGCAAGAAATGCTTTGCTAACAGGTCCTTGGGGGCATGCAGGAGCATATAATGATTTGCGTCAGGCCGTTGTTCATCACTTAAACCCGCAAGAGGCTTTGAACAATTACGATGAGACTCAAAACATTATGCCTTATCGCAGAGATTTAAGTTCTCTTGATTATGCAGTTATGAATGATGAATACTCTAGGAATGCGTTGCTATCCAATCTGGATATTGAAAACGTCAATCTGTCAGAACAACAAATTGACCGTATTATGGACTTTTTGGATGCAGCTACCGATCGTAACAGCATTGATTTAAGAAATAATTTTCCGATGACTGTTCCAAGCGGACTGCCGGTATTTGATTAGTTTTAAAATGAATTTGCTCTCTGACATCAATATCAGAGAGCAAATTGTCTGTTTTTTTTATTGTAATTGATTGAATCTTTCAAAATAATCACTATAAACTTACAATGAAAAAAATCTTTATTCTGATTCTTTTTGTTCTGTCTGCTTGCGACAACGAACAACAAGTCCAAAAAAATCAATCAGGTCAAACAGAACCACAGTTTGTAATTCTGGCATTGGGAGATTCTTTAACCGAAGGGTTGGGAGTGGACGAGAAAGATAACTATCCATCGATTTTACAATCCCGGATCTCTGAAAAAAGTGTCAAAGTTATCAATGCCGGACTCAGCGGTGAAACTACCAGTGGTCTGAAAAATCGTTTAAACTGGGTTTTACAACAAAAACCCAAACTGACAATTTTAACTATCGGAGCCAATGATGCCATGCGAGGCATTCCGTTGGATATTGTTGAGCAAAATCTCAATGAAATCATTCAGGAAATAAAAAACTCAGGCTCTGATGTTATTCTTGCAGGAATGCAGATTTATGAGAACCTTGGCAAAGACTATGTTTCAAGCTTTAAAGACATCTATCCCCGAGTTGCAAAAAAACAGGAAATCCCATTAATTCCTTTCTTTTTGGAGCACATTGCCGGAATTCCAAAATACAATCAATCCGATTTATTACATCCGAATGCCGAAGGTTACCAAATCATTGTTGAACAAAATATTCTGCCAATCGTCGAACAATACCTGAAAGATTAACTATGAAAGCCATACTGCAAGCCTCCAATATCAATAAACTATTTAAAATAGAAAACCAATCCATAGAAATTCTCAAGAATGTTTCCTTTCAAATCAATCAAGGTGAATTTGTCGCAATTATGGGCAAGTCCGGCTCCGGTAAATCAACATTGTTGAGTATCTTGGCAGGTCTTGACCAACCCGATAGTGGTAGTGTAAAACTGGACCAACTTGAACTCACTGATTTATCTGAAAACCAATTAGCAAAAAGCAGACAACAGGACATTGGCTTTGTGTTTCAATCCTTTTATTTGATTCCTACTTTGACTGTTGAGGAGAACATTGCTTTTCCTCTACAAATCAACCGAAGTTTTGATGCGAAGCGAATGGATGAGTTGATTGAAAAAGTGGGTTTGAGCGATCGTAAAAAATCTTTTCCACATCAGCTTTCCGGTGGTGAAAAACAAAGAACTGCAATTGCCAGAGCCTTAATCAGCCAACCAAAAATTTTATTTGCAGATGAACCCACAGGCAATCTGGATGAAAGAAATGCCGAAAGCGTGTTGAACTTATTGATTGAATTACAGAAAGAATTTCAAACCGCTTTAGTTGTTGTCACTCACGATGCCGGAATTGCCAATCGGGCAGATAGAGTGATTGAAATTCATGATGGAAAGATTCTGTGAACAAAATTATATTTCGGGAATGGTTCGGTCATAAAATTTATCCGATACTTTTTGGTCTATGTATCATCGTCTCATTGGGAGCCTATCTCACGCTTGATACCTTGCAACAATCTGTTGACGACTATATTGAAGAAAATCAAAAGCAAATTGTCGGCGGTGATATTGTCATCACCGACAATCGTCCTTTGCCAAAAGAATTAACAGGTAAAATTTCCGAACTTAATCCCGATGATGTGGTTTTTGATTATCAATTCAACACCATTGCTTATACCGAAAACAAGTCCATTTTATCCCGAATCAAAGCCGTTAGCTCAGCCTATCCTTTATATGGCAAACTAATCCTAAAGGAGAACACTTCCAACTGGAAGCCAGGCTCAGTATTGGTTGAAAGGCAAATTCTTACCGGTTTAGAGGTTGAAATTGGTGATTCGATAAAAATTGGCGATTCCGAATTTATCATTCATGATGAAATTATCACCGAACCGGATCGTCCACTCACCGCCTTTGGCTTCGGTGCCAGAGTGATTATGCATGATGCCGATTTAGAGGGCACTGGACTTATGGGACAGAAAAGCCGTGTGAACTATCGGGTTGAAATTAAATTCCCTGAAGAAAAAAGCGAAGTTTACGCCTCTGAACTCAAAGAGTTGGTAAAAAATACTAAAGTAACTATTAATACAGCTGAACAATCCGACACCAGCGTATCTAACCTCAGCCAAAACTTCCTGGTGTTTTTAAAACTATTAGTCATCGGTGTGATAATTCTTTCCGGCGTAGGAATCATGAGTGTTGTCAAAGCCTTTGTCAACCGACAAAAAAACACCAATGCCATTCGAATCGCACTTGGAGAACAAAGTGGCTCAGTCATTGGCTCTTATCGATTGTTATTTTTCTGGATGTCTGTGTTGTCAGTTTTATTAGCCTGGCTTGCTAGTTATGGCGTGTTACTGGTTTTTGATGATATTTTTACTGCAATATTGCCCAACGACATTGATTTGAGAATTAGTTACCTGAGTTTACTGAAAGCCTTTCTTATCGCTCTATCCATTACTGCAATGATGAGCTATTTCAGCTTACAAAGCATTTCAAAGATCAAACCAATTGCTGTGCTTCACAAACATGTCAAGCAAACCGAAATCAGAAAACTCCCGTGGTTATGGATAACCGTTTCGATTGGCTTACTGTTTTTGCTTTTGTATTCAGAACTTGACAGTGTAATGAAAAGCTTACAAATTCTGCTGGCTTTTGCGGTGATTTGGCTTGTTTTTGCAGGGTTTACAAAGTTTCTTTCGGCTATCTTAAAACTTTTGCTGAACAAAAGAGTGATTAAAAATTGGCTCGCAGTTCTGGCTTTGCAAAATATTTTCCGCAAAGGCAATCAATCCAACCTGTTCATTACGGCATTATCCATGAGCACCATGATTCTTGGTTCGGTCACAATTATGGATTACGCCATTCAACAACAACTAATTGCTACCTACCCGGAAGATGCTCCTAATTTTTTCTTGCTGGATGTTCAAACTGATCAGCAACAACCTTTGAATGATTTTTTTGGTAAAGAATTGACCTATTATCCGGTGGTTAGGGCTCGCATTGATTCGGTCAATGGAGTTAAGTCGGAAGTGCTAAAAAATCAACTTGGTCGTTATGACAATATCAGCCGGGTGTTTAATTTGAGCTATGCTGACGAGATGTTGAATACCGAATATTTGCAAAAGTCGGTGATTGATAAAAAACTATTCGCTGAAGTGCAAGGTGATGCCAAACCGGTTTCCATTCTCAGTAGTTTTGCAGAATTCTTGCAAGTCGATTTGGGAGACGAGGTGGTCTTTAATGTTCAAGGTATAAAAATCAAAACTGAAATTACCAGTATCAGAAAACGACTGAAACGCGGACCGAGTCCTTTTTTCTACTTTATTTTTCAGCCTGAAGTTCTGGAAAAAGCTCCACAAATTCGTTTTGCAACCATCAAATTCGAAGGACAAGACCGAGCCCAAATTCAAACCGAACTGGCGAAAATGTTTCCGGCAATCACCGTTCTGGATGGCGAAAAAATTGCTTTAAAACTCAAAGAATTTGTCGATCAACTCAAACAGTTAATTCAAATTTTTACGGCTTTAGGTTTAATTGCCGGATTCTTAATATTTGCAACATCCTTGGTGTCAACCTCGCATGATCGTATGCGGGAAAGTTTTTATTACCGAATGATGGGAATGTTTAATAAAGACATATTAAAACTAACATTGCTTGAATTCATCACTTTGGGCTTATTTGCCTTTGTTCTTGGTGTAGCTGTCGCAACAGTCATTTCGTATATGATTATAGAATACTGGTTTTCCTTATCATTTATATTCCCGTGGTTTCTATTTTTTCAATCTCTGGGAGTTATATTGCTGATATTGATTGTTCTAGGAGTGATTTTTAATCGTCACACACTATCTGCAAACTTAATTGGATTCCTGAAAACTGAGAGTTGAATAGGATATTGTTTTTCTTTAACGCTCTGCTTCATGTGCGGCTGGACGCGCGGCAGCGCGGTAAGCCGTCGCATGGAAGCCGTTGTAATGCATTTTTTTCTTTCATCGTTTTCAGCTTATGTATAACTTGTAATCGATTGGTAACCATCCATTTTGGTAAGGATTCAAAATATTCACCAGGTATTCGTTTTCCTTGTTTCAACCATTCAATCAGAGAATCAATATGCTCTTCATTATTCGCCCAAATTGTATGGTTCTTGAATTGCGTTTTAAACCATAGCTCATATTCGTAATTATCTTCAGGTTCAATTTCTTTAAGATATGAGCAGTTCGAACAAACTATTTTGAAAGGACGATAATCCACATAAAGTTCTCGGTATGTTCCTTTGGTACCATAAGGTTTCATGTGAGCATTTGCTTTTTGATTGCAATTGGGGCATCTTATTTTGTATATTGTCATCCTGTCGAATCTTCTTTTATCCAGCATTTTCAAATATATTTTACTGGTGCATAACAATTTATTAAACACTCATTGTAGTCTTTTTTAACAGTTAAAATTGCACTTTTTTTATATGTTTTTGCATGTTCTTTGCCAGAAAGTGACAGTTATATTTCTATTTTGGCTCTTTTATTTTCATATATCGTGTTTAAAAAGCATATTTGCATCATTATCGAATTTAATCGAGATAAAAGAGCATATATAAGATTGTTAGATCAGGTCCGATTTAAAATTAAATTTCTCAGATATATAGCGATGAAACACCAAAAAACTAAACTGATTTGACTTCATCCTCTCGTCTTCTTTCGCACAATGTCTTGTCATTGGGGTTTTCAACAGCTGTGGCAATGTCGTTGATGAGAATGTTTAATTCATCAAAGGTTAGTACGGAGAGGATTTTCCCCATAATTTTCTGATCGGTTTCTGCGTAGGTTTTTTCACCGTTTTTTAAAGTGATTTCGATGGCTGCTCCTTGAAATTCAGTTTCTGAATGTTCGATCTCATACAATTCCTGATCTTCGTCAAAGAGTTCATCATAGTAATCGCTTAACTTATCATCGACATCTTCAGAAATATCTTCAGGCAAGATCACTTCCCATGAGAGTTCTTCCTGATTTAATTGAGTTGAAACACCTAAAGATTTGGCTTTTGCTTCAAATTTTTGTGCCAGTTGTTTGTGAAAAAAAACATATTCGTACATTAAAAAATCTCTCCAACCATGCAACGCAGAGAACCTCCGGCTTTTTCCAACTCGCTAACCTGAACATGATGAATATTAAAACCCCAATCGCGAAGTTTGTTTTTGGACTCAGAAGATAGTGCCTGATAAGCGGTTTCACTAAGAAATAAATCATTCTCAGTAATTGTGATACCATTTCCGGCAAACGCGAGTTTTTCTTCATCGGTCAGAAAAATGGTTCGATCCTTGTAAAACTCTGCAATCGCTTGAGGAACTTCAGGATCAGCAAATGAGCCTGCATGTATCATGCAAGCACGACCGGCAAGACAGGCTAAAACTACATTGGTGTGATACTCGCCTTCGGATAAATCAAATTGAAAGGTTAAATCCAGACCAAAAGCATCATGCATGGCTTGAACTCCGGCATCATCCACCCTTTCTGTCATTCCACAAAAAGCGATGTTTCTTCCACGATCCGGAACAAGCACGCCTGTTAACTCAGCAACGGCTTTGCTACGCTCAATATGATGTTTTTCATAGTTCAGCATGTCATTGAAAAACATACGAATGTCTTTGCGTTCGGTTTCTTTTTGACGGTTTTCGTGCAACATCGCACCAATGATGTATTTGTTCCCATGAGTGGTAGCAAATGCATTGTTTGGAAAAACAGCATCCGGTGTTTCCTCAGATCCCGGAAAAGTCACAACAGGAACTCCGCAATCGGTAATTTTTCTTGCTAAATTCATCTGTTGAACGATAGCAACATCCGCATTGGTTTGTTGATCCATTTGCATGTATTCATTATCGCTGGCGGTTTGTTCATCCAGAGAAAAACCAACCGGAGAAACCATAAAAGCCGCCTTCATCGTTACCGGCAGTTTAATAGGATACTGTGTTTTTGAAATTTGCTCTAAAAATTCTTTTGCGGTTTTAACAATCATGTTTGTATATTTTTCAGACAAATCGGTATTATCCATGAATATGGATGAACATAAAAGCCAATCAAACATATTTTTTCGGTTATAAACTCAACAATTGAATACCCAAAAAACTATTGCAAAGCTATACTCATACATGCAGGTATTTTCCTGAATAATAACAATAAAAGAAGAGTTAAAAATCATGAAAACAATAATAAAAATAACAGCATTGGCGGGGTTTCTTTTTTCAGCTTCATCATTTGCAAGATTCAGTTGTGATGATTTAGATGATATGGCGGCATCACTTGACGACATGGCTTATGAGTTTGAAAGAGTGGATGAACAAGATATAGATAGAAGAACTGATCGTGCTTTAAGAGAGTTAGTTGAAGCACTGAACTTGGTGGCGCAAGTTGAAAATGATATGAGACTGACAACATGGATTCGCAATTTGCAAATTGCCTTTGAAGATAAAGATAAGGATGATTTCGAAGAAGCTCTGGATGATATCATCGACCGTATGGATGATTTATACGAGAGAGATTGCGAGAGATAGTTTTAAACTTTTTAAACACTTAACAATGCTCCGTGATAAATTTGCGGAGCATTTTTATTTATCAATCATTATTAATAAGTTTTTTGTGTTTTTTACCTATAGCAAACACAGACCATTTGGACGGTTTATGCGTTACAAATGTACCGGCTGTCACTTTAAAACCACTTGATTCACCCGGTTTTATATGAGTTGTGGATACAAAAGCATTGGCAATTCCGATGGTCTTATCTGATTGATCTTTAGCTAATGCAATGACCGTCACATAGTCAAGCTGATAGTCTTTTATGTTTTTAACTTCACCGATTATATCAGCCCTGATTTGGCGTTCATCTTTTGTTTTGACGGTAAAATCGGAAACTTCCAGTGATTCCTGAGGTACGTCATACATTCCGGGGTTTTGAGCAAATGCAGAAATTTCAACATTGTATTTTTGTTTCGGTGGTTTGCTGATGAACACCAAAACTTCTGTTTGTTGTTGTGGTTGAAGATGTTCTATTTTTGACCAACCTTTTTGTTCTTCAAGTCTTTTACCATTCAAATCAAAAACGCTGACTAATGCTCCCGGGCGAGCCACTAAGTTTTGTCCATTGTTTTTTACGGTGAAAATCCAAAACCTTCCACCGGCTGAGGTTGCTCCCTCTGTTGTGTCAACAATATCAACCTGCGGAGTTACTTGTGATTGTTTTATATCGTTTTCAGTTATTTTAATGGCTTTGGTGCTAATTGTCGGCAAATTCGACTTGATATCAATTTGTGGAACAATTGCTTTGGGTGTTTGAATTGACTGTTTAGGAATGTTGATAACCGGTTTGTCTCTGTAATGTTGATATGCGATTTTTCCAAAAACTATGACCAATAATCCAATTGTTGAGAAAATAATCGTTCTTCGATTTGATTTATTTTGAGATTTTTGAATAGACGCCTGAGTGCCGTTAATTTGCAAAATAGAACCACAATAACTGCATTTTGCTGTTGTATGTGAAGTGTTTTCGATGGCTGAAGATCCGCATGCCGGACATTTTAAAACTTTGACACTGGTGCTCATAAAAAATTATTTATCAAATATTGCAACAAGAATACCAGTCATAAATGCAATAATAAAGTACCATTTGAGAATTGTTACCCAAACAGGCTTTTTTTGTTGGGTTAATATTTCTCTGACCTTTTTTGGAGAAACATTTAATGGGTTTTGAGAGGTTAGCTTTTTTGGTTGAATAAACTTGTATCCGCATTGTATACATTGAGTAAGTTTTTTGCCTGCTTCCTCAACTAAGGGAGCATTGCATGACTTGCATTTAATGATTTTAAAATCGTTCATATATTTATGAAACCTCTCGCTTCGGCAAAAACACTAATATCTGATGTTCGTTTCGGTGCATTAATCACCAAATGACTTTTCCACTTATTGTTTCCGGGTAAACCGTGAAACAACCCCAAAATTGGTGGAATCAGCCAGTGGAGTTTCACGCCTTTTTCAATCTGCGATTGACAATACTCTATATATTTTTCAAGAACCTGGTCTCTTGTGCAAGAAACTTTTGTTTCAAACAGTTCATTTTGCAAATTAAATAACAACCACGGACTATTCCATATCGCTCGCCCCAGCATAACACCATCGACATGCATGAGGTGTTGCTTCGCCTCTTCAACGGAGTTAATTCCACCATTGATAACTATTTCAATATCGGGGAAAAACTCCTTGGCTTTATAAACATAATCGTACTTTAGTGGAGGAACACTTCGGTTCTGTTTCGGACTTAAACCTTTTAACCACGCTTTTCTGGCATGAATGATTATGGTTTTTATTCCTGACGCTGATACTTTGTCGATAAATTCTGCTAGGTCTTCAAATTTGTCTTTATCATCAACACCGATTCGACATTTAACTGTAATCGGAATATTAACTGATTGTTGCATTTGTCTAACACAATCCGCAACCAACTCCGGTTCTTTCATTAAACAAGCTCCAAAGCGACCTTTTTGCACTCTGTCACTAGGGCATCCGACATTTAAATTAACGGCGTCATAACCGTAAGTTTCTGCAACTTCGCAGCAACGACTCAATTCATCAACATCAGAGCCACCCAGTTGTAAAACAACGGGGTGCTCTTGCTGATTATAACCAATATACTTGTCTGTATCTCCTCGAAGAATTGCCGGTGCAGTAACCATTTCTGTATAAAGCAAGGTATCCGGTGAAATCAAGCGATGAAGATAACGACAATGTTTATCAGTCCAATCGAGCATGGGAGCGACTGAAACGAGGTTGTTCAGTGATTTTGCCATTGTTTATCACATTTAAAATCCAAACCTCTTTGCCTGGAGAATTCTTGTCTAACCGTATCGACGGTGTTATTCATTAGTTGGGTTAATTCAGTTGCTTGTTGCTGCAGTTGCTCACACTCACTATTTTCATCGAGAACCATCATTAGCAACCATAGAGATTCGATACTTTTATTTTGCTTCACTGCAAGTTGTGCATACTCCAAAGCTAAGGCTCGATCTCTGAGGTTTTCATCAGGAAGTTGAGCCAGTAGTTTTGCCAAGAGAACGATGACTTCGTAATTTTCCGGTTTGTATTTGTGAATTTTTTTGAGCCATTCAATAGCATCTGAGTATTCACCGGTACTAATCAATGACTTGGCTTTATACACCTGAGTTGGTTCATGCACTTTCATTGCAGATTCTTCAGCAATTTTAATAACTTGTCTGAATTGCTGGTTGGCATAGTATAATTGAGCCAGTTTTGAGTTCGCCTCAGTATCATTAAGGTTCAGCTTTCGATATTCTTCAAAATATTTGATAGCTTCGTTTATGTTATTTTCTGATAGATAGATTTCAGCCAGATTGTATAGCGACTTTTCGTGATGAGGGTTATTTTCAAGGAGTTTAAAAATAACTTGTTTTGCCTGTACAGTTTGTTTGTTTTGAAAATAAGCAACGGCAAGATTTGCCTGTGCCGTTTGGCTTTCAGGATTGAACTCCAGAGCCTTCTTATAGGACTCAATGGCTTTGTCGAAGGCATTATTGGATAAAGCAGTTTTGGCTTCAATCAAATAGGGAATCTCACCGACTATTGTGTTTTTAACCTCGAAATAATACGGGTCATTCAGTTGTATTCCTGCTTGACCGGCAAGTTGTAAGTAGGCTTGAGCTTTTTGTGTTTCTCCCAAAATATTATACGCTTGAGCCAGTTTGTAATTGATACTGGTTGCTTTTGGAACCAGATTGAGTGCTTGCTGATAAAAGCCGATAGCAATGAGGTGGTTTTCAGTTTCAAAATACAAATCGCCGGTTAGTAATAACATATTGGAGACCAGCAATAATTCTACCGGGACTTTTGATTTTTGCAAAAAGGCCTGCTTGATGTTTCCCGATTGTTTATAGATTTCAATTAAATAATAGTGAGCCGGAAAATAATAGTTCTCTCGAACCAAAGTCTGATCAAATCCCTTGATAGCATCATTATAACTTCCTTCGTCCAGAGCCGCTTTACCATACAAATAAGGCCACTTGGCATCGCTTTTTTCATACATACCAACGGCAAAATAACAATCTTTTGCTTGGGATAAAAAATTGTAATTATGCAATAACAAACACCATTGTTTCGATGCCATTAACTCCGTTTCAAAATCTTGGTTTCCTCGGGCTTCGATGATAGACTTCTTAATTCTTTTAAAGACTTTGGCAACATCTTTATCTAAATCTTTGGTTGAAATATTCTCAACGGAAATAAAGGGTTTACTTTCATCAGTTTCAGCATCCTGTGAACGAATGGAGGTTGAAACGCAAAAAAATAGACAAAGCGTTATAAAAAGTGAATTTTTCACGGAAGTTTGACCAGTATGTATTTATTTGTTGTCGCCATTGGAATTTCCTTAATTATTTTTCCTGATTGAGAAAGCTGTATTTTATCAAAGGATTTTAATTGTGCATCAGAAAAAACCAACCGTGAATCATTTGCAGAAGCATAAGACCCATCTGTTGAGTTCCTGATTAAAATTTTACCTTTTGAGCCGGTCAATTCGATTTGTATATTTGAATTGTTTTGAAGCTGAATTCCCAGCCAGTTTTTGGGGTTGAGGTTATTTAACAAGATTTGGGGATGAGAGTTGTTGTTGCTGACAATAATATCGACATCTCCGTCATTATCAATGTCACCAAATGCAGCTCCTCTTGAAATCGCTTTGTTTTTAAGCCATGTTTCATTGGTAATGGTTGTGAATTGTGAATTAGCTGAATTGAGATAAAGCTGATTAGGTTGTTTAAAAGTTTCTAAGTCATTAGACTCAGCTGAACCTGCAACAGCACCGTTAAAGACGATTAAATCCGGATAAATATCATCGTTAACATGAATAAAATTGGTTGCCCATCCGGTATAGGCAAAACTGGATGTTGATAACTGACTGCGATTGGTTACATCCTGAAAAAATCCTTTACCGTTGTTTTTGTATAGAGTATTCGATTCATTCATCAAGTGCGTAAAAAAAACGTCGAAATCACCATCCAAATCATAATCAGTCACCGCGATTCCCATACTGGCTTCAGCACGTCCTTCGGCATTCACAGCCAAGCCTGAAAATAAACCGTTTTCAATAAATTTCTGACCCTTTTGATTGAGCCAAACAGTGTTCGGTTTGCCATCGTTGGCGACAACAAAGTCATTGAACCCATCATTGTTAATGTCAATACAGACTACATTCAGTCCCGGCATATTTGGCATATCTGGAAAGAAAGAGTTTGTTTGTTCAATCAGAGTACCATTCTCATTAAGATAAAAAGTATCTTTTTGTCCCTCAAAAGAACTTGGTCCGCAGTAGTCTCTTTTGCTGCTGGCGTTATAACATTTTGGATTGTTGCTTTCTGACCAATTGACATAGTTGCTGATGTATAAATCTTTATAACCATCATTGTTGATATCACAAAATGATGAACTGGTTGACCACAGATTTGGATTGGATGAGAGTTCGAAAGAAGCAAAAGACAGTCCTTGTTGATTTAATAGCAGTTTATTTTGTTGTAAATTATTCAGAAAAATATCATTCCAACCATCATTATTGACATCTGCAACCGCAATTCCAATGCCATATTCTGAATTGTTTAGTTTTAAGTCGTTTGTAATTTCTTTGAAGGAAAGTTTTCCGGACTCTTTTAGCAAGTTTTTAAAAAATTGATCAGACTTTTTGTTATTTTTAAAATTTCCACTTTGAACCAGATATACATCCAAATCCCCATCATTATCGAAATCAATCAAACCGACACCGGAACCGACGATTTCAGGGTAATAAAACTCACCTGAATTACCGTTGTTATGTTGAAAGGATTCAATTTGCTTATCCGTGGAAAAGCTAAAATATTCGGCATTGACTCCGAAAGATAGTAACAAAGAGTAACTCAGCAATATTCGTTTCATTGATAATGAGTTTGAGATGGATAATAAAGTGCGGACTATATGTTTCCGCACTTTATTTTTACATTTGATTAATTAGTTTGCAGTTTTAATAAATCGAGTGGAAATTACTACAAATCCCGCTATTAGTAAAACAAGTAACCACCAGTAGCTCAATACAGGAATTGGAGGAATAAACGGATTCACATACAAGTTATCACTGGCTGCACTGGCAGGACCTCCGTCAACAGGATTTCCTGATACCATAACGCTCAAAGCACTGGTTGTATTCACATATGTTCCTTCAGTGGTATCCACAGGTATGAAAACCATTACCGTAAACTGACAACTGGTATTGGCGGAAAGGCTGCCATTTTGTAAACTCACAACCGAACTGCCGCTCACACTCGAGCCGGTTCCGCAAACATCAGCCATTGGCAAATTCGTGGCTATGGCACCGGGAACAAATGCATCCAAATCATCGCTGAATGAGATGCCATCAATAGTTGCCGCAGTATTATTAACCAATTCAAAGACTAACTGTACTACGTTTCCGGCAATTAACGGCGGACCGGTAAATGTCTTGGAAAAATCTGGCAATGCAGCAATAATGATACTATCAGTGGCTGTGCCACTGTTTCCAAGATCTGATGTTAAATCACCGGTCACATTTACGAAATTACCTGAAGTATTACCAACCACATCAACGGAAATTGTACATGTTGATGATGCCGGCACTGTACCAGATGCATAACTGATGACCGATGTGCCACTGGTTGCTGTAACAGTTCCTCCTGTGCATGTGTTTTGAATATTTGCCGGGTTTGCCACAACCAGACCTGCCGGTAAATTATCTGTAAAACTCACATTAGATGCATCAATCGTGTTTACTGTGTTATCAATTGTAAAAGTCAGTGTGCTCACTTCTCCAACCAGAACAATGTCAGGATTAAATGCCTTTTGGAAAGAAGGAATATCAAAAACATTTAATGTATCAGTTGCTTGTCCACTATTACCATGATTTGAGGTTAAATCACCCGTTAGATTGACATAGCTACTCGTTAAAGCTGAAACAACATTGACCGAAACAGTACATGAAGCACCGCTTGAAGCTGTTCCTCCGGTATAGCTAATTACAGAAGTTCCGCTTGTGGCCGTAATTGTGCCTCCTGTACAACTGGTTGAGGCATTAGCCGGATTTGCGACAAAAAGATTTGCAGGTAAATTATCTGTAAAGTCCAGCGATGTGGCATCAAATGCGCTGCCACTGTTGTCTATTGTGAAAACCAGCTGACTGGCTTGATTGATGAGAACAGAATCCGGTATAAATTCTTTCGAGAATATTGGGACTGGACTCACTGTTAAGGTGTCCGTTGCAGATCCGCTAGTTCCAAGATTAGAAGTCAAGTTTCCGGACGTGTTGACTAAATCTCCCGAATTATTTGCAATGACATCAACAGAAATTGTACAAGTCGAACCGAGTGAGACTGTTCCTCCGTTGTACTGTATGACAGAAGTTCCTGATGTCGCAGTGATTGTTCCTCCTGTACATGTGTTTACCACATTTGCAGGAGTAGCTACGAGTATTCCTGAGGGTAGATCATCAGTAAAATTCAATGACGTAGCATCGACGGTCGAGGTGGAATTATCGATTGTAAATGTTAAGGTAGTAACATTGTTGATAATGATTGTATCCGGAACAAATGTTTTACTGAATGATGGAGGATCATTGACCGTTAAAGCCGCATTTGCAGATCCACTATTTCCGGAACTAGAAATTAGGTCACCGGTTACATTGACGTGCATGCCCGCAACTGTACCCACAACACCAACCTGTATTGAACAAGATGCGGATGCTGCTAAACTTGCACCAGTAAGTGAGACAACTCCTGTTCCACCAGTTGCGGTAACAATTCCTCCACAGGTATTGTTGACATTTGGATTGGTTGCAAGCACAACACCGGCTGGAAAACTATCGGTGAAACCAATCTGATTTGCAGCAAGTGAACTTGCGGTATTATCAATAACAAAAGTCAGTGTGCTTTGTTGATTTGTGCCAATAGAAGCCGGCGAAAACATTTTAGTGAATATTGGCGGCGGTTCTATTACCAACATATCAACGGCGGGATTGGCAAAAGTTAGCCCATTTACAAATAAATCACTACTGGTGCTTATATAAGAACCGGGCATTGCCGAAAAAGGCACTTGGAGTTGCACATTAAAATTACAACTAGCTCCCGGAGCCAGATTGCCACCTGAAAATGTCAACAATGAAGTTCCGGAAATTTGTGACCCCGCACCACAAACATTGCTCATAGGAAGACCTGTAGCAACCAAACCGGATATCACTGCATCCATGTCATCCGTAAAACTTAAACTGGAAACCGACTGGCTTGGTGAAAGATTTGTGATTGTATAAGTCAGAACCGGCATTCCTGTTGCTGTTGACGGACCGTCAAAGGATTTAGTAAATTCAATTTCTTGAATATACAAAGTATCACTCGCAGGTGAGCCGCTCACAGGCAGTCCATTGCTCAGCCCGGAAACTGAGCTGGTCGTATTTATAGCTTGGGATACACCTGGTGATGCCGGAACTTCTAATGTAATATCGAAGAAACAACTTCCACCTGCTGGCAAAGATCCTCCTGCGAATTCTATGGTTCCCGGATTCGGATTAGCACTGGCAATTCCGCCACAAACAGAGACTGGCAACCCAGTAGCTTGTAAACCTGACAGAGCCGCGTTTAAATCATCTGTAAACGTAATACTGGTAATAGGATTTGTAATATCCAGATTTTCTAGTGTAAATCTTAAGGCTACTGTTCCACCCGGAGCTACCGGATCATCAATAAATTCTTTGGTCAACTGGATAAGCTCGGAACTGACTACCAGTACATCTGTTGCAGGCAAAGCAGTGCCAATATCAGTCGATAAGCTTGATGAAATATTTTGATAAGAACCATCGGCTGCTGCTACAGGAATTAAAACCGGAACTTCAATATCACAAGAAGATGATGCCGGAACACTCCCACCTGTGTATTCCAAAAATGTTGTTCCTGATGCTGTCCCTCCACAAGTATTTGTTATTGGAGGACCCGCTACTTGGGTTCCTGCAAGCATGGTTGATAACGAGTCTGTGAAGGTAGTTATATTTGCTGCATCCGTATTTTGAGTATTATCAATGGTGAATCTTAACGTCGTTGTTTGCCCCGGAACAACCGGATTGGTTAAGAATTCTTTAGTAAAACTAATATTGGCTATCTGTAAATCATCCTGAGCAATCTGACCTTGTGTGTTAATTCCTAAAACAGTTGCTGAAAAATTATTTACAGTATTTGTATACGAACCGGATGATGCTGCAGCCGGGACCTGCAATGTCACTGAAATTGTACAAGTCTCACCAGGAGATAATGTTCCTCCGGAAAACATTAAATTCGTTGTTCCTGAAATCGAAGAGCCAACTCCGCAAATATCGTTTTGTGGTAAACCAATTGCTGTTAAACCAGGAAGAACAGTGCTTAAGTCATCTGAAAAAGATAAATTGGTAGCATCACCTTGAGCTTCTATTGGGTGAGAAATTGTAAACTCAACAGTCGCAATATCTCCAGATGCAACCGGGTCATCTGTAAACTCCTTTGAAAAATAAGGAGCCGCAACAACAGTTAATGTATCAGTTGCCGGTAATCCCTGATAGTCTTCACTGGCAACCGTTCCAAATATTGGCTCAGTTGTGTTGGTAAATATTCCGTTTGGCATATCCGAAGGAATGGTTAGGCTCACTTGAAATGAACAATTTCCTCCGGCTGGAAGGTTACCGTTAGTGAGATATAGTGCTTGTCTCCCAGTACCTAAGGAAATCAGAGACAAGTTAGAACCTGCTCCACAAATGCCGGATGTGGGTATTGATGGGGAGCTTATCACTACAGGAAAAGGCAAAAAGGTTGTCAATTCATCAATAAAATTGATATTGGTTGCCGAATAATCTGAACTGCCATTTTCAATAGTAAAACTGAGTGTCACATCACTTCCTGAACCCACAGGGTCATCGGTGAATTCTTTAGTTAGAATAGGTGCTGGTTGCACAAATAATTTTGCTACAGCAGGGCTATATGAAAATGGAGTTGCATTGATATCGCCCGTGATAGAACTTGTTGTATTTATATATTGTCCATTTGCTGTTCCGCCTGGAATCTGTACATCAACATCAAAAACACAAACTCCTTCCGCTGGAAGATTTCCTCCGTTTAAAGTGATAAAACCTGAACCGGTGAGAGTTGAACCCGGTCCGCAAACATCATTTTGGGGAAGGTTGACAGCTGTCAGAGCTGATAATGTCGCATCCAAATCGTCATCGAATGAAATGTTATCAGCAGAATCAAATCGATTGGTATTGGTGATACTAAACCTTAAGGTTGCGGTTCCCCCGGGAGGAGTTGGATCATCAATGAAATCTTTTCTAAAAACTACGGGGTCAGCAGTAGATGTTATTTTGGCGACAGCAAACCCTGAATTCAAAGAACCGCTACCAGAAGCAGACAATATAGTTGTTTCGTTATTAAATGTTCCTACATTTTCCGGAATAACATCAACTGTTACCACGCAGGTCTGACCAGCAAGTAAAAAACCTCCTAGCATCGATATTGAGCTTGTGCCACTAACAGCATTAAAGTTTGCAGCATTACAATTTTGATTGGCATTGGCAGGCGATGCAATTATTAAACCCACAGGTAAATTGTCAGTAAATGAAATATTTGCTATGAATGAACTATTTGCAGTATTATCAATTGTAAAAGTTAAAGTTACCGGTGTTCCAAGTGAAACAGCCGGGGATGAAAAAGACTTTGAAAACCCGGGGCGACTGGTGCTAATTGTTAAATCATCACTTGCAGTGCCACTATTGCCGGCACTCGATGTCAGGTCTCCGGTAACATTCATGTATGTTCCTGCAACATTTGATGTAACATTCACCTCAACTGTACACGATGATGACGCCGGTATTTGTGCGTCCGTTAATGTTATCGTAGTACCGTTATCATCGGCAAAAAATATACCGCCGTTACTCATGTCACAACTTGTGATTGGATTAGCAGGGTCTGATAACAACACCCCTGCAGGTAAATTGTTATTAAAACTGAGGCCAGTCACATAATTGCTCTCTCCATTTGTAATAGTATATATTAACTTCGAGTTTGCTCCGGGACCGATAATATCAGGTACAAATGTCGCTGAAAAAGCAGGTACAACTACTCCGGTCGGTTGCATATTATTCAAGCTGAAATCAGTTATTGTTTTATCATCTGGATTTGCTAGGGTCTTTTGTAACTTAGAGTCTATTTCCTGAGTATTATTGTCTGATACTAAAGGTATCGAGAGTGATGGCTGTGAAAAAACCGAGTTATTAACTAAAAGTAACAGTAGTAAATAATACTTAGTAGAATTTTTTAAAATTGAATTCAAAAACATAGCCCCGCCTATTTTTGTAGTTATTGTAGATAATTTAATGATTTGTAAACAATTGTATATGATGCCGATGAAAAATGACAATATATTATTTGCTTATTGAAGGAAGTACTTTCAAGTTGATTGAAGTTTTGCTAGCATAATACTAACTAACACTAAAAAGATGGCATAACCATTGACGAGGAGAACATGAAACAGAATAAAATCAAATACATTGCATCGGTCTTAACACTATTTACCATAAATTCAAACGCAATTGATATTAATCAACAGGGGGGAAATATTGTTCTTGATGAAATTGGAGTTGGTAAACTTCAATTGAAAATCAAATCCCCTGATAATCAAGTAAAGAGTTTTGAGGTGAGCCAGAACTATTTTGAGCTTTCCCCTGAAACCTTAGGGTATAAGTCATTACTTAATGGTCAGTATAAATATGAAGTCGCATCAATAGTTGATGGGGGCGAAATTACTACGGGTCTCAGAGAATTAAATGATTCAGTGTTGACCAAAGAATATACAGATTCAGTTGAAAAGCAAAAAATTTATTACTCCGGCACTTTTACAATAGCCAACGATATACTTGTTTCTGACTTCCCAGAAAATAATGAAAAAGGTGTGGCTAATGATACAGACGGAGGAACTTTTGCTCAAGTTATCGCAAATGACTTGGTTGTTCAAGGAAGTAACTGTGTGGGATTAGATTGTACAACAGGTGAATCTTTTGGTTCAGATACCATTCGACTTAAAGAAAACAACTTAAGAATTCACTTCCAAGACACTAGTAGCACAGGTGCTTTCCCAAGTAATGACTGGCGAATAATCGCAAATGATTCGAATAATGGGGGATTAAATTATCTCGGAATCGAGGACTCTAATACCGGACGCATGCCATTTAGAGTTGAAGCCGGAGCAGATGCAAACAATTTGTATGTCGAAGCTGACGGTGATGTTGGAATCAAAACAGCAAACCCTGTTGTTGATTTACATATTGTTGAAGGAAATACGCCAACATTAAGACTTGAACAAGATGGTTCGGACGGTTTTACACCACAGATATGGGATGTGGCCGGTAACGAAGTTAATTTCTTTGTGCGTGATGTTACTAATGGTAGTAAACTATCTTTTAGGATAGAGCCGAATACCCCACAAGACACTCTTTATCTAGATAGCACAGGAAATGTTGGTATAGGAAAAAGCAATCCTGATGCCAAAGTTCATGTTTTAACAAATGATGATAGTGGTAAGCTCCTATTTGAAAATACCAATAGCACTCAAGCGGACAGGGTTGTTTTTCATTTAAAAAATAATGGAAAGCCACAATTTAAACTGGAGAATACCGGAAACTCTAAAAGTTGGATAATTACAGCAGGAAACAAGTTGGTTATTGAGAATTCTGATGGAACCAGAGTTATGGATTTGGATGAAGATGGCAACTTAAGGATTTCCGGTAATATCACAACCAATCAGGTATTCTGATATTTTTTTGATTCAGAAACAGCTAAACCCTCTCAAGTTTGAGAGGGTTTCTTGTTTATGGGGCTTTGATATTTATCTTCATAATAAAATCAAGTAAAATCCACGCAATTTAAAATAACAGAGTTTTATGGGAAGAGCATACCAAAACCGTAAAGTATCAATGGCAAAAACCTCGGATATGAATGCCAGGGTTTATAGTAAACACTCCAGAAGCATCTATGTGTGTGCCAAGTCAGGTGGAATTGACCCTGAAGGCAATCTGGCACTGCGTAGTTTGATTGAAAGAGCAAAAAGAGACCAAGTTCCTGCACATGTAATTGCCAAAGCGCTAGAAAAAGCAAAAGGAGGCGCCGGTGAAGACTTTGCTGTCGCTCGTTACGAGGGCTACGGTCCTGGAAAAACCATGGTGATTGTCGATTGTCTGACAGATAACCCGAATAGAACATTTGGCGATGTTCGTTTGGCATTTACCAAAACAAATTGCAGTATTGGCACTCCGGGATGTGTATCTCACATGTTTGACCATTGTGCTATCTTTGTTTTCGCTGGTGATGATGAAGACAAGGTACTTGAAGTCCTTATGGAAGAAGATGTTGATGTCACCGATGTCGAGTGTGAAGATGGAAAAATTACCGTTTTTGCGCCGCATACCGAATATTTCAATACCAAAAATGCATTGACTAATGGTTTGGGAGAAATCGAATTTGAAATTGATGAAATTCAGTTTGTACCTCAAACTACAACTCAAATCACTGACCAAGAAGACGTGGCTCTATTTGAAAAATTTCACAATATGCTGGATGATTTGGAAGACGTACAAAATGTTTTCCATAACGCAGAGATAGCTCAATAGCTCAATTATTTCATCAAGAAACAATTCTTATAACCGGTGCCAGTTCCGGCATCGGTTATGCTTGTGCACTTGAAGCGATTAAGACCGGCTTAAAAGTTGTTACAGTTTCACGAAACACAGAAAAACTAAAATCTCTGAATAACAAAAACCTCCAAATTATTAGTGCTGATATCTCTACTCAAGATGGCAGACAAAAGGTGGCTGAGAATCTTTCAGGAAATATAAACTATGTCATTCAAAATGCAGCATTTCTTGAAACTCCAATCGCTTTTGAAAATATTCAATTAAAAGACTTTAGAAAAAGTATTGCCACAAATGCTGAGCCTATAATATTTTTAACACAAAAACTCCTTCCCATTTTGGTTAATTCTGACAAACCATCCAGAATATTATGTATTTCATCAGGTGCCGCACAGAAAGCAATAGCCGGAATTGGTAGCTACTGTATTTCAAAAGCAGCCGGATTAATGGCTTCAGAATATTTAAAGCAAGAGCTAGCAGAAAAAAATATCTTGGTAAATTGCTACTTTCCCGGAGTGGTTGATACTGAAATGCAGAAAACTTTAAGGAACTCAAAATCAGAGGTTTTCCCATTTGCCGAAGAGTTTAAAAAACTAAAAAAAGAAAACAGGCTAAGCTCACCGAAAATAGTAGCGGCTCATATCATGAATATTTTCTTGAATAGTAGTGATTTAGAGTTTTCTAACCAATACTGGAAGTTTGAAAATTAACCGAATAACTTCTTAAACAATTTGTTGGGGTTGAACAAAGATATCCTGCTCCCTGCCTTTTTGCTTGGCTTTATACATAGCGGCATCAACCTCTCGTAGCATTTGCTCGTACTCCGAATATTGACCATTGCACAAAATAACACCACTACTGAAAGATAGTACAATGTTCTTAGGAATCTCTTTTGGAATCCTGGTTTGATAAGTTTGTCTCAGCTCATATAAAAAATCATCAACAGAGTTTTTGGTAGAGTTATATAGTAAAATGAGCCACTCTTCACCACCGATTCTTCCAACCATGCCATTATCGCCAACAATTCGTTTTGCGGTGTTAGCAAAGTGAATCAAAACATCATTTCCAATATCATGCCCATAGTTATCATTAATCATTTTGAAAAAGTCCAAATCAATAAGGATAACAGCAAATGTACTTGAGTTTTCCAGGCTGTTTTTTTGTAACTCTTGAAGTTTTTCCATAACATGGCGACGATTTGCAACTTGGGTTAAATGATCGGTGACTGATAGTTTATACAGATATTTTTTTACTTTGAGCTGATTGATATAGGAATAAAGAATAATTAAAAATAAGACCAACCCTAAAATTATCATTCCCCAGAGATACTTTTGCTTAGTGAGCTCTTGCTGAATCGTGGTTTGTTGCAGTTCATTTTGTTTTTCTAACAACTCCAGTTTTTCTTGATCAAATTGAGCATTGAACTTAACTTTTAATTCCGAGATTAGCTTGTCTTTTTCAAGTTTTTCAACCTCTTTTCGAATTTTTAATGACTGCTTAAGTTGATCAAAAGCCTCTTTCCATCTTTCCTGAGCGGTTAAGAAATCTATATTGTACAAGATATGATATAGATATGTGTTTGGTGTATTGATAACATCTGCACGTTGCTTTGCAATATCGAGATAATGTTTTGCAGCCTCAAAGTCCTTTAGGTCTGTCTTTATTTTTGCCATTAATACATTACTGTTAAACTGCATCATAACATCATTAATTTTATTGAAAACATCAATCGAGGGGATAAGGGTTTGCTCTGCCTTTTCATGTTCTTTCTGCATGGAATATAGCTCAGCAAGCCCATATTCAGCAAATGCCAAGGTGCTTTCATCTTTAATCTGATTTGCCAACTCTACAGATTTCGTGTAATATTCCACAGCCAAATCAAACTGATTGGACAACGAATAAGCGCCACCAAGGTTGTAGAACATTGTCGCCTGATTATAAGGAGCTTTGATATCGTCATACTTTACAGATTCAAGATAATATTTGATTGCATTGTCATTATCACCTAATGCCGTATAAACCAAAGCCAGTAAATTGTACCCAAGGCTGAGGCTTTTTCTGTCATTATTGCTTTTATAAACTTCAATGGCTTTTTCCACATCTTGAATGGCAAGGTCAAAATTTTCCATTGCCATATGAATTTGACCTCTCAGGGAGGTTTGTTGAGCAATCAATTTTTGGTTGCTGGTTTCCTGAGATAGTTGTAATGCTTTGTTAGCTTTCGAGCTGGCCTGCTCGTAGTTTCCTCTTAGTTCATCCAAAGAGACTTGAAAAGAAAGGAACTCACTTTGAAAAATGATATTGTTGGATTTTTCAGCAAGCTTTAAACCTTTAGCGACATAAGGCTCCAAATCATCATAACGCGATACAATGAATAATGCCTCTGAAATATAATAAAGGGCAACCAGTTGGTTGTCGATATGTCCCTGCATTTCCGCTTTATGAAGTCTTTCTTTAGCTTCCAAAAAGGCTTTGTCCGGTTCAAACAATAACATATTGTCAAGTTCTTCATCGTAAGGACCGGGATAATAGCTGTGAGCAACACTTATAAAAGTGCCAAGCAACACAAAAACAATCATCTTGATAAGATTAGGCAAAGTCAATGAATTTTTCTATAAAAGTCTTACAATTAGAATACTACAAACGATTGAGTTATCAAGAAAAAATCAAAATTTAATTGTGAAAGCAATAAATTACCTTCAAACTTTGTTTTGCTCCAGTGAGCCGCTCGCTAAATATGTAAAATATTATCAATTTTAGATGCGTAGACAACCAATCGCTGTTTGCTGCCTGTTGTTAAAGAGTTAAAGGGATAACAAGTTGTCAAAATCAATTCTTTTTTATCCTTGATTAGCAATTGAGATATTTGACTATTTACAATTTCAATTTGTTTTATTTTGTAAACATGGTTGTCTGAAATTGTTTTTACTTCAATCTCATCACCAATTTGTAAAAACTGGAGATAACTAAAATGTGTATCATTGTGACCAGACACAATCATTGATTTATTTTCATCAGGCATACCACTTTGTGGTAAATGGGTTGCTGAAAAAGCTAAATTCCGACCACTGCTTCCCTCAAGGATATAACTGTTTTTATTCAGTTTTGGAATATTAAGTTGCGCAATCGGATAGGTATCTGCCCAACTCCATGGTTTATGAAATTGCTTATCTTTAAGAGTTTGACTCCACGCATCTGCAATTAAGATATGTGACAACCAGGCTTTGGCAAGCATGTAACCTGATGTCGATACTTGCCACAAACCGATGGATAAAAGAACAACAATGACTGCTGTTTTAAATTTCATGACTTTTTCTATTCTGGATCATCAAAGCAATCATTATCAGCAACAAGCCGAATAGCATGGAAGACTTCCAACCCAATGCCGTTTGAGGAAAAGCAGCTGTTTCGATGACCTTTTCAGAGTTTAGAGCTTTAGCTTGCAAAGCAACCAAACGTGAAATGTCCGGAGTTTTATCGACAGCAACCAAACTGGTAAAATCACTCACCAAATGATGTTTTAATGCCACTTCAATAATTTTTTCTTTTATAACCTCAGGATAATCTCCTGTTCGAAGCATATAATCATCCGTTAAATCGGCAATTTGATTTCTTGCCCATAGTTTTGCAATTCCAGCAGATCTACCATCTTTATTCAAACGAAATGAACTGGACCAGGCTTTGGTATCAGATATTCCGCTGATTACGATATGAGGATTAAAACTCGTCATTTTGGCAGTGACAATAATCGGTTCTCCTGTGTATAAATCGGGGAGAACTTGGGGATTTTGCACGACTTCAGAATTCCATTCGATACCAATATCTGTTAAGGCAGGAGTCGATATTTTTGTGAATAATTCACTCATGCTCGAATCAACATCATTCAGATTAGCTATATTGGTGTATGTTCCTCGTCCAATTTGTGAGGATTTATTCATAAAATAATTATTCGGAGCTGGACCAATAGCCACAGTGAATAAACGGGCCACACCAATATCCTGATTGATTTGCTGAAACAATTGAGCCTCGTTACCAACCGAACCATCAGTCACAAAAACTATTTGTTTCAAATATTCAGGATTGACCTCATCTTCCAAGGCTAGCTGTAGAGCCGGAGCCATATTGGTTCCGCCATCAGCATGGAGTTTATCAATAAACTCAACGGCTTTGTTCAGATTTTGAGGTGATGCAGAAACCGACGTGACAAACAACTCCGTTGCAAAGGAGTTAAATTCAACGATATTGAACAAGTCATTCTCATTCAATTGAGTAAGACCAAAAAGAAGTGCATCTTTTGCAGCGTTCATCGCTGTTCCTTGCATCGAGCCGGAAGTATCAATGATAAAAACCAATTCCCGTTTCTGAGATGTTTTTACTGATTGTTTTGGAGGTAATAACATCATAAGGACATATTCGGAGTCAACCGTTTTCTCGCTAAACATCGCAGCAATAGGCTCATTACCTTGTTTGGGATGCCAACGTATCACAAAGTCATTGGAATCATATAAAAGTTCATCAGCCAGATGAATTGAATGCAAATAATTGCTTTGTGAGATTTCGACATCATGATACAGGCTTTTTAGCTCTGTTAATTCAAAACCGGCTTCCAAGTTAATGTTTATATTGCGAAACTTTGTATCTGTAATTGTAGAAAGCGGAAGAGTTTCATTTTGAAAATTACTATTTTCATCAAATAAATAATCTTGCATGAAGCGGCTTTTAATTGCCAACGGAAGTCTAAAATCAAAATGTCCGGAATCATATCTGAGTGATTGCTGATAACTGATTTCCACAGAGACTTTTTCATTCGGCATGATATTCGCAACATCGGTGGTGAATAAATTGGGTCGATATTGCTTAACAATACTGGCTGCCAACCCTTGAGACTTGGCATTATCATAAATTTGTTGAGCTTGCTTTTTCTCATGAATTTCACCTTCAATCACACGCTTGCCGATAATCAATTTCATTCCATAAACGGCAGCATTTTCGGCAACCGGAAAAGCATACATCCCTTCGTCAATCCACTCTGTTGAACTATTGATGAATGTTTGTTTAATTTGGACTTCGGCAATAATTCCGGAGATATTGACATTATATTCTGAGTTGATGAGCTCCAGATTGGAATAATTATTGCCCTGCTTGTTATAGGAAAGCATCATGCCTGTATCAACATCATCCAGGTTGAAATAGGTTTGTGCCTGAACCTGATACATTCCCAAAAAAAACATGGCTAAAATGAACAAAACCGCATCTCTCCAGTTGAGTCCTAGTCCTTTGTACATTTTATATTTCTTTGAAGTGATGCTTTTTTCAGCAAAATTTTTATAAAAATCTCTTTCCAGATTTTCACGAATATTTTTTTCATTGATGGTTTTTCTTGTCATATCGAATCTCAGTAATCATAGCTTATGACAAATTAAACCTCCCAAACCTGCAAATGCTCAGTCAGTTTACTGATAGATACTGATAATTTGTGGCAGAATTATGGCGATTCGTTATGCCAATGACTTTCTTTCAGTGAGCGAATGATTTCTATACCTCTGTACCCGTAAATTGGATTGGTTTGTTCTGCCAATTCATCGGAAAGTTGAATTGCTATAGCTGCCGGAGTTGCGTTGTTAAGAGCAGATTGTTTGAAGACTCTTAAAGTCGTTTGATAGATGGAAAACTCATAATCTTTTTGCAAGTGTCTTTCAAAAAAGGAGTCATTTTGAACATACCCGGCTTGCTCGTCGGCACAGTTGACAATACCCATTCGGTTCACCAGGAAATCAGGAACATAGGTGATTCCTTGTTCTTTTAATAGCAAACTGTCTGATTCTGACGATAACAATTGATTATTGGCTGCTCCACATATGATTTTTGCTTGAATCTTGGGAATGGTTTGTTGATTGATAATTGCACCAGTAGCGCATGGAGCCAAAATATCACAGTCTTCAAATAAAATAGAGTTGTCTCCAATGTCAACCAATCGGGCATGCAAATTTTGATTGGAATATTTGTTCTGAACCTTTTTTACGAGTTCAGGGTTAATGTCTGCGGCAATGATTTGCTTTACACCTCTTTCAAACAAATAACTCATCATGGGTTCTGCAACATTTCCCATGCCTTGAATAGCAACAGTTTTGTTTTTCAATGTTCCCAAATTTAAAAATTCAATCGCCGCTTCCATTCCACAAACGACGCCCAAAGCGGTTGCCGCAGATGGATTGCCACTTCCGCCAAAAGAAGAAGGAATGCAAGTAGTGAAACGGGTTTGAGAAAAAATATTAGCCATATCGGCTTCACAAGTACCAACATCTTCAGCGGTGACATAGCAACCATTTAAGGAGCTGATAAACCGACCATAATTTCGATAAATGCTTTTACGATACTCAGGATTGTTTTTATCGAGGTCTTGATTATGAATCATAATGCCTTTACCACCACCCCACCAGAGATTTGCTAGTGCATTTTTGCGAGTCATTCCCTGAGCCAGTCGCATGCCATCGGCAAAGAAATCATCCATGTTTTGATATTGCCAAAATCTTAATCCCCCGGCTGCCTGACCGCGATTGGTTTTATGAACAAACGCGGACATTAACACATCATATTCATCTGAAAGTTGAAAGAACATACCTTCATGTTTGGTAAAATCAGGAGAGTTGTTCGTTATGGTATCGGCAATTGATTGCAGTACTTGGTGTGAAGCTACAAGTTTGCTGTTTTCTTCATCATAAATAAAGTAAAAACGATTGATTGAATTTGCTTTTAAAAAATCAATGAAACGAGATGGTTTCATTGTTAATAAGTCAGAAGGCTTTGACATATAGAACAATCACGCGTTAAAAATGTTTAAAAGGCGGTTTGTTTTAGTACATTCCCGGGAACGAACTCACTTTTTCGACTTTTAAATCGGGAAAAGAGCTGACAACCTGAACTTTGAAATCAGGGAACGAATCCACAACCTGCCATTGTCCGCAGCTACTTGGAAAAGAACTAACAAACTCAACTTTAATATCAGGAAAAGAACTGACATACTGAATGGTTAAATCAGGGAAAGAATCCACAAACTGGACTTTTCCATACAGATTGATTCCTTTTTTCTTGCAGCTGGGTTTGGATGAAGATGAGGATTTCTTGGAATCCGATTTCTTTGAACTGGAACCACCAGCAAAAGTCGGCATTTCTTTTGAATACTGACTGTAATCAGCTTTTGAACTACCACCACTCGAGCCACCCGAGTCTAATAAAATAGCTACAACTAAAGTTGCGACAATAACGATTATAATTTTTATTTGCTCAGGATTCATAGAGTCATCTCCGGATTATGATATATTCACATTCTGTTTATGATACCAGTAACAATTCAATCAATGCAACTGATAGATTTAAAAGGAATTGGAAAAAAAACCGCTGAAAAGCTCGAGTTGCTGGGAATAACTCACGTCAATGATTTGTTATTTCACTTGCCATTGAGATATCAGGATAAAACAAGGGTTTCCAAAATAATTAATCTGAGCTTTGGTCAAACCGCATTGGTTGAAGGGGAAATCATTCGAAGTTATCTCAATAATGCACGCAAGCCCATGTTGATTTGCGAAATCAGCGATGGTACACAAACTCTGGCGTTAAAGTTTTTTAATCACTTTTATTCGCAAAGAGTAAAAATGCAGCAAGGAAAAAACATTCGTGCTTTTGGAGAGCTCCGTTACGGAAAAGATATGCCGGAAATGCTGCATCCTGAATACTGGCACTTTGAAGACGAAAATTTGCCATTGGAGAAATCATTAACTGCAATCTATCCCAAATCCGAAGGTATCAATCAGGCAACGATTCAAAAAGCCATGAACCAGGTTATTAAATTGTTAGCTAATAATGAGATTGCTGTGACTGAATTTTTGCCCGATGAGTTGCTTGAAAAGCTGGACTTTCCTAACCTGTATGAAGCATTGATATATATTCACAAACCACCGCCACAAGCTGATACCGAACAATTGATGGCAGGAGTTCATATCACTCAACAAAGATTGATTATGGAAGAAATTCTGGCTCATCTTTTGGCAATGAAAAAACTCAAGCAACAAGCTCAAAAGAATTTAGCCCCTCAGCTTCCGGTCTGCCAAACCATAATTCAACAATTTCTGAAAAAACTACCTTTTCGGCTAACCGATGCTCAACGAAAAGTATGTAAGGAAATCTATGCCGATATTGAAAAGAACCATCCTATGCAAAGATTGGTTCAGGGTGATGTCGGAAGTGGTAAAACGGTAGTGGCAGCGATGTCGATTCTGGCAGCGAAAGAAAACAGCTTTCAGTCAGCGATTATGGCTCCGACAGAAATTCTGGCAGAGCAACATTACAAAACCATGAAAAATTGGTTTACTGATGATGACCTCGTCTTTTTATCAGGAGCAATTAAAGGCAATCCTCGAAAAGAAGTCTTAGCAAAGATTTCATCCGGAACAGCCGTCATTATTGGTACTCATGCACTATTTCAGGATGATATTGAGTTTCTCAATCTGGGTTTAGTGATTATTGATGAACAGCATCGTTTTGGAGTTCACCAAAGATTAGCTCTGAAAAACAAAGGACAGGAAAACAGTTTGCAACCTCACATGCTGATAATGACCGCCACACCAATTCCGCGAACGCTGGCACAAACCGCTTATGCTAATCTGGATATTTCTGTGATTGATGAACTTCCACCCGGCAGGCAGGAGATTTCAACATTAGTGATTTCAAACGACAAGATGTCACAAATTGCTGAACGAATCCGTGCCAATTGCCGACAAGGAGCACAAGCCTATTGGGTATGTACTTTAATTGAAGAATCAGAAGTGTTGCGAGCGAAGGCTGCTAACGACACTTTCGAAGAGTTACAAAAACAATTCCCTGATTTACGCATTGGACTGGTTCATGGACGATTGAAAGCCGATGAAAAAAATCGGGTTATGAGTCAATTCAAACAACACCAGCTTGACTTGTTGGTGGCAACAACAGTTATTGAAGTCGGTGTTGATGTTCCCAATGCCAGTCTTATGGTGATTGAAAATGCTGAACGGCTTGGACTTTCTCAACTTCATCAACTCAGAGGTCGGGTTGGTCGGGGAAACAAAAAAAGTCATTGTGTGTTGATGTATCAGTCGCCATTGGGAGATGTTGCACGCCAAAGACTGGACATTATGCGAAGCACCAATGATGGCTTTGTCATCGCCAGAGAAGATTTGAAAATTCGAGGAGCGGGAGAGTTGCTTGGCAGCAAACAAAAAGGCAGTGTCCGATTCCGTTTAGCTGACATTGACAGAGATAAGCATCTCTTTCAAACGGCTCAAAATATTGCCGGCGAGTTGATTCAAAATCACCCAGAAACTTGCCAAAACATCATCGACCGCTGGATAACTGCAAATGAAGAAGTGAGTAATGTGTAATTACTTCAATTTGGTTTGTTAGTATTTATTATCGAAAGTTTTGATAAGTCTTCTCAACCCAATCTATTTTTTCTTCAAACTCAGAGAATAGGTTTTGTAAGTCGTTTGGCAGATTTTTTGGAAGTTCTAACCCATATCCTTTTGGCATTTTGAAAGGAGCGAGTAGTGCAGCGGCGGTGAGGTCGGCTCTGGAAAAATTGTTTTCAACAAGAAATTTACCATTTGATAGACGTTCATTGATCTTATCAACAACCTCATGAATTTTTGCTTTTGATTTGTGAAAGTTTTCCTCATTGATGTGCATAAAATAACGCATTTTTTGTTGTAGTTTCGGGAATGCAAATTTCAAAAGAAATTTTCCATACCACGGGCCTTTGTGAGTCAGAAATGGAATAACGATTTTTGGGTGTTCAAGTAAAATATGATAGCAACAAAGTCGAACCGGAACACCGAGATTTTCATCTAGATATCTTTCCCAATCTAGAGCCTGTTGTTTTTCTTCGGAATTTACTGGTGTCAGCGTATTTTGCGGATACTTTGTGTCCAGATAGGTAATGATATCAGCAGAATTTTGTAGGGTTTCTTCGCCATCAATTAACACAGGAACAGAAGACTTGGGATTTGCTTGTTTAATTTTTTTGATGTGAAACCCCGGAAGCAAATTGATTGTCTGATACTCAACTCCTTTGAAATCAAGTGCCCAACGAACCTTTTCGCAGTAGTGCGAAATAGGAAACTGATAAAGCTGAATCATGATGGTTTTAAAACCTGTTATAAAAAATACAGATTATTTTGCAATACCGGCTCGATGGATGCAAGTTGTTGTTCCGTATCCGCAATAATAGCAATCGAACCTTTCTCCATTGCCACTAAAGACGCTTTTGAATGGTCGATATCAAACTCCACCCGCTTTTGATCGAGATTTGTTCTTGGCATGTAATAAACCGTCACCAACCCCTGATTCGTTGAAACCACCATGTGCACGCCGGTTCCATTGGGTGTGTGACAATTATGAATGAATACAACTCTGCCTAAATCACCACTCACCCCGGTTTTAAAGTCTGCAAATACACTTTTTATTTCGGCGAACTCAATCGGTTCGGCTGATAATGGTACATTGGATTCATCAATAAATGCTCTTGAGATATATTCTTCAACGGTATTGGGTTGGCTGTTATACCAAAAAAAGGATGCAAAAATAAAAGACAATAGCAGACTTGCAGCCATGGCATAATTTTTAAACGATAAAGTCTCTTTCTGATTGGTTGTTTGTCGCAGAATGATTGAATCTTTGAGATTGTCCGGAGCTTTAATTTGTAAAGCATTCTTTAATGTTTTTTCAAACTCCATGGCTTCTTCATACGCTTTGGCACAGCGCAAATCTTCTTTACGCAAGCGGTGGAACTCTTCATCTTTTGTGTAAGAATCTTTTAATAGTTGTTGTTTAAATTCAAAGTAATTCATAATACTTTCCCAATTTTACTTTCCCTGGAAAGAGCTTTTTGAAGTTTAGCTCTGGCTCGAAACAATTGTGTCATGACGGCACTTTTTGAGATATTGAGTTGTTCAGCAATTTCATCACAGCTAAAACCGCCAATGACTTGTAGAATCAATGGCTCGGAGTATTTTTTTTCCAGCTTTAATATGGCGTCCCTAACAATATCAGCTTCGGCTTTATCATCGGGAGCCAGGGGTTTGCTATCTTCGATGTCAAAATCTAATTCGTCCAAACTGGTAATTGGTGGAATCTTTTTCTCAAACTGACGAACAAACTCTCGTCTTAAAATGATGAAAATCCAGCTTTTTGCTGCTTTCTCATCTTTTAATGAATCGAGTGCCCGCCATGCACGTAGATAAGTTTCCTGCACCAAGTCTTGTGCCATCGCTTCATTTTTACATAACCAAAAGGCAAAACGGTACAAATCATCACTCAGGTGACCTATTAAGGCATCAAATTTTCGTTCTTTTTGTCTCATCGTAGCAGTAGACCCGAATCAACCAATAATCTTTCAGTCCAAATAATATTTTGCTGAAAAATATTCTCGTTCATCGTTTCCAATCACTTTTATTTGATACTGGTTGTTTCTTATTTCAGATTTATCAACAGTTATTTCAAAACCGTGAAACGGAGAATCGGGGTCTTGGAGTTGAAAATATAACATGTCAATTGTCGTGATTGGTTGTTTATATTTCGAAATCAACATATCTTTTTTAGTATGCAGATACAATTGTTTTACTCCGAATCTATGAAAAAACACCCAGCCCTTAATTTTCAGATGGTTATTTTCAGCAGCTTCATGATGAGCATAAATTAGTGGTGGCAGTTCGCAGGTGTCAGCTCCATTATTCACCTCAAACACGTGGAACAGTTTTCCGCTTTGTTTATTGTTGATACCTTTTATGTAGTGGAGTTGGCTAAAATTATCACATAATTCCGAATAATAACCACCTTTCAAAGAGAGTTTTATTGCCGAGTCTTCAATGACCAATAATGCATGTTTGTTGTATTTTTCCGGCTCATTTAATAACAAACCCATGACCTCAAGCTGTTTTTGCCTTCCATGTTTGATATTTTTTTCATGTGGCAAAACTTTTAGATTGTTGCTGTCATTTAATTCAAAAGCCAATTCGGCACCAGTCATAAAGTAATCAGTGATGAGGTTCTTTGTTTTATATTCTTTTTGTACTTGAGAAACCTCATCTGCAAGTTGTTTCCAGCCGGTTGAATTATCAAAAAATCGTGACTGCCAGTAGGAAAATGGTTGTTTGAAGAGTATTAACACAATTAAAAACAAAATTGAAAAAGCTAAACCACTGTATATCGACCATCGAACAATCCGCTGATTTTGGATTAATCCGATACTCATAATGAGAACCGGGATATATGAAACCAACAACCAATGAAAAGATGTCCGAACATTATCAGCAAACAGACCTGTAATAATATAAAAAAGCCAATGAATCAGGGCGGTCGATAAAATCCAGTTGATAACAGTTTGATTGGAAAAGGCTTTCGTGTTTGCTCTTAGTGTTTTAACACAAAGATACAAAACTATAGGAGAAACTACTATAACTTGAGAAACGATTAAATATAAATTTTCAGTCTGAAATGACCACGGATGGCGGTTAGAAAACTGAAAAACAAATAATGGAAATTCATTTTCCATATTGAATGCTAAAACTGGTATAAAACCGATTAGCATGATTGGAAATGAAATCAGTAACAATGGTTTTATAGTATTCTTATCATCATGAAAATGATAGAGGTAAACAATCCCGGCAAAGAATATCCAAATCCACATTCTGACATGAATATTTACTGCAAGAGCCAGCAATACGCCCAATAAAACCCATGTCCATTTGTTTTGATTTTGAATTGCTTTAATTGTCAGATAAATGATCCAAATAACAAAAACTAACATCCAGATATCAGGCAATGCAAGCAGAGCGACTACTGTTAATAATGGCACCGACAATATCAATAAACAACTGGTAACGAATTTGGTTTCTTTAAAAAGTTGGCGTTGAATTAAAGTTATTGCAAAAAAAATACTGAAATAACCCAAAAAAGCAAAAGCTCGAACACCAAAGTAAGTGTTCCCGAAGATTTGAGTGCTTAATGCAATCATCCAGACATTCCATCCAGGTATTTCGCTGTAGGAAAGAGAAGGAAATCGGCTTTCCAGCCAATAAAAGGACTCATCACCGAAGAGTTGCAGGTTAATAACTAACCAAAGTTGCAGTGCTAAAGCCGCAATTAAGACGATTGATGAAACTAAATAATTTCGAGAAATCAACACTGTGGAATTTTCAGATATTTCCCGGCTCTGATCAGGTAATTCGGAGCTTTCAATTTGTTAATTCTTGCAATTTCAGTTTTACTGGTACAACGGAATTTTCTGGCTATTTTGTTTAACGAATCACCTTGTTTGACTCGGTAACTAAACAATACCATATTGTTTTTAAAATCGGACTCATGAAATGATTTTGCCATTTTCATAAATTCTGAGTTCTGGCAGTTTGTTTGGTAAACAGTTAATAAACTTTCCGGAATAATAATTTCCGTGCCTGATTTAATGGTTTTATCAGCTTTAATTCCAAAATTCAGGTTGCGCAAAACTCTGAACCATCCTTCTTCACGCTGTTCTTGGCCAAAGCAAGCGGCAAGCTCACTGAGAGAGGTATCGTTATCAGTAATAACACTTGTAACTTGAGTTTTAATTGTGTGCAGGGATACATTGAATTTCTCAGGATTTTGAAAAATCAACATGGCAGCAATAACCGTTGGAATGTAATATCGAGTTTCATGGGGAAGCTCGTAAAAAAAGTTTTTATCCCAGATAGATTTGTTTGCATGGCTTTTGTTCATTCGCGCAAAGCGGTTTTCCCCGGAATTATATGCTGCTAGCATTTTTGCGACATCACCATCATAAAGTGCTAATTGTTCGTTGATGTATTTTGCCGCCGCTTCCGCAGATACATAAGGATTATATCGAGCATCATAAGCGCCGTAGTTGCCTGTTGCTCCAAGCCTTTTAGCGGTAGCAGGCATCAGTTGAAACAATCCGGCAGCTCCGGCTCTGGAATTGGAGTGGACACGACCGCCACTTTCCTGTGACATAATTCCTAAAACTAAAGCCTCCTGAATATCAAACTCATTAAACTCAGGAAGAATTTTTTCTCTAAAAAACTGATAATAATGCCACGTGTTGATTAGCTGTGGGCGTTTCCACGTCAGCCACTCATTGAGTGCACCTTTCACCAGTTCATTATTCATATAGTCACTGGAAAGAACCAGATCGTTTGTTGTATTTGGAGATACAGTGACAATTTTTGACAAATGTTCGGTTTCGGTTTCTTTTTGTGAGGTCACAATATCTTTGTTCAACAACCAAGCATCCAGCTTTTCTTGCAACTCCTCTTTACAAGGATTGCTTAAATAACAAGAGTCTAATGAATCCAGTAAATTTGAAACACTTGGTTCTGTACTTCCTTGTTCAGAAATTACGCTGCTTTCTTTCAGATCGGGGTTGTTTCTTGTAGGCGTACTTTGACACCCGGCAAATAAAAGGACTGATAAAAATGTAACTATAGTTTTTTTCATTGTTTGTTTTTACAGTTTGCGAAGCATTGTGTATTATAATCGCAAGAGGGGTGTTAATTATGAGTATTTTGGCTTCAATAAAAAAGTTAATGAGATTATCGTTTATCTCAAAGGAATTGACAAGCCAAGAATCAGAACAATTACAATTGGCGATTTCGGCTTTAATGATTGAAATGATTCGAGCAGACTTTATTGAACTTCAGAAGGAGAGACAGATCATGCATGATGTGTTAACTGCCAGCATGGATTTGACTGAGTCAGAAACGGAAAAGTTAATCGAAAATGCTGAAACTCACAGTGACTATACCATTTCATTGCAATTGCATACCTCGGTAATCAATAATTTTCTGAACCGATCAGAAAAGAAAACGTTTATCAAAAACCTTTGGATTATGGCGAATATTGATGACGAACTTCATGATCTCGAAATGAATCTGTTGAGTGAAGTTGCCGGTCTTTTGGGGTTCAACCAAATCCAATTAAAACAATTGTGTAAAGCAAGCTAACAGGTGGATTTATGGATTTAACTCATTTCCTTAAAATAATGAAAGAGAAAAATGGTTCCGATATGTTTTTAAGTACTGGAGCGCCTATCAATATTAAAGTTGAGGGTGAGTTGCAACCCTTGGGTAGCACGCCGTTACCAAATGGTTTGGTTAAAAAGATTGCCTATTCAATTATGAGCGAAGGTCAGGTTCCTGAGTTTGAAAAAACTTTGGAAATGAATTTAGCGATTTCGCTTCCCAGTGTCGGTCGTTTTCGTGTCAATGTGTTTAAGCAACGCAATGAAGTCGGAATGGTGATTCGTACCATTAAAACTGAGATTCCGACGGCTAAAGAGCTCAAAATTCCGGAATTATTAAATGAGTTAATTCTTGAGAAAAGGGGTTTGATTTTGGTTGCCGGAGGAACAGGGTCGGGTAAGTCAACAACTATGGCATCCATGATTAACCACCGAAATGAAAATATGACTGGTCATATTTTAACAGTGGAAGACCCGATTGAGTTCATGCATAAGCATAAGAAATCAATTGTCAATCAACGTGAAATTGGCTCCGATACTCATGGTTATGCACCGGCTTTAAAAAATGCTTTGCGTGAAGCTCCGGATGTGATTTTGATTGGTGAGATTCGGGATATGGACACAATGGAAGCGGCTATTTCGTTTGCTGAAACCGGTCATTTGTGTTTGGCAACTATTCATGCCAACAACTCTGACCAAGCCATTGAAAGGGTGCTTAACTTTTTCCCAAGTGACTCTCATAAAAATGTTTTACTCAATCTGGCATTGAATATCAAGGCGATTGTTGCTCAGCGTTTGGTTAAAGACAAGGAAGGTTATCGATTACCGGCCGTTGAGATATTAATCAATACACCAATGATTCGAGAAATGATTCGTCGTGGAGAGGTGAATAAATTGAAAGAGGCAATGGAGAACTCTTTGGATGATGGTATGCAAACATTTGACTCCTGTCTCTATGATCTTTATAAAAAAGATATTATCACTTTACAAGAGGCTTTGCAGAATGCCGATTCCTCACAAGGTCTGGAGGTTAAAATCAGTCTCAGTCAGGGCGGTGAAGATGATCCGGCTTTGGGTGGAGAAATTCAAAGTAGCGGGGATAGTTTTTTTTAAATTTACAGGCATCAATTTATCATTATTTACGTGTTAAATTTATGACTATTGTGTTTTAGACATTCGAACATTAGATATGTATAATGTTCAAAATGTCGAATCTTTGGTTTGTTGATGCTTAAAATTATAAAAATATCAATATTGTTATTGTTTCTGGTAGCAGGTGTATCTTGTACTGAATCAGATTCAACAGAGACATTACAACAAGAACCTGTCAAAAAACTAGATAGCAAGTATCCCGGAAAAAAAGTATATCGACACTCTATGGATGGAACTCCGACCACGCTGGATCCTGTTCGTGCTGCGGTTATCTATTCCAATTTTGTTGTTCTCAATATTTTTGATACCTTATATTCCTATAAATATCTTGCCAGACCTTATGAATTAAAACCCAATCTTGCGACTTCAATGCCGGACGTGAGTGAAGATGGTTTAACTTACACTATTAACATTAAGAAAGGTGTGTTTTTTCATGACGATGTGTCTTTTGAAAACGGTGTGGGAAGAGAGTTAGTTGCTCAGGATGTTATTTATTCCATTCAGAGACATTTTGATAAACAGTTTCAGTCGCAAGGAGCGTGGCTTTTTGCAGGCCGTATTGTTGGGTTAGATGACTGGAAAAAGAATGGCTCGGATTACTCTCAAGAAATCGAAGGCTTACAAGCTATTGATAGTCATACAATTCAAATCAAGTTAATTGAGCCTTATCCGCAACTTATTTACACCTTGGCAATGGGGTTTACTGCTGTTGTCCCAAGAGAGGCTGTCGAACATTACGGAGTTGAGTTTGGTTCAAAGCCGGTTGGATCAGGACCGTTTATTTTGGATTCATTCAATCAAGAAAAAGCTGTATTATTTGCAAATCCAAAATTCAGAAAAGAATCTTTAGATTTGGCCTACGAAGGTTATAATGAAGAAAAACACGGTTTTACCGGCGTTAAAGCTCTGGATGGACTGGCTCCACCATATATTGATGTGATGGAAATACATTTTGTTATGGAAACATCTTCGCGTTGGAACTCTTTCACCAAAGGTGATGAAATTCAATACACAACAGTTCCTAAAGAGAAAGCCAGTACAGTTATTCAAAGCAAAAAACCTTTGACACTTTACCCGGAAATAGTGGAAAAATATCATCATACATTTATGGTAGAGTCTGGATTCGTGTATTCAGGATTCGATATGTCAAACCCGGCATTTGGAATTACCGGTGATCCGGTTCAGGATGAAAAAAATAAAGCATTACGCTGTGCAATTCGAAAAAGTTTTAACTGGGATCAAAGAAATCGAGCGTTTTATTTCAATCTGGGAACCGTTTTCCCCGGTGCTATCACCCCATCAGTGATGGAGTTTGATCCCGATTTTGATAAGGAGTCAATCACTGTGGATATTGAAGGAGCGAAAAAACTATTAGCGGATGCCGGATGGACTCCCGAGTCTTTGCCGGTATTGGAGTATCACTCTACCGGTGGCACTTTATACAGGATGTTTTATGAACAGTTTCGTGGCTTCTTAAAGAAAATCGGATATCCGGTTAATAAAATAAAATTTAAACCCTATCCCAGCTTTGGGGCTTTTAATAAAGCTCTGAAAAATGGTCAAACTCCATATTTTTCTTTGGCGTGGGGATTGGATTATCCGGATGCGGAAAACACTTTACAGTTATTTTACGGACCTAACCATGCTCCTGGTTCAAACAATTTCAACTACATGAACCCTGAATTTGATAAGAAATTTGAAGAAGCAAAAATAATGCAACCCTCACCGGAAAGAACGAAACTTTATAATGAGCTAAATCAAATATTAGTTGAAGATTGTGTTGCCGTTTCCGGTTTAGCCCGAAACCGAATTTATCTATGGCATAAAGATACAATTATGTTTCCTGACCGTGAAATTCTGGGCGGTTTCTTTGCCAAGTATGTTGATGTTAAAAATTAAGGTTTATATGGAATGGATGTATTAAAATTTGCGATAAGAAAACTCTTGGGTGGCATCCCCTTAATCCTTGGCGTTACGTTTATTGCTTTCTTGCTGATGGTGTATTTTGGTCCGGATTTAACTTATGAAAAGCTCGGAAAAAACCCGACACCGGAAGAAATTGCCGAAATCAGACATCAGCTTGGCTATGATCAGCCATTTTTAACCCGTTACGGAACGTATCTGAAGCAACTGGTAACACTAGACTTTGGTTATGCCGATATTCGTGACTTAAAGGTTTCAGATATTCTCAAAGAAACCATGCCAGTTTCACTTCATTTAATCATTCCCGGGTTTATCTTGGGGAATGTGATTGCCGTGATATTAGCCTTGATTGCAGCATATCATCGGAGTTCGTGGGTCGATAAATTGATTATGACCGGCTCGGTTATTGGCATGAGTATTTCGTTTTTAATCGTAATCATTGTTTTTCAACTGATTTTTTCATCGTCTTATGGATTAGGATGGTTCCCGGTTCGGGGCTGGGAAGTTTATGATGCTGATGGTGGAATCATTTGGCTCGAATATCTAAAATATGTTACTGTTCCGACGTTGGCAACCGTATTTGTTGCGTTGGGATACAATACCCGATTTTATCGAGCTGTTTTAGTTGAAGAAATGACCAAAGACCATGTCCGAACTGCAAAAGCATTTGGTCATGGGACGAAAGCGCTGTTATTTAAAGGTGTTTTGAAAAATGCCATGGTTCCGATAATTACCAGAGTCATGTTTTCGATTCCGCTGGTAGTTGTTAGCGGAAGCTTGTTGATTGAAAGTTATTTTGGGATTCCTGGTGTTGGAAAGGTCACTTATGATGCCATTCTTGCCGGTGACCAAAATATTTTGAAAGCGATAGTCGGTCTTACCGCTGTATTGTTTGTTATCGTCCTGTTGTTGACAGATATTTTATACCGTGTTTTTGATCCAAGAGTTGAGTTGAAATAGAGGAGTTGGTTATGAATACGAAATCTATCGAAATATCAACCATGGAGAAAGGTCATTCTGTCTGGGACAAAGCGTGGTATAAATTTAAAAACGATGGCATGGGTAAACTTGGAGCATTGATAGTTCTGGTTTATTTTATCATTGCATTGGCTGTGTGGTTTGGTTTTGTTGGTGGAAACTGGAGTGATACCAGCGATGCTTTGAGCGAAGGACCATCCATGAAGCATTGGTTTGGAACCAATCAGATTGGACAAGATATATTCGCACGAGTGATATTCAGCACCAAAGTAGCGTTTGAAGTCGGCTTGGTTGTTGCCATATTTTCTACCTTGTTAGGTTCAGTTTTAGGTTCGCTTTCAGGGTATTATAGTGGAACGTGGGTTGACTCGGTGATTTTATGGCTGATGGGAGTGTTGGACTCGATTCCTTTTTATTTATTTGTAGCAGCTGTTGCCTATGCCTTGAAAGAAAATCCTTTTGCTATGCATATAGCTATGATTTCAACCTTCTGGACAGGGACAGCGAGAGTGATTCGAGGTGAGGTTATCAAACTCAAAGGACAAGAGTTTGTAGAAGCTGCACGTTCAATTGGTGTTGTGGAATCAAGAATCATTTTTAAACACATTACGCCAAATACCTCTCATATCTTGCTTGTTCAGGCAACCATTGTTTTTGTTGCAGCGATTAAGTCGGAAGTGATACTGAGTTTCTTGGGTATGGGTGTTAAGGATGGTGTGAGCTGGGGTTTGATGATTTCAGAATCAACTCTGGATATTCAAGCAGGGTATTTTAATAATTTTATTGCTTCTTCGATGTTTATGTTTGTTTTAGTGATTGCATTCAATATGTTTTCGGATTCCATGCAAGATGCTTTAGATCCCAAAAAGGTGAGCTGATGAAACTATTTTGTTTAATAACTGTGTCGTTAATGTTGGTTTCCTGTGGTGAGCCAAACAATCATTTCCGCAGACAAAAAGCACCACCGGATGTTAAAATCAATTTTATAGATATTGCCAAGAAAGAAGTTCAACTGCGATTCGAATACCGCTCGTACCGCCCCAGAAAACTGGAAAAAATTGCCTGTCAGATTATAGTTAATGATAATAAGGAAATTTCAATAGATTCTGAACCAAAATTACAGTTTGAATCTTTTTCTACTGAAATCATTACATTCAAGAAAGTGAAACTGAATGTCTTTGAGCCCGGCCAGAAACAAATTCGTTATTTGCTGGATTGTGAGGTTGATTATGATACCGGTAAGGAATTTGCTGTTAAAAGGTCAGCACTTTATCTGGTTCCCGGCTCAGTTAATCAGTATCGATAAAACTTATTGGTTGATTTTGTTGAATATTTTTATTTTCTTTCGCATGAAAACATTCGGGAAAAGTCGTTTGAGGAAATATTGTATTCTTGAGTCTTTGTGACTGATAATCATAAATTGTTTTTTCTCAATTCCAACATAAATATCTTTAGCCACATCTTCTGCACGAACTCCTGAGTTTTTCATTTGTTTTTCTACAAAACTTTTAGTTTTATCAGAAGCTGAATTCATGCTTTCAACCAGGTTTGTCGGGAAAAAAGCAGGGCAAGCAACACTCACGCCAATTCCAAACTGATTTAACTCTCCATGCAGTGTTTCCGAAAATGCAATCACTCCGGCCTTGGCGACATTGTATGACATCATTCCGGGCATCAAAGCAATTCCGGCAAATGATGCAATATTGACAATATGTGCCTGTTGGTTTTGTTTGATGAGTGGTAAAAAGGCTTTTGTGATGTGGATGACGCTCATTAGGTCCAGAGAAATCAGCCGTTGCCACTCTTCGTAAGTCGTTTGAGGCAATGTTCCCGCACTGGCAACACCAGCGTTGTTAATTAAGACATCTATATTTTGATGATTTGACTGAACCTCTTTAAATAAACTCTCAATATCATCAATGCTTCCGATATTGCAATGGTAATACTCAGCCTGATAGCCTTGTTGTTTTAGTTCTTCGACAAAAGTAAGTCCTGACTCATCTTGAATATCTACCACCAAAACATTATAGTTTTTCTCGGCAAAGAGTTGAGCCATCGCTTTACCCAAGCCACTGGCGGCTCCTGTTATTAATACATTTTTCATAGAAAGGATTGTAAAGGAATAAAGTTATAAAATCGAATGAAGCGACCATAATTAACAGCATGATTGCTAAAGATTATCTGTAAACCATCAGTTAATCAGGTTAAAATCCATCCATGAAAAATATTTTTGCCAATTGCACATTTTTAAAATCGGCTCACATCGTTTCACAACTACCGGATGATATCGGTTTGGAAATTGCTGTTGCCGGGCGATCCAACGCCGGAAAATCAACCACTATCAATGCATTAACCGGCAATAAAAAAATGGCGAAGATTAGCAAAACGCCTGGAAGGACACAGTTACTGAACTGTTTTGATTTGGGTGATAATCGTCGCTTAGTCGATTTGCCCGGTTACGGATATGCCAAAGTGCCTGTTAAGATTAAACAACATTGGGACAGAGAAATTGAGCAATATTTGCAGAAAAGAAAAAGTCTGATTGGTGTTGTTGTAGTCATGGATATTCGTCATCCTTTAAAGGATTTTGACAAACAGTTTTTGTATTGGGCGGATCAGTCCGGTTTGTTTTCGCATGTTCTGCTGAATAAAGCGGATAAATTTAAATCCGGCAAGCAGAAAGCGGTTTTATTACAAGTTAAAAAAGAATTAGTTAACATTTCCAGAACTTCCACCGTGCAAATCTTTTCCGGTTTGAAAAAAGAAGGCATTGAACAATTGTCACAAACACTTTATTCCTGGTTTAACGATCCGGGTGTTGTTCATTTAGAGCAACAAAATGAGGAGCAGGATGGCGAATAAACTTTTACAGGGTTTATTGTCGATAGAGTTCTTCTCAGGACCAGAAAACAACCCAAAAAGAGAGTTGTTGCAATCTGAAATCAAGCAACTTAACGAACAAATTAGTAAAGAGTTGCAAACAATCTTACCAAATCTAAAGAGTAGCTCCTATGCCATTGCAGGCGGTCTGTATCAAAGCAATGACATTCTACAACAGGGTTTCCCAATACACTCACAAATTCGCCAATATCTGAATGCCGCATTGAAAGGTGAAAACAACAAGCGTAATCAATTGATTATTGGTGCGAATGCCCAAGGCTTGCCGGAGGGGTTGCAAACTAAAGGTTCCAATTCAGGCTCGCCATTGCTGTTGATACCTTTTGTTGTATTGACAGAAAACGAACAAACGCAAAGTGTTTTTGAAAATGAGCTGATGCATAAGGGCATGGTTTCAAGGGAATTATTTTTACAACTGCAAACTACTTTGGGTGCCAAAATACGACACGCGAATTTTATGACTGTGCTGGATTTGGCTGCAATGATGCACAATAATTATCAAATGATGGGATTTGACGGGCTGTGGGAAATTCTGGAAGAGTCTCTTTTTAATACAGCTCCTGAGAAAAAAGTGATACTACCTCAAGGGAACGAGTTCTATCTTTCCAAAAAAATTGTATTCACACCTTTTTACACGTTCCATTATTGGCAATCTCTCAAGCAAGCGCATAATGGTGAAAATGAAAAAAAATCCTATATGATTTATACACAAATCCAAAGGCAATACGTCTCGACGCTAACCGAACATGGTTTGGATGTGCGTCAATTTTTACCAAGCTCTGATGTTTCAAAAGAGAGCCATATGTGTTTCGCAACTCTTGATAAGTTTAGAGTTGAAGGTGACTACTACCACGAAGTGATAAAGGCGATTTCTAATCGTGAAACCTGCAAGATTGAAAAGCATGAGCATCAACATTTGGGGTTGCTGTTCTATAAGCTCGCCGACAAAAGTGGCGGATTGGAATATTACTACCCTTTAACTGCTCAAGGTGTAACTAGTCTAAAGTTAATTTTGGCAAGTTGATTTATTTCCAGCGTTCGAGTTTTCTTATACTTTTGCTAAAGAACCCAGCCAAAAACTTAGGAAAGCCCATCTCAACCATTTTCTCTTTTGATAGTTGTTTCATTTGGTCTACAGTAAAATCCGGTTGTTTAAACTGACCGTTTTCAAAACAATAGCTGCAAAACATAGTGTTTTTAGTGCCATCGGCATTGTGAGAACCGCCTTGTGGGTCTTTTTTCAGTGGTATTCCGCAACTTTGACAATTCTTGTATATTTTTGACATGTTCCCCTCTTTTTGTATTCTCAATAACTATTTTTCCGGCGGTTCAAATTTATCAATCAGATAAAGTGGTCGCCGTTTATTCTCTTCAAATAAACGCCCTAAATATTCTCCTATGACACCTAATGCCATAAGTTGAATTCCGCCTAAAAATAAAATTACAACCATTAATGATGGATAACCGGGTAAATCATTACCGAATATAAGTGTTTTGACAATAATAAAGCATCCGTATAAAAACGCAAATAACGCCACCGAAACGCCAATCCAGGTGGCAAATCTCAACGGCATGTACGAAAAAGAAGTGATTCCATCCACCGCAAAAGAAAACAATTTGCGAAAATTCCATTTGGTTGAACCTGCAACACGCTTTTTGCGATCAAAATAAATCGCCTTTTGCTTATAACCCACCCAGGCAAATAAACCTTTCATAAAACGATTACTTTCTCTGAGTTTGCGCAAAGCTCTAACCGCTTTCATATCCATTAAACGATAATCGCCGGTATCCTTGGGAATTGAAATTTTACTCATCGAGTTGATAATTCGGTAAAACCATGAAGCCGTTGCCTTTTTCATGTAGGTTTCACCTTCGCGTTCATTGCGAGTGGCATAAACCACATCATATCCCTCATGCCACAAATCAAGCATTTCAGGGATCAGTTCCGGCGGGTCTTGTAAATCCACATCAATTACCACCACAACTTCGGCATCGGCATAATCCAACCCAGCAGTCAATGCGTACTCCTTGCCAAAGTTGCGTGAAAGTGTCAGATATCCGACTCTTTTATCTTTATGTTGAAGAAATTCAATATGTTTAACTGTTCCATCGGTTGAACCATCATCAACAAACAAAATGGTCCAATCGGCATCACAAGTTTGAAAAACCTGTTTCATTTTTTCATAAAACAAGTCCACCACTTCCTGCTCATTAAAAACCGGTACTATTATTTGTAAATCAGTCATGTTCGTCATTATAGCTAAATATTTCTTTGAATAAATACTTTTCGTTATTGACTTATACAAAGTCAATCTCTACAATTGTCGATGTTAAAACTACAAATGTAGAGATATGAAATTGTCAGAGTTTGAATTGGAAGTAATGACTTTATTTTGGAAAGATAAATCATCCACTGCGCCGGAAATCCATCGGAAGATTTCAAAAAATAAAAAAGTAACCTATTCAACGGTCAAAACGATTATTGATCGTCTCGAACAAAAGTCAGCATTAAAGCGAGTAAAAAATTTTGGTCGAACCATAGTCTATTCTCCTGCTGTTAAGCAAGAGGAGTTGCGAAAGCCATTGATTAAGAAGTTTATTGATAAAGTATTTTCCGGTAACCCACGATTGCTCATCAATCACTTATTGGAAGAAGATCAATTGTCGAAAGAAGATATTGAGTATTTAAAAACTATTATTAACAAAAAGGGGAAATAAGTTGTTTTCATATTTTTCGGTAAATTTATTTCTGAGCATTGCGACGCTTTTTTACTTATATTTACTCAAATCTTCACCATACAGAGTGCGATTCAGACTCATAATGCTGGCATTGGTCAGTTGGCTTATTCCGTATGGTGTTTTAGATGATGTATTTGCAGAGAATAGTTTCTTAACAGTCAAAATAGTTTCCGAATTCAGCCAAAACCTGAAGCAAGCGACCAATATACCGAGCCTAGAAACCAAACTGGTATCTTTTGAAAATGTATTCTATTTACTTCTATTAAGCGGACTTATCCTTTTTTTAGTCGATATCATTCGATATAAACAAAAAACCAGAAAGGTTAGGTTACGTTCTAAGTATTTGTACGAGACTAAGTCAATTCCAGTATTTTTAATTCCGGATTCTGATGAAATATTTACTGTCGGGTTTCTTAAACCAAAAATTTTCGTAGGAGAAAAATATACAAAACTCAAAGAGTTTGAAAGTATTATTTTGCACGAAACCCAACATGTTTTGCATAAAGATTCGCTTTGGCTAATTCTCATTACTTTTATTCAAAGGGTTATGTGGTGGAATCCGCTTGTTTTATTACTGGCGAAACTAAGCAGAGAATACATTGAATTGAGTTGCGATTCCGCCTGCAAAGACAAAACTGCGAATGGTCAATATCAGCAGGATTTAGCACAAATTTTAATGCGCAAAAATCACGACAATCTATTGGTCAATAGCTTTTTCGGAAAATCAAAATTTAATGTATTTCGAGTTAAACAACTATCAGAGGAATTTAAAATGAATAAAGTAAATAAAATAACCCTATCATCAGCATTAATTATACCTGTGTTTATACTAACCTTCATGTTGAGTATCAACTCAACTTCAGCAAAAAAGCTGGAAGAGGAACCTTTTGCCTTAGCAGATAATCAAGTTGATTTAATACTAAAAATTTCTCTCGAAACTAAAAACACGGACAATACAATTTCGATCAAAAGGATTGAATCAAGAGTGATAGCAAAATTTGGAGAGTTTGCAGTATTAAGATCTGACAAGGCTGGTTTGGAGGTATCGATAAAACCATCAAAATTGATGGAGAATCAGATATTTTTAGAAACTAAAGTTACAATTATAAGCGAAGAAGGAAATTCAATCCAAACTCCATCATTAATGACTACAAATGGTATAGAATCTAAAATCGTAATAGGTGATGGCGATCAAAATCTAGAGTTAATTGTTTTACCTGTTTTTAATCAAATTTAAAAAAACTAATAGTGTTAAAGACTAAAGGTCTTTTTAATAAAGCCAATATTGCTGGTTAATACTGCAAAAACAAATCCAATAATAACTCCAATTGTGTTTACCTGAAAATCAGCAATATCTGCCGAACGGAAACTGGTCATGGATTGCAGCAACTCGAGTAACCCCCCCATAATGATAAAAGCTAATGCGTATAAATTTCTCACCCATGCTTTTTGGTAAAGCCATGTGAACCAAGCCATCAGGCTGGAATAAGCCAGAAAATGACCGATTTTATCGCTATTTTCGATTTTCGGCATAGCAGCATCAATTCGTATGAGGGACAGAGCTATGATGGTGATAACCAATAACCAGCCAATCATGACTAAATACTTTCTTGAAACCTGCATATTTATTGAACCAGTAATTCTCTCAGTGTTGTTGAATCAATATTTCCACCACTGATAATCACTCCAATTCTGCCTTTGTTTTTAGTTTTATTCGCCAATAAAGCAGCTAACCCCAAAGCTCCTGACGGTTCAACTACTATCTTCATTCGCATCAAGTGAAATCGAACAGCTTCAATAATTTCCTGTTCAGAAACGGTGACAAATGCATCCACATGTTTTTTTATCAAATCAAAAGTCATATCGCCCAGTGAACTCGTTCGTGTTCCATCTGCTATCGTTGGAGGATTGGGTTTGCTGACCAGTTTGCCGGAATAAAACGATTGATATGCATCATCAGCGATTTCCGGTTCAACCCCAATGACTTGACAGTTTGGATTCATCCCCTTGGCAGCAATCGCAGAACCACTCAACAATCCACCACCACCACAAGGTGTGAGAAGAGTGTCTATTTCTGGAAGTTCTTGCATCAATTCCAATGTTGCAGTTCCCTGTCCGGCGATAATATTTTCATGGTTGAAAGGAGGAATCAAAGTGTAACCATGCTTGCTTTGAATTTCATCAGCTATTTGTTCGCGAACTTCAGTTTCCGGGTTGTATAAAATCACATCAGCACCATAACCTTTGGTCGCTTCCAGTTTCATTTTGGGTGCATTATCCGGCATTACAATTGTGGTTTTTATTCCCAGCATCTTTCCGACAAGAGCCACACCCTGAGCATGATTTCCCGACGAAAAAGCAATCACGCCACGCGACTTTTCTTCATCAGAAAGCTGAGAAATACAATTGTAAGCTCCGCGAAACTTAAAAGCCCCGACCCGTTGCAGATTCTCACATTTAAAAAACACCTCAGCACCCAACATTTGATTGAGTGTTGATGAAGTCAACACAGGTGTTTTATGAGCCAAATTTTCTAAACGACTGGCGGCTTGCTGAATTTTCTTAAAAAAATCTGAATTCATAATATGGAAAAAATTGATAAGTGAATACTTATACCAGAATTGTTGAAATCTACAAATAATTGATTGAACTAAACAACTATTGAGCTAGAAAAAAGGTATCGTCATGCTGAATTTATTTTCAGGATCTCCCAAATATTCCGTAAATTAATTTAAAGCTCATAATGCTCCCCTTTTGAAAGGAGATTAAGGAGTATGTTCTATAAACACATTTGATAACCCAGGTTCATTTGACTCGTTTAATGGAATGCAATAAATTAAATACAACTAAACTAACGCGGAGCGAAATTTGACATCAAGTATCAATACATCTGACCCCTTATCAAGGTACAAAGCCCAAACAAGCCTTTCCATGGCCAATCCTGACAATGAAAAAACTAGCAGGTTAGCTCCAAATTAGGCATCAAAAAATGGAGTAATTATGAATGAACTCCTAGAAAAACTTACATTAGAGTGGAAAATACTTAAGTCAATAGCGAGAAGCCCTCTCGGAAAGATGGTTTTCCTAGTTCCTTTTTTGCCTTTTGCGATTGATTTTCTAGACAATGTTGTTGGGACAATTGAGTTTGTAGAGAAAGCTGTTGATACGGATACGCTGTCCGCATGGGTTGAAAATAATAGAAGAACTTTGATGACCATGTATCTCGGGCTGGGCTTCTTTCTACTCTCGCGCATTGTGTTTGAAATAGCCTGTCCAAAAAGTATAAAAATGCATGACGACTCAGATTAATACATAGTAGACATTTTAAATAAAATGAAGCTTTCTGAAGAAGTAAACGACTACGAAAGATACCATTATTTTAGGCGTCGCCTTGATAAATTCGAAAGGATAGATGTTCGATATGAAGAGAATGCAAAACGACTTCGTTTTATGCTATCAATTGGCTTCATTATATCAATATTGCTTCTTGTGTTTCCTCCTCTAGGCAAGTTCATTCGCATGTTTTTCGACTATTTATGGCCATTTTAGTGGCATTAGAATCATGCCTAACAAGGTAATTTCACGTGGATGGTGAATTGCGGCATTATACAAAGTGATTGCAGGTGAATAACAACTCGAAAACATTCTAAACCCCTATACAAAACTCCAAAAAAAGTTATACTGCAAAAATTTTCACGAAAACTGTTTCAATGAAATACATTATCGTTATTGCTCTTCCTCATGAGGCTGAGGGTTTGGAGAAGTTCGCTCCGGTAGTCTATACCGGTGTTGGTAAAGTGAATGCCAGCATCAAGTTGTATGAGGCGATTGTTAAATATCAACCCGATTCGGTCATCAATTATGGAACAGCCGGCGGAATTGCTGATTTGGTTGGTTTGCACAAAGTGGCGCATTTTGTACAGGTGGATATGGATGTTCGTGGTTTGGATTTTCCTCGCGGAATCACGCCTTTATCCGATGAAAAGCTTCCTGAGAAAACAGGAATAGTCCTTGGAACAGGTGATAGTTTTATCACCAATGCGGAGAAACAACTGGAAGGCTTGGGTGTGGATATTGATTTAGTGGATATGGAGGGTTATGCTTTGAATAAAGTTTGTGAGCATCATGGCGTGAAATTTGAGGCTTATAAGTTTATCAGCGATAATGCCAATGAATCCGCCGGCGAAGACTGGACAGAGTCTGTAGCTAATGGTGCTCATTTGTTTGCCGATTTACTCAAGGAAAAATTTGGAATATCAACTTTATTGAAATAAGGTTATAATAAGCGACTTTAAAAAACGTCAGATAAGACATGCTTAAATCAATGACCGCTTTTGCCAGCGGAGATGTTCAGACCGAATTTGGCAGATTTACCTGTGAGATTCGTTCTGTCAATCAAAGATTTCTGGATATCACTCTTAGGCAGCCTGATTTTTTGCGAAAGGCTGAAGGTGAGATAAGAAAACTGGTTGGAAAATATATCAGCCGGGGAAAAGTTGAGATTTTCATCAAATATTATCCCAACCCGGATGCAGATATCGAAGATTTGAGTGTCAATATGCCATTATTGAATCAATTACTGGAATGCAGTAGCGAAATTCAAAATAAAGTCATCAATATCAATACTGATTTCAACACCATGGATTTGTTGAAATGGCCTCAAATCATTATTCAAACTCCAAAGAACACAGCAAAAATGGAACAATCTGCGATTGAGTTGATTGAGGATGTTGTTAAATCATTAATAGAAGCCAGAGTCAGGGAAGGCGAATCACTGAAAGCCGTATTGCTTGAAAAGCTGGATACTATTATCGAAACCAGAAATATTGTGGAAAAACACATTCCTGAAATTCAGCAAAGCCTGAAAGAACGCTTATTGGCCAAACTCGATGAAATGAAGATTGATTGCAATGAAGAGAGATTTGAGCAGGAATTGGCGTTATTGTTGCAAAAATCGGACATTATTGAAGAAACAGATCGTTTGAACACTCACATTCAGGAAATCCAAAGAGTGATCGATTTGGATGAACCTGTTGGCAGACGTTTGGATTTTCTCATTCAGGAACTGCACAGAGAGGCTAATACTATTGGTTCAAAGTCGGCAACTGTTCTGACTTCTCAATCCAGCATTGACATGAAGGTTGCTATAGAACAAATGCGGGAACAAATCCAAAATATCGAGTAAATATCATGAGCGGAAATCTGACAGGAACATTATTTATCGTCTCAGCACCATCAGGAACCGGAAAAACCAGTTTGGTGAATGCTTTGGTTCGGGATACAAATCATTTGAAGTTATCAATTTCCTCAACAACCCGAGCTCCGAGACCTCGTGAAATTGATGGTTATCATTATCACTTTATTGACGAAAGTAAATTCAAACAAAAAATCACAGCCGGAGACTTTCTTGAATATGCCGAGGTGTTTGGGAATTTCTACGGAACTTCACAAGAGTCCGTCGACAAAATGCTGAACGAAGGTCACGATGTGGTTTTGGAAATTGACTGGCAAGGTGCGGAGCAAATCAAAAAACGCCGACCTGATGCCATCAGCATTTTTATTTTGCCGCCAAGCATTGATGCATTAAAGGAACGTCTGGAGAACAGAGCTCAAGACTCCAAAGAAGTGATTGATGCCAGAATGAAAAAAGCCATCAATGAAATCTCACATTATCATGAAGCCGATTATTTGGTCATCAATGATGATTTTGAAGATGCTTTAAAGTGTTTAAAAACGATTGTGCGAGCCCACCGACTGGAAACAGCGAAACAAGCCGTCATCAATAAAAACATCATTAAAAAATTACTGAAATAACAGAAAAATTATGACAATTCTAAATATTGTAGAAAAATCAAATACCACTCCAATTGCAATAGTAGCCGTTGAAAAAAATCAATTTCAAAACTGGGTGAATGAACAGGATGAAGCCACTAAAAACATAATTGCTTTATATGATTTTGGTAATGTAGTAGGCAGTTCACTGTGTTTACTGGATTCAAAAGGAAAGTTGAAAAAAGTTGTTTGTTTAATTTCTGAAAATAACGACTTCCATGACTTTGCCAAATTACCGGGTGATTTACCTGCCGGTGATTATTTTCTGCAATCTGAAGATGAAAAATTGATTCACTCATGTGTTGTTGGCTGGGGTTTTGGTTGTTATTTTTTTGACAAATATAAATCTTCGGATCAGCCTAAATCTCAATTAGTTGTCAAAGGGCTTGCTACTAAATATCAAAAGGCACTGGAAACGGTTCAATCGACCTATCTGGTCAGAGATTTAATAAATACACCTGCTGATGACATGGGGCCAATAGAACTTTCGGAGGTCACCAGACAAATTGCCGAACAACACAATGCAAAATTCTCTGAAATTGTTGGAGAAGACCTTCTCAAACAAAACTTTCCGGCGGTGCATTTAATTGGCAGAGCTTCATTTAAAGAGCCCAGAGTTTTGACTATGGATTGGGGTAAAGATGGCGATCCATTTGTTTGTCTAGTTGGTAAAGGTGTTTGTTTTGATACCGGTGGTAACAATGTCAAACCGGCTTCAAGTATGCGGAATATGAAAAAAGACATGGGTGGAGCGGCTCATGTTTTGGGCTTGGCTCAACTGATTATGCGTTTAAATTTACCGCTTAAAATTAAAGTTGTCATTTCGGCTGTTGAAAACGCCATTGCAGGCAACGCTCATCGTCAAGGGGATATTGTTAAAACACGCAAAGGTTTAACCGTTGAAATTGGACATACTGATGCCGAAGGCCGAATGATTTTATCGGATGCTTTGACTTATGCCAGTGAATTCAACCCAAACTTGATTGTTGATTTTGCCACATTGACAGGAGCTGCCAGAGTGGCTTTGGGTGCGGATTTACCGCCGGTTTTTAGTAATGAAAGTGATTGCAATGTAGAAATCATGAATTGCTCAAACGAAGTCTTTGATCCGCTATGGCCAATGCCACTTTATCAACCTTATAAGAGCCAGATTACTCCCGATATTGCAGACTTAACCAACTCAGGTTCTGTTCCAATGGGTGGTTGTATTACTGCAGCCTTGTTCCTGCAAGAATTTGTTGGTGAAAATATTCCTTGGGTTCATATTGACACATTTGGCTGGTCAAATGGTCGTGTTGGGCATCCCAAAGGTGGAGAAGCATTGGGCATGATGGCAATGTTTAACTGGATTTGCAAAAGATATGGAGTTGAGTAATGGCAAGTGATTTTGAAACCGTCAAACTGCATTTTGGAAAAGGTGAACGCCCGGCAGAAATTTTAGGACATTTTGCCAACAGACACGGACTTATTACCGGAGCAACCGGTACCGGGAAAACGGTAACCGTTCAGGTTTTAGCCGAGAACTTCTCAAGATTGGGTGTTCCAGTGTTTGTTACGGATGTTAAAGGAGATGTTTCGGGGTTATCACAAGCGGGAAAAGAAAAAGAGAAATTAATCGCCAGAGCCGAGAAACTAGGTGTTAAAGATTATAAGTTTGAAGGCTCTTCGACCGTTTTCTGGGATATTTACCGAAAATATGGCCATCCTGTCAGAACTACACTTATGGAATTAGGTCCGATGTTATTGGGACGTTTTCTGGAATTATCGGATGTTCAAGAAGGCGTGCTTAATGTCGGATTTAAAATGGCACAAGATGAAAAGCTCGCTTTGCTCGATTTAAAGGATTTGCAACAGCTTTTGTCCTATATGGGCGATAATTATCAGGACGTTTCCAACAAATACGGACGTGTTACCAGTTCATCCATTGGAGCGATTCAACGTCGCTTGTTGAAGTTGGAACAACAAGGTGCGGAAATGCTCCTTGGCGAACCTGCCATTGAATTATCCGACTTGATGAAGCAAGATTTGTCAGGAAACGGCATCATCAGCATTATGGACTCCAGAGATCTCATCCAGAATCCACAAATGTATGCCACATTTATGCTTTGGCTGATGACAGAATTGTTTGAATCTTTGCCTGAAGTTGGCGATCAACCATTGCCGAAGTTGATATTGTTCTTTGATGAAGCCCATTTAATTTTTAATGATGCCCCAAAAGCGTTATTGCAAAAAATTGAGCAAGTTGCAAGATTGGTTCGCTCTAAAGGTGTGGGAATCTATTTTTGCACGCAATCCCCAGGTGATGTTCCTGAAACAATTCTCGGACAATTGGCAAATAAAGTACAACACGCCCTTCGATCCTATACTCCCAAAGACCAAAAAGTGATTCGGGCAGCAGCCGAAAGCTTCAGACCGAACCCCAACTTTGATACCGAAGAAGCAATTACACAGCTCGGAGTTGGTGAGGCTTTAGTTTCAACTTTGGACGAAAACGGAGCTCCTTCGGTTGTTGATTGGGTTAAAATTTCTCCTCCTCGTTGTCGGATGGGACCTGCAAATGATGAAGAAAGGAAAACGGTGATGTCACGATCTCCAATAGGAGATAAATACGACGATGATATGGATAAAGATTCTGCATTTGAGAAATTGCAAAAACGCCAGGAACAAATCGAAAAGCAGAAGAAAGAAGCCGAAGAAGCACTTGAAAGAGAAAAAGCAGATCAAAAGCGGGTCAGGGGTCGCAGAGGTGATACTTTCATTGAAGCTGCCGGAAAAACGGTTGTCAGAAGATTTGGCACTAAAATCGTTAATGCTTTGTGGAAAAGTTTTTTTGGGAAAAGGTAGAGTGTTACAATAGTAAACAAATGTTACAAATGAGTGGTGCTTTGCAAAAATAAGTTGTTAACTATGGTAAAATTCGCTTAAGTATAACTATAAAAATATGACTATGGCAAAAGGGACATCACTTCAAGATCCATTTCTGAACGCACTGAGAAAGGAAAGAGTCTCGGTTTCTATATTTTTACTGAATGGTATTAAACTGCAAGGTGTGGTTGAATCATTTGATCAGTTTGTAATTGTTCTCAACAACAACAATACCAATCAAATGGTTTATAAGCATGCCATCTCGACAATTGTTCCAGCAAAGTTAATTGATACGCATAAATTCGAAAATAACAGCTAATTTTCTGAGATTTTCCTTCGGTACTTCAAATTAAAACACACTTTACTTCGTATCGTTTATAATACGACTTTGTTTAATCATACCAATTAATTTGTTAGATCAGGAACGCAAAAAAAAGGGTCAACTCGCAATTCTCATTTGTCCAAATTCGGGAAGCGGACATGCGGAAAAAGTGACAGAATTTTCTGAACTGGCCTTGTCTGCCGGTGCAGTTATTCTCGATGTTTTAAGCCCATCAAGAAAAATCCCTGAGCCGAAGTTTTTCATTGGTACAGGAAATGCTGAGAAAGTCGCTCAAGAAGTCTCTGACAAAGGAGCTGATTTGGTGTTGGTTGATGTCGCACTCAGCCCAATCCAAGAAAGAAATCTGGAATCACTCTGTAAATGCAGAGTGCTTGACAGAACCACACTCATTCTTGATATTTTTGCACAAAGAGCCCGTTCCTATGAAGGGATGCTTCAGGTTGAATTGGCACAACTTCGTCATTTATCCACGCGTTTGGTTCGAGGCTGGACTCACCTTGAAAGACAAAAGGGTGGAATCGGTATGCGTGGACCGGGTGAAACACAATTAGAAACCGACCGCAGACTTTTGGCTGTTAGGGTGAAAAAATTAAAAAGCAAACTCGATAAAGTCATCAAACAGAGAAATCAAGGACGAAGCGGCCGTAAACAAAGCGGAACAAAAATGATTGCTTTTGTCGGTTATACCAATGCCGGGAAATCGACCTTGTTCAACCGTATGACTGAGTCCAAAGTCTATGCGGCTGACCAACTCTTTGCAACACTAGACCCGACAGTTAGAAAACTTCCGGGTATTCAGGGAACGGAAGTGGTCGCAGGCGATACCGTTGGTTTTGTGCGTGATTTACCACATGATTTGGTTGCGGCATTTCAGGCAACCTTGCAGGAAGCTGTAGAAGCAGACTTGCTCATCCATGTTATCGATTGCAATAATCCTGAAATGGATGAACATATTTTAGAAGTCAAATCAGTTCTAGAGCAAATAGGTGCAGATGAAATTCCGGTCGTTGAAGTTTTTAACAAAATAGACCTCAATCATCTCGATCCAAAAGTAATAAAGGATGAAAATGGCCTGGTGGAACAATGTTGGCTATCTGCTCAAACGGGAAGTGGTGTAGAAATGTTGCTAAAAGCTATTGAAGAACGCTTTAATCGTACCCATTTAGTGAAAGATATTTTGCTGCCTGGTCAATTTGGGAAGCTGCGTGCTTTGTTTTATCAATTGGGAGCCGTTCGGAATGAAGTTTTTAATGAAGACAATAGTTGGTCATTAAAAGTCGAACTTTCTCCCGAAAAATGGCAACAATTGGCAGCAAGAGATGATGAATGTGGTAAATTTCTTCATACAGTTTTATAAATTTAAAAGTTCAAAATTCGGAGTACAATATGGCCTGGAATGAACCCGGCGGAAATAAAGACGATGATAAAAATAAGGGAAATGACCCTTGGGGCTCAGGAGGGAAAAAACCACCTGACTTAGAACAAAGTATTTCTAATTTTTTTAATAAATTAAAATCAATTTTTGGTGGTGGAAGCTCCTCATCAACACCAAATAGTTCCTCCTCATTTCCAGTCTTTTTTGTTTTGCTGCTTGTTGCAATCTATGTTGGCTGGACTTCAGCATATAAAATCGGACCTTCTGAACGTGGGGTTGTACTTACATTCGGAAAGTACGCAAAAACAATGGAGCCCGGATTAAATTTCACTTGGCCAAAACCCATATCTGAAGTTTACAAGGTTGACATTAACCAATTATATTCTGTGAGCGAAAGTGGAGAAATGCTGACAGAAGATAAAAATCTGGTGTTTTTGGAGTTCGATATTCAATACCGCATTAGGGAAAGCAATGTTTATGATTATCTATTCCTGCTAGAAAATCCCACTGCATCAGTCAAACATGCTGCAGAAAGTGCTGTGAGACAAGTTGTTGGAACGAATACAATGAGCCATCTTTTGAATGAAAATCGTGAAGTGGCAATCAACAATATTGTCAACGAATTGCAATTAATGCTGGATCAATATTATTCAGGTATTCAAGTCACAAATTTCAACTTTAAAGAAGTTCATCCACCGGCACAAGTTAAAGAAGCTTTTGACGATGTGGTAAAAGCCAGAGAAGATGCAAAAACCTATATCAATGAAGCCAACGAATACGCCAGACAAAAGATTCCCTTGGCAGAAGGTAGTGCATTAAAAATTGTTCAGGAAGCTGAAGCCTATAAACTGGCTACTATCGCAAAAGCAGAAGGTGAGTCTGAGCAATTCGATTTGGTGCGTTCACAGTATGAACTTGCACCGGAAGTCACAAAGGAAAGGTTGTATTTGGATACGATGGAAAAAGTTCTGAGCAATACGTCAAAAGTAATTATTGATTCTGAAAATAGCAATAACATGATGTATTTGCCACTCGATCAAATGATGAAAACCAACAACTCAAATTCATCAGAGAAGATTTATTTAAGTCCCTCCCAAATTACCGGCTCAACCATTCAAAATGAGTCCAACTATGAAAGAGGCCAATCAACTTCAACTCGCACCGGCAGAACAGGGAGATAGATGATGGGAAATAAATTAACAGCATTATTAATTTTAATCTTGCTTTCAGTCATTGTTCTGGCGACTTTTACATTTACAGTGAATGAAAAGGAGCTGGCAATCAAGTTGAAGATTGGTAAGGTTGAAAAGTACGACTATAAACCGGGATTGCATTGGAGAATTCCGGGAGTACATGAAATTAAAAAATTCGACTCACGAATTCAAACTTTGGATAATAAACCAACCTCTATTTTAAATACCGACAATGAGTATTTAAAAGTGGACTACTTTGTGAAGTGGAAAATCAAAAACGTTGTGGATTATTACACCACATTTTCCGGTTTGAGATCTGCGGCAGAAAGACGTCTGAGTGATGTGATTAAGAATGCTTTGCTGGAAGAGTTTTCACACCGTACATTACAACAGGTGATTGCGACTCAGAGGGTTGAAATCATGGAATCGCTTGCGAAAAAAGCCAAACCAATAGCGGAAAATTTCGGAATAGAAGTTGTTGATGTTCGCATAAAAAGAATCAATCTGAGTGATGCCGTCAGTGAATCTGTTTTCAACCGTATGCGTTCCGAAAGGGCTGCTGAGGCGGCAGAACATCGTTCCAACGGACAAAAAGAAGCCGTTAATATTCGAGCTGAAACCGACAAAAATGTTCGGGTTTTAGTGGCAAATGCCAATAAAAAGGCCGCAAAACTCCGCGGTGAAGGAGATGCTGAGGCAACTCGGGTTTATGCAGACGCATACAATAAAAATCAAGAGCTGTACTCATTCCTGAGAAGTCTGGAGGCGTATAAAAACAGCTTCACAGAATCTGGTAGTATGATGCTTTTGGACGCAAAATCTGAGTTTTTCAAACACTTTAATAACAAATAATTGATATAAACCGAAACGTATGAAAAAAAATACAGTTGTTCTGGGGACGCAATGGGGAGATGAAGGCAAAGGCAAGATTGTTGATTTATTGACTGATAATGCCGATGCCGTGGTTCGTTTTCAAGGTGGTCATAACGCAGGTCATACTCTGATTATTAATGGACAGAAGACTGTTTTGCATCTGGTTCCATCGGGAATCCTCAGAGAAGGTGTTGCTTGTTACATTGGTAATGGAGTTGTCGTTGAGCCTGAGGCATTGATTACCGAAATTAAGGAACTTGAAAAAGCCGGTGTCAATGTTCGTTCGCGTTTACGAATTTCAACTGCGGCACCAATCATTATGCCTTATCATATTTTGCTCGATCAATTACGTGAAAAAGCCAAAGGTGGAAATGCGATAGGAACCACAGGACGTGGAATCGGTCCTGCTTATGAAGATAAAGTAGCAAGAAGAGGAATTCGTTTCGGAGACTTATTGGATGCAAAATTACTCCACGAAAAACTCACAGAAACATTGGAATACCATAACTTTGTTATCGAAAATTACTTCAAACATGAACCTTTGAATTTTGATAAAATTTATCAGCAAGCATTAAGTTTTGGTGAACAACTCAAAGAAATGAATGCTGATGTTACTGCTGAACTTCATGAGATGCAGCAACAAGGAAAATCAGTTTTACTTGAGGGAGCTCAAGGCTCTTTGCTCGACATCGATCATGGAACTTACCCTTTTGTGACTTCTTCGAATACCACAGCAGGTGCAGCATCAACAGGAACCGGTTTAGGGGTGACAGATATCAGCTATGTACTGGGAATCACTAAAGCCTATACCACGCGTGTGGGTTCAGGGCCATTTCCGACAGAGTTGTTTGATGACGATGGAAAAATGTTGGCAAAAAATGGTGTCGAGTTCGGTGCAACCACCGGTCGTCCTCGCCGTTGTGGTTGGCTTGACTTGGTTGCTTTAAAACGGGCTGTTCAAATGAATGGTGTGACCGGAATTTGTGTGACTAAACTCGATGTACTTGATACTTTTTCTGAAATCAAGGTTTGTACTGCTTATGAAGTTGATGGAAAGCATCAACAAAATTTCCCTGATAGTGCTGACAGTTGGGAAAAAATAAAACCGGTCTATGAAACATTGAGTGGCTGGAAATCAATAACGAAAGGAATTACGGAGTTCAATGATTTACCAAAACAAGCAATAACATTAATTGATAAAATTGCTGATTATACGGATACCCCGGTGCATATTATTTCTACCGGCCCTGACAGGGATGAGAATATAATAATCAAAAACCCTCTTTTAGGATAAGGTATGAAAAAAATTATTATTACATTTTTATTGTTAAACATTTTTGTATCTGTTGCTCGAGCACAATGGCAACTGGATGTTTTGGAATCAGAACTAAACTTTGTTTCTATAAAAAAATCATCTATGGCTGAGGTGCATCATTTCAAAAAACTAACCGGAGGTATTGATACTAAAGGATATGTTGCCATTAATGTTGATTTAAACAGTATTGAAACGAATATTCCAATAAGAAATGAACGTATGCAAAGCATGCTTTTTGAAACCAATGAATTTCCTGTTGCAAAAATTACATCAATAACTGATGTTTTATTTGTCAATGATACTCCTGATTCAACTATTGTTAAAAAGCAGGTTGAGTTCAATTTGAACTTGCATGGAATAAATAAGAAAATTTCCACGGAAGTTCTTGTTACAAAAGTGAGTAAAAATAAATTTACAGTTCATAGTTTAAGACCAATCATAATCAATTCAGTTGATTATAATTTGTCTGAGGGCATTACCAAATTACAAGAAGTTGCAAAACTGCCATCAATTGCAACTTCAGTCCCTGTTAATTTCATTTTGGTTTTTAGTAAAAGGTTTGAATAAATTTCAGAGATTCTTTTCTTAGAAAAACTTTAACCCAAGGTACATCTGGTTTTCGATAAACCTTTACTATTAAACATAGAATAGCTTAAACATGATCAAACAAGAAACATTTATCCAAAAATTCTTCAGGATGGAGTCAGCCGGCGGAATCACCTTGATGCTGGCTGCCATTGCCGCAATTCTTTTTGCCAATTCACCGTGGAAACCCTATTACAATTTACTATTGGATACGCCGGTTGAGGTCAGAATAGGTGCATTGCAAATTGCTAAACCTTTATTATTGTGGATTAATGATGGTTTGATGGCTGTTTTCTTCTTTTTGGTCGGTTTAGAGCTAAAAAGAGAACTGGTTGAGGGTGAATTATCAAGTGTCAGCAAAATTATTCTTCCGGCAGCAGGAGCTATTGGAGGAATGTTGGTGCCTGCATTGATTTATTATTATTTTAACCGTAATGATTCAGTTGCTATGCAAGGTTGGGCAATTCCGGCGGCAACAGATATTGCTTTTGCTTTGGGTGTATTATCTTTATTGGGCTCAAGGGTTCCTGTCACAATTAAAATTTTTCTGACATCTTTGGCAATTTTCGATGATATTGGTGCAATCGTAATTATCGCTCTTTTCTATACATCAAAAATATCTGTTACATCGCTTGTCGTTGTAGCTGCTTGTATTGTTGCATTATTTTGGTTAAGAAAACGTCAAAATGAATCAACCAGTCTGTTAATTTTTATTGGTGTCATCATGTGGGTTGCCATGCTAAAGAGTGGAGTTCATGCAACTTTGGCGGGTATTATCTTGGCAATGTTTATTCCCTTGAAGTCAAAATCTAAAGCCGATTATTCCCCGCTAAAGAGCATGGAACATGATTTGCACTCGGTTGTCGCCTTTGCTATTTTACCAATTTTTGCCTTTGCAAATGCGGGAATTAATTTTTCCGGAGTTGGTATGGAGCAATTATTTCATAGTGTTTCTCTAGGAATTGCATTAGGTTTATTTGCCGGAAAACAAATCGGAATTATGTTTTTTTGTTGGTTGGCAGTAATATTAAAAATGGCGAAATTGCCGGATTCTTTTTCCTGGATGTCAATGTATGGAGTTGCCGCACTATGTGGAATTGGATTTACCATGAGTTTGTTCATTGGCTCACTGGCATTTGAAGAAACCTCGGTTAATTTATTATTCGATGAAAGAATGGGAATTCTGTTAGGATCTCTATTTTCCGGAGTTTTGGGTTATTTGATTCTGCGTTTTAGCTTGAAACAAACCAAATAAAACTACAAGCCGAACTCTTTGATTTCAGTTTCTATTTCAACCAATTCGATAGTGCTGTTTAGGCAGATTTTTTGGTCTCTGATGGCGTTCAGTTTTCTCGATTCCGGTTCCATCACCCCTAAAGATTGTTGTACTCCGATTTCTTGAGAAGAACCATTTTTACATATATATTTTCTGAATTTTAGAACAGGTTCAATAGTATCAGCACTGTTGTTCTCGACTTTCCATTCCACCTGCCAACCGGAGTTTTCTCTTTTTTGCCTAAAACTGACTTCAACGTCATCCCTGTTTTTGGTTTGCACATAGCGACTCCAAGATTCCGCGTGAACAGAGCTGAATAGAGTTGATATAAGAAAGAGTTTAAGAGTTTTATTTATCACGGTTAAACCAAAATTTATCCGGGTTCTTTTCTCCAAAAACTCGAGCTTCAAGATGCCCTGAGTGTATGGCTTGGGCAATTAATCCCGGAGTAAAAGCATCACCAATCAAGGAGAAATGTTTAAAGTTGTTATTGTTCTCCAGAGTTGTAAAGATTTGATCCTCAGGCTCTCTTTCGGTCACGAGTATTAAAGTATCACATTTGATTTCTTGTTGCTCGCCACTATAGACACATTGATGGTGTACATGCCCATCTTGAGCTTTAACCAATTGTCGATTCAAAAACAATGGCACGTTTTTTTGCATCAATCGTGACTGTATTCGTTCTTGTTCAAGCGTGTTTTCAGTCCATGCGGATGCTTTGGATTCCGGTGTCAAATAACTCACGCTACAACCTTGATCTGAGCATAATTCTGAAATGACACCTGCCATGTAATTGTTCTCTGCATCAAAGATGAGTACATTCCCGGATGGTATAACGCCGTCCATAATGTCATCAGGAGTTAAAATTCGAATTGAATTGTCGTGAGATAAATGGATTCTGGTATATCGTGACTGACCGTTGTTTTTCCATTTAGAACCGGTTGCAAGAATAATATTGTCAAAGCCAAATTCTTCAATATTTTCTAGCGTGACTTCACTTTCAAAATATATTTCTACATTGGGCATTTGCTGCAACTGATTAAGGCGATAATCCATCACTCGCTTCCATTCGGAAAGTCCGGGGAGTTTGGACTCTTTTAAAACTCGTCCGCCGGCAAGCGATTGTTTCTCAGCAATAACAACATTATATCCTCGTTTCGCTAATGATAATCCGCATTCCAGACCTGAAGGTCCTGAACCCACAATCAAGACCGACTCTTCTGCGTGTTTAGGTTGAATTATCTCAGGATGCCAATCTCTTCGCCACTCTTCACCCATCGTCGGGTTTTGAGTGCAACGAATCGGAGCTGCGTAATTATCGCTGGATACACAGATATTACAACCGATACACTCACGGATGTTATCAGTTTGATTATTTTTGATTTTATTTGGTAAGAAAGGATCAGCAATTGATGGTCTTGCTGCACCGATTAAATCCAGCACACCTCGTTTAATTTGTGAAACCATGGCATCAGGAGAGGTGAAACGACCAACGCCGACCACCGGTTTGTTGGTCAATTTTTTGACATGTTTGGTGTATTGCTCCTGAAATCCCTCTTTAGAAAAGCGTGAGGTTTGTGAATCATTCTCCCAACCGGAAACATTCACATCCCATAAATCCGGTAAATCCGCCAACATTTCAATAATGTCTGAACCCTCTCCATTGGCTTCAATACCTTTTTGTCCTAAAAGCTCATCAACAGCAATCCGCAATGCGACTGCACAAGTGTCTCCAACGGCCTCTTTGGTATCGATTAAAACCTCTTTGAGCAATCGAGCCCGGTTTTCAAGACAGCCGCCATACTCATCAGATCTGTCATTGAATCTTCGGGAAAGAAAGTGCATTAAGACTGATAATCCATGCCCGGCATAGGTGTAAATAATGTCGAATCCGGCTTTTTTAGAACGAATTGCAGCGTCTTTATGCCATTTCCGAAATTGTTTGATATCAGTCTTGCTCATGGCACGAGCTTGCATCGGATAACCACCGAGTACACTGGCGTTCGTCGGAGCAAATGTTGGCAGTCTTGAATAATAATTTTTGCCTGATAAACCTTGATATACAAGCTCTATTCCAGCCAAAGAACCATGCTCATGCACAGCATCAGTCATCATCTGTAAATTAGCAATATCCGAATCATCCCAAAGTCGTCCTTGATTGTAAGGAGTAATATCAGAAGACGGATGAATCTCAACTTCTTCCGTACAAACCACACCCCAGCCACCCTCGGCCTTGATACCACGCATTCGAGCCAATGACCTCGGAAAACGATGCCCCATGCCATTGCAATGCGGAACCTGATAAAAGCGATTCGGAGAAGTTACCGGGCCGATTCGGACGGGCTCAAATAAAATGTCGTAGCGTGAAGACATAAAAAAACAGCTATGCAATTAGACAGCTGTTTTTATAACATTGAACTGAAAAGACTGCAACTAATTAGGTGATTATGCAGTTTCTCCCGGATAATCTGCGATTCCCGGATTATCATTCACACCAATCAATTTTGGATGATTGATTTTAGGCAATCTCAGGACATCGTCCTTAGATTTGTTATTCAAAATATAATCTCGTACAACATCCCACATTAATCGACCATTCGGTGCTTTACCAACACTGGCCCAACCGGCAACTTTGTAAGTTTTATCCGGGTCAATAGCTTCACCGTTGTCTAGACGAGCTTCTGTAATTCTCTGTCCCAGTGGTTTACCTGGTTCAATGGTGTAATCCATGCCACCAATTCGAACCATATCTCCACCGGACTGTAAATAAGGATCTTCATCAAACAAGTTATCAGCGACACTTTCAAGTGTGTTAAGGAGCATTTCACCAGTCATCTCTGTTGAGTAGGTTTCTCCATAAGTCATTGAACATTGACTCATCACATCTTCCATAGTGATCCAGTCGCCTTTGAGAGTCGTTACACCCCAACGAACACCAGCTGACATTGAGACATCGGCATCATATTCTTCACGAAGTGCATTACAAAGAATCTGATCCCACGTTCCCATAAAATTTCCGCGACGATACAACAGCCTGTCAGCAATGGCTAATTTTTCAGACAAAATATCTTCATAAGTTTTGCCTAATCTCTGTGGGTTGTAGAATCGGTCTTTGGCACGGGATTCAACAATATTTTCATCGTAAGTTGTTTGACGCATTTGATTGATATACGCTTCCATTTCTTTATCAGCGGGCAACCAATTGGTAATCACAGGTAACATGGTGTAGTCCATATCGACCACTTTTCCATCTTGTATATCAAAGTCCATCACACCAACATATTTACCATTTGATCCTGCGTTTGTGACCAAACATGTTCCGCCATCGATATTTTTAACTTTAATGGGTTTTGGCATGCCATCATGTGTGTGTCCACCGAATACAGCGTTAAGTCCGGGAACGCGTTCTGCCATTTTAATATCAACATCCATACCATTATGGGAAAGCAGAACAATAGCATCCGGGTTTTCATCTTCTTTGATTGTTTGCACAAGCTCTATCATCTCTTCTTCGCGCAAACCAAATGACCAGTCAGGGAAAAACTCCTGAGGGTTGGCGTTGGATGTTCTCGGAAATGCTTGTCCAACTATACAGATTCTTAAACCGTTGACAGTTTTAATCACATAAGGTTGGAAAGCATGACCACTGTCCTCGTCGAAAAGTCCGTTGCCATCATATTTTTCAACCATTCTTTCATAGTTCTCATCAAACAAGGCTTCTTCTTTCACTTTGACATTTTGTCCGATGAAATCGCCCTTAAACAACGCGACATTGCTCAAGACTTCATTTTCTTTGTAGGTAAATTCCCAGTGCCCAACCATTACGTCCAAGCCCAGAATATTGGATGCTTCAACCATATCCACGCCACGAGTCCAAAGCGATGTTCCAGAGCCTTGCCATAAATCTCCGCCATCAATGGTTAAGGTGTTTTGCTTGCCACCGGCTTGATTTCTTAATTCATCAAGTAAAGTTTTTAAGTGTGCATATCCACCGGTTTTCCCAAGTTTTTTTGCCTGATTCTGAAAATCCAAATAGGTATAAGCATAAGATTCAGCGTTGGAAGATTTTAAGCCCATAGCTTGCAACAGTTTATTTCCAACAACATGTGGAGGTCTTCCATAAGCAGCCCCAACTCCAAGGTTGACATTTGGCTCACGAAAATAAACCGGCTTTAACTGCCCGTGAACATCAGTGATATGCAGAATTCTTGCCTTACCTTTCATTGGAAGTTTGTAAAAGTCTTTTGGCAAAACAGCTTTGCTGTTCGATTGGCAGGAAATGAGCCCCGGAATTGTCGCAGTGACAGCTCCAAGACCTAGTAGTTTAAGCATATTACGTCTGTTTATTTCTGACATTGTTACTCTGGAAAAAGATAAAATTAGAAGTCACTAATATAATGAAAATAGATACGAATGCAAGTTTAAAAGGGAAATATCATGAAAAGCCTGATGGTAAAACAATATATTCTAACTCATTAGAATAATTGAATATTCGATAAAGACATGCTTGATTTATGTACCAGCATAAAACATGACTTTTGGGACTGTTAAAAAAATTATGCAATGGTAGCATCCCTGATGAATTAGAAGAGTGGAAATGATATGAAAACATTAACAATACTTGGACTTTCAGCGACAATATTGCTGAGTGGTTGTGCTAAAACCGAAATGACAAAACAAGCAACTCAAACTCCTGATATGACAAACCCTTTACTGCAAAAATGGACCGGACCTTATGGTGGCGTTCCGGCATTTGATAAGATGCAAATTGCTGATATCAAACCGGCTTTTGAATATGGTATGCAACAAAATCTCGCTGAAATTGAAGCGATAGCAAATAATCCTCAACCGGCAACATTTGAAAATACGATTGTAGAATTGGAAAAGTCAGGTGAACTGCTTAATCGATTGGGAACATATATTGGTCGCTGGAGCAGTAATATTTCCAGTGATGAATTCAGATCCATACAGCGCGAGTTGGCTCCAAAATACTCGGAATTGAGTTCTAAAATTAATCAAAACAAGAAATTGTTCCAAAGAGTAAAAACCGTTTATGAAAATAGTTTGAAAAACCCTTTGGATGAAGATCAACAACGTGTTGTTCAACTCACTTATGAAGGTTTTGCTATGAGTGGGGCTGAACTTGATGATGAGAAAAAGAAAAAATACGCAGAAATTAATAAAGAACTATCTGAACTTTATACCCAATTTGCTAATAATATTTTACACGATGAAGAAAATTACGATACTTTTCTGTCTAAAGATCAATTAGGCGGACTTCCACAATCATTTATTGATGCTGCTGGAGCAGCCGCTGAAGCCCGTGGGAAACCGGGAATGTATGTTGTCGTGAATACACGCTCATCCATGGATCCGTTTTTAACTTTCTCTGATGTAAGAGAGTTGCGTAAAGCCGTATGGACCAATTACTACTCACGTGGCGATAATGCTGATGAGTTTGATAATAACCAAGTCATTTCAAAAATACTGAAGCTCCGTCGTGATAGGGTCAACCTGCTTGGTTATGACAACTATGCACAGTGGCGATTGCAGAACCGTATGGCGAAAACACCTGAAAATGCATTAAATTTAATGGAAGCCGTATGGCCGGCAGCCGTTGCCCGAGTTCACGAAGAAGTAGCCGATATGCAAAAAATTGCTGATAAGGACGGTGTAAAAATTGAGCCTTGGGACTATCGTTATTATGCCGAAAAAGTTCGTAAACAAAAGTATGATTTAGACTCTAATGAAATCAAACAATATCTGGAATTAGGCAACCTGACAGATGCTTTGCATTATGTCGCCGCACAATTGTTTAATTACAAATTCACACCTTTAGCCGAAGGAGAAGTGCCTGTTTATCATCCTGACGTCAAAGTTTGGGAAGTCACAGATATTGATAGTGGCGAACATATTGGCTTATGGTATCTTGATCCGTTTGCTCGTAAAGGCAAACGCTCTGGTGCTTGGGCGAGTTCGTATCGCTCTCACTCTACATATAACGGTAAAGAAACTGTTTTATCTTCCAACAACTCCAACTATGTCAAGGCAGCTGAAGGCAAACCAACACTAATTTCATGGGATGATGCACAAACTTTCTTCCATGAATTCGGACATGCTTTGCATGCGTTGTCTTCCAATGTGAAATATCCCAGTTTGAATGGCGGCGTCAGAGATTATACTGAATTTCAATCACAACTTTTGGAACGCTGGTTATCAACCGATGAAGTAATTAACCGTTTCCTCAAACATAATGAAACCGGCGAAGTGATTCCCAAAGAGCTAATTGCCAAAATCAAGAAGACTTCAACATTCAACCAAGGTTTTGCGACCACTGAATATCTGGCATCGGCCTTGATGGACATGAGATTACACATGTCAGAACCAACGAATGACCCCGATAAATTTGAACGCGAAACATTGGCTGAACTGAATATGCCCAATGAACTGGTGATGCGCCATCGCACACCACACTTTGGACATGTATTCTCAGGTGAAGGTTATGCAACTGCATATTACGGCTATATGTGGGCAGATGTGTTGACATCCGATGCCGCAGAAGCGTTTGCACAAGCACCGGGCGGTTTCTATGACAAGGATTTAGCTGCGAAACTGGTTAAATACCTGTTTGCTCCAAGAAACACTCTTGACCCTGCAGAAGCCTTCAGAAAATTCCGTGGCAGAGATGCAAAAATTGATGCACTAATGCGTGACAGAGGCTTTCCGATTCCGGAGTAAAGCATAATCAATTGGGTCAGACATTTGATGTCAGACCCAATTGATTCAAATTTTTTAATCCTGAGTAATAAATCTTCGTGGTATGTTATATAATCATTCAAAACATATAAAAGAAAATAATGAACAATAACTGGATGATTTACGGTGCAAATGGTTATTCGGGCGAGTTGATAGCCAGAAAAGCTATAGAAAATGGTTTGCAGCCGACTATTGCAGGAAGAAATGAACAAGCTATTATGGCTCTTGCCAAACAATTGAACTTGTCTTTTAAAGTTTTCGATTTAGATGATGTCGATAAAATATCAGAGAATCTATCGGACATGGATTTGGTTTTGCATTGTGCAGGGCCTTTTTCGCAAACTTCAGCACCTATGATTCAGGCTTGTCTAAAGTCTAAAACTCATTATCTCGATATTACTGGTGAAGTTTCAGTTTTTGAGCATGCAAAATCACTTGATAACAAAGCAAATAAAAACGGTATTGTGGTGTGCCCGGGTGTCGGTTTTGATGTGATTCCTACAGATTGTCTTGCATCACAGTTAAAAGAGTTAATGCCGGATGCCACGCATTTGACATTAGGATTTGATTCGCGTTCAGGTTTGAGTGCGGGAACTGCAAAGACTTCTGTTGAAGGTTTGGGGAATGGTGGGAAGGTTCGTAAAGACGGTAAACTGCAAAAAGTTCCTTTGGCGTTTAAAACCCGAAAAATTGATTTCGGAAATGGCGAAAAACTGGCTATGACGATTCCTTGGGGAGATATTTCCACAGCTTATACATCCACCGGAATTCCAAATATTGAGGTTTATATCCCTTCGTCTCCGAAATTGGTCAAAACCTTGAGACGCCTCAATTGGATTCGATTTTTGTTAAAAACAAAATTTGTGCAAAATATTTTGAAGAAAAAAGCCGGCAAAGTGAAAGGTCCTTCCAATGAGCAAAGAGAACTGTTGAAAACTTATCTTTGGGGAGAGGTTCAGAATGCCAAAGGTGAAATTAAACAATTAAGAATGGTGACAGACAACGGCTACAAACTGACTGTTAATGGTAGTTTGAAAATGGTGGAATACACATTGAATAGCAATAAAAGTGGCTATTTCACACCGAGTCAATTGGCTCATAATCGAGTTATAGAAGAAGTCAGCGAGAGCAACTCTTAGCTTTTGGCATAAATATCAAAACGAACCGCTTTGCTGATAATTTGTGAAGTGGGTTTCTTGCCGAGAACAAATTCAGACTTAACTGGTCGTTTAACAACGATTTTTCTAATTTTCGATTTAAGAGACTTTTCCAGCAAAATTTCTGCCATCTCCGGTTGGTGTCCAACGATATCTTGCAGAAATGTCATGTCTTTATTATTTTTTGCTGATTTTCCCGATTGCGGATACATTGGATCCAGATAAATCACATCATACTCGCCCTCATCTATAACAGTTTGTGAGTCATCATGAGTTAAATTGATTGCTTTAATATTGGCACGTAAGAAGCCATCTTTGAGTAACGCAAACATAAGCAGATTGGATTCACAAGCATTAACCTCGCATCCTGCTAATGCTAACAAATAGCAATCTTTGCCAAATCCTGCGGTTGCATCCAATACTTTGAGAGAGGTTTTATTTTTACCGATAACTGCCTTTACTAATTTTTCTGCATTAATATGAGCTTGGGAACGGTATTGCATTTTGGCGGAATTGAAATCGACAAAAACATAGTATTGAAGTTTCTTTTTACTTTCATTAAAAAAAACAGATAGTTTGTTTTCGTGCAGTTGCAATTGATATTGTGGGTGCTGATGTAAAATTGGGTCTAAATCTTTAGGATTCAGACCCAATTGTAAAAGTCGTGCTTTTATATCTTCAGCAACCAAACCATTGAATCAGCGGTTTGAAAAGTCCTTATAATCACGGGTTGCAGGACCGGTATAAACCTGTCGAGGCCTGCCAATGCGAGTATCCGGTGTTTCATATTGCTCCAACCATTGAGAAACCCAACCAACTGTTCTTGCAATTGCAAACATCACAGTGAACATTTGTTTTGGAATACCTAATGCTTTGTAGATTATTCCTGAATAAAAATCGACATTTGGATAAAGTTTTTTCTCAACAAAATATTCATCTTTCAAAGCAATTTCTTCCAGTTTCATTGCCAGTTCTAATTGCGGATCTTTAATTCCTAACTCATTAAGAACTTCGTGACAGGCTTTGCGAATAATTGTTGCTCTTGGATCGAAATTTTTATAAACACGATGTCCAAAACCCATCAAACGGAAAGAATCGTCTTTGTCTTTGGCTTTAGCAACATATTTGTCAATATTTGCAACGCTGCCGATTTGATCCAGCATGTTAAGTACTGCTTCATTGGCTCCGCCATGTGCCGGTCCCCAAAGAGAAGCTATGCCTGCTGAAACGCAAGCAAAAGGATTTGCTCCTGTTGAACCAACCAATCGAACGGTTGAGGTGCTGGCATTTTGTTCGTGATCCGCATGCAGAATAAAAAGTAAATCCAGAGCTTTAGCTGCTACGGGGTTTGGCTCATAAGGTTCGGAAGGTACTGAGTACATCATGTGTAATAACCTTTCGGTAAAACCTAAGTCATTGCGAGGATAAATAAAAGGTTGTCCTACAGAGTTTTTATAAACAGATGCTGCAATTGTCGGAATTTTTGCAATCAAACGAATGGCTGCCAGTCTTCTGTCTGCCGGATCAGACATATTCATCCAGTCATGATAGAACGCTGCAAACGAACCGACAACACCAACCATCATTGCCATTGGGTGAGCATCGTATTGGAAACCTTGCATCAGGTTCTTCATCTTCTCATGAACCATTGTGTGGTATCTGACTTCGTTATCAAAATCACGATACTGCTGTTTGGTTGGAAGCTCACCATGTAAAAGCAAATATGAAGTTTCGACAAAATTGGACTTTTCCGCCAATTGTTCTATTGGATATCCGCGATATAAAAGAATTCCTTTCGCTCCGTCAATGTAAGTTATCGCGCTCGTGCATGATGCAGTAGCAGCGTATCCGGAATCATAGGTAAAATATCCTGAATTTTTGTAGAGTGTATTAAGATCAAAGGTAGGAGGTCCCATCGATCCTTTGATAACTGGTAATTCGACTGTTTTGTCATTACCCGGAAAATTTAATTTTACATGTTCTTTGCTCATGGATTTCCCCAGTTTATTATTTAAAACATACGTTTGATTGTTGCGAAAGACGTAAATTGACAATCACAAATATAGTCTGTGCTTATTTTAACTCAAAATTAAATCCGTAGTAACAAAAAAACCCGATAAATCAATCAAGATTTATCGGGTTTGTAATTTCAACAAGATAATTTTAAACTATCTTTTACCGTATCTTTGACGGAATTTATCAACACGTCCACCGGTATCTGCCAATTTATGCTTACCAGTGTAGAAAGGATGAGATTTAGAAGAAATCTCAACTTTTACCAAAGGATACTCATTACCATCTTCCCATTTGATGGTTTCTTTTGTTTGAATAGTTGAGCGAGTCAAGAATTGAAAGTCCGAGGACAAATCTTGAAAAACTACTTCTCTATATTCTGGATGAATGCCTTGTTTCATAATTCTATTCCTACAATGTATCGCTGCACACATTATGCAACTGAAAAATCTGAACGGCGTATTCTAGTCTCATGTAAGTATCTTGTAAACTTTTCTTAGTCTTTTTCAGATTGTTTTATAATTTTCTGGCCATTTAAATCTAAATCAACATTGAAATGGTTCATTAGATTGCCGATTTCAGAGATTTTAATACTTCCTTCAATATCAATCAACACCAACTCATCATCATCGTCCAGTGCAAAAATTGATAAGCTGTTAAGTCCTTCATCATCGACTTGAGCAAGAATTTGAACTAAAGAATCATCTTCAGCAACTGTCGCCAATTTTTGATAACCAATGGCTGACTTTTGCTCAGATAAGCTATTAATTTCACTGCGAATTGATTCAATATTTCCTTTCTCTTTAATTTCAAAAACAGTGACTTTGATTGATTTCAATGCAGATAACAATGATGAGATATCTTCTTCTTCCTGAGTTGCGGAAGACAACAGTCTCAACATTGTTGAACTCAGATTAATTTGTACACTCGGTTGAGCACCAACTAATTGTGAGAATTTTTCACTGGTTGATTCTGCGTTAACACTCGTGAGTGAAGCCATCAACACAAAGCTCAAAATGTATCTATATGTTTTATTCATAATTTTCATAGCCTTTTTTCTCCTACAGTAATACTCCAGCCTTTGAAATGGGTTTGATTATTGCCGGCTTTATTCCATTATTATTCACGGCAGATAATGATTTTAGAGAAACTCTGTTGATGTAATGCATTGCAATTTGTAAATCTTCATGAGCTTGTTCAATTTGCAACTCACGCTGATGAATGTTGTGTTGGCTTATTAACATTGTGAATGATGCAACAAATGCCAATGATATTCCCGCGATTGCAAATCTTGGTAATGACCAAAATCCGGATTTGGATAGTTCCAGTTTCTTATAAAGACTATTTTTCATGCTAGGCGGACATTTTAGCTCGCCGGCCTTTTTAAAATATTTCTCTAATTCTTTATCCTTACAATTGTCTCTCATTACTATTGCTCTCAATTTAAGCGGCTATTTGAGCCAACTTTTGTTTTAAAGTATTTCTGGCTCTATGCAAGTATACTTTTATTTGTGATACATTCAAATCCATTACATCGGCTAATTGTTGATAACTTAAATCACCAACTTCTCTTAAAACTAAAAGTGACTTATAAGGCTCATTTAGTTCATCAATCGCCCCTGAAATATGCTCAGATAATTCAATATTAAGCAGTTCTTCACAAGCTGATTTCGCCACATTATCACTTAAAAAGTTATTTTGCTGATAATTGAGTTCGTGTTTTCGCTTTCTCAAAATATCCAGACATTGATTTCTGGCAACCTGAAACAACCAGGCTTTTGGTTGTTTGGTACCATTCTCTTTTGCCTGCCACAGTTTGATAAAACAATCTTGCACGACTTCTTCTGCCTCCAGGCTGTCTTGTAGCATCTGGTAGCATATCGCATAAAGTTTATTTTGATTTTTATTAACCTGCAGCCTGAACCAAATGCTCATCTATCAGCTATTTTCCTATTGTTTTTCACTAATAACGTATAATATAACGCTTTGTTACAAATAAATTAACAAATTCTATGACGAATTCTACAACCAACACGGATATGGTTTTTTTACATAAACAGTGGGACCAGCAACTGTTTGAATATCAGATAAATAATAGTTCGTTGTATATGATGCCCAAACCTCCAAGTGGCAGTCAGTTTCCATTTTTTGCAGAATATCTGTCAAAGAAAAAAGTTGATGTTGTGGTTTCGCTTTTGAGTTTTGAGGAGATGAACTCCTTTTCTCTGGTTGAGGAAGGAAGTGAGTGCGAGCGTCATGGTATAGAGTTTGTTAATTTTTCAATCAAAGATCACAGCACACCTCAATTTTTTGTTCCGTTCAATCAATTGATTGAGAATCTGGTTTATGATTTCAAATCCGGTAAAAATATTGCGATTCATTGTTTCGCTGGTATTGGCCGAACCGGTATTGTTGCTGCTTCCATGTTGATAAAGATGGGTTATCAGGTAGATATGGCTTTGATTGAGCTCAGTCAAGCTCGTGGGTTAAAAATGCCTGAAACCATTGAACAAATCAGTTGGTTGCATCGTTATGCAGAGGAATTACAAAATCAATCACAAGGATTGTAAGAAATGAATCATTCAAAACTGAATGTTCAGTTGTTATGTTTGTGCGGAATTTTAGCACTTTTTTCCTGCGGGAAACCGCAAAGCAAAAAACAACCGCCTGACAATTTAACTCTTCTCTCTCAAGCTTTAGCAAAAGAAGATACTGAAACGATTCAACTTTATATTGATAAGGTTCGTCTAACGGAAAACTCTCAAAATCTCATTTCACTTTACACAAAACTCGAAACCGACAGTATTTTACAGCTTCACCGTCAGACTGATTATTTGCATCAGTTTTACCCACAAATGAAATTTATTCATCAGTCCATGTTTAATGAAATGCTCAAGTGGGTTTTACTAAACATTATTTACAGAGACGAAATTGCTCCGCCGGTACGAATTTTTCAACGCGAGAAAATGTATTTAGCGCCAAGTCATATTGATTTTGAGGTTTGTCTGGCGGATTCTGCAAAGTGCTCGGAATCAGCTCGCACACAACTCAAAGAAATTCTGACCAATGAAGAAATCACCGAACAACTGAAGAAAATGGCGAAATCCGATCCATGTGTTAACATGGGAAATACTCTCGAAGATGAGTTTAAAGCCGATCGCTGCCTTAAAAGAACACAAGGTCAGTTGGTTGTGAAATTATTGAAAAAACCGGAATTTACGATGGGGGAATGGCTACAGGCCTTAAAACAACAATGAAACAAATTTTACTTTCAGCTTTTCTTATATTGTTAATAAACAACACCACCCATTCTTGTGAAGATTCTGAAGTTTATCCAAACAAAATGTTTCCCGAAGTACTAATCAAAACCACTCAAGGCGATGTTTTAATTGAATTGAATCGAACACGAGCTCCAATGACGGTCAATAATTTTTTGCAGTATGTAAAAAATGGTTCTTACATAAACACTATTTTTCACAGAGTGGAAAATAATTTTGTGATACAAGGAGGAGGTTACAATAAAGAAATTGAGGAAATTAAGACCTGTAAGAAAATATTTAATGAATCCGGGAATGGTTTAAAAAACACTCGCGGAACAATTGCTATGGCTCGGTATGATGACCCTCATTCCGCAAGTTCACAGTTTTATTTCAACCTTGTTGATTCTCCATCGTTAGATCCCAATCGTAAAAACTGGGGATATACAGTTTTTGGAGAAGTCATAGAGGGAATGGAAGTTCTGGATGCGATTTCAAACGTCAAAACCGGTTTTAGCGAACGGTTGAACTCTGCAAGTGTGCCTTTGGTACCAATAATTATTCAAAGTATTGAAGTGAAATAATCTGAGACTGGTTTTTTATTTCAGTTTTTCATTTCAGTTTTTCGTGCTAAAATCGAACAAAAAAGCAGAAAAGAGTTGTGGAAGAAATAGAGTTTAACAGATCCGGTGATACCTGCACCATCTTCGCCAAAGGTGAAATTGACCTTTCAAATTCAAATGAGCTGAGAAAAACCATTCTTGGGGCTTTAAAAACCGATCAAAAGGTTCGAGTGAATTTATCGGATGTGAATTATATTGATTCGTCCGGAATAGCCTCTTTAGTCGAGGGATTACAAATGGCAAAAAGCCAAAAGAAATCTTTTGTGCTTATTCAGCCCAGCGAACAAGTAAAAGCCATAATGGAATTAGCAAGATTAGACAAAGTTTTCACGATTGAATAATGAAAGGAATAATCGAAAGCATCGGCGCATCAATGATTCTTGCAATGGAGCGAATTGGTTTCGCATGCCGGCTTTTTCTGGATAGTATTTACTGGTTAATTGTTGGTCGCAAATATAAACAGAAACTGAGATTGGCACAAGTTGCGGAGCAGGTTCGTGTGATTGGATTTGATGCATTACCTATTGTTATGGCTTTGTCATTTGTAGTCGGAGTCATGCTTTCAATTCAACTGTTATATGCGTTTTCAGATTTTGGAGCAGAATCTCAGGTTCTTTTAGCAATTGCAAAATCAGTCACCAGAGAATTTTCCCCTTTGATTATCGGCATAATTGTCGCCGGACGTTCTGGTGCGGCTTTGGCAGCCAAAATTGGTTCACAAGTGGTCTCACAGGAAGTTGATGCACTACGAGTGATGGGCGTAGTTCCGGTTCGGTATTTGGTTTTGCCACCACTACTAGGGTTGATTATTTCCATGCCACTGTTAATATTAGTTGCGGATTTTATGGCAATTTTAGGTGGGGCGGTGTTTAGTGTGGATTCTCTGGATATGAGTTTGATGGCGTATTTAAAAGAGTCGTTTGATGTTTTGATTGTCGGAGATGTGACACAAGGATTGGTTAAAAGTGTGGTTTTTGGAATTATTATCGGTCTGGTTGGAGCAACAACAGGTTTTAACGTCACCGGAGGAGCCGAAGGTGTGGGGCGTGCAACAACAACAGCGGTTGTTGCATCAATTGCTGCCATCGTTGTTGCAGATATGATTTTCAGTTACTTCCTGACAAGGGCATAAGTATGAAAGATTATGTCATAAAAGTTGAAGAATTAGTCACTCACTACGGTCAGAGGAAAATATTAGACGGTGTCAACCTCAAAGTTGAGGAAGGTGAAATTCGTGTTATCATGGGTGGTTCTGGTTCCGGGAAAAGCACATTGCTTTGGCATATTCTGGGCTTATATCAGGCGACATCCGGAAAAATAAACGTTCTTGGACATGATTTGGATAAATTGAAATTTCATGAAAAACATGATTTGTTACGGAATATTGGAGTTTCTTTTCAGTCAGGAGCTTTATACTCGTCCATGACTGTTGGTGAAAATGTGGCATTTCCGCTCACAGAATTTACTGACTTGGATGAAAACACCATTAGAATCATATCTCGGATGAAGTTGGAAGTGGTAAACCTTGGTGGTTTCCAAAAACTAATGCCTTCTCAACTTTCCGGGGGAATGATTAAAAGAGCCGCTTTGGCAAGAGCCATCGTTATGGATCCGAAATTATTATTCTTTGACGAGCCATCAGCAGGTCTCGATCCGGTTGTAGCATCTGAAATTGATGACTTAATTTTGAAACTTCGTGATGCAATGGGTATGACAATGGTTGTTGTCACCCATGAACTGGACTCTGCTTTCAAAATAGCGGACAAGATAACCGTTCTTGATAAAGGTAAAAATCTGCTTACAGGAACAGTTGAGGAAGTTAAAAATTCCAAAATCAAACGCGTACAGGATTTATTGGAACGACGAGCCAGACACGAAACGGTTGACCCGGAAGAATATTTAAAACGACTAACACAGGAAAATTACACAATCTCATGAAAAGAGTTTACAACAACTATTTACTTGTAGGAATTTTCACCATACTCATTGGCGGGACTGCCATTTTATTATTGTTGAAAATGAGTGGCAGAAATGAAGCAACTGAAAGTTATTACAGTTATTTCAAAAATGTTACCGGATTGAGTTATGGAAACCCTGTTTACTATGAAGGCTATCGTGTTGGCCAGGTTGAATCAATTACCCCTGAGTTTCAATATGGTAATTTAAAATTCAAAACTCGATACTCTGTGATTCAGGGCTGGAAAATTCCACAAGACAGCGTGACAAAAATTGAGTCCAGCGGTTTGTTGTCGGATATGTCTCTGGCTATATATGCCGGAAAATCCAATCAATATTTTGCACCGGAAAGTGAAATCAAAGGAGAAGCTGCCGAAGATATTATGGCAACGGTTTCAAATCTGGCTAGTGATTTTGAAAGATTAAATGACGAAAAAATCACTCCTTTACTCGACCTGGTCTATGAAAGAACAGATAAACTAACCAAATCATTGGAAACCCAAATCCCCGAAGTTCTGGGTTCTATTGATAATCTGGTCAAAGACATCAACAAATTGGTAAAAACTGCTGAAAGTGTTCTTGACAAAGATAATGTCGAAAAAATAGATAATATGATTGCCAATCTCAACCAACTCTCCGAAGAAGTCAAATCGTTAGGAAGTTGGCTGGAAACCAGTGTTGACAAAGTGAATCGGTTACTCGAATCCGGTGATAAAATGGTTAATAATAGTGACAATAAAGTGGCACAAATTCTGGATGTGGCGCATAAAATGGTTCAGTCATTTGCGGTTAAAGCCGATACCATTTCAAACGAAATTGAAAGTGCTAGTATGAACCTGAATGAAGCTACGGAAATTATAAGACGCAATCCTTCTCAGTTAATATTTGAAAAGAAATCTAAAATAGCGGATGAAGACTTATGAAAAAACTGAGCATCATCACCCTGATTTTTCTCCTTTCTGGTTGCTCATCTTCAGGCAAAAAGAGCATCGATAAACTATACTTTCGTTTTCCTGAAGCAACAAAAAATTCAATTGATAAAAAAATTGAAATCAAGCGACCTCAAGCGATGGGCATCATCGGTAATCGTCCGATGGTGGTTCAAACTAAAGAAGGCGGCTTAATGCAAATGCAACACCACTTCTGGTTAGACTCGCCAAAAGTATTACTGCAAAATTATCTTGAAGACACGTTGGGCAAAGAGGATGAAACCAACTATGTTTTATCTTCAACCATCCTCAATCTTGAAAAGGATAATAACTCAGCTGTTGTAGCGATTAAGTTTTTACTGGCTGATAAAAGTGGAAACACAATACTCAATAAAACTTATAAGCAACAAGCCCAAATCAATGGAGAGTCTATTTCTGATTTTGCTCATACAGCTCAACGACTCATTAATGAAATAGTAGCTCAATTAGTTGATGAAATTCAGTGATGAATTTAACGCAACAACTTTGTGAAGAGCTGGGCTTAACATACTGGCAACTGAAATCTGATGACGATGTCAAAGGTGAAGCCTATCAACTCAATTATCAGGAAAAAGAACTACTGGGAAAGATTCTTCTGGCCAAAGGAATTACGCTTACTGATGAAATATTTACGGTCCAAGATAAAGGTATCGTAGAAGTTAAACTCTTAGAATATACATTAATATTTGATAACGCCGATAAACCAAATCAAGGAAATATCATCTACTTATCAAAACTCTCTGCCATGCTTGAATCTCAACACGAAAAAAAACTCACTTGGTATAAATTAAAACAAATCTGAACTAAAGACCAACGACTTAATTTCCACAATTATCATAGTGGAGGTTTTAAATGTATTGATTTTATAAACTGCAAGTAAAATTGTAATTGGATTCATTATGAAAATGTTAGCTCCTTACCTGATTTCAGGCGATAAAGTTATTCTATTCGATGGAGTTTGTAATCTCTGCAATGGCTGGGCAAAATTTATAATCAAACAGGATAACATGGCTGTTTTTAAACTGGCATCTGTTCAATCAAAACAAGGAAAAGCTATTCTTGAGTTTTATAATTTACCAACAGAGACATTTGAAACTATGCTTGTCGTCGAAGAGACTTCCGTCTTTTATAAAAGCGATGCATTCTTTCGAGTGATAAAAAGGTTGCCGTATAGATTCCGGTTTTTAATGATTTTTTCAGTAATTCCGCGCCCGATTCGTGACTGGTTATATGATAGGATTGCTTCGAATCGTTACAAATTGTTTGGTAAAAAAGCTAAATGTGAATTACCAAGTGCTGAGCAGTTAAATCGCTTTTTGAAATAAGATCAAACGAGAATTTGAATGGGCAAAGGCTGGTTAGAATTACTCTATGATTTTATAGTCATCCGTTGTTTGAGAAATGAACATATCCCTTTTGTGAAATTTTTATTTCTTCGTTTTCAGAGTAAACGCGAACTCCTCCACTACAACAAATTTGTCCAATGATCGTGCAATTATCTGGTAACTTGGATAAATCTGAGGGCTTAAAAGTGAAACAAAGTTGATAATCATCTCCTCCTGATAAAACATAATTCGACCATCGTGGTGATTCTTTGACCAATGAATTTACAGGAATCTGTTCCAGAGAAATTTTGGCACCTTTTTGGCTTTGATGACAAATATGCCCTAAATCTGCTAGTAAACCGTCGGAAATATCAATACAAGAAGTAGCGAATTTTCTGATTTGTTGAGAAATTTCTAACTGTGGTTCGGGGGTGAATAATGCTTTTGTTAATTCAGTCTCAGTGTGATCTAAAGCAAATGCAGCGCTTCCTAGCTGCCCGGTGACTGCAATTAGATCCTTTGTTTGGGCTGAGTAGCGTGTCAATAGCTGATCGGTTTCAACTTCTCCAAATGCAGTGATTGTAATTGAAAGCGGGCCTTGAGTGGTATCGCCGCCCACCAAATTGACTTTGTGATTGTGAGCTAATCTTAAGAGACCGTTGATAAATCCCTCAATCCATGACATTTCTATTTTAGGAAGTGTTAAATTCAAGGTGAACCATTTTGGCGTTGCTCCCATGGCAGCCAAATCACTAAGGTTTACAGCCAAAGATTTATGACCGAGTTGTTGTGGAGAAATCTTGTTGTCAAAGTGAACTCCATCGACCAATGTATCCGTTGAAACAACAAGTTGTTTGATT